>Ga0315912_10004386_pt1 | contig 13404 bp, 14 predicted proteins | sample VfabasoilMG_FD_204469 | JGI IMG/M metagenome (GOLD analysis project Ga0315912, IMG submission 204469) | Garden soil microbial communities collected in Santa Monica, California, United States - V. faba soil | ecosystem: Environmental > Terrestrial > Soil > Garden | place: USA: California... | reverse complement strand
CGCTGAAGACGCTCTGCGGCTTCAGCATCGCCGAGATCGCCTTTCGTCTGTTCACGAGCGAGGCCAACGTCTACAAGCGCCTGGCGCGCGCCCGCGAGCGGCTCCGTGAGGATGACGTGGACACGCAGACGCCCTCGCTCGCAGCGCTCCAGGCGCGTTTGCCGAGCGTTCACGCCGTCATCTACCTCTTGTTCAACGAGGGCTACCTGTCCACCAACGCGGAGCACGCCATCCGCGCCGAGTTGTGCGAAGAGGCCATTCGCCTGGGCACGTTGCTGGCCGCGCACCCCGTGGGCTCCGTACCGTCGACCTTCGCTTTGCTGGCCCTCATGCATCTGCACGCGGCTCGACTCGCGTCGCGTCAAGACGGCGCCGGTGGCCTACTGCTGCTGGAAGAGCAGGACCGAAGCCGCTGGGATGCCGAGCACCTGCGCCAGGGTGCGACCTGGCTCGAGCGCGCTGCCCAAGGCGATGTTTTTGGCCGTTTTCACGCTGAAGCTGGCATTGCGGCAGAGCACTGCTTTGCCCCATCGTTTGCCGACACGCGCTGGAGCGCCATTGCAGACCTCTACGCGATGCTCGAGCGCATCGAGCCATCACCGATCCACACACTGAACCGCGCGGTAGCCGTGGCTGAGGCGCAGGGAGCGCAAGCGGGCCTTGCGGTGCTCGACGGCGTGGTGCCGCCTGCCTGGCTCGACGGCCACTACTTGTGGGACGCGGTGCTCGCTGACCTGCACCGCCGTGTGGGGAACACGAAAACGGCCAAGAGACACCGTGACCAGGCGCTCGCAGCCGCCCCTTCGGCGGCAGTGAGGCAACTCCTGGAGCGGCGGCTCACCAAACCCATGGGCTAGGGCCTAGCCAGCGAACTCGATCCGTGCCCGAGGAAGCCAAGAAACACGCAGTCGGCTGGCCGCACTTCATCGCGCGTCTGCGGATTGCGGCGCCGGGCGCTGACCCGGGCTCCGACCCGTGGAGACGTGGGCCGCCACGCTAGCCCGACATGCGTCTCGCGCCACCCCCGCTCGGGCGGCTCACCCGTATTGCTCCGCCGGCAGCGGACCCAGTGGGTTCGAGCTAGCCGACCGCGACTACGTCCCGTGAGGCTCAGGCGAGTAGTTGCCCGTGTCGTCGCACGGCGGCTTCGAGGGCGGCCCGGCCGTCGCCGATGAAGCCGTGGCCGGCGGGGTCGTGGTAAGTGAGGACCGTCTCGGCGGGCCATTTCAGGATCGCGCGCCAGCAGGCGTCGACGATCGCGGCGTCGGCGACCTTGCGCGCGTCCTTGAAGAGGTAGACGGAGTCCGGGACGACCATGCCCTTGATCATGCCGGGAAGCTTGGCGTGCTCGGCCCGCGGGTACATCCAGCCCAGGTTCTCTCCACCGATGAGCGTGCGCGTGGGGACGTGGAAGGTCCAAAGCTCATCCACCGGATCTTTCATGCGGAAGAGCATGGCCAGCATCAGGTTCAGCATCATCAGGAGACCGTCGCGGCCGCCCTCCCCGGGTGACTTGTGATCGGGGGCGCCGAACAGACCGCGAAAGGAGACGAACTCGAGCTGACCGTGCAGCTGAGGCAGCACGGCGTCCGGATCGAAGGTCGAGACGCGCGGCATGGCGAGAAGCTTCCTGCCGCTCGCGGTACGTGGGATGCGGTCGGGCCCCACCAGGACGGAAGCCTGCGGGAAGGCTTCTACCCACGGCGGCAGCAACACATGATGGCCGCCGCCCGGTGAAAGCACATGGCGAACGACGAGTCCGGTTTGCTGCTCGATTCGCTTTACTTGGTCGATGGCTCCCGCATCGACGCCGTTGATGACGAGCAGCCGAGGCCCGCCTTCTTCAACGACGCGAAACACCAAGCAGCGGTTGTTGATCTCAGGGAATTGATGAGACCCACCGGGGTGGTGCTGCGTTGCCACGATCCAGAACCCATCGGCGACCTCCGCAGCGACGCCGGTGCGCTCGCGAGTAAGCTGGATCGTCATGCTGCAGCGCCCTGCGTGAGCTGCTGCATGAGTGTGGCCGTATCGAAGTCGCCGTAGTGCTCGACGAGCTTGCCGTCGATGATCTTGTCGATCATCGTGACCGAGATCTTGATCACCTTGCCCGTGGCCGGAATGCCATGAAACTCCCCGGTTTGGGTGCCCGTGAAGTGGCCGTGCAAGAGGACGTAGTCCCCGGCGGCCTCCGTCAGATCGAACACGTGGCGGCCGTCAGGGAAAGCAGCCATGAACATCTGACCCATTGCCCTCCATGACCCGAGGTCGAGCTGCTGCCCGCTCATGCAGGCCTGGAATCGGGGTGAAACCAGCGCTTCTGCACGCTCGAAGTCCTGGGCGTCGATGGCGCGGTAGAGGTCCAGGGAAAGGTCGCGATTCTTGGCTTGCTGCGTCATGATTTCCTCCGCGTTGGTGAGGCCAACTCTCGGGGATCGCAGCGCTTCGGGCTATAGGGCGGATGCCCTAGTCGGGGGCGATGCCGGCCTTCATCGCGATCATGGTCGCGGCAGCTCGCGTCGTCACGCCGAGCTTCTCGAGCACGTGCTGCACGTGGTGGCCCGCCGTCTTCGTCGAGATGTCCAGGGCCGTGGCGATTTCCTTGTTGGTCAAACCCTGAACCAACAGCCGCAGCACCTGGAGCTCGCGGTCGGTGAGACCGCTCGGGCGTTCTGGTGACCGCACCGCATGACCTGCGCTCCCCAACACCGCGCCGACTGCATCGGGACATAGCTCGCCGCGCTTCGCCATCGCGCTGAGCTCCGCCGCGGCCCGATCGGCGTCCAGCGCCGCCCGGTGCGGGCGTGCTTCACGCATCGCTTGATAGACGTCCGCTGCAGCCAGCAACCGAGCGGCGGCCGTGCAGGCGGCTGCCGAGAGCCGCCGGTGATAGCCCGTCCCGTCGAGTCGCTCGTGCGCCACCGTCGCGAGCTCGGCCACCGGCGCGAGCGACGGGGCACGCGACAAGACGCGCTCGCCGACATAGGAATGCAGGCGGATCTTCTCCCGCTCGCTGTCGGTCAAAGGCCCGGTCTTGTCCCAGATGGCGGCGGTGGTGGCGACCCGGCCGACATCGTGAACCAGTCCGGCGCGGGCGAGCGTCCGCTCGAGCTCCTCGCCCAGCCCCATGCGCCGGCCCGCCGCACTCGCCAGGGCCGAAACACCCGCCGAGTGCGCGCGGGTGAAGCGACATTTGAGATCGGAAAAGTGCCCCACGACGCGGAGCCCCTCGTCGACTTCGGCGTCGTTCACGATCCGCCACGGCTCCGGCTCCGCAGCGAGCGCCGCGGCCCATGGCGACGGTTCGTCGAGGGGCGCGCAGAGCTTGGCGGCCGCAGTAGTGAAGCGCTCCACGAGCGCGGGATCGAGCCCGCGCTTCGCGTGTTTGCGGGTGAGCGCGACGGCGCCGTCGACCCCGCCCAAACGGTGTCCGATATTGGCGTCGATGGCGACGAGCGCTATACGCGTGGACAGCGCGATGGCCTCACCCTTCACTTTGAGCGGCTTGCCGCTGCCGTCCCAGCGCTCGAACGCCTGAAACAGCGCCGCTCGGAACACCTCGTCGAAGCCGAAGCGCTCGGCGACATGGGCCGCCACTTCGCAGTGGGCCCGCCCCACCTCCAAGGCCGACGCCATGCTGCTGAAGGCGCGTACGAGAGCGGCCAGGCCGCCGAGCGGACCATGGCCGCGACGCACCAATCTCAGCATGACGGGCAGCATCTCGCGCGGATCTCCCCAGTCGAGCCCATAGGACTCGGTGCCGACGAGCACCTCGTCGCCCAGCATGCTCGCGGAGGCGTGCGACTCCGCCGTGCACCCCGCCATCGCCAGGAGCGGCAGGTAGAACGCGTCCTGCAAGGTTCTTTCGTCCGCCTTCACCTCGCGCGCCAGCCCGACGGCCAGCGTCGCGCCGCGGAGCGCATGATGATCGGGCAGGCCCGTACCGGCGTCGACCGCCAGCGACAGCGTACCGATGAGCTCCGCGAGCCTCATGCTCCGATCGACTATCACGATCGGCTCGTTGCCGCGCGGCCTCGTAGCTCACCGGCCTTGCGCCAGCTTTCGAGCGAGGGGTACTACTCGGCGGCGAGCGCGACTACGTTCGGAGAATGCTCTCCATCTTCTTGCCCTTGGCGAGCTCGTCGATGAGCTTGTCGAGGTAGCGGATCTTCCGCATGAGCGGATCGGCGACGTCCTCGACTCGGACGCCGCACACGACACCGGTGATGAGTCCCACCTTTGGATTCAACTTCGGCGCTCGGGCGAAGAAGGTTTCCAGGTCGACCTTGTCGTCGATGACCTTCTTTAGCTTCGCTCCCTTGTAGCCCGTGAGCCAGGCGATGATCGCATCGACCTCTTCCTTCGTGCGCTTCTTCTTCTCGGCCTTCTGAACGTAGAGCGGATACACGCTCGCGAACGAGATCGTGAAGATTCGGGGCTTCTTGTCCGTGTGCTTCGCTGCCATCCCATGGCGAGCAAGACCACGACCTGGCGCTTTCGATCGCGCGGTCGACAATGGCTCCCCTATGTCCCTTCCATCGCCCGGCGGAGCGTCTTCAGAAGCTCCAACGACGCATCGATCTCGACCCTTCGAACGGAGACGCTCTCGACGTTGACACCGAGCGGCAGGCCCTTGCTCTTCGCGAAGGCCCAGGCTTCGATGAACACGCGCTCGCAGAGTTTCAAGGACGTCTCGAGCGGGTCATGCGCGAAACGCAGCTCATTCTCGAGCCAACGCGGGAAATGAATACCCAGCCACTTCATGAAAGCGAGCGTCTTCAGCGAACCACAGGGTGAAAATGTCAGGATGAGCGGCGCGGGCGCGCGCTGTGCGGCGCCGAGGGCGAGCGCGTAGTCGGAAAGAAGCGAGAGCGTCGAGCTCACGTCGTAGACAGCCTGCGTGACGAAGAAGCGGCAACCGGCTGCCGACTTGGCCAGCATGCGTTCGTGCTCGTTTGCATGACGCTGGTGGCGCTCGGCGATGGCGATGCCCCCGAGCGTCAGCCCAGGCGCGTGTTCCGCCACCAATGCGTAGGCGTCGCGCAGGCTCAGGCCCGTGGCCGCTGCCGCGCTAGGGGCGCCCACGAGAACGGAAGCGGCTGGCTTGCCGGCCGTCGTAGCTAGCCAGCGAACGAAGCTCTCCTTCGTGTCGCCCCCTACGGAGCGGTAAACCACCTTGGGCAGCTCGAGCGCTCGCAGCTGAACGTCTGCGTATTCCTGCGGCGCAACGGTCGGCAGGAACGGAAACGGACGGGGCTCGCTCGTCCGCTCAGCCTCGTCCCGGATGTCGTACACGACGACACCGTCCGGCGCGAGCTTGCTCAGGCGTTCGACCTGCCGCGCCGCGACGGATTCGAGCTCCTGCGGTGAGCTCGTCTGCTTGGGCGGGGCAAAGCCATACAGGCAGATGCCAGGCGCGCGAGCCACGATCTTGTCGAACAAGGTCTCTCGCATGGTGCGCCCGCCAGGATGTCACGTCGCCTGACCCAAGTGAACATCCGCGGCGGGAGGGATGGGGACGCCCGCCACCGAACCCGTCGACCCGGGGGCCGAGCGGAAAGTCGGGCGCACGGCGGGGCAGGCACGGCGAAACAAATACCCATGTCGATGCGGACGAAGTCGGGGCTATGGTCGGCCCGGCGGGGGATGGAGGTTCATTCCCATGCTGTCGCTTCTTCCCGGTTCATCGGTCACGGTCGCGTTCCTGCTGCTGTCGGGTTTCCTATCGGGGTGCGCGGTGGACGCGCAAACCGGTGAAGCTCAAGGTGCGCTCACGGCGTCCGACCAGGAGCTGCTCCGGCAATGCCCACCTCCGGCCAAGCCGGGTTTCGAAATCTTGAAGCCGAAGGGCAAGTACTTCGGCAAACGCTACGAAGATTGGGGCAGCGAGTGGTGGCGCTGGGCGCTCGAGACGCCGGCGTCAACGCACCCGATCATCGATGAGACGGGGGAGTTCTGCGGCGTGAATCAAACGGAGCCGCTCTTCTTTCTCGCCGGCGACTTCGGCGGCAGCGTGGCGCGCGATTGCACCGTGCCCCGCAGCAAGCCCGTGTTCTTTCCGTTGCTCAACTTCTTCTGGGACAACTGCGGGGTCCCCCCGGACGAGCAGACGCCGAACTCCGAGATCATCGACGAGCTCGAGAATTTCTCGGACAGCGTGACGACTCTCACGCTCAAGGTGGACGGCGTCACGATCGGTTCCGACCCGGACGATTTCACTCGCTACCTTGGCGGCGTCACCAAGTTTTCGTACGTCGTGCCGGAGGAAGACAGCCTCTACGAGTACATCGGCTTCGACTTCGCGGGCCGCTGCGCGCCGTCTTTCCAGACCGGCTACTACGTTCTCATCTCCTTCGAACGCGGGAAGCACGAAATCGAGTTTTCCGGAACGCAGGCCGACTTCTCCCTCGACGTGAAGTACACCCTCACCGTCAAGTAACGGGGCCGTGATGGGCGGGGAGGCCGGCGTCAGTGCTTCGTGAGCACGTAGCTGCCCTCAACCGTAGAGACCCGGAAGCTTGGCACCCCGTTCGAGTCGAGCCGATGCTCCCACGGCCCCGGCGCACAAGGCGAGAAAAGAGGCGCCGGCGGCTCGTCACGCGCGGGCATCGTCAAAAGACTCACTCCGTCCTCGCACTCGAGCGGGGCGATCCCCTCGTCAAAGGCGTAGCTGAGGTTGCGCTCTTCGGCATCGCCCTCACTGTGCTCGAGCACGCTTTCGGGATCGGCGGTTACCGAAACGCAATCGCCGTGGTGCACGATGATGGCGTCTTCGTCGCTACCACAGAAGTCCACGGCGAGCTCTCCACCGAGACTCACCCCGTGAATCGACATCCGCGAGAAGAGGTCATCCGCGCTGCCCAGCTCGAGGGCCTCGGCAAACTCCTCGGCGTCGGGCGCGAGGTACGCGGCAGACACGCGCACCTCGGTATCGAGCTGGAGGTCGTTCACGGCCCAGACGCGCCAGGTATGGCGATCGCGCGCCGCCAGGACCTGCTCCGCGCTGTCGGACTCGGCGGGGTCGTCGATGGCCTGCGACTCGACAAGCGCCCCCGCAGTGACTCGCCACTTCGAGAGGCGCTGGTTCTCCGGATCCGATAGCCAGGCGTAGCTGCCCTCGTCGTCACGATCGGCGGCGACGAGAGCATCGGCGGTCGCGGGCGGCACTGCGGCAACGACATCGACTCCGCCGCGCGTTGCCGCGAACGAGCCCCACACCGTGCGCTTGGCAAAGAAGAACCCACTCACTGCGTCGGGTCCGGCAGCCAAGAGCTTCACTGTGTCGGCCTTGGCGTCGAGCGTCTGCACCGCGTCGACGCCGTCGGGCCCGAGAAACCGCAGCTCCACCTTGCTCTCGGCGAGCACGGCTTCGACCACGACGTCGGGACCGAGCGCCACCCAATCCAAGCGGTCGCGCGAGTCTACGGCTGACAGGGTGAGCGGGCTCCACGGCGAGGGCTCGAACCGGCCGAGGGCATACGAGTAGTCCGGCGAGTCGAGACGAAAGCTTCCAGCTCCGGGACTCGGCATCCGAAAGACAATTTGCTCGTCGGTCCAGCTCACAAAGCTCGCCTGGTCCCCCAGCAGCGTGATCGAGACTCCGTTCTCGAAAAGGATACGCTTCGTATTCACATCGAGCCCACTGCCCTCGACCGCAATGATCGTTCCGTAGGGACCGCTTGCAGGGAACACGCGCCCTATCTCGACGCCCCTTTCGGCAGAGCAGCCGAAAAGCACGACCTGCGCGAGTGCGAGAGAGCCGGACCGCGCCAAGCAAGACACCCCCTCGAAGGTACCCCGAACGGCTGCGAATTGTCATTCGCGCCGGGGACTACGGCAACGATGGCCGGCTCCTCCAACCCTACCCGGCGGCTGCCCTTTCCCGATTCCGTGTTCGCGAAGCAGGGCGTGCAGCGGACGTCCGCGCCGGTCGGACACCGCGACGGACAAGCTCTCCTAGCCGGGATGGATCTCGACGGATGGACCGTGATCGGTGCGCCGGGAAGGCGTAGCTTCCTTGCCAACAGCAGCTTTGATCGCGGGCACCAGAAAAGGGGCAATCGTGCCTACGACGTGGGGAAGCCCTGCTGAGCCGATAGAGAAGGCGTTCCAGGGCGTACCGGAGGAGTACGAAGTTGAACTCCTCGCCCCGTGCGGTCGCGACCTTGCGCAGTCGATCGCGCACGGAGTGGGCGACGTTTTTCGGGGAGTTGGAAGTCATGCGAGCGCCTCAACGTAGGGTCGAATAATCCGACCGACGCGACAGACCTCGGCAGCCTGCTCCAGTTCCTCCATAGAACGGCCTCGCCTTCCGAGGTACTCCTTCAGCGCTTCGATCGCCACGTCGATCCCGATCTTGTTCCGGTACTTGAAACAGTCGGCGACGGTCTTGGCTCGTGAAGTGACGAGCACTTCGACACCTTCGACGACGTGTCGCTCGACGCCGAACGTTCGGGCTCGACCCGAGAACCTCACGATCCGCATTGGGGGCCAGTCGGCCCTCGGCTTTCGAGCCTTCACGTCGATCGCGAGCCAGACCTCGTGCGGGCTTTGAGTCGTCATCCGGTGGAAGCTCAGGGCTGACAGAAGACAGACGACACCGGCCGGGACGCGCTTCGCTGCTTCGGCGAGCGTGTGGTGCTCCGTGATCCGTGCGCCGGCAGGTACGTAGAGACCACGACCAACGCGCTCCAGCGCGCGTGCCTTGGTGAGCCGTCCGATAGCCGTTCGCGAGATGCGCCGACCCGCTACGTCCCTGGGGCGCAGGACACCGTGCTCGCGCGGCACCAGCGGGCGAGGTGTACGATTCGTCGGCATAAGTTATAATGTACCGACGTAACGTAACCGTCAACCAACCCACCTTCTAGGGGTGAGGCGGCCTATTTGCCGCCGAACCGAGTTTAGCCCACGCCCGCGTTGCTCCGCCCCTTCAGCTCGGCGATGGCCTGGGTGAGGACCTCTTCCGACGGTTCCAGATCTCGCGCGATTGCTTCCGGCGCACTCAGGGGATCGAGCTGGCTCGCATACCGCCGAGCGGCCTCGAGCCAACGCCGTGACACATCCGTTCGACGGTCTTCGGGCACCGCAGCTTCGTAGGCGTCCAAGAACTCCTGGATTCGGCGCCCCTTTTCCCATTCGATCGCCATCCGACGAAGCTCCTTCGTGAGCAGCTCGCGGTACTCTAGGAGCCGCTGCTGGTGCTTTGCCTTCGCTCGCTGCTCCGCTTCTTGCTGTTGACGCTGCTCCTCCTCACGCCGCCGCCGCTCCCCTTGAGGACCCCCTTGAGCGCGGGCGAAGCGGTTGCACGAGCAGCGCCACGTCGCGTTTGGCCGAAGGCCGGGGAGGGACTTGCTCCGAAGGCTTCAGCCCTCGGGCTGAAGCCGAGGCCTGAGGACCTCCACGTTCAAGACCGAAGGGAGTGCACGAGGAGGGACTTGAACCCACACACCTTGCGGTACCGGAACCTAAATCCGGCGCGTCTGCCAATTCCGCCACTCGTGCGTGACGGCCGAGCCTAGTGCGACGCGCCGCCTTGCGCCAGAGCCTCTACCCGCTCCGCATCCGCGGCGCTCGGCGCGCCTCGCCGTCCGGGCTCGCGATGACGACGACGTAGCCGTCCGGGTCGCGGAGCCAGATTTCGCGGTGACCGGGGGCGGGATTCACGTGGGGCTTCAGCAGGACCTTCGCATTGAGGGCGCGGGCGCGGCGGACGGTGGCGTCGAAGTCGTCGACCTCGAACCAGACGAGCACGCCGTGACCGGGGCGCGCGGCTTCGCGATCGACGAGGTTCGGGTGGTCTTCCTCGTCCCAGGCGTGGAGCTGGAGCACGAGCTGCCCGCCGGAGAGTAGGCGGTCGTAGATGTCGTCGTGGTCACTCGACATGAGCGCCGAGGTGCGTTCGGCGGCGAGGAGGCGCGTACCAGCGGCTGCTCGACTTCACGTCGCGCACGGCGAGGAGGGGTTGCGGGCGGACCGGCTTCGCCGCGGGACGACGGGCGGAGCTACGTCGTGAACGTGTCGCCATCGCCCCTTCGCTAGCATGCCTCAGGGAGTGCCGCTCTGCTCGAGCTGTCGCTACTTCAAGCCTGCCGGAGAGAACCAATGCGGCGGTTGTCAGATCGTCAAGGGACTGATCAACCCGGGCGGCTCCTGCAAGTCGTGGATCAAGAAAGGCTGAGCGGGCCGCGGCCCGTTGCGCTTGCCGGAAAGCTAGAATTCGAATTCCGTCGTGGCCCCGGGCCGCCGCGTACCGCGCCCGAGTAGAAACAACGGAACGCTGAGGGCGAGCGAAACCCCGCCGCCGGCGGTCACCGCAACCCCGAGCTGCTGATGGTTTTCCGCCTTCGTGCCCTCCTCGGTAGCGCTCTGGCCGAGCAAAAGGCCACCGACGAGCAGGGCGGTGCCGCCGAGCACGACAAGCGCGATGCCGGTGACCTCTGCCGCGCTGGAGCCTGCCTCGACTCGACCCATGGCATGCCGCACGACCTTGGGATGCTCGTTGACCTGAAGGACCACGTCACTCTCTCCGGCATTCGACTGCGATTTGAAGCGCAGCACGTGCATGCCCGGCGAGAGCGCGGTGACACAAGGCGCGACACAGAGAGGGCGCTGCTCCTCCGTGACCGTCGAGAGAGTCCCCGAGACGCCGCTCACCCAACCCGACGACGAGCTCCACGAGCTCACCTCGGTAACCATGGCGCGCTCCCCGTTCGCGTCGAGGACCACGCGAACCTTCCCCACTTCGGGCCCGGCGGCGGGCAGCTCCACGTCCGGAAACGTTCTGACAGGCGGGCTCGGAGGCGGCAGCTCCCGATAGCCGCAGCCCGCCATGAAGATCGGTAGTAGCAATACGCCGGAGAGCGCTGTGGCGGAACCCATGCCGCTTGGTCGGACACCCCTCGGAACCAGTTGCTCGGCAGGCGGGGCATCCGCCGCAGGCGGGGGGCCCGAAGGTCACCTACCCGTCACCCGCGCAGCGACACGAGCACGTCGCGCAAATCCGCCGGCATCGGCGCCTCGAAATGCAGCCGCTCCCCCGTCACCGGGTGCTCGAAGCCGAGCTCGAAGGCGTGGAGCATCAGGCGTGGGGCGGAGATGACGCGACCGCGGTACTCCTTCGTGTAGACCTTCTCGCCGAGGATCGGGTGGCCCGCCTCGGCGAGGTGAATGCGGATCTGGTGCGTGCGACCCGTCTCGAGCTTGCACTCGATGAGGGTCGCGTCGCGGAGCGTTTCGAGCACGCGGACGTGCGTGACGGCGTCGCGGCCGAGCTCGGGGTTTTCGGTGGAGCCGCGCCGGCCGTCGCCGCGGTCGCGAACGAGGCGCGACTCGAACCTGCCCGCGCGCACCGCACCGTGAGCGAGCGCGACGTAGCGGCGCTGGACGCTGTGGACGCGGAATTGCTGCTTGAGGCCGCGCGTGGCCGCGAGGGTGCGAGCGAACACGAGCAGGCCCGAGGTGTCCTTGTCGAGCCGGTGCACGATGCCGATCGGGCTCTGGGGGCCGCGATTCGAGCGACGGAGCATGGCCTGCACGAGCTCGGAGAGGGTGCCCGTCTCTTCTTCGTTGTACGGTACCGTGCTGATGCCGGCCGGCTTGTGCACGACGATGAGGTGCATGTCCTGATGCACGACGAGCTCGCTAGGAAGCTCCGGGGCGCGTGCACGCGGGGCGCGCATCGCGATCGCGATTTGGGCACCGGAGTGCACGACGTGGGTCGATTCCCGCACGACGTTCCCACCGACCGAGACCTTGCCGCTCTCGATCAGCCCGCGTACGGCGTTCCAGCTGGCGCCGGGGAAGAAGCCGCGCACGATGCGGTCGAGGGGGCCGTTCGCGGAGGCGACGTGCGTGCCATCCGCGAATTGCACCGGCGGGCGGCGTTCAGCGTCGTGCGCCACGCGGCGGGCTCCAGCGCGGGGCGAGGTGAACCTTCAGGATGTCGCGGTAGAGCCCGATCTGCGCGCAGTGGTCGAGCTCGGCGTTGCCGGAGTAGCCGCGGACGTGGAAGCCACCCTTGTCGTAGCGCGAGACGAGCTCGAGCCCCATCGGATCGGCGGCGCGCGCGCGAGCCGCGCGAGGCCGCCCTCCGAGCTCGTGGATGAGGAAGTTCGCCGTCTCGGTCGTGGAGGCGTACCCGGGCGGGATGATCGACGAATGGCTCACGATCATCAGCTTACGCCCCTCCGCGGCCTCCGCCGCGAAGCGCACGAAGGGCTCGAGGGTCATGTCGACGAGCCCGTCGCCTCCGTCCGCGTAGTCGCAGTGCAGCCCGTCGAGCAGGATGACGCTGTCGACGCGCGCGCGGTGCTTCGGGTGCCGCAGGATCTCCTCGACGGCGCCGTAGCCGGCGCTCCACGAGCTCAGGGCGAGGCGGCGCACATGCGCATTCGGGCGCCCCGTGTGCTCGGCCATGGCCGTTTCGACGCTCTTCAGCAGACGATCGAAAACGCCCGGATCGCGAAACGCATTCTCGTAGGCGCCGGAGCCGATGCCCAGCGTCACGCCGACGAGCACGACGCCGTTCATCTCCTTCACCCACTCCTTGCGCGCGGGGTCGTGGCCGTGGAAGTGGAAGACGACGTCGAACTCGCCGCTCTGATTCACTCCGCCGCGGTGCGGCATCATGATCAGGCCGAGGCTCGTGGCCTTGCTCCAGTGGTCGTAGCTGCCGAAGCCGGGGTCCGGCGTGTTGCACGGATTCACGCCGCGCTCGGCTACGGACTTGGCTACCTGGGTGCTCGCGGCAGGCTTCTGCAAGAACCAGCGGCTCTCGGTCTTCGGCCCTTGCGCGGTCGCGGTCGAGGTGGCAAGCGCGAGCCCGAGGACGAGCGATGACGCACCGCGAGAGAAGGCCACCCCCGAGTCTTTTCGCGAATCTATGGACGCTTCAAGTTTTCCACGACAAACTCCACCAGCCTGCCTTGCCTTAACCGTTTTAGGTGCGGTAAGTTCCCCGCCCGTTGCCTCTCCGGCCTCGCTTTTAGGAGAAAAAACATGAACTGTCCCGCGCTCTCGCTGACTTCTCCCGCTGTTCTCGGCTTTGCCGTGCTCTCGCTCGCCGTCCTTCCGGCCTGCGGCAGCAAGGGCGGCGACGATGACGACACCACCGGTGGGACCGGCGGCACCATGGCCAGCATGGGCGGAACGGGCGGCGGCAGCAGCGGCACCGGTGGCGGCGGCACGGCCGGCATGGAGGCCCGCACGCCCGTCTTCACCTTCGATACCGACGAGCAGGCCTGGGAAGCGCAGTACGTGTCGGTGGGTAAGGACGACGCGATGATGGACGTCCCGACGATCGACAAGGCCAACGTCATGGTGAAATGGGTGACGGGCAAGGGCGACGGCGACGACGGCGGCGCGCTCCAGGCGGACATCCCCTACACGAGCCCGAAGCAGTACGTC
>Ga0315912_10004385_pt1 | contig 13404 bp, 11 predicted proteins | sample VfabasoilMG_FD_204469 | JGI IMG/M metagenome (GOLD analysis project Ga0315912, IMG submission 204469) | Garden soil microbial communities collected in Santa Monica, California, United States - V. faba soil | ecosystem: Environmental > Terrestrial > Soil > Garden | place: USA: California... | reverse complement strand
TTTATCTACAAAAAACAAGCGACCGGTATATTCAGGTTTTCGATTGGCTGAATTTGATCGCAAGGGAAGTAAATTTTTTACTTGTTATTATTTTAGGAGTTGTGTGCGTTAATATGATTTCGGTGGTACTGATTTTGGTAATGGAGCGCACCACTATGATCGGTTTATTGAAATCACTTGGCAGTCCCAACAAACTTATCCGGAAAATTTTTATCTACCAGGGAGTAAACCTGATTTTCATTGGGCTGTTTGTGGGGAATCTGCTGGGGATTGGTTTGTGCTTAATTCAAGATCAATTAAATCTAATTACCCTTGATGCCCGCAATTACTATATGAGTTACGTGCCCATTAGTTGGCATTGGGAAATTGTTTTGCTTTTGAATGTATTGGTATTTTCCGTGGTGTGGCTGGTTTTGTTGCTACCGGTTGGAGTGGTAAGTCGCATTAACCCGATCAAAGCAATCCGGTTTGATTAACGGAGGTACTTCTTAAACCAGCTTTGCACGGTCATTTGCAGTACTCCAAAAAATGCTTCCTTAAATATCCCGCTTGACATTTTAGACTCGCCTTTCGTGCGGTCGGTGAAGATGATGGGCACTTCCTTTATTTCAAATCCATACTTCCACGATTGGAATTTCATCTCGATCTGGAAAGCATAGCCTACAAATTTTACCTTATCTAAAACAATGGTTTTCAGTACTTTACTAGTATAGCAAACAAAACCGGCTGTTGTGTCTTTGATAGGCATGCCCGTTACCAACCGAACATAGCGGCTTGCAAAATAAGACATCAGCACTCGCCCCATCGGCCAGTTAACAACATTAACTCCTGTGGCATACCGGGAGCCAATGGAAAGATCGGCACCCTCTTCAGCGCAAGCGTGGTATAACCGCACCAGGTCCCTGGGGTCATGTGAAAAATCTGCATCCATTTCAAGGATGTATTCGTAGCCTTTACTCAGGGCATACTTAAACCCGGTGATATATGCCGTACCTAACCCAAGCTTCCCGGCTCGTTCAATCAAATGGAGTTTTTCTTCTTCCGATTTGTTGTATTCTTTTTGAAGGGATTTTACTAATTGAGCAGTTCCATCAGGCGATCCATCATCAATAATAATCAAATGAAAATCTTTTGGCAGGGAAAGCACATGCTCAATAATAGACACGATGTTATCGCATTCGTTATAGGTTGGGATTATGACAACTGAATTGGCCAATAGAAAAAAAATTAGTTAGGACTATCTTAACTAAAACCCAATCAGCGAAACACCAATAGTGAAGCTGTTCATATCTGTTCGGGATGGTCCCTTTCCTTTCTCAAACAAAGGCGAAAGGTTGTAAAATGAAAACAAGTTAAAATTACCAGCTCCAATGCGCAGTGATAGACCATACCGGAATGGATTTAATCCATGGCGATAGCGATCTTTTGCAACCGCAACCTCCCCGGTTTGAAGTTTATATTTTATTTTAGAGCGAGAGTTGTATAACACCCCAATCCGTCCGCCAACTGCTACCCAAAATGTCCTTCCCAGATCTTCAGGATTCGCGTTAAACCTAAACTCCAGTGGAACGTCCAAATAATCCATCGCGATAATAGACTTTCGCATTGCCGGGTAAGCTATCTCATTATTCATCGCATTTGATACTAACTCATAGCGGCCCTCCTGAACGGCCGTATCGGCCAGGTAGGTTTGGTATTTAAATCGGAAGCGATCCAGTCCAATTCCTATACCCGGAGTAATCATAAAATTAGACTTCCCTAAACGTAGAGGATAGTAATAATAGAAATTGAATGTAGAGGATGTAAACCACTTAATATCAAAACCGACAGGCGCATTTACTGTTCCGCTAAACCCAAAATCAACCAGAAAGTTACCTGGAATATCAGGCCGGTAAACTTTTTTAGGTTCTTGTGCCCCTACTGGTTCCTGGGCAGTTTTTTGGGCTAACGCTCCAACGTGAATAATAGTAATGAAGGAGAGTATGGCTAAGAATTTTACGGTCATTCTATTAAGAGACAAGTACATAGCGGGATTTTCTAATTAAAGGCCTCAAAAGTAAGGTATTTTGTTAGTGCCGCAAACTTAGGTTTTCCGGGTTTGTTTAATTCAATTACATTTGCAGCTGTTTTTATTGGACCCGTAGCTCAACTGAATAGAGTACTTGACTACGGATCAAGAGGTTCGGGGTTTGAATCCCTGCGGGTTCACTTCTTTCAGCCCAACATTGGAACGAATGTTGGGCTGTTATATTTTATGAGTCCGGTTTTATGGCAACATTTATGCACGGAGAAGCCAAATAATGAAAATCCTCGACCGGTACATCCTTAAGAAAATCCTCTCAACGTTTTTTTTCGTGGTGCTCATGCTGACGTCAGTCATTGTGATGATTACGATGACCGAAAAGATGGACTCCTTCACCCGTAACAACCTGACTTCGTGGGAAATAGCAGGGTATTTTTTGGATTTTATACCCTGGATCATGGGGCAACTCTCGCCTATTACCGTATTTATCGCCACCGTTTTTGTTACCTCACGCATGGCGGCCCATACCGAAATTGTTGCCATACTCAGCAGTGGCACCAGCTTCAGGCGAATGCTGGTTCCCTACTTCATAAGTTCGGTGCTCATTGCCAGCTTAACTTTTTGGCTTAATGGGTGGATCATCCCCCAATCGAATCGTTCCAGGGTGGCTTTCGAATTGAAATATTTTGAAAAGAGGGTGAACTTCGACAGGCGCAACGTGCACATGCAGATTGCGCCAAATGTTTATCTCTTTCTACAAAATTATAACAACCACTCTAACATAGGCTACCAGTTTTCCCTCGAAAAATTTGACAGTGGACGCCTGGTCGAAAAACTTTCGGCCGATAATATTGAATGGGACTCCATAAAAAATAAGTGGATTTTGAAGCGATGGAAACTCAAGAAAGTTGAAGCCATGTTTACCAAAGCGCGATCCGAATCTTATCTTACTTCGGGAGATGCGCTGGATACCACACTGGCCATAACACCCAAAGACTTTGAAAACGAAGAACGCCAGTTTGACGGGATGACTCTTCCCGAACTTAATGAAACAATAAAAAAGCGACACTTTCGTGGATTGGGCGGAGTGGAACTTTATGAAACTGAAAAACACATACGATACTCCATTCCATTCACCACTTTTATTCTCGTATTTATTGGTGTGATTGTTTCCTCACGAAAAACCAGGGGTGGCACCGGATTTCAGGTTGCTTTGGGATTCTTGCTGGCATTTGCATTCATTATATTGTTCACCATTTCACGAACCTTTGCCGAGGCAGGGTCTGTTTCACCATTCATTGCTGCATGGATTCCTAATATCATATTTGCAGGAATATCTGCCGGCATGTATAGGTATGTACCAAGATAAATTTTATTTGAACTTGTAAATCATCATGACATCAAAATCAATTTTACTTTTCATTTCAATTCTGATTTGCGGCTTATGTCCTGTTACCAATAATTTTATTGAAGAGAATTCACTGGTAGCCGTTACGGGTTTTGGAAGCCAGGCCGACAACATTGGTTTTCAACAACTTGCTGATAGCTATAAGCAAGGAAAGATCTATGCTTCCGAAAGTGCAATTGAAACTGCAAACCAATTTTTTAAGTCAGGCACCGGAAAGAAAATCCGTCTTTCTGATTTTGTCCGAGTGGCGAAAGGCAATATCATAATCATTCATGCGAGCGAAATAACGGGACAATTAAAAATACTGAATGTCGATGGGGTTGATTTTATTGATAACCCAAACTCCTATCCGCTTCGCTTAACATCCGATGACAAAGATTATTCAACAACTAAAATCACCATTACAGGCGTAAGCGCTCTATCCCGAAGCATTGGGATACTAATGGATGAAAAAGGACCCGAAACAATTATCGAACATTTGAAACCCCATTTCCAAAATTCCGATTACGTGCACATCAGCAATGAAGTGAGCCTTACCGACAGTTGCGTGTTCAGCCACAAGGGAAGAATATTCTGCAGCAAAGAGGAACACTTTAAAGCGTTGCTTGGATTGAACTGCAACATTGTTGAACTCACCGGCAACCACAACAAAGATTTTGGCAATCAATCATTTCTCAATACACTGGACTGGTACAAAAAAAATAAGATTAACACATTTGGCGGAGGCAAAAATATTGAAGATGCCAACAAGCCACTTATACTCACTTTAAAAGACGGAAAGAAACTTGGGTTCATTGGCTTTAACGAACTCTGTCCATTGAATGAGTGCGCCAAGCCAACAGTCCCAGGTGCCAATGCCTGGAACAGAGAGAAGGCTAAAGCCATCATCCAGAAAATGAAAAATGAAATGAAAGTGGATATAGTGATTGCATCTGTTCAGTTTGGCGAATGGGATTTTTATCATCCACAAAAAACACAACGAAAGATCGCTTACGACTTGATTGAATTTGGGGCCGACATGGTTTACGGTCCACATGCTCATCAAATTCAGCAAGTGGAGTTCTATAAAAATAAACCCATCTTTTTCGGACTAGGAAATTTCTTGTTTGATGAAATTCAGCGAATTGGAGTCCGGCAGGGGGTTTTTGTTAATGTCTATATTCAAAATGGAAGGATAGTACAGGTAAAGCCGATGTTCACATTTATGGGAGATGACCGCGTGAACAGGCTTGCCAGTGAAGAACAAGCAACAGCAATTAAAAAATTAGTTTTTGTAGATAGCTTACTGTACAAGTAAACAGAATTATTCCGTTACAACCTGCAACGATTTGTATCTTCTCACCACTCCCAACTCAGGTGTTTCCAACGAAGGCTGAAATTCAGCAATGCCGGTACGTAAATTTTCAGGCACATCAATTGGAATAATTTGTACCGGTGAGGTTGGCATCACATTCCACTTCTTTGTGAGCAAGGTCAACCCTGCTTTATTTTTCATTTCCACAGAAATAATGACCGGATACTTTTTTGTGAATCCATAGAAATCCATTGGCTTGTTCCATTTGATTTGAACCTGTGATTTTCCACTGACATTACTCATCGTAACATCAATAAATTTAAAACCGGGAAAAGGATCCAATATTTTTAACCCCAGGCCATCACTAATTTCCTGATCATTGCTAAGCGAACTATTTACATATGCCGCTGGCTTATTTACCAACGTACTGTCAAACTCCCACAAATCATATTGCGAAAAACGCGAACCGATGTTTAGCACACCCACCGGCTTGCCCGTATAAAACCAAAGGCTAGATGCTGTTTGATAACGATGGGCAGCAAGGGGCAAACCATCTGCAGCACTCATCGTGCGCTGTGCCAATTCACGATTCCCATGAAAATCGGCAGCACGGTCTTTTTTAAATTCACCTAACGGACTGATCACATGAATTCGTACAAGCAAAATAATGGGAATGCTTGTCCAGGCAACTCGCTCCAACCAAATTCGCGAAACCGATTTATCCTGATAATATCGCAAAGCCAATATCACCAGGGGCACAAGCATACCAAGAGTCCAATTCACCTCCACCCTACCTTTGAAAGTTGAAATCAAAAAGAAAATAAGCGTACCAAAAACCGAATATTTTAACGACCGCTCAAAATTGTCTTTCACTTTTGTTTTAAACGATGCCCAATACAAAAAGAACCCGGTAAACGGGCCGTAAAAAAAAAGTTGGGCGCCAATGTATTCGAGGGTGTAAGCCACATCATAACTTTTAGCAGATCGATCAACCAGGTGATAGCGTACGCTTGGAAAATCATTTGCGTATTGCCAATACAGGTGCGGAAGAAATAGAACAGCGCCCAGCATGCTGGCAATCCAAAACCATTTTCGCTTAAGCAATGATAGATTGGAGACGAGCGTGAACAAAATAATCAGTACACATTGATACTTAGTGTAGAGCATAAAGGCCATCACCATGGCGAGGGCGATCGTCCATTTCCACGATTCATTTTCAAGAAACCGAGCATAAATAAAAAAGAACAGCGCAATGGAAAGAATCATTGGGCTATCGGGTAGAGCCGTGAACCCGAAAAGGAAGAATGGAAAAGTAGAAAAAAGCAGAAGGGAGAAGAGCTTTGGGTCGTTGGTTCCGGCCAATTTGTACATGATGTACACCGACAGTGAGACCGTTAAAATGGGTAAAATCCTAACCCCTAACTCATTGGAAATCAATGCGTACCCTATTTTAATCAATAAGGCAATTACAGGAGGATGATCAAAATATCCCCAATCCAAAAAACGGGAGTAGGCCCAGTAATACGCCTCATCGTTATACAACTCGGTAAAGGCCGCACCGATAATATTGAGCAGCGTAAAGACCACCAATAAAATTTCAACCGAATATTTTTTCATGAAGGCCATTAGGTCATGCAAAATACTACAATCTTAAGAGCAAGAGAAAAAAGTATAATTTTACCGTTATCAATTTGCACCAGTAATAATTCAAACGATCGCTAAAATTCCTCCTGATGTCTTTGTCCAGAGAATTTATTAAAAAGGTTATCCGCTTTGGATTGATTGGCGCCTCGGGCATGGTGCTGGACTATGGCGTAACTTTTTTATGTAAAGAATTTTGGCTTCTTGATAAATACATTGCCAATATTTTTGGATTTGCTGTGGCTGCCACGAGCAACTATTTTCTCAACCGGATGTGGGTATTCAGCAACGAAGCGCGGAGTCACGCCAGACAATACACTGGGTTTATTGGTATTGCCCTCATTGGGTTAGCTCTAAACAGTAGTATCATTTGGGTGCTCACCGATAAAATTTTCTTTCTCAATTTTTATTTCTCCAAATTCATTGCAATTGGCCTGGTGTTCATTTGGAATTTCTCCATGAATTATTTTTTGAATTTCAGGAAAAAGAAAACACAAGGTTAACCCTCCAGGTTTATTCATGGCCTCCACCACCGATTACCTTAAACTACACTTCATCGTTTTGCTTTGGGGCACAACGGCCATATTGGGTAAACTGATTTCTATCCCTTCCGTGGAAATGGTTTTTTTTCGGATGATGATGGCTGCCGTTGGGATGATCGTTTTAGTGGCAATCAGTCGCGGGCAATTCCTTGTAGCGAAAGCCGACTTGTTGAAACTGCTCGCCATTGGATTTCTCGTTTCCGCGCATTGGATTACATTCTTTGCATCAGGCAAAGTTTCAACGGTCTCGGTAAGTTTGGTAGGCTTTGCAACCGCTTCATTTTGGACAGCCATTATCGATCCCATATCAAAAAAACAAAGCATTCAATTGCTTGAAATATTAATGGGCATTTTGGTTATCGCAGGGCTGGCGATCATTTATAGTTTTGAATTCAGTTACTACCTGGGCTTGCTCCTGGGTGTTTCATCAGGACTGTTACTCGCCATCTTTGCCGTTATCAATTCTCACTTAGTAAAGCGGTTACCATCAGCCACTATTACGTTATATGAAATGATTGGCGGATTTATTTTTGCTGCGGCCTTCCTTCCAATCTATAAAATATATTGGGCCGAAGGAAATGAATTGCAGCTCTCGCCAACTCCTTTGGATTGGATCTACATTTTTATACTGGCCATTGTGTGCACGGTATACGCTTATTCGCTGGGCGTAGAGCTAATGAAAAGGATTTCGGTTTTTGTTTTTCAACTCACGTTAAACCTGGAGCCGGTCTATGGAATTCTGATAGCCATTATTTTTTTGGGTGAAGCGCGGCACCTGAATCTCCCTTTCTACATTGGCACTACAATAATTTTAGCCACTGTGTTTTTATATCCCTTGCTCAAGAAAAAACATACCTGACAATCAAAGTTTTCCCTGCCAGCAAACCATTCCCGGGAATTGCTCCCGTATATTCACCTCTGACTCAAAAAGCCCGTAAACTGCTGATCCTGAGCCACTCATACTGCTATACATTGCGCCAGATTGGTAGAACTTATCTTTTAATTCCTTTATAATCGGGTATTTTCTAAATACCGTTTCCTCAAAATCATTTTTTAATAACGACTTCCACATTGAAACGGGTTGTTGAATAATTTCCAACAAAGATTTATTGGGTACATGAGGCGTAACACCGGCATAGGCCTCAGCGGTTGAAACATTAACCGATGGTTTCACGATCACCAAATTTATTCCTGCTAAGTTTATTGAAACCGGATTCAGCACTTCCCCTCGTCCACTGGCAAACATGGGAGATGATTCCAAAAAGAAAGGACAGTCGCTTCCCAATTTTAAAGCATACTCACGCAATTTTTCGTTGGAAAGATTTAGCTCAAAAATATTACTCAATAATTTTAGTGCATGAGCCCCATCGGATGAACCGCCACCCAAACCCGCACCATGTGGAATAATTTTATGGAGATGAATTTCCACCTTTACAGCGAAATCTTTTTGAAGCAACTCAAGCGCCCTTAGTACAAGATTTGAATTTGCGTTGCCCGGAACTTCATTCCCGGTTAAAAAAAAATTATTCTCTTTTGCCGGAATAATTTCAAGAACATCGTTCCAGGGAACGGGATAGAAGCACGTTTCAATATTATGAAAGCCGTCTGCCCGTTTGTTAATAACGTGAAGACCAAGATTGATTTTGCATGGAGGAAAAGAGATCATATTGCCGGCTACCAGTTTCCGGTTGTTGGTTATCGGTAACAGTAAACCGGCAACAGGAAATTATTTTGAAAATCTTGCAACCAAATCTTCTGTAATACCTGTAGTTGAAAAGCCTCCATCGTGCATCAGATTTTGCATGGTTACTTTTCGGCTCAGGTCAGAGAACATGAGCACAATATAATTGGCGCAGTCTTCTGCAGAAGCATTTCCCAATGGCGACATCATTTGCGCGAAATCAAAAAAAACATCGAACCCGGAAATACCGGCACCGGCTGTTGTTTTTGTGGGCGATTGGGAGATGGTGTTTACCCTGACTTTTTTCAGTTTACCAAAACGCTGGCCATAGCTGCGGGCAATAGATTCTAATACGGCTTTGGCCTGGGCCATATCCGAATAATCGGGATAGGCGCGTTGGGCTGCGATATAAGTGAGCGCCACGATGGAACCCCATTCATTTATAGCATCGGCCTTCTCGGCTACTTGCATTACTTTATGAAAAGAGATTCCCGATATATCGAGAGTTTTTAAATACCATTCATAATTCAGATCGCCATAGCTGCGGCCTTTCCTCACATTAGGGCTTTGGCCGATTGAGTGAAGCACGAAATCCATTTTGCCACCCAAAATCTCTTGAGACTTGGTGAATAAGGTTGTCAAATCCTCTTCTGAAGTGGCATCGGCTGGGATAATTTGAGCATTACATTGAGCGGCTAATTCGTTTATCTTGCCCATGCGCATGGCTATCGGAGCGTTGGTAAGCGTAAACTCCCCTCCTTCTTCTTTTACTTTCAATGCTGTTTTCCAGGCGATCGAGTTTTCATCAAGGGCGCCAAAAATGATTCCTTTTTTTCCTTTCAATAAATTGTAGGCCATACGGGTTGTTATTTTAGATTTGCAATTATACGAATTAGTCTTGAGTCGTTAGTCCTTGAGTTGAATGCTCAAAACTCAAGACTTAATACTAAAGCTTTAAATGAACAACCATCCTATAGGTATTTTCGATAGCGGCATTGGCGGACTTACCGTTGCCCACGCCATTCGCGAGCGAATGCCCAACGAAAGCCTGGTTTATTTTGGCGACACTGCGCACTTACCCTATGGCGATAAATCGGAGGCGGCCATTCAAGCTTATTCGGTTAAGATCGCTGATGTACTGTTGCAAGCCGGCTGTAAACTTATTGTTATCGCATGCAACTCGGCCAGCTCGGCTTCTTATGAATTATTGAAAGAATATGTAAAGAAAGAAGTTGAGGTAATTAATGTGATCGACCCAATGGTAAATTTGGTATCACAACAATTCAGCGGCAAGCGAGTTGGGCTGATAGGAACCAAGCGTACGGTTACATCGGGAATTTATTCCCGGAAACTAAAAGAGAATAAAAGCAGTGTGGAGTTGACTTCCCTGGCCACTCCTCTGCTGGTGCCGATGATCGAGGAGGGATTCTTTGACAACAACATCAGCCACGACATTATTCACCAATATTTATCCGATAAATCCCTATCAGATATTAAAGCTTTGGTGTTGGGCTGCACACACTATCCACTAATCAAAAATGAACTAGGTAAGTACTATCAAAACTCGGTAGCCATTCTCGATTCCTCAGAAGTAGTTGCCGAGGCTGTCCATAACCACCTCATTAGCAAACAAATAGAGAGCACATCACCAATATCCAAACACCGTTTCCTGGTCTCCGATTATACGGAATCCTTTGAAGCTTCCACCCGTATCTTCTTCGGTGAGCAAGTGCATTTGGAAAAACACAGGCTTTGGGAATGAGGTTGATGTAGTATTTAATGGCTTTTTGCGCATTTTAATTGATCATTATTTTTGATTTTTGATTTTTAAAATAAATGAGCACCCTCATTTTTATCCTGCCATTCCTGCTCACCTACACTGTGTTCGTGGTGTATGCTGAAAGGAAGCTGTCTGCTTTTATGCAGGATAGGCTCGGCCCAATGGAGGTTGGTTATTATGGCCTTTTGCAAACTGTAGCAGACTTACTTAAGCTGATTCAAAAAGAGCGGATCGTGCCTACGGCATCTTTCCCATTTCTCTTCGCAGTGGCGCCTATAATAATTTTCATGGCCGTTTTTATGGGAATGTCGGTTTTGCCTTTGAACGCAACCTGGTCAGGTGCGACCTTTTCTTCGGGATTGTTCTTTGTGCTGGCCATTGCAAGCCTTGATGTAGTCGGGATAATTATTGCAGGCTGGTCGTCTGGAAATAAATACAGCACGCTGGGCTCCATCCGTGCGGTGGCTCAAATCATTTCCTACGAAGTGCCGCTGGGTTTGAGCGTGTTAGGTGTTGCACTCTTTTGCGGATCGCTCAACCTTCAGGAAATTTCAATTGCCCAATCGGGAGAAGCACAAACATTTTTCCTCGGAGTAAAATCTTTTAACGTCACAGGTCTCGGAGGTTTTCTAGCCTGGAATATTTTTCAAATGCCTGTTCTGTTTATCGTATGGATAGCATTCTTTATTTGCTCCCTGGCAGAATCCAACCGTGCCCCATTTGATTTACCAGAAGCAGAGTCGGAGTTGGTGGCAGGCTTTCAAACCGAGTACTCTGGTTTTCCCTGGGCCATCATTATGCTGGCGGAGTATGGCATGATGTTGCTAACCAGCATGTTGGGCTCAATACTATTTTTTGGAAGTTGGAATTCACCCTTACCGGGAAGTGCCGGGGTCTTCACTTCGGGACCTGTTTGGGGAATTTGCTGGCTTGTTTTAAAAACCCTTACATTAGTGGGCATACAAATTTGGGTACGCTGGACATTTCCGCGCTTACGCATCAATCAAATGCTTGATCTGAGCTGGAAATATTTAACGCCTGTATTGTTGGTATGCATATTTTTAATAGCCCTTTGGAAATTAATCCTGATATGAATCGAAAATTATTTGCTGTTCTGTTTTTTCTCTTTGGTGTTACGTTCACCGGATGGGCACAACCCAAACCTGCCCGGGTAGATAGTCTTAAAGTGGAGTTAGCAAAAGCCGAAAATGATTCGGCTCGTATCAAAATCCTTTTTGCGCTTTCCTATGATCTGATGTACAAAAGTAATTCGGAGGCAAAAAAATATTCAGATGAAATTCTGGACCTGGCTCTGAAGAATAATTGGGACTGGGCAAAGTCAATGGCTTATTCCAGGCAGGGATACTTAGGAACCATTCGTGGCGACCACCGCACTGCATTGGAATACGATAACCGCAATTTTAAAATTGCGATAGCCACAAACGATTCAGCTAAACTGTGCGTTATCGCCACCGACATAGGAAGCGATTACCTGGAGCTTGGAAAATACGAAGAGGCTTACTATTACGTAAACAAGTCATTTGAAATTGCCAAACGTGTAAAAGATCTCTCAACCGCTGCAATTGCCCTGCATAACCTTGCAACGCTTTACGCTAAACTTGGTCGCATGGATCTGGCGCTGTCGCATTTCGAGTTCTCAGCCAAATACAGTTTAGACGCACATGATGTTGAGGGGCCGGCATACAACAATTATGAATTAGGGAACGCCTACATTTTAGATAAAGACTATGCCAAGGCGAATAAATATCTTTTCACCGCATTGTCTCTCTCCAAAGGCATGGGCATTTCCATTCTGACCCCAAAAATTTATCAATCCATTGGAAATTCATATTCGATTACAAAAGATTTTAAGAAGGCAATTACATATTATGATTCGGCTATTTTAGATTACAATAAAATTCAAAATTCACTTGGTGTAGCCGAAGCCCAACTGGGTAAAGGCAAAGTTTTCCTGCAACAAAAGAAATTCAAAGAGGCCAATAGCCTGGCCGCTACCAGTTTAAAAACAGCGGAAGAACTGCAAGCTCAAACCCTGGCCATTGCCTGCTACACTACGCTTTCGCAGAGTGCAGAAATGCAGGGCGATTTAAAAAATGCGCTTTACTTCAACAAACATGCTCAACAAACCAGGGATAGCCTGACCAACATTAATGTGATGAGCCAGGTTTTTGAAAATGAATTTGAAATGCGCTCACAGAAGAAAGATGAAGAAATTGCTTCGCTAACGAAGAAGCGGGAGGAAACAGCAAGCGAACTTAAAAAACAGGAGTTCATCCGGAATATTTTTGCGGTAGTTTTCGCCCTTACTATTGTGCTGCTCTATTCCGTTTATCGAAGCGGAAAAAGGAAAGTGCAAATGAACGACTTGCTTCTTCAACACCAGGCCGAAATAGAAAAGAGAACTCAAGAACTGGAAGAACTCAATAAAGTAAAAGATAAATTCTTTTCGATCATTTCGCATGACTTGCGCTCCCCCATCAACTCGCTGGCTGGCCTTCTCGATCTGATGGAAAAAGATAAGATCGCGCCTGAAGAGCTGCCTGCGCTCACACACGAAATGCGCATTCAGTTCAATCACACTAAAAACCTCATTAACAACCTGCTCGATTGGACTTTACTTCAAATGAACAAGGTCTCTATCAAGAAGGAGAAAATTAATCTGAAAACATTGATAGACAGCAATATTCGTTTGCTCTCTTCCATGAGTTCGAAGAAGACAAGCTTCGTGAATGAAGTTAGCGACAGTATCTCTGCTTTCGCGGATCAAAACATGATCAACCTGATCTTCCGGAATCTTATTTTGAACGGAATCAAATTCACTGACAATGGTGGAAAAATTCAGGTTTCAGCTGTTAAGGGAGAAGGAGAAATTACCGTTTGTGTTGAAGACAATGGAGTAGGCATTTCCTCTGAAGTTCAAAAAGTTCTCTTTGATAAAACCACAGGCTACAGCACCCGCGGCACCGCCAATGAAAAAGGTACCGGGCTCGGCCTTGTTCTATGCAAAGAGTTCA
>Ga0315912_10004384_pt1 | contig 13407 bp, 22 predicted proteins | sample VfabasoilMG_FD_204469 | JGI IMG/M metagenome (GOLD analysis project Ga0315912, IMG submission 204469) | Garden soil microbial communities collected in Santa Monica, California, United States - V. faba soil | ecosystem: Environmental > Terrestrial > Soil > Garden | place: USA: California... | reverse complement strand
CTTCTTGTCCGGATGCTCGTACTCTTTACCGTGTTCTTCGGAGCGGTGATTCTGGTTGGCGCGCTTTTTCGCAAGTCATAGGACGCGCTGCGCGGAAGAATCCGGAGGTATGACGATGCCAGGCCCAATAGTCACCTTTGACGTCGTGCGTTCCATCGGCGCGTCACTTCCAGATGTGAAGGACGCCTCCGGTTCTCGTGGCGCTGCCCTCAAGCTCAAGGGCAAGCTCATGGCTTGCAAAGCGATCCACAAATCCGCGGAGCCCGATTCCCTGATGGTCCGAGTCAGCCTCAAGCGACGTGAGGAACTCCTGAAAGAGAACACAGAGGCCTACTACCTCACCGATCACTACGAGCCGTATCCGGCCATCCTGGTGAGGCTGTCCCGGATCAGGCGAACTCCCCTGAAGGAGCTCCTGACCGAGTCCTGGGAGTTTGTGCGGGAACAGGTGAAGTAGTGACAGTCTGCATGCACACAGCCCACAAGTTCGCATCCGTCCTTCTTCTGGGGCTTGCGTCCTGCGGTGAAGGACCTCCGGATCGTCCCATCGCATACCGGGGCGAGTATCACTACGATCCGGGTGGTGCTTACCTGGTTCAGGTTGGCGTGGAGGCCCGGATCTGCATCCATGGCGCTGACATGACTCCGGCCGTACAGCCGGAGTTTGCGAAGTCCGGGGGAATTTCCGAGGTCGTGGTTCGTGGCCTTCTGAGCAAGCCGGGACGCTACGGGCCTCAGGGCATCTGCACGTATGAGCTGACGAGTGCCGAGCTTCTGGGTGTGGGAGAGAGAAAGGAGCGTCCGTGATGCGGGCTGAACATCTCGACAATCCCCCGTCTCCTGGCCGCGTGGAGTCCTCGCGCTACCGATCCAGGTTCCTGGAATCCGCCATCACGTAACCGAATTCCCATGGCTCGCGAAACGGGCCCATCAGCGCAGAGGCCGAAGCCCGCCCCAGCCATCTGTCGGAGGTGGTGCGGTCCATGCGCCACTGTACCGAGTAGATGCGCATCCTGACTGCTTCGGAGGGCAGCGGCGACTGCAGCTCCAGTCGGGTGCCGAAGGGCAGTTCCGCAGCCTCGGCCTTCGCCTTCCCCACAGCGTGATTCTGGGCGTCGAGCAGGTCCACCGTGACGACCACATCACGCAGGGTTCGGGAGTTGGTATTGACGAATGTTCCCGCCCACGTGCGCTGACCCGCGCTGTCCGACACCACTTCGTTCCGGGTCAGGGCGAGGATCTCGTCGTTCTGGTGCACCACCTTGAACCACATCACCAGGATCGACAACACGAAGAGGGCAACGAGGAGTTTCCACACCCTGATCTCCAGGGTCCAGCTGGTCCAGTTCCCGGGCCTGTCTTGCACAGATGCCATGCGCTAGTCTCCATCGATATTCCGCGCGGTGTTCGATCGCGCAGGAAGAAGGGGCAGGACTCCATTGTGAGTCCGTGCGCCGGGTTCCAATATGGAGATTGTGTGGAGGGAGAGTGGAAATCTGCCCGGCCGTAGCAGCGACTCCGGAATGCATGCGCAGGAAGTGCCTGTGGCTGGCCGCGGTGATCCTCCTCGCCTCTGGCAACCTTCGTGCCGCGGAGACGGCAGATGTTCCCGGACAGGCACATTGCACCGATGCTGCGAGCGCCACCGAGTTCCGTGATTGCCTCGAAAAGCAGGCGAGAGCGCGGGCCGTGCTTGTCAAAGCGGCGGAGCAGGCGGTCATGGATGCCATCGCCAGATCCGGTGAGGAGGCCAGGTTCAAGAGCGACGCGCGAGCGCTCTTCGATGCCTCCCGACAGATGTTCCAGGCGCACCGGACAGCCGCCTGTGAGGTTGCCGCCGCTACAGCCGGCGGCGGCACGGGTGCGAGTCGCACACGCCTGATCTGCCAGGAAGAGCTGGACCTGGACTGGATGGTCTATCTCAGGGACCTGGCGGCCAGGTTCAGTCCGTAAGGCAAGGGAAGATGCAGACACGCTTCGGCGAACATGTGATCAGGAACGACGCGACGCGCGCCATCCTCTCGCGATGGCGCCTGCTTGATCTTCCGTACTCCTGGCTTGTGGCGGGCTGCCTGTTTCAGACCATCTGGAATATCCAGGCCAGGCGGCCGCCTGGCGCGGACATCAAGGACTACGACATCTTCTACTTCGACCTGCGCAATCCTGGCGCAGAGGCAGAGGCCCAGGTCCAGGCTCACGCCGAGTCGGTGCTGGGCGATCTCGGCATCCATGTCGAAGTCGCCAATCAGGCGCGGGTGCACCACTGGTACGCCGAACATTTCGGGCAGCCCTATCCGGCACTTGCCAGCACCGAGGAGGGAATCGACCGGTTTCTCGTGCTCGAGACCTGTGTCGGGATCCGGCCCGACAGAGTCTATTCACCCTACGGCCTTGAAGGGCTTTACGCCGGCACCCTCACGCCCAATCCACTCACGCCCTACGAGGAGTTGTTCGACAGAAAGGTTGCCAGCTATCGAAAGCGCTGGAACTGGTTGAGCGTTCAGCCCATGCGCGCGGTTTCCGATTCGTGACTATTGTTTGACACTTCCGGTGCTTGAGTTCCGGAGGCGCATCGCTACCCTTGCCCGGACTCTTCATGCCAGGGACTGCGAATGAATTCGATGCCACTGCTGTTGGCGCTACACGGGTCCATCATTCTCCTCTCGGGGCTGGTTGGTGGCCTGTTCTTCGCGCGGGCGATCAAGCAACGTTCCGGAGAGGTCGCCTGGCGCGTCGTGCACGCCGGTGGCTGCGCGGGGGGAGCGATGCTGCTGGCCATCGCGGTGCCGGTGCAGTGGGTGTCCTTGCCGGATGCGCTCCGGCAGGTACTGGTATGGAGCTTCCTGCTGGGGACCTATCTGCTGGTGCTGGGAATGTTCGTGGCGGCCATCTGGAACACCCGCGGCATCCCGGGAGGGGGAAGTCCGCTGAACAGGCTTGTCAGCGGTCTGTATGGCGGCGGTACCATCTTCTCCCTGGTGGGTGGGGCATTGCTGGTTCTGGGGCTTCTCAAGGCAGGAGAGTGAGGGCATGCAGGTGAGCATCGTGATGTTTCCCGAGACCCGGGTTGCGGCCATCAGTCACATTGGCCCGCCCGAGCGGGAACACGACACGGTTCGCAAGCTGGTCGCGTGGAAGCTGGAGAACCGGCTGACCGATCAGGCACGTTTCCGCACCTACGGGCTGCACTACACGGATCCGCGAAGCGTTGACCCTGAGAAACACCGGGTAGACTTCTGCCTCTCCTACGATGCTCCTGTTGAGCCTAACGCGTACGGAATCGTACAGATGACCATCCCGGCGATGCGATGCGCGCTGGCACGGGATGTGGGATCCCGCCTCGACAACAAGGCGGCGCAGTTTCTCCATGATGAGTGGCTTCCCGGAAGTGGCGAGCAGATCGCCGCGAAGCCAATGGTCTTTCACTACGTGAATGTCGGCCCTCATGTGAAGGAGCATGAAGCGATCACGGATGTCTACATGCCTCTCAGGTAGACCGGCCATGCCAGACCGTCCCATGCAGATCGAAAAGGTCGAGCTGCGCGGCCGGCGTGTGGCGCTCGAGCCGCTGGCCAGGAAACACCTGCCGGAACTGGCCGCAGTGATCCGCGATGGCCAGCTCTGGACGCTCCCGGTCACCCTTGTGCCGCATCCGGATGATCTCGAGACCTTCTTCTCGACGGCCGAAGCGCGGCACGCCGCGCGGCAGGAGCTGGCATTCGCCACGATCGACCTGGCATCGGGAAAGGTGGTGGGCAGCACGCGCTTCATGAAGATCGAGATCGGGCACCGGCGCGCGGAGATCGGATTCACCTTCATTGCCGCATCCTGGCAGCGTTCCCATGTGAATACGGAGGCCAAGTACCTGATGCTGCGCCACGCCTTCGAGACCTGGAACTGCCAGAGGGTCGAGCTGATCACCGATGTGCTGAACACCCGGTCGCGTCAGGCGATTCTCCGTATTGGAGCAAAGGAGGAGGGCGTGATGCGCAGTCACATGATCATGCGTGACGGGCGAAGCCGCGATTCCGTGCTGCACAGCGTGATCTCCCGGGAATGGCCACAGGTCAGGGCCGGACTGGAAGGGAAACTGGCGGATGCGGGCGGTCAAGGGATGGATGAGCGCGAATGAAACGGGCCTCGGGAATCGATTTCCGGGCAGCCTCATGCGTGCGCTGACACGCCTGTTGCTGGTGACCTGCCTTCTTCTGGGCTGTGTCGGCTGCGACCAGGTCACCAAAGGCGCAGCCCGCGCCTATCTGAGTGACGCGCCCGCCAGGTCGTACCTGAAGGACGCGGTCCGCACCAATGAAACCAGGAGGCAGGACATTTCGTCGTGACCTGCGAATCTGCCGTGGCACATTGCGCAGCGGCAGTGGCAGGAGAGTTTCACGGAGGCACGGATCACATGGCAGCAGGCAAGTTCGGTGCGCGAACCGTGTTCTTCGTCCGCGACACCCCCCGCGCGATGGAGTTCTACACCCATGTTCTTGGATTCCACCTGGACTGGACGCACGAGGAACAAGGTGTTCCCTTTGTGGTACAGGTCAGCCTCATGGGACTGGAGATCATTCTCAACCAGACCGAGACTGAAGATCTGGACCGGGCTGGCCATGGAAGGGTCTTTGTCGGGCTCGACGATGCACAGACGGTGGCGCTTCTGCAGCACATCCAGAGCAGGGGGATATCGACCACGTACACGCATTGGGGCGCCCCCACCCTGGCCATCCACGACCTGGACCGCAACGAGCTTTTCTTCTGGCTGTCGGATTCAGAGCGTGTGAAGTGGCAGGCCGCACACTCGGGCGCGTCCGTGCACGGCTAGCAGGCGGCGCCGTGGAATCCATGAAGGGACTGTTCAGGTTTGCGACTGCGAGGCGCCGGGATCCGGCAGTGGACGCCTGGTTCAAGGCGCAACCCCCGGAGCTTGGCTTCATCGCGCAGACATGGTTCGACGAGATGCGCCGCTGTGGACCGGATGTCAATGAGCTGATGCACGACGGCTGTCCGGTGGCGTGCGTGGGCGACGTGGCGTTCGCATACGTCAATGTCTTCACGTCGCATGTGAATGTCGGATTCTTCAAGGGCGCGGATCTTGACGATCCGGCGCAATTGCTCGTGGGCGAGGGGCGGAAGATGCGGCACATCAAGCTGCGTCCCGATGCCGAGCCGGACGCGGCCGCGATCAGCCATCTGATCGAAGATGCCTATCTGGACATGCGGCGAAAACTCGCCACGGTATAGTGGACCGGATGTCCCGGTCACGACAGATAATGGGCCTTGCTGGCTGGTTGCTCGTTTGCTTTGCCGCGGCGGGAGTGGGGGCGTTCGCCTCCCGGGATGCCGGAACGTTTTACGGACAGTTGTTGCGGCCCGCATGGGCGCCGCCGGCATGGCTTTTCGCACCCGTGTGGTCGGTTCTCTATGCGCTGATGGGGACTTCGGCCTGGCTGGTATGGCGTGGTCCGCGTACCGCAAAGGTCCAGGCCTCACTGAGGCTGTTCATCGTACAGCTCATCGCCAATGCCCTCTGGACGTGGATTTTCTTCGAGTGGCAGGCCGGTGCGCTGGCCTTCGCGGAGATCATTCTGCTGTGGTGCCTCATCGGCGCCACGGTGGTCATGTTCGGGCGCATCAGCGTTCCGGCGGCAGTGCTGCTGCTGCCGTACTGGATCTGGGTCTCGTTTGCGACGGCACTGACCTGGTCTACCTGGCGGATGAATCCGGGCGTGCTGTAAGGAGCGGCGGGCATGAAGGGTGATCCGGGCGTGGTCATCATCACAGGGGCTGGCCGGGGGATCGGAGCGGCCACGGCGCGCATGGCCGCGGCGCGCGGGTATTCTGTCTGCGTCAACTACCGCACGAACCGGAGTGCCGCGGACAGCGTGGTGGCCGACATCATCGCGGCGGGAGGCACGGCGATGAGTGTCGGCGCGGATATCGCAGTGGAGCCGGAGGTCGAACGGCTCTTCCAGACCTGCGACCGCGAGCTCGGCACGCCGGCGGCGCTGGTCAACAATGCGGGCATCCTCGAGACGCAGATGCGCGTGGAATCCATGGACAGCGCCCGACTGCTGCGTGTGTTCTCGACGAATGTGGTGGGCTCCTTCCTCTGCGCGCGGGAGGCTGTACGCCGGATGTCTACCCGTCATGGTGGATCTGGCGGCGCCATCGTCAATGTGTCGTCGGCCGCGGCGCGCCTGGGATCGCCGGGCGAGTATGTGGACTACGCCGCCTCGAAGGGAGCCATCGATACACTCACGATCGGATTGGCAAAGGAAGTCGCCGCGGATGGAATCCGCGTCAACGCGGTGCGTGCCGGATACATCTACACGGACATGCACGCCAGCGGCGGAGAGCCGGGCCGGGTGGACCGGGTGAAGCACTTCGTCCCGATGAAGCGCGGCGGCAACGCGGAGGAGGTGGCGGCAGCGATACTGTGGCTGCTTTCGCCGGAGGCTTCCTTCACCACCGGCAGCTTCATCGATGTGACTGGAGGCAATTGAATGCTTCACATCCGGCCAGCGGTGGAGAGTGACTGCGAAGCCATCGAGGGCATGGTCGCGGATTTCGTGAAGGGGCATCTGGCGCAGGATCATCCCCGCTCGCGGGAGGACCTCCGACGGGCCTTCTTCGGCGGGCAACCCGTGGCGAGGCTGATCATTGCGGAGCGCGATGGCCAGATCGCCGGCATGGCGCAGTGGCGGCTCATCTACGACATGTTCTGGGGCTTCTTTGGCGCCGAAGGGAGCTGGCTGTACGTCAGGCCGTCCTGCCGGGGAAGCGGGATCGTCGCGGCGCTGGTGGCGAGGCTGTGCGCCGAGTCATCGCAGGCAGGCGCGAGGTTCCTGCAGGGTGGTGGAGGCGACGGTCCCGCGAAGCTGTATGAACGCGTGGCCATTGGTCATACGGACCGCGCCTGTCATCTTTCCGGCAAGGCGTTCCAGGCGTTTGCTCGCCTGGATGGGCTTGCGCCTCGTGACATCGTGCGCCGGCTGCCGGCGAAGGAACTGGGTTTCGAACCCGCGGAAGCGCCACACACTCAGGCGGGGACCTGCAGCACATGACAAGACGTCTCATTGGTTCAGGCTCGACGTTCGAGGATCAGATCGGCTACAGCCGTGCCGTGGTGCAGGGCGACTGGGTGTTCGTGTCCGGCACGACCGGCTTCGACTACTCGGCCATGACCATTCCGGATGGGGTCGAGCAGCAGACCGCGCAATGCCTGCGCAATATCGAGACGGCATTGACGCAGGCCGGATCGTCGATGGCGGATATCGTGCGCGTCACCTATGTGCTGCCAGACGCCGCGGAGTTTCCGCAGTGCTGGCCCATCCTTCGCCAGGCATTCGGGGAAATCCGGCCTGCCGCGATGATGATCAGCGCCGGGCTGGCTGATCCCCGCATGCGGATCGAAATCGAGGTGACGGCGCTGAAGAGGCAGGCGCCATGACGCTCACCCAGGTGCGCAGGTTCGCCCTGTCGCTTCCGGGTTCCAGCGAAGAGCCGCATTTCGACCGGACCTCGTTCCGCATCGGGAAGAAGATCTTCCTGACCGCGCGGGCGACCGAATCCCATGTGCATGTCTTCGTTCCCGATGAGATCCGCGAACCGGCACTCGCCCTGCATTCGGCGTATGTTTCGAAACTGCTGTGGGGAGGCAAGGTGGTGGGTCTCCGCGTCGAGCTTCCCGGGGCGCAGCAGGATGTGGTCAGGGATCTGATCGAGGCTGCATGGCGGCACAAGGGTGGAGGCACTTCCGGAAGGTAGCGTTCATGCGACTGGAAACTGGCATCCGTGGCCTGGTGCTGCCGGGCATCAATGATTCCGGGCCGGAGCACTGGCAGACACTCTGGGAGCGCAGCCATTCGTGGCTGCAGCGAGTGGCGCAACGGGATTGGGATCATCCCGTACGGGACACCTGGGTGGCGGCGCTGGAACGAAGCATTGCAGCTCAGGACCGGCCGGTGGTTCTGGTGGCGCACAGCCTGGGTTGCCTGCTTGCCGTTCACTGGGCTGCTGGCGCGGGCCAGCGCGTGAGAGGCGCGTTGCTGGTGGCGCCGCCGGATCCTGATGCACCATCATTTCCTGCGGAGGCGCAAGGATTCACTCCCCTGCCACTGGCGCCTCTGCCCTTCCCCTCGGTGCTGGTGAGCAGCGGCAACGATCCCTACTGCAGTCACCACCGTGCGGAGCAATTTGCCAGGGCCTGGGGTAGCGAACACGTGGACATCGGCGCGAAAGGCCATATCAACAGCAGCAGCGGACTGGGCGAGTGGAGCGCCGGATACGGACTGCTGCGCGGACTGGCAGGCTGATGGCAAAGCGCAAAGTGGTGAAGGTCGTCGCAGGAAATGCGGGCGAACGTGTGCGGAAACTGTGCCTGTCGCTGCCTGGCACGGTGGAGACCTCGTCCTGGGGACATCCCAACTTCCGGGTGGCGAAACGCGCGTACGTGACGCTGGAGGAGTACCAGCAGCGGTTCTGTGTTGCCATCCGGCTGGTGGATGAGCAGGTGCGACAGCTCTGCACCGATGGTGTCGGCTTCGCGACGCCCTACGGCAGGGGCCAGTGGATCAGCATCCCCCTCGACGGCAGGCCAGCATGGCGCCTGATCGAAACATTGATACGGCAGAGTCACGGACTGGCGACTTCATAGGAGCAGATCATGCAAGGGAAATGTCTCTGCGGCGCGGTCCGCATCACGACTCCCGATGCGGTGGACATGAATGCCTGCCACTGTGGCATGTGCCGACGCTGGGGCTCGGGTCCCTACATGTCCGTGCATGCGGGAAGCAACGTGACGATTACCGGCGCCGACCGGATCCGCACGTTCAGGTCTTCGGACTGGGCGGAGCGCGCCTTCTGCGGCGAGTGCGGCACGCATCTGTACTATCGCCTGTTGCCCACCAATGACCATGAGCTGTCCATCGGAATCTTCCAGGACGGCCCCGAGTTCGTGTTCAGGGAGCAGATCTTCATCGACCGAAAGCCGCGAACCTATTCGTTCGCCAACGACACCGAGAACCTCACCGAGGCGGAGGTGTTCGCGAAGTTCGCTCCGCCCTAGGTCTCAGCCACTGGCCTGGCGTGGGGGCTTGCCCACGGCGGGGGCCAGCGTCGCAGCCGTCGGCCGGGTGCGGATGCGCGGCTCCTCTCCGCTCACCAGCTCGTGCACGAAGCGCAGCTTCGCCAGCGCGGGCTCGGACAATGCGAAGGGATAGGCGTCCTGCATGCCCATGCTGCGGTTCAGGTTGTTCAGCACACAGGTCAATGCGATCCAGTTGCCGATCATCGCGCTGAATTCATCGCTGCTGTGAATCGGCGTGACGCGGCCCGGCGGAACATCGCGGCGATCCGTGCGACGCAGCGCGATGCCGCTGGCGGCGGCCGTATCCAGGCTGTCCGCCATGTGCAGGTAGTGCGCCCAGGTTTCAGCCCAGTCTTCCCAGGGATGCGATGAGGCATAACTGCTGACGAAGCGGCTCTGCCAGTCGGCAGGTGAGCCCTGGTCATAGTGCCGCTGCAGGGCTTCGGCGTAGTCCGCCCGCTCATCGCCGAACACGCGGCGGAAGCCGGACAGGCGCTCGCTGTCGCGAACCAGCAGGTTCCAGTAATAGTGGCCGCTCTCGTGCCGCAGATGGCCCAGCAGGGTGCGGTAGGGCTCGTGCATCTGCAGGCGACGACGCTCCCGCTCCGCATCATCCGCCTCCGCGATATTCAGGGTGATGACACCATCGGCATGGCCTGTGAGGACGGGCTGCTCTGCTGCCGGATCGTCGGCACGGAACTCGAATGCCAGTCCCTGTTCCTCGTCCACATCCTTCCCGACCACGGGCAGGCCGAGATCGAGAAGGCCGTGGATGAGACGGCGCTTCGCCATCTCCGAGCTCTGCCAGAGCGCACGTGCGCCGGGCTGCTCCAGATCGGGAATGACACGAGTAAGGCGGCATGAGAGGCAGTACTCGGACGGGTCCTCCGCGGGAATCGTCCAGTTGCAGATCTGTTCGGCCACGAAATTGCGGCAGGGCCGGTGTCGCGCCTCATTCAGCACCGCCATCTCGTCCCGGTCCGGAAAGTAGCCGACGGCCTTGTTGCATCGGGTGCAGAGGCTGTTCTCGAAGAACAGGGGGCCGGAGCAGACATCGCAGTGGAAGATTTTCATTTCTTGCCGCATCGCGCTTCAGGAATTGCCGCGAGTCTCGGGTTACGGAGCCGGGGGTGCGCCCGGCTCGGACCCTGAACAACTGTCGGAGCATTCTCACACCGGGCTCATGGACGGAGCGTAGGTGTCGTCCGACATCATCGCGCCACTGTTAAACCGCGGGGGAGCCGCCACCGTCCTATATGAGCTGGTGCGGTCCGCCCGGATGATCTGGCCATGAAATTGTTCCTCACATGGCTGCTGGGCGTGCCCGTGCTGGTACTGGTGATGGTCCTGGCCAGGGCCCTGTCGCCACAGGGATTCGGAAACGGATTCAGTGCCCAGGCCGGGACGCCGGCGGCTTCAGGAAGCTGCCCGCGGGAGCAGCAGCTCCACGACGTGGCGCCGCTGGTCACGCAGCAGCGGAATCAAGTCTCCTGCGACGGGCGTTCCGTCCAGTGACAGCCGCGCGGCGGACGCCGCGGCCCGCTTCACGCTGATGAGATAGTCGACCTGCGGCAGGCTGAGCTGCACTTCGAACTCATTCCAGTCGTCCGGGATGCAGGGCGCGAGCCGCAGGCTGTCACTGCTGATGCGCAGGCCCAGCACGTATTCCACGACGGCGCGGTACATCCAGCCGGCCGCGCCCGTATACCAGGTCCATCCACCGCGCTGGCCGATTCCCGGACCGGAATAGATATCAGCGGCCAGCACATAGGGCTCGACGCGATAGCGCGCCGCGGATTCCGGCGTGGCGCTGCGGTGCACGGGGTTCAGCATGCGCAGGAGCCTGCCCACTTCTGAAGTCCGGCCGAGCATGGCTTCGGCCATGAGCACCCAGATCGCGGCATGCGTGTACTGCCCGCCGTTTTCGCGCAGGCCCGGCAGATAACCCTTGATATAGCCGGGATCACGCGGCGAGGTGTCGAAGGGGGGCGTGAACAGCAGCACGATGCCTTCATCCTCGCGTACGAGCTGGCGCTCGACCGCGGACATAGCGGTGCTGGCGCGTGCCGGGTCCGCGGCCTGCGACAGCACGGCCCAGCTCTGTGCGATGGAATCGATCCGGCACTCATCGTTCTGTGTCGAGCCCAGCGGCGAGCCGTCGTCGAAGAAGGCGCGGCGATACCACTGTCCGTCCCAGGCTTCGCGTTCGCAGGCGGCGGTCAGGCGCTGCAGGCCCGCGGTCCAGCGAGCGGCGCGGCCCTGGTCGTGTCGCGATGTGGCCAGTGGCAGGAAGCGTTGCAGGGTTGCGATCAGGAACCATGCCAGCCAGACGCTTTCACCACGGCCTTCATGGCCCACACGGTTCATGCCGTCGTTCCAGTCGCCCCCGCCGATCAGCGGCAGACCATGCGTTCCGGTGGCGAGGCTGCAATCCAGGGCGCGGGCGCAGTGTTCGTACAGGCTGGCCTGCGCCGCGGACACCTGCGGCGTGTAGTGAGCATCCTCCTGGTGGCGCGGCAGGGGCGGGCCTTCCAGGAAGGGCACCATTTCATCCAGCACGGAGGTATCTCCGGTGGACTGCATGTAGTGATGCACGACGAAGGGCAGCCAGATCCGGTCATCTGAAATGTGCGTGCGCACGCCGCGGCCACTGGGGGGATGCCACCAGTGCTGCGCATCGCCTTCGGTGTACTGGCGCGCCGCCGCGCGCAGCAGATGGGCGCGTGCCAGATCCGGCGCCGCCTGCATCACGGCCATGACATCCTGGAGCTGGTCGCGGAAGCCATAGGCGCCGCCTGACTGGTAGAAGGCGGTGCGGCCCCACAAGCGGCAGCTGATCACCTGATACATCAGCCAGCGATTGACCAGGAGATCCAGGGCGCGATCCGGCGTGCGGATGCGGATGGCGCCCAGAAGCTGCTGCCAGCGCGATCTCACCTGCTGCAGCACGGATTCGGCGGTCGTCTGCCGGTACTTGAGCACCAGTTCGCGTGCGCCATCGGCATCGGCGGCCTGTCCCAGCAGCAGAGTCAGTTCCTCCGTCGCGCCGGCCTCGATGGTGAGCGTGCGCGCGAAGGCGCAGCAGGCGTCGTGGCCTGGTCCGCCGCTGATGGTCCAAAGCTGCGGTGCGCCGATGCCCGCAGGCGCGGTCATCGCGCCATTGCGGCCGAGGAACTCCTGCCGGCTGTCCGTGGTGAACTGCTGGCGGCCACCGAGGTCGCAGAATGCGACACGGCTGCCGAAGTCGATCAAGGGTGGATTGGTGGAGAACAGTGCGCCGGTGCGGTCGACATGCGTCTGCACGGAATAATTCGCGGCAGCGCGAGTGGCGCCCATGGACCACTCCACATAGCTGAACACGGTGAGACGCTGACGCGAGGCTCCATCGTTGGTGATGCGCAGCCTGCACAATTTCACCGGATCATCCATTGCCACCAGCACCGTCATCTCGGTGCGCAATCCGCGGAACTCAGTCAGGAAGCGGCTGTAGCCCTGGCCGTGGCGGGCCTCGTATCGCGCGTCGGTGCGGTGTACTGGCTGGGCTGTCGGGCTCCACAGCTCCTGCTCCTCGGTCAGCAGGTACATGCACTCTCCGGAAGGGTCGCACACCGCATCGTTCGACCAGGGGGTGAGCTGGTTCTCGCGGCTGTTCTGCGACCAGGTGCACATCGAGCCGCGCTCGGACACCAGTGTGCCGAACTGCTCGTTGGCGATGATATTGGTCCAGGGCGCCGGAGCGCCGGAAGAACGCGGCAGCACGATGCCGTATTCGCCGGAGTCGGCATCGAATCCGCCCCAGCCATTGAAGAATTCGAGCTTCGGAGACTCCTGCACGCCGGGTGAGGGCAGCGCCAGTTGCGCGGCCTGTCCGGGCGCGGCAGGCACGGTGACGCGCAGGGGCCAGGGCCGGGACAGCAATTCCTGCAGGCTTCCCTGCGCGGGCTCGAGCACCACTCTTGCCAGCGACAACAGCAGCTCCCGCTCCGCCGCGGTCATCGTGTCGATGGCGAGCGCATGGATGCCACCGCGTTCTTCCCCCTCCACCGCCTGCGCGGTGAAGGCGCGTGCGGCGCGCTCGATGGCGTGCTGCAGATCCTGGGTGTAGGAGTGGCGGCGTTCATTCAGGATCACCACGTCGATGGCCAGATGCTTGATGCGCAGGTACTCCTGTCCGCGCAGGCACTGCTCGACGAAGGGCATGTCATCCTGGTTCTGGCAACGCACCAGCAGGATGGGGCGGTCGCCGGAGATGGAGAAGCGCCACAGGTGCGTGACATCCGGAACACGCGCGGCGCCTTCGCGCGCGCCGCGAAGCT
>Ga0315912_10004383_pt1 | contig 13408 bp, 10 predicted proteins | sample VfabasoilMG_FD_204469 | JGI IMG/M metagenome (GOLD analysis project Ga0315912, IMG submission 204469) | Garden soil microbial communities collected in Santa Monica, California, United States - V. faba soil | ecosystem: Environmental > Terrestrial > Soil > Garden | place: USA: California... | reverse complement strand
TCTCGAGGATCTGGTACTTGAGGGAAGTTGAGCCCAGATTTGGTATGAGCAGGTTCATGGGGGTGACCTCCGATTCTAAACCACATTGCCTGCTCAAGGGTTGGCAGGCTAGTCTATATGTGTGGACGTTCCAACAAGTTCTATTGCAACGCTGTTATTGACCTTCGCCGGAATGGCATGCTGGGGGTTGTGGATAGGTACCTATAAGCCAGGATCGAGGCGGCGATATGAGTGGTACGCGGTAGATTTTGCACTTGGAGTGTTATTAACCGCTGTTTTGGCCGCACTCACGGTCGGCAGCTTTTTATCTGACATCAACGTGTATGACAGTTTCACAATCATACGCAAGACACAAATAGGCTATTGCGGATTGACAGGATGTGTCCTGGCACTTGGGTTTTATTTACTGCTGGGCGGATCCGCCATCGCGGGAACTTCATTCGCCTTCCCTGTGGCACTTTCCTTAGCTGCCGCAATCAGTGCAGTTTGGATTAAGACTTGGTTTGTCCGGATTCCCGCCTCACCCTTTCTTTACCCTGGAGTAGGCATTATCCTTGTCGGGATCGTGCTAGCTTCCTACGGATATTCTCTTTTTCTAGCTGACAAGCCATTGCCACCTACCGAAGGGAGAAACCGACCTAAGCGACCATCCGTGTTCAAAGGGCTAATCGTCACTGTGCTTGCCGGATTGTTATTGTCCAGCTTTGCTCCCCTCTCTGATAGAGGCCGCATGGGACCCATCGAGACCAACGTCTATCTGCTTGTACTCCTAGCCGGCATCGGCTTATTTGGGACCATAATCGTGGCCAGTCTTTTCTTTATCAATCTACCACTACAGGGCGCACCTCTTGATGTGTCGTCATTCATAAAAGGTGGTTTCGCACCACACCGAATGGGCTTGATGGGTGGAGCGATCTGGTGCTGTGGCGCTATCTGCGTTTCTCTTGCAAGAGCCGCATCCGGCGACGCTGCTCTCAACGAGATTGCTGCCGCTGCTTTTGCTCCCGTGACAATTCTACTGTCGGCTATTGTTGGTGTTGCCTTGCGCAAGGAAATCGCCGACATCTCGGGAAAGGCCAGAAACCTGCTGCTCGCCTGTATTCTTGTCATGACAGTGGGCGCTGCCATGGTTGGGCCACTAGGATTTTCTCGTAACTGAAACGGCTAGAAATGGAAATCCTGCAACCGGCAACACCGGACGAGTTGGCGGCTTTACTTAAAAAACTCGCACCCACAACACCCGCGATTCAGACAGGCGGCAGCTTTTCAAAGAGCACTTGGGGCGGTCCTGTCGGAAGTTGTGACGTACAGATTTCCACCATTGCTCTAAACCAACTCATTCAATACGAACCGAATGACCTGACCATAAGTATTGGCTCTGGCATGAGATGGAAAACGCTGCTGGAAATCCTTTCTACGAATAACCAGACGATTCCCCTTGATCCGCCTTATCTGGACGCCGCCACAGTCGGCGGAGTTGTGGCAGCCAACAGCAGCGGGCCAAGGCAAAGAATTTACGGATCGCCACGAGACCACGTCATTGGCATGAAATTCGCAACCCTTGAAGGCAAGTTAGTAGAATCCGGTGGAATGGTTGTGAAGAATGTTGCAGGGCTGGATATGAGCAAGCTCCTGATCGGATCATTTGGAACTTTGGCCGTCATCACCTCTGTGAATTTCAAGATCACGCCGAAGGCGCCTTATGAGCAAGCGTTCTTGTATAGAGCTGACTCTGCCGAAGCAGCAATAAAAGAGCGCGACAGGATGCTGCGGGGAGTTTTGCAGCCAGTCGCCATCGACTTATTAAGCCCGACGGCAGCACGCCGAATTGACCAGGATGGCTTCATACTGGCGGTGCAGGCTGCGGGCAACGAAAGAGTCATCGAACGCTATAGACGTGAGTTGACCGCATGGGAAATGGTTGACGGGTCCAAGCTCTGGACCGGCATTCGTGAATTCATCCCTGCGTACCTGGCCGACAACCCACAAGGGGCTGTGGCACGGAAAATTGGTTTGCTCTCAGAACTAAGAAGTTTCGTTGAATCAACGAATGCTCCCCTTGTCACCAGAGCTGGCAACGGAATTACTTTTGCTTGTTTTCCTGACTACGGCCAAGCATCAGAGTGGATCAAGCGTACTGGCAACGGCATCATTCAATGTGCAGCAAACCATGGTGCCCCAGATGCCCAGTGGCCCAATCCCGGCCAGGATCTTGCGGTGATGCAAAAGGTTAAGAATATGTTCGATCCCAACCGGATCTTAAATCCAGGGAGACTTTATGGCCGTATCTGATCTTGTCCGCTTCGACTCACCGCAACAAACCGATCTGGACAAATGCGTACATTGCGGCCTCTGCCTGAACTCGTGCCCCACCTATCGCGAACTGGGCGTTGAAATGGACTCCCCTCGTGGTCGGATCTATCAAATGAATCAGGTCGCTTCCGGCGCAGCAGAGATCAATGCGTCCTACCTGGAACATATGGAACTGTGCCTGGCTTGCCGAGCCTGTGAAAGCGCATGCCCGAGCGGAGTACAATACGGCCGTCTGATCGAGGCAGCCAGGGCAGAAATCGAACAGAAAGTGAAGCGTCCGACCTGGGAGCAGGCCCTGCGTTACTTCATTTTCGGGAAACTGTTGCCATCCCAAACGCTTCTAAAACTAGCTGCAAGAGGCATGTGGATCTACCAGTCTCTTGGGATTCAGAGGTTCGCTCGGGAAACGGGTCTATTGAAAAACTTCGGGCGGCTCGGGCGCATCGAATCGCTTTCACCACCCGCCGAGTTCCCAACGTTTTTTGAGCAATACGGAAAAATATTTCCGCCCAAGGGAACCAAACGCTATCGGGTGGCGATGCTGGGCGGCTGCATTGGCAACGTTTCCTTCGCCAGACTGAACGAGGCAACGGTACGCGTACTTCAGCAAAATGGCTGCGAAGTAGTTGTGCCTGCCGAACAGACCTGTTGCGGAGCGCTACAGGTTCACCAGGGAATGCGAGACATTACCAGACGCTTGGCGCGCCAAAACATTGATGCAATCTTGGGTGGCGGTTTCGACGCGATCATCACCAACGCAGCAGGCTGCGGCTCCACTCTGAAGGAGTATCACGAGTTGCTGGAACACGACGATCAGTACCGGGACAAGGCGCAGGAGTTCGTCAGGAAAGTGAAAGACGTCACTGAGTTCCTCGCATCCATCGAGTTAAGCACAGCGATGAAGGGACTTCCATACAAAGTTACTTACCAGGATTCGTGCCATCTTTTGCACGGACAAAAAATAAAAGCAGCTCCCCGACAATTACTGAAATCCATCCCGGGAATTCAATTGCGCGAAATGGTCTCTAGCGAAATTTGCTGTGGCAGCGCTGGTGTGTACAGCGTGATCCATGATGAGATGGCGGCATCCATCCTAGAAAATAAAATGCAGAACGTAAACCGCACGGAAGCCGAGGTAATCGCAACAGCAAACACCGGCTGTATGTTGCAACTCCGAACGGGAGCAGCTCGTCATGGAAACGGACAACGAGTTGTCCACGTAGTGGAATTATTGGACGAAGCTTACTCCGCGCTCTAGCGGGGAACCGTAAGCTTCTCTAGCGTGGCCGCAGCCTGTTCAATCACCTGAGGATCATGCCCGCGCAAGAATGGACGCACCAGATCGGCATCTGAGGCGCTGCCAATCAAAAATAGTGCCCTGAGGGCCTCCCGCGCATGAGCCTCGTCTACCGATAGATACGCGATCGTCTGGCCCTTGCTGACATCTCCTCCGTCAGCTATCGCAAACTCACGTAAGGCACCGGGCAACACAGCTCTAACCTCTTCGTCGCCTACCCGAGCAACCAGCGTGCCGGGATTCACAAAATCTCCAACTTTCAACCGCTGAGTAAGCTTGCCCGCATACGACGACATTACCAGGGATGGGCGCAGCATTCCTCTCACTTCTTCCAAACCGGCGGCATCTCGAAGCGCGGCCAAAGCCAAAGCAGCCGTCCGCCGGACCAATGGCCCTGGGTCCTGCAAAAGTCGGACTAGAGCCTCGCGGAAAGGAGGGTGGTGCTTGTCTTGCCCCATGATCCAAGCAGCCGTCTGCCGAACATCGGCATTCGGGTGGGACGACAGTGCAACCACGCTTGGATACCACTGGCGTGCGGAAACTTCGCCACGGCTCATCCGTTCCCCAATCTGCACCATCGCCTGTTGCGTCCGGCGGGGCTTATCCTGGGCGTTTAGATACTCTGTGATGGTAGCGTCCGGCAGAACCTTTCCGAACCAGGTGTCATACCAAAAATAGAACGGCATGGATACCAGGGCAATCGCGAAAAGACAAATGAGAATATAGGCCTTGCGCCGCGGCCTGGGTCCGATAGGACGGCCAGTCCAGCTTACTTGTGGGTTTTCTTGTGAAGACTCAGTTGCCACGGAGAGATTCGAGAGTTCCATTGTAGCAGTGGGCCTCTGCCACGTGATAGCGGTAGAATAAGGCTTCCCATGCGTGCGGGCGGCTCCTCTTCTAACCCCTATATCTCGTTTGTAGTTACTACCCGGAATGACGACCACGGCGGAACCCTTCTCCGACGCACGCAGACGTTCCTGAACGCGCTGCTCGCCCAGTGCAAACGGCACAATGTCTCCGCAGAGCTCGTCATCGTTGAGTGGAATCCGCCAGCTGACCGCCCACCTCTAGCCGACGTGCTGAAATGGCCATCCGAACCGGGACCATGTCAGGTCCGCTTCATTGAGGTTCCCGCCAAAATCCACGCAAAGTACGAGCATGCGGAAGGCATGCCGCTTTACCAGATGATCGCCAAGAATGTAGGCATACGGCGGGCGCGCGGCGAATTTATCGTGGCGACGAACATCGATATCATCTTCAATGACGAAATCTTCCACTGCTTCGCAGACCGCCAACTGCAGCACGGCAAGATGTACCGGATCGACCGGCATGATGTCATGACCGAAGTCCCCGTCGACGCGCCCATTGAAGAGCAACTGGCATTCTGCGCCTCGCACCTGCTCCGCGTAAACGCCAGGGAGGGAACCTTCGCATTCGAAGCCGACGGTCGACGAGCGTTGGAAAAGGTGGACATTGCAAGCCAGAACAGCGGCATCCGCTTCGAAGAAGGCTGGTTCGGCGTCGAGTGGACCATTCACGGTGAACCGCTTCGTTATGCGGCCACCGGAGGAGCAGACCTGCACTTGGAGATGCGCGCGGGCCGACGCGTCCTGCTGATTGAGCTTGAACCATGGCATGGAGTGCATAAACGTCCCTTCATGTTGCAAGTACTGAACGAACAGGAACAACTTCTCAGTGAATTCTGGATCAGAGGCCGATCCCGCATCGGGATTGAACTCTCTGATACAAGTCAAGGCACCCGGAACATTCGCCTACGCGCGGCGCGTGGCGGTGCCTCCAGCCTTAGCGAACCGCGTATCCTCAACTTCATGGTCTACAACGTCTCTTGGCATACCTCGCCGCAAGCCGAAAGCAACAGCAATGAGTTGCTGGCAGTGAGATCAGATGCCGAGACCCTTCACAAGGGCGTATTGGGTTGGGTGAAAACCGCAGTCTCGGAGACTCGCAAAGAATACCCGCAACTCTCCCCCGCAGCACGCATCCCGCTCGTACTGCGCTATCTCGGGAAATCATTTCTCCATCGTGGAGGAGTCGTTGGTCTCGTCAGATTGCAGATTCAATCCTTCACCCGTCCTGCAAACATTGTGAATCTAGCCGGCGACTTCGATGTCTTCCAACAACACTCCAACTTTTACCCAGGCGCAAAATGGCACGATCTCGAACGTTTCTTTGGCGAGACCTTCCGTTGGATTACCAATGATGCCGAGATGTTCGTACACAGACCCGATGCCGAGCTTCGGAATTTAGTGATGTACGTGGAACCTGGCCCGGGATTTCAAGGACAGCCATTTGAGCTTACAGTCCAAAATGAAGGAGGAAAAATATTAGGCTCTGCACATGTCAGTGGGCTGCAAAGAATTGAGATTCCGCTCGATATTCCAACCGACGAAGCACGAGTCATCCTCTTTCATGTCGAAGGCGGTGGAGCGTTGGCAAAGAACGACCCTCGCATCATGAACTTTAGGGTCTTTTGGTGCGGCTGGAGCGGCCCAGCTCCAAAGGAACTCACCGGCCACGAAGCCGACGTTGTTCTCCAGCGTATCGAAACCGCCATGCAGAAACGCGTGGGACTCGCCTACTCCCCTGCAGTGCATCTTCACACCAACGCCTGCGGAGACTTCACCATGATGTCCCGCCAGCAGTGGTTTGATTTGAGGGGCTACGCTGAGTTCGACATGTACTCTTTCCACATCGATTCCCTGCTCTGTCACACGGCACATCACGGCGGCGCGATCGAGGAAGTCTTTCCGGAACCCATGCGAATTTACCACATCGAGCATGCAGCCGGATCAGGCTGGACGCCAGAGGGAGAAAATAAACTCTTTCAACGCCTTCGGGAAAAACAAATCAATTGGATTGAATATGGAGATCTGGTGACGTGGGGGTCGCAAATGCGTTACCTCAAGTCGCCGATGATATTTAATTTGGAAAACTGGGGATTAGCGAATCTGGAACTGCCCGAATCACGGAAGTGAAATTGTCGCGCGGTGGATTTTTGCTGAAGCAGCGTCCTGCCTATCTCCGTTCCGGAATAAGAGCCCAGTGTGCCCGCGCAGATCAGGAATGAACAACTGAACCGTTTGCCGGCCAGTCTCCGACCTCACCATCCTCTCGCCGGTGATTTGTTGGAAGTCATCGGCGAGCATGCCAACCCCAACCTCTCCCGCTTCCACCTCCAGTTCGATCTCAACCGCAGCGGGCACCGGTGAACCGCTCTTAATTGCGGTGAGGACAGAGGTACCAAGGGGAATCACAGCACCATAGTTCCACGCCCGCGCAGGGGTTGTAAGGCAAACTACACCGCCCTGAGTTTCCACCTTGGCTGCATCGTTTGCCCTTCGTACTTTTGATATATCCAAACCATCCAGAACAGTCCTCATGCTTTGTGCCGTTGCACTCAGCAGATGGGCCGAAGCCTCTGTTCCAAACAAGATTCTGGCAACGCGTTCCTGGATGACCTTCGGATCCTTCACCCGATCCATATCAGCCAACACGATCATGCGCCGTAAGAAACGCTGCCGGATCTCCTCCGTAACGTCTTTCCCGGAGACAGAGCGAGTCAGATCAAGCTTCATGTCAGCGGCGATTCTCGGCTGAAGGACAGAGAGTATCAGTTGGAATAGCTTTGCGGGAGGAGCCCAGTTCATCGCGTACTCGATCACCGGAACATCCGCGTTGCTCAACAAGCAAAGAAAGTGACAGACTGCTTTGAGCAGACGTACTGGCTCGCCGTACAGCGGACCCAGATCAACGCCGCAAAAAAGCAATCCATAGGGTCTGTTGCCAAAATAGTTGAGGTCAAGGTCCTCCATGCCCATTCGGAGATGGCGAATGTTTGCGGGCTTCCCGTTCCACTCCTTCCACTCCCCAGGCTCAATCAACGGATCCACGATCACCACTTCCTTTGGAGCTTTGAGAAGGTACGGCGTAATCGGAGTTTTGAAGGCACCGATCTCGATAATATTTTCCTGCTCCCGAAGAAAGTGCGCCGCGATACGCTGCCGCACTTCGAGTACGGGGTCCTGCAAATAATCCCAAGCCATTTTAGTTATCCATTCGAGTGGGAGCTAATTTCCGCCGCACCACAGCGATCCCCGCGCCTAGATCAGGCATATCAAGACATTGAAATTCGTGCCGAACTGCCACCTCAGCCAGCACCCGTTGAATATCCTCCGTGTTGGTGTCATGAAACGTAACCACTGCGCCCGTAGTCAGCAGCGGAAGAAACGTTTCAAAATCCTCCAACGCATGCTCAAACGAGTGGTTCGCATCCACGTGCAGAAACTCAATTCGCACTTCGTTCTTCCGAAAGAATCCCCGACCCGCTTCCGTCGTCAGGCAGTTTAGCGTGACAATCTCGGGATACTTCTGACTGAACACCCCCTTCGGGTCGCGCCATCCACCGCCAATCTCCGGACCACCAAAACCAGCCTCCGGCATGATCGCATCCACCAGATAAGTGACAGAATCTTCCAACCCAAGATCACGCTGCGCCTGCCGCATCAGGCACGGTACAAAGCCGCCACCTGAGCCAAGACACACGCTGACACGCGATCGCATCATGCACGCCAAAGCATAATAGACAATCCCGCCATCTAGACCGCGCTCGGTAGCACCATGTCCTTGCGCATAAGGAAGTGACGCAAACATACCGGACATCGCTGCATCGAGGAGTTGCACAGATTCAAATTATAGCCCGGCACACGCGCCAACAACTGCCAACGAATTATGGATACACTAGACAGCTATGGCGTCTTGGTCACAGATCTACAATCCTTTAGGCAATCTCTTGGTCTCTGCGTTGGTCGCGGCAATTCCAGTCATCGTTTTATTGGGACTTCTCGCGCTGTTTCACGTGCGTGCACACATGGCGGCAATATGGGGACTCCTCGCCTCGCTCGTCATCGCAATCTTCATCTATGGAATGCCGGCGCACCTCGCGGTTGCTTCGGCGGCCTACGGTGCTGCTTATGGATTATTCCCCATCGGCTGGATTGTCATCTGTGCAATTTTCCTCTACGACATCACAGTCGTCACCGGCACATTCGAGACAGTCAAACACTCCATAGCCGGACTCGCCGAAGACCGCCGCGTCCAAGCCTTGTTGATCGCCTTCAGCTTTGGAGCCTTCATCGAAGGCGGCGCAGGCTTCGGAACGCCAGTAGCAATTTCCGCCGCCATGCTCATCGGGCTCGGCTTCAAACCACTCTCCGCTGCCGGACTCTCACTACTGGGCAACACTGCTCCGGTCGCCTTCGGCGCACTAGGAACACCAATCCTCGCACTAGGAACCGTAACCGGAATTCCCGTCGAACAACTCAGCGCTATGGTGGGACGCCAGCTTCCATTCTTCTCCTGCCTGATTCCGTTCTGGCTCGTCTGGGCGATGGCGGGATGGCGCGGCATGATCGAGGTCTGGCCTGCCTGCTTTGTCTCCGGCACATCCTTCGGACTCGCGCAATTCGCAATCAGCAACTACCACGGACCCTGGGTCGTCGACATCGGCGGAGCCATCATCTCCATCGTTTCTCTCGTAGTTCTCCTCAAATTCTGGCAACCGCGTACCACGTGGCGTTTTGATCACGAAACAACCGAGCACCGTGCAGCCTTTGCAACCAAAGCAACCGAAAACGTCACCAGAGCATGGATGCCGTGGATCATCCTTTCTGTATTCGTCTTCGTATGGGGACTACCGCAGGTAAAGACCTACATCAACGGACTCACACAGGTACAAATGGCCGTACCCTCGCTGCACATGGCGATCGCCAGAACCGCACCCGTGGTTCCTACACCTAAACCAGAACCGGCAATTTTTGTTTTTAACTGGCTGTCAGCCACAGGCACGTGTCTGCTGGTCGTTTCAGCGCTTTCCGGCCTCTATCTCGGACTAAAACCCAAACAACTCGTCCGCATCTTCGCTGGATCGCTCCATAAAGTCCGCCACTCACTGCTCACGATTTCCGCGATGATGGCGCTCGGTTTCACCACGCGCTATGGCGGTGTGGACGCAACCATGGGACTCGCATTCGCCTCCACGGGCGTCCTGTTTCCGTTCTTCTCACCAATACTCGGTTGGCTCGGTGTCGCGCTTACCGGTAGCGATACTTCGTCCAACGTAATGTTCGGCAACCTCCAGCAAATTACCGCAGAGCAGTTAGGAATCTCACCGCTCCTGGCTACTGCCGCCAATAGCTCTGGCGGAGTCATGGGCAAAATGATCGACGCGCAAAGCATCGTCGTAGCAGGCGTTGCAACAGGTCAAACCGGAGGCGAAGGCGAAATCCTGCGCTATGTGTTTTTCCATAGCATCGTTCTTGCGGCGCTGGTCGGTGTCCTGGTTTATCTTCAGGCCTACGTGTTCCCTTGGATGATCCCGTAGGCTAAAATCATCACATATGCCTGATCGGCGAGCATTCCTGCACTTCCCTCTGGCCGTTCTGCTGCCAGAAGGTGGCCAATACAATTATCGATACGACGGAGTCCTGGGAACTTCACTCGACCTCGCTGTCTCCGGCGTTTCACAATCCACGGCGAACCGTGTGGAGGCAATCATCGTCGAAGAAATCGAGCGCCTCCGCCGCATCCTCAGCACCTATGATGCGTCCAGTGAAATCTCACGCGTCAACCACTCACTCGCTCGCGGAGAACGCGCCCACTGCTCGCAAGAATTATTTGAACTCCTCGAAGCCTATAACTATTGGCAAGCCGTAACTAAAGGAGTCATCTCTCCCACGCTCCACCGGCAACATCTATCGCTGCAAGCGTCAGACCGCTCTGTCGCCTCACCCATAAGACTCCCGCTCAACGTAGACGCGCTCGGCAAGGCATTCATCATTGACAAAGCCGTCTCTGCCGCTAGCACCAAAGCCCCATCGGCATCCATCCGACTGAACATCGGCGGCGATCTGGTAGCACGAGGCGCTCATCCAGTTGGCATCGTAGACCCACAAGCCCACGCCGACAACGACACGCCGCTGGCAACCCTCAACCTCCACAACGCCGCAGTAACAACCAGCGGAAGCCTCGCTAGAGGTCGCCACATCGTCGACGCAAGAACTGGCCTCGCGTCCACACTGGAACACACGGCAACCGTCGTAGCAAGCAACGCCGTTACCGCAAACGCTCTCTCCACCGCCCTATGCGCGCTCGCGCCCGAAGACGGAATCCAACTCGTCAAACAAATCAAAGGGGCACAAGCACTGGTAATCACACCAACCGGTAAGCAATACCGCAGCTCGGGATTTCGTTTTCAACTCGCGCAAGCCCCCGCCAAATGGCCCGCAGGCTTCCAAGTAGAAATCACCTTCACGCTCAAACCCCATCAGCAGGCGTTCTTGCAGCGTCCCTATGTTGCAGTCTGGGTCGAGAGTTCCAAAGAGGATCACATCAAAACTTTAGCTGCATGGGTCGGCAACAGGCGATGGATGCGAGAGCTCTACTACTGGACCAGAAGCTACAGCGAAATCGCCGACCCCGGCTCCATCACCAAGCCCACGCGAACCCCAGGCCTCTACAAATTCACTTGGGACGGAACCGATCACAAAGGGACACCCGTTCCCCCAGGCAACTACAGTATCCACTTTGAAACCTCAAGAGAGCACGGCCCCTACTGCAAACAATCCGTCGTACTCGCGTGCGGCGGAGACAAGCCGATATCCGTGGTGACAAAAGACACCGAAGACTTCCTACCCGCGCAGGTCAACTATGTAATGAAGCCGCAGGTCGGTTAACGAAACCCCAACGACACCAATATAAAACCTAACTGCCGCTGGTCCCCGGCAACCTGAAACGCTTTATCAATCGAAACACTAACCGTCGCTGCCTCGCCTTTCGGCTTAATCGGCGCAGTCAGTAACACATATTGATCAGCCTTCTCGTACTGCTTACTAACAACTTCTTCGCCATCCACCGACAAAGTAATCTTGCGCCCCGCCGACGCGCCCCACAACCGAAACTCCGCGCTCAACACCGCTGGCTCTGACGGACTCTTCAGCATCACCGTAGCCGACTGATCTGTCCAGCGCCAAGCACCTTGTTCCAACGTATAGATCCCGGAAACAATGTGATCATCAGCCTGCGGATCTTTCATTTCCAAAAACGATTTGGTAGGTCGACGCTCCACCACGTTGCTCACCGTCACTACATCAATAGGGGTTGCGGCGATATCAAAGGGCCTAAAACCATTCATCACCGCAGAAAAAGCCGACTGCGAGCCAAGCGCAATGGTCCGCAAAGGAACCGTTGCTGAAATCTCATGCTTCGCAATCGGAACCAACCTGCCCGCACCAGTATTGACGCGCACCGGCAGCGCCAACTGACTCGTGATCACCAAATCTCCAGCACGAACATCCTGATCTTTCAACACCGGAAGCCCGCCCAGCGCTTCGCCATAAAATCGGAGTCCCCACTCGCCGTTAATCCAAACTCGCTGGCCCTCAAACTTCGACTTCATCGACGCAACCAGCATACGATAACCATCCCAATGCTGATAGTTCACCATCGCAAGCGACGCGCTCAGCAGCAATCCAACAACGATTCCAACATTAAGAAACCGGGGCCGCGAGCGAACCGCCAGCAGCACCAACGGAGCCGCCAACGGCAACAGATATCGCGCCGCCCCCGCAAAGAAGATCACCAACGCAAACCCATAAAACATCACCAGCCACGCCGCAAGAAACCGCTCATCACCATCACGATTCCAAACCGTAGTCGCAGCGTCCACCACCAGTCCAACACCCAACGCAAACGAAACCCAAAACAACGGATGCCAATCAAAGATCACGCCAACAACCGCCGCAGCAACCACCGCGCGGAAAGACCGCTTCACCAAAACAACAGGAAAAACAATCCAAGCCAAATGAGCCGTCAACGCCAACGCATTGGAACCCTTATTTCGCAACGTCTGCAAGCCGAGCGTCGTGAAGTAACCAGCCATCACATTCACAGGCAAAGTACCGCCACTAGACTTCTCCCACAATTGCCACGACACCAAAACCACAGGAGGCGTCAGCAGCACAGCCCACGCTGCCAGCCAATCACGCCGCGCATGCCACAGATAAAACCCCATAATCGGAACAAACGCAATAGACTGATACGCGCCGAAAGCAGTAACCGCGAGCAAAGGAATCAGCGCAAGCAACAACACAACAGATCGCCGATCCACAGCCCGCACAAACACTGCGATCGAACAAAGCCAAAACGCAAGAAATGGAATATCAGATTCTAACGAGGATCCATTGATGAAAAACGCAGGCACTACCGCAAACAAAAGCACGGCGTGCCAAGGCTGCTCGCAAAACCGCACTGCCAATCCGTACATTCCCAGCAACGCAAGAAACGTGAACACGATATAGGCACCGTGAAAACGAACCTCGTTCACCTCGCCAAAGTAAGCAAGCAGCCCACCAAGCACCCAAGCATTTAACGGAGGATGTGGATGTCCGCGCATCTCCACCAATTGCCCGTTAAACACATACTGAGCATGTAAAGGATGCAGCGGATCAATCTGCGCATGTTGCGCTCCTGCCAGATAATTAACATCGTCACCCTGAATTGCCTGATTCAAAAAAGGCAACCGAAGCAGCAACGCCAGACCCAGCAAAAGCAGAACGGCGCGCATGGCTGCTAACCCGCCGGACGCCAGCGCACAATCGGCTTGCGAGCAGCCGTCACTTCATCCACACGCGAAGTTCGCGTGTTATGCGGAGCCGTCTTCACCAACTCCGGCGTCTCCTCAACTTCCTTAGCAATCGCGATCATCGCTTCTGCAAACAAATC
>Ga0315912_10004382_pt1 | contig 13411 bp, 10 predicted proteins | sample VfabasoilMG_FD_204469 | JGI IMG/M metagenome (GOLD analysis project Ga0315912, IMG submission 204469) | Garden soil microbial communities collected in Santa Monica, California, United States - V. faba soil | ecosystem: Environmental > Terrestrial > Soil > Garden | place: USA: California... | reverse complement strand
AGGCGCTGCTCGAACTCGATGTCCCAGGCGAAGGTGCGCCCGATGTACAGGTAATTGGACAGGCGCCCGGCCAGGGTGCCGTCCTGCCCGCGCTGCACCCGGCGGGCTTCCAGCAGGCCCTTTTTCGCGGCCTCGAATTCGGCGTCGCTGAAACCCTGCGCCAGAGCGCGCTCCAGTTCCTCGCGCACCGCGCGCTCGACGCGCTCGCGGTTCTGCGGCGCGTAGATGGCCGATACGCCGAAGCTGCCCGCCGCGTCCTGCGCATCCGCGCTGAACAGGCTGTAGGTGCTGTACGACAGGCCTTCCTTCTCGCGCACGCGCGCCGGCAGGCGCCCGCTCGAGCTGCCGCCCAGCAGGTAGTTGCCGAGCACCAGCGCCGGGAAATCCGCGTTGTCGTCGCGCAGGCGCAGGTTCATGCCCGCGCGCAGCACCGCGTTCGCCTTGTCCGGCGTATTCGCGGTCTGCTCGATCGGCGCCACCTCGAAATAGCGCGCCGGGATGCGCGTGTAAGGGGCCGGGCTGCGCCAGCCGCCGAACAATTCCTCCAGCAGCCGGGTGACCGCTTCGGGGTCGAAGTCGCCCACCGCGACGAACTGCGCGCCGGTGGCGCCGACCAGCTCCGTGTAGCAGCGCTTTGCCTCCTCCAGCGTCGCCGCCTTCATGCCAGCGATGCGTTCCTCCGTGGTTTCCACGTAGTTCCAGTCGCCGGGCGGGTAGGGATGCAGGTGGCGCGCCAGGCGCTCGCCAGCGATGGCGGTCGGGTCGCCGCGCTGCGCTTCGGCGCCGGTGAGCGCCGCGCGCCGCAGTTCCTCGAACTCGCTCGCGGGGAACGACGGTTCGCGCAGCACCTCGGCCACCAGGCGCAGCGTATCTTCCAGCTGCGGCCGGCGCGCGTCGATCGAGGCGCCGCTGATGCCGACTCCCACGTTCGCTTTCAGCTTGTCGAAGGCGTCGCGCAATTCGGCGCGCGTGCGCTTCTGCGTGCCGCGCATCAGCATGCCGTCGGCGAAAGCGCAGGCGCGCGCCCGATTGCGCTTGCTCGCCTCGTCGCCCCAGTAGAGCGCCAGGCGCGCGACCACCGTGCCGCCGCGCGTCTTCTTGGGCAGCAGCGCGACCTTGATGCCGTTGGACAGCGTCCGGCGGATCACGCGCGCCTCGATGTTGGCCGGCGTCGGGTCGAAGGCCTCGCCCGCCTGCACCGCTTCGCCGCTCTTGAGCTCGGCCAGCGTGGCTTCCAGCGGCGGCACCGGCGGGATCACGGCGCGCACGGGACTGTCGGTCGGCGCGAACACGCCCAGTACGCGGTTCGCGGGCCGGAGATACGTGTCCAGCGCGCGCTGCACGTCGGCGACGCTCGCCTTGCGCACGCGCTCGCGGTAGATGTAAAACAGGCGCCAGTCGCCCATCGAGGCGAATTCGCCGAGCCAGCGCACGTAGCCTGCGGAATCGAGCGGCGCCTTTTCCATCTGGTTCAGCAGCATGGTGCGCGCACGCTCTACTTCGATGCCGGTCACCGGCTCGCGGCCGGGCCCCTCGAGCGCGCCCAGCAGCGCCGCCTGCGCGGGTTCGAGTGCTGCGGCTTTTTGCAGCATTGCGCCAAAGCTGGCCCAGCCCGGATCGCGCAGCATGCGCTCGTAGCCCCAGGCCGAGGTCGCGAGGCCGGTCTGCACCAGCGCGCGGTGCAGTCGGCCGGTGGGCGCCGCACCGTAGACCAGCGAGAGGATGTCGATCGCCGCGTAATCGGGGTGGCTTCCCGCCGGTATGCGGTACAGCGCGCTGACGATCTGCACGTCGCCGGTGCGCCGCAGCGTGACCGAGCGCTCGCCGTCCTGGGTCGCCTCCGTGGTGTAGAGCACGGGCAGCGCGCGCGCCGGCCGCGGAATCCCGCCGAAATGCTTCTCCACCAGCGCCAGCGCCGCGTCCTCGTCGATCCTGCCGCCGACGATCAGGAAGGCGTTGTCGGGCTGGTACCAGGTCCGGTAGAACGCCTGCAGGCGCTCGATCGGCACCGATTCGATGTCGGCGCGAAAGCCGATGATCGGATTGCCGTAGTTGTGCGCCGAAAAGGCGAGGCGCTGCATCCGCTCGGCGAGCACGCTGCCCGGCTCGTTCTCGCCGCGCTCGAACTCGTTGCGCACCACCGTCATTTCGCTGTCGAGGTCCGACTTGAGCACGAACGAGTTCACCATGCGGTCGGCTTCCAGGCCGAGCGCCCAGTCCAGGTTGTCGCCGGTCGCGGTCAGGGTCTCGAAGTAGTTGGTGCGGTCGAGCGAGGTGGTGCCGTTGAAGCGGGCGCCGCGCTTGTTCAGCTCCTCCTTGATGTTGGCGTGGCGCTTGGCGCCCTTGAACAGCATGTGCTCAAGCAGGTGCGCCATGCCTTTCTCGCCATAGCCTTCATGGCGCGAACCGACGAAGTAGGTCATGTGCACGGTGAAATTGCTCGCGCTCGGGTCGGGCACCATCAGCACGCGCAGGCCGTTGTCGAGGCGGTATTCGGTCACGCCCTCGACAGAGGCGACCTTGACCGCTGGCCAGGCGGGCGAGGCGGCAGCGAAGCACAGCAGCAGAAACGAGGCGATCCAGCGCAATGTCTTGTTCATGTGTCGAAGTCTAAAAGAGAAACGCCGCTGCCGTTGCCGACAGCGGCGCAAACGGAAAGTTCGCCGCGGCTATTTCGGGGCGGCGCCGCCCCGGCCGGATTTCTTGTGCTGCGCGTGCAGGCAGGTCTGCAGTTCCTCGCCGCGCTTGCCCGTGCAGGCCTCGTGCGCGGCCTGGCGCTCGTCCATGCGCTTGCTCATCCTCGCGTGGTACTCCCTGGTCTGCGCCTGGCATGTGGCCGGGTCCTGGGACTTCGCGCAGTACTGCTCGCTCATGCAGCCGCGTCGGTCCGGCTTGTCCTTGCAGGCTTCGCGCGCGGCTGCGACGCGCGCGCGCTTTTCCTTGCGGTCGGCCTCGCACTTGGCCGGGTCGGCTTCCTGGCTGCAGGACTTCATGCGGTGGTGCGTGCCGCCCATCGGCCCCTTGCCGGCGTCGCCGGCGGGGGCCTGCGCCAATGCATTCAGGCTGGAAAGCGAAAAACAGGCGGCGGCCAGAGCGGGTATCAATCGGTTCATCTCGTTCTCCTGGTAAGGGTTGGACGAGTGCAGCCTATCGACCCGCTCTGTAGCGCGCTGTGAGCATTTGTATCAACCTGTAACCTCGGCCGCCGAGCTGCTGGAAATGAGCAACTCGCTAGCCGAGCTGCTTCAGCATCGTCGCGCCGTCGGAAACCTCGAATTTGCCAGGGCCCTCGACGTTGAGGCTCTTCACCACGCCGTTGTCGACGAGCATCGAGAAGCGCTGCATGCGCAGGCCCATGCCGCGGGCGTTGAGGTCGAGGCCCAGGCCGAGCGCCTTGGTCCAGGCCGCGCTGCCGTCGCCCAGGAACCGGATCTTGCCGAGCGCTTTCTGGTCCTTGCCCCAATGCGCCATCACGAAGGCATCGTTGGTCGCAACGCACCAGATCTCGTTCACGCCCTTGGCCTTCAGCTTGTCCAGGTTCTGCACATAGCTCGGCACGTGCTTGGCCGAGCAGGTCGGCGTGTACGCGCCCGGCAGGCCGAAAACCGCGATCTTCTTGCCCTTGGTCGCCTCGACCACGTCCACTTCCTTGGGCGCCATCGCGCAACTGGTGGCGGAGTCGAACTCCGTGCTCTCGCTCAGCTTGCCGTCGGGCACCAGGTCACCAACTTTGATGGGCATGAAACACTCTCCTCAGTAGGGTTCTTGTGGGGGTACTGCGGGGGAAGGGATGATACCGCAGTAAGATTTCGCCGAGACAACCCAAGGGGAAACGACGGTGGCGACATTCCTGGTGGCGCACGGGGCCTGGTCGGCGGGCTGGGCGTGGAAGAAGGTCAGGCCGCTGATGCGTGCGCGCGGGCACGACATATTCACGCCCACCTACACGGGCGTCGGCGAGCGTTCGCACCTCGCCCACAAGGACATCGACCTCGAAACGCACATCGCCGACATCCTCGGCGTGCTCACGTGCGAGGAGCTGCGCGACGTGATCCTGGTGGGCCACAGCTACGGCGGCATGGTCGCCACCGGCGTCGCCGACCGCGCGACCGACCGGATTTCGCAACTGGTCTACCTCGACGCCTTCGCGCCGCGCGATGGCCAGTCGCTGCTCGACCTGCAAACCGACGAAGCGCGCCAGCGCGTGCGCGACGGGACTCAGAAGGAAGGCGGTGGCTGGCGCATCCCGCCCAATCCCGCGCCCCCGGACACCAGCGCCGCGGACCTCGCCTGGGTCAATGCGCACCGCGTGCCGCAGCCGATCAAATGCTTCGAGCAGAAGATCAAGCTCACCGGCGCGGTCGACCGGCTGCCGCGCACCTACATCTACTGCAAGATCTCGCGTCCCGGCGACGTGTTCCGCCAGTTCCGCGAGCGCGCCAGCACCGAGAAGGGCTGGAAGTGCATTGACATCGACGCCAGCCACAGCCCGAATGTCACCGCGCCGGAGGCGCTGGCCGACATTCTGCACGGGATCGCGGGAACGCCCGGATCTTGACGAGTCGCCTCGGCCTCGGTCTAATATGTATTGTTAATAGTTAGGAGTCTTGCCATGCCGACCAGCGTTGCCCTCAGCCCTCATTTCGAGAGTTTTATCCAGGAGCTGGTCGAATCGGGGCGTTACAACAACGCCAGCGAGGTGGTTCGCGCCGGCCTTCGCCTGCTTGAGGATCAGTACGCTCACGCTAAATTGCAGCATGAGGAGATGCGGACGGCGATCGCGGCGGGGCTGGCGAGCGGTGCGGGGAAGCCGGCAAGTGCCGTATTCGAGCGGCTGGGGGCGAAGTACAGGAAGGCGGCTGGGAAACGCGCGGCGTAATGCGTGTCACGGTTTCGCCGCTGGCCGAGCGGGACCTGGAGACGATTGGCGACTACATCGCCGAGGACAATCCGCTCAGGGCGCTGACGTTCGTCGAGGAGATGCGCGACCAGTGCAAGAAGGTTGCCCGCGCGCCGCAGGCCTACCGAGCGCGGCCGGAGCTGGCGGCGGGGCTGCGGTCGTGTGCCTACGGCAACTACGTGATCTTTTTTACCTGCACCAGAACCCACCTGACCGTAGTGCGCGTGTTGCACGGCGCAATGGATATTCCAGCACGCTTCACGGGTTCCATCGAGTGATCCACCGCCACTCCGGCTGCGGGTCGTAGGCTGGCTGTAACGTAGGGCTTATACAGGCCCTGCGTTCAAGTGTGCAGCCGGCGTGCGCCTATTTGCCTGGCACCACGTCCGGGGGCACGGCGCCCGACTTGATCCACGAGCGCATCGCCAGTACGGTTTCCGCCTCTACGCCGACGAAGCCGTGCTGCGTGAACGCCATGCAGGCTTGGCCGCGCGCCGGACCGCCGCCGCGCACGGTCACCAGCGGCGCGCCGCTGCGCTGCGCGGCGCCCTTCACCAGCGCGTAATTGGTGAAATCGCAGGGGTCGTCTTCGTGATTGACCCACAACAGCTTGGCTTTCAGGTCCGCGTAGTTGACGCCAGACAGCCCCGGTCCATTGCGGCCGGCACGGATCACGGATGCGGTAAGGATCACCCGCTTCGCGAGTTCAGGGGTCATGCGGCCCGCATGAAACGCGCTAATGGAGCCTTCGCTGGTGCCGACGTAAGTCCAGTCGTTGATGCCGTACTTGCTGCCGATTTCCGTGAGGAGCGCCGTCACGTCCGCGCCGTAGCGCGGCGTTTCGCGAAAGCGTTGCGTGAACGACGCCCACTCGTCCGAGGGCGCATCGAGCACCGCCACCAGCGTCTCGGCGTCCAGCCACTGCCGCCGCGACCGGACCAGGAAGTTCCCGCGCAGGTCGAACGCGAATCGGCCTTCCTCCTCGCGCAGGCGCATGATCCCAGGATGGCCGGGAAACAAGGCGACGCCGTATTTGAAACCCTTCGCCCCGGCCAGGTGCGTCACCAGCCCCGCGATCGTGTAGCCGTCGCGTTTTACGGTGACCAGCTGCGTCGGGTGGGCGAGGTTGGCATCCGTCGCCGCGCCCTGCGCGCTGGCGTTGCCGGCGCCGGCAAGCATCAACGCCACCAGCCCGAGTTGTCTCATGCCTTTGATCACCTGGCGTTCGCCGGCGTCCGGATCCTGCGCAGATACGATTCCGGCTCGCGAAACGCCACGATCTCCCGCCCGCGGTACTTCGCGTAGTCATCGAGAAACGCCTGCGTCGTTTCGTACGGCCCGGCGATGTGCCCCGGGCGCTTCGAATCGGCGAAGAAGTAGCGATGGCCCCCGCGCTCGAACGTCGCCACCCAGTGCCGGCGCAGCGTATTGCCTTTGATGACGGCCGGATCGAACTCGATCATCAGGTAGCGCGCCTTGAGATCCGGCGCCACCGCGCGCAGCGTCTCCACCGCGAAATGCGACAGGTCGACGCAGATGCCCTTGGGTGCGGCAAAGAATTCAGCAGGCGGGTAAATCGGCGGCCCAGGCTTTTGCGCTCGTTGGGTCTCCGAGAGCACCATCGACCGCTCGCCGTCGTACTCGAACCTCGCTCCGATCCAGGCGTTCAAATCCTCCGGCGTGCGCCAGGCTTGGACAGCCTGCGCATACGATGGAAAGTTCGGGACGTGCATGGCCGAGCGCTCGCGACCCTCGGGCGCGTCGGAATTCGGATCGGCAGCATTCGCATAGGACGCGAAGACGCTGAGAGCGAATGCGAGGGCGGTTAGCGAGCGCATGGCGAATGCAACTTCAGGTTTCGAACTTTGATTCGACAAAGTCATAAGCGCCGACCCCCTGGACTACGAGGTAGCCGCTAATCTGGTTTTCCGCATTCCTTAGCCGATGCGAAACTCCGGCAGGAATCTCGCAACGATCCCCTGCCTCAAGATTGACGGCCGGCTTACCGACAATCTCGACAACGATTCGCCCCTTGAGGCAATAGCAATGCTCCGACACGTGCGAATGATGGTGCCAGGCGCCGGTCGCATTGGCCGATAACTGGAACTCCGCTACCCGTACGCCGTTCGCGTTGATAAGAGTGGCGATCTCTCTGACCGGCAATTCGTTCATGATTCGCGATCCGCGTTAACGTCCCGGTTTTGCCGCGCGACGTGGGGCGCGTAGCGCTGCGCGGAAAGCGACGGTCAATAACTGGCAGTTAGATTGCGTTCTTGTGATCTGCACCGCCATCCAAGCTGCCCTCCAACCAGATTGTGGAATCAATACTTGTTAATGCGCGAGCAACTTTTCGTCTTTATAGATTAAGAACCGTGCATGCACGGCGCGCAAAGCAAGCTACGTGGCTTCAATCGTCGAAGCTACTTCTTTCCCACAGTGCTTGCAGATCTTGGCTTCAATCTTTATATCTTCGGCGCAATACGCACATTTTCTTGTGTCGACAGGAGAATTCTTTGGTTGGTGCTTTTTAGTCAATCCGCGCTGAATTAGAAGTGTCGCGAGTAGAAAGCTGCCGCCACCGAATATCCAAGTCGCCATTGGAATAAGGGATATCGGATATCCCCAAACGGACCGAATTTCAGAAAATGCAAATAGACCGCTGCCTGCGCCAATAGCGAGGCAGCCAATTCGGATCACCAAGTCGCCAGCCTTGTCGTCATCTTCTTGCATCTGTCCCCCCTTGGTTCGCAATCTAACCAGTGTTTGTCCTGCATACGAATGACGTTAGATTGGTCTATACGTAGATACAACGATCTACATGTGGACCGTTCGATATGCCGGCAGGTGTCTGAATGCAGATTCAGTTTGATCCGAGCGCTGCCCGCCGCCCGCGCTCGACGTCGATGCCGACGAGCAGGATCAAACCCACGACGAAATAAGCGCCGACGGCGAGGATGCCGAGGCGGTGGTTGCCTGCGAAGATCCAGGTGACGGCGCCGTAGGTGAGGGGGCCGAAGATGGAGGCGGTTTTCACGGCCAGGCCCCAGAGGCCGAAGAATTCCGCGGTGCGCGCCGGGGGCGAGAGGTAGCCGACGATGGCGCGGCCGGCGGCTTGCGCCGCGCCCATGCACAGGCCCGCGAGGTTGGCGGCCACCCAGAAGAGTTCCTTGCCTTCGGCGAGGTAGGCGAGGGCGATCATGACGATCCAGCCGACGAGGACGAGCTGCATGGCGCGCACGTGCCCGATGGCGTCCTGCAGGTAGCCGAAGCCGAAGGCGCCGGCGGCGGCGGTGATGTTCACCACCAGTATCAGGATGATGGTGTCGACGAAGGTGAATTTCATCGCTTCGGTGGCGTAGATCGCGGCGAGCGCGATCACGGCCATGATGCCGGCCTGGTAGAAGAGGATGCAGGTGAGGAAGCGCCAGAGATCCGCGTAGTTGCGCGCCTGGCGCAGGGTCTGCTTGACGCGTTTCCAGGGGTGCGCCTGCTCGCGGTGCGGTCGGGCGCGTTCCTTGAGGAACAGGAAGGTGGGCGTGGCGCAGAGCGCGAAGAGCAAGGCGGTGATGAGCATGGTCACGGGGACGTACTCGGTGCCTTTCACGCCCTGCTTCTCGACGGTGAGGATGTAGGCGAGCGAGATGCCCAGCGACACCAGGCCGCCGAGGTAGCCGAAGGCCCAGCCCCAGCCCGAGACGCGGCCCATGGCTTTCGAGTCGGCAAGTTCGGTGAGGAAGGCGGCGATGAGGTTTTCGCCGGTGGCGAAGAAGAAATTGGAAACGATGATGAGCGCGATGGCGAGCGCGACCGTGCCCGGGCCGGTGAAATAAAGCGCGGCGGTGAACATCACGCAGCCGGCCGTCGTCATGAAAAGGAGTTTCTTCTTCGCGGCATGGGCGTCGGCCCAGGCGCCCACCAGCGGCGCGGTGAGCAGGACCGCGAGATACGACAGCGACAGCGCCGCTGTCCAGGCGAAGGTGGCCCAGGGCGCCTTGGCGGCCACGCCGGAGACGAAGAAGGCGCTGAACACGGCGGTGATCACCACCGTGGTGTAGCCGGAGTTGGCGAAGTCGTACATGCTCCAGGCCCAGACTTCGCGCAGGCTCACATCCTGCGCAAGTGAACGCGAGGAAGCCGGGTTTTTCATGGGGCGAGTTTATCCCCTCTAGGGCATAATCGTCTCCCTATGGCAGCCGTACAGACGCCCGCCGCCGAACGCCGCCTGACCATCGCCGAACTCCTCGACTGGCTCGTCGAGGACGGCATGGTGGAGACCGCCGACGCCGAAAAGATGAAGAAGGAGCGCCGCTACTACCGCGGCACGCAGCACCCGCTCTCGATCATCGCCGACCAGAAATGGAAGAGCGCCAAGCCGCCCAACAAGCCGTTGGCTCTTGAGCCGCTCACCGAGTGGCTCGCCAGGCGCGTCAACATGGAATACAAGCACATCGACCCGCTGAAGATCGACTTTTCCGCGGTCACCGACGTGATGTCGATCTCCTACGCGACGCGCTTCCACATCCTGCCCGTGGGCGTCACGAGCAAGGAAGTGGTGATCGCGGTCTGCGAACCCTACGAGCGCGCGTGGGAGAAGGAACTGCAGCGCATCAGCAAGCTCGAGATCCGCCGCGTGATCGCCAACCCGCAGGACATCGAGCGCTTCCAGGCCGAGTTCTACAACCTCGCCAAGTCGATGAAGGGGGCGGCCCGGGGCGTGTCCGGCCAGTCCGGGCTGCAGAATTTCGAGCAGCTGGTCGAGCTGGGGGCGAACAAGACCTTCGACGCCAACGACGCCCACATCGTCAAGGTGGTCGACTGGCTGTGGAGCTACGCGTTCGAGCAGCGCGCGAGCGACATCCACGTCGAGCCGCGGCGCGAGTTCGGCGTCGTGCGCTTCCGCATCGACGGCACGCTGCACCAGGTCTACCAGGTGCCGGCGTCGGTGCTGGCGGCGATGACCAGCCGCATCAAGATCCTCGCGCGCATGGACGTGGTGGAAAAGCGCCGCCCGCAGGACGGGCGCATCAAGACGCGCTCGCTGGACGGCGAGGAAATCGAGTTGCGCATCTCGACGCTGCCGACCGCGTTCGGCGAAAAGCTGGTGATGCGGATTTTCGACCCGGAAGTGCTGGTGCGCGATTTCAAGGAGCTCGGCTTCTCCGACGACGACAGCGAGCGCTGGAAGGCGATGACCGAGCGGCCGAACGGCATCGTGCTGGTGACCGGGCCGACCGGGTCGGGCAAGACCACCACGCTGTACTCGACGCTGAAGCAGCTCGCGACGCCCGAAGTCAATGTCTGCACGGTCGAAGACCCGATCGAGATGGTCGAGGGTTCCTTCAACCAGATGCAGGTGAACCCGGCGATCGACCTGGGCTTCGCCGACGGCCTGCGCGCGCTGATGCGGCAGGACCCGGACATCATCATGGTCGGCGAAATCCGCGACCTGGAGACGGCGGAAATGGCCGTGCAGGCCGCGCTGACCGGCCACCTGGTGCTCTCGACGCTGCACACCAACGACGCGCCCAGCGCGGTCACGCGGCTGCTCGAGCTCGGCATCAAGCCCTACCTGCTCAACGCGACGCTGAACGGGGTCATGGCCCAGCGCCTCGTGCGCATCCTCTGCCCGCATTGCAAGCAGAAGGTCGAACTGCATCGCGCCGAGGACGTTGCCGCCTGGGAAGGGCTGGTCGCGCCCTGGAAGGCGACGCGCCCGCCCGCAGTCTACAAGCCGGTCGGCTGCCTCGAGTGCCGCATGACCGGTTTCAAGGGCCGCGTCGGCATCTACGAAACGCTGCTGTGCACCGGCCCGATCAAGGAAATCGTCGGCGTCAGCGGCGACCTGCAGAAAATCCGCGAGCAGGCCTACCGCGAAGGCATGAAGGCGCTGCGCATCAGCGGCGCGATGAAGGTGGCGGCCGGCTATACCACCATCGAGGAAGTCCTCAAGACCGCGCCGCCGGCCGTGGAGTCTGCGACCTAGCGTGGCCTGGTCGAACCTGATCGAAGCGCTGTTGCTGATCACCGGGGGCCTGGTGCTGCTCGGGGTATGGGCGAGCGCGCGCCGGCGCGAACAGCGCGCCACGCAGGCGCTGCGCCTGAGCGAAGAGCGTTTTCGCCACCTCACCACGCTGTCGGCCGACTGGTTCTGGGAGACCGACCCCCAGCACCGCATCAGCTGGCTCTCGGGCGGGCCGGCGGTGGCGGCGCTGTTCGGCGAACAGATGGCGCACGGCCGGCGCCTGTGGGAGATCCCCGGCGTGGCGGTCGAGCCGCGCGCGCTGGTCGAGCATTTCGAGCGGCTGGAAGAACTGGACGCGCAGATGCCCTTCTTCGATTTCCTGATCTCGCGCAGCGACGCCGGCGAGCGGCGCGCGCATCGGATCACCGGCAAGCCGCGCTACGACGCGGCGGGCGAATTCCTCGGCTACCGCGGCGTCGGCACCGACATCACCGGGAAACTGCGCGCCGAGCGCGCGCTGAGCGATGCCAAGGAGCGCCTGGAGCTCGCCACCGAGGGCGGCAACCTGGCGATCTGGGACATCGACGTCGGCACCGACCATATTCACCTGGGCGGCGGCCTGGCCGAGTCGATGGGCGCCCGCCCCGGCCTGCGCGGCGCGCAGCTGCTCGAGCGCGTCCACCCGGCCGACCAGGCGGCGCTGCACGGCGCTTTCCGGCAACTGCTGAAGGATGCAACCGCGCCGCAGGGAATCGAGTTTCGCGTGCGCATGGTGACGGGCGAGTGGAAATGGCTGTATTGCTCCGGTTGCGTCACGCAGCGCGACGACGAGGGACGGGCCCTGCGCATGACCGGCACCCTGGTCGAAATCGACGCGCGCAAGCGCGCGGAGCAGGCGAGCCGCGATGCCGAGGAGCGCTACCGCACGCTGGTCGAGCTCGCGCCGAACGGCGTGGTGGTGGAATCCGACGGCGTCATCGAGTACGTCAATACCGCGGCCGCCGCGATGCTGGGCGCGGCCTCGCCCCGGCAACTGCTCGGCACGCGCTCGGAGGATCTGATTCACCCGGAGCAGCGCGCACGCTATCGCGAGCGCATCGGCTACCTGCGCGCCGGCCCGGGCAAGACCCCGTTCGAGGAACGGCGCCTGCAGCGCCTCGATGGCAGCGAGACGGTGCTCGAGGTGGCGAGCGTGTCGTACCTGGAACGCGGGCGGCTGGTGCAGCAGACGGTGCTGCGCGACGTCAGCGAGCAGCGCAAGGCGCGCGAAGCGCTGGCCGAACGCGAGCGGCGCTTCCGCGACGTGCTCGAGGCCTCCGGCGAGTACGTCTGGGAGACCGACGCGTCTTGGCGCTACACCTTCCTGTCGGAGCGCGTGGAAGCGGTGCTCGGCTACCCGCGCCACGAGTTGATCGGGCGCATGCCCCGGGAGTTCATGCCGCTGGGCGAGGCGCGCGCGACAGAAGAGTGGTTCACCCGGCACGCCACCGAGGGCGCGGGATTCCGCGACCTGCTGCATCGCTCGATCACCAAGTCCGGGCGGGTGATCTGGCAGTCGGTCAACGGCCTGCCGGTGTTCGATGCCGCCGGCAGGCTGACCGGCTACCGCGGCACCGGCGCCGACGTGACCGCGCGCAAGCAGGCCGAGGAACGCATCCAGTACCTCGCGACGCGCGACGCACTGACCGGCCTGCCCAACCGCCTGCTGCTCGCGGACCGCGCCAACCAGGCGATCCTCGCGGCGGCGCGCAGCAAGGGCAGCCTCGCGCTGCTCTACCTCGACCTCGACCGCTTCAAGCTGGTCAATGATTCGCTTGGCCATGCGGCCGGAGATACGCTGCTGCGCGCGGTCGCCGAGCGCCTGGAGGCCACGCTGCGCCGGGGGGACACCATGTCGCGGCTGGGCGGGGATGAATTCGTTCTGCTTTTCTGGAACGGAGCAAAAGGCTCCGAGGACGCCACCCTGCTGGCGCAGCGCGCACTGGCGATTCTTGCGCGTCCCTTCACGGTCGAGGGACGCACGCTGAGCGTGACCGCCTCGATCGGCATCAGCGTGTATCCGGATGACGGGCGCGACTTCGGGGAGCTGCTCCGGAACGCCGATGCCGCCAAGAACCATGCCAAGGAAACCGGGCGCAATTCGTTCCGGTTCTTCTCTCCCGAGCTCAACGCGCGGGCGCTCGCGCGCCTGGGAATGGAGAACGACCTGCGCCACGCCCTCGCGCGCAACGAACTCGCGCTGCACTGGCAGCCGGTCGTCGGCATGGATGGCGCCATTGCCGGGGCGGAGGCGCTGGTGCGCTGGCGGCACCCGCGCGACGGCCTGCTGATGCCCGACAGCTTCATCCCGGTGGCCGAGGATTGCGGCCTGATCCGCCCGCTGGGACAGTGGACGCTCGAGCGCGCGCTGTCCCAGGCCGGAGCCTGGCACCGCAGCGAGGGCGGAAAGAATCTCTGGTTCGCCCTCAACGTTTCCGCGACCGAGCTCGCCCAGGGCGATGCGTATGTGGCGCAGTTGCGCGAGGCGCTGGCGGCGAACGGCCTGCCCG
>Ga0315912_10004381_pt1 | contig 13412 bp, 11 predicted proteins | sample VfabasoilMG_FD_204469 | JGI IMG/M metagenome (GOLD analysis project Ga0315912, IMG submission 204469) | Garden soil microbial communities collected in Santa Monica, California, United States - V. faba soil | ecosystem: Environmental > Terrestrial > Soil > Garden | place: USA: California... | reverse complement strand
TGACGGCGGCGTCCCAGCGCAGGATCGCGAGCACGCCGCGGAAGGCATGCAGCCGCCGGAACTCCTGCTCGAGCTGCTGATACGGGGTCGCCGTCGCCAAAGCGCCGCTCCATGGTCACCGGGTGGAAGGCCGCAGCAGGGTTCGCGAGGGCCCTCGATGCGCAGCCAATTCTACCAGCCGGGGCTTCAGGCCGGCCCCGGGAGCCAATAATTATCGTTTATTATCAGATAGTTACGCGACAAGTCCCGGCTTGACACGACCGCCTGCGGGCAGCCCGGGTCAGGCGGGCCCGGCGAGCTCGGGCGTCTGCCGCTCGAGGGTCTCGAGGCGCTTGGAAAGCGCCTCGGGAGAGCGCGTGTAGGGCGCGAGCAGCGCATAGAAGGACGGCACGACATAGAGTGACAGCACCGTCGAGAACGCTACGCCGAAGATCACGACGACCCCGATGGTCGAGCGGCTGGCGGAGCCCGGGCCGCCGGCGATGACGAGCGGCACCGCGCCCGCCATGGTCGCGATCGACGTCATGAGGATCGGGCGCAGGCGCACGCCGGCCGCCTCGACGATTGCTTCGGTGACGCTTTGCCCCTCGTCGCGCAACTGGTTCGCGAAATCCACGATCAGGATGCCGTTCTTGGCCGCGAGGCCAACGAGCATCACGATGCCGATCTGGCTGAAGAGGTTGAGCGTGCCTCCCGAGAGCGCCAGGCCGATCAGCGCGCCGAGCACCGCGAGCGGGACCGTGAGCATGATGACGAGCGGGTGGATGAAGCTCTCGAACTGGGCCGCGAGCACGAGGTAGACGATGAGCAGTGCCATCGCGAACGTGAAGAGCACGGCACCGCCCGTCGTCCGGTATTCGCGCGCCGCTCCCTTGTAGTCGAGCTGCGCGTAGTCCGGCAGCTCCTCGGCCGCGGTCCGCTCCATCCACTCGATCCCCTCGCCGAGCGTGTAGCCGGGCGCGAGGTTCGCCGACAGCGTGATCGCGCGCAGGCGGTTGAAACGGTTGAAGCTCCCGGGCTCCGCGAGTTCAGTCAGCGTCACGAGGGCGGACAACGGCACCAGCTCGCCGCTGCGGCCCGAACGCACGTAGATGTTCTCGAGCGCCGCCGGCGCCGTGCGGTCCTGGCGGCCCGCCTGCAGCACGACGTCGTATTCCTCGCCGTCCTCCACGAAGGTCGTGACCCGCCGCGAGCCCATCATCGTCTCCAGCGTCGTGCCGATCTCCTCCGTCGAGACGCCGAGATCCGCGGCGCGGTCAAAGTTGATGTCGACGCGCATCTGCGGGCGCGTCTCCTTGTAGTCGGAGTCTCCGTCCTGCAACCCCGGGTTTTCCGCCATGCGCGCGAGCATGCGGTCACGCCAGGCGGCGAGCTCCGCATAGTCGGGTCCGCCGAGCACGACCTGCAGCGACTGCCCGGTGCTGCGCACGAGGCCGCCGAACGTCCGCGGCGTCGCCCGTATCGCCGGGATCGCACCGAGCTTGGCGCGCAGTTCCTCCACGATCTCGGCCGTGGTCACGTCGCGTTCGTCCCATTCCTGCAGGAAGACCACCGCCTGGCCGGTATGCATCTCCTCACCGGCGCCGAAGCCGCCCGGCACGCGCGTGTTCACGCGCTGGATCGGCTTGTCCTCGCCGATCATCGGCGCCAGCAGGCGCTCGACCTTGTGGATCTGGCTCACTGTGTAGTCGAAGCCGGCTCCTTCGGGACCTTCGATCGAGATGCGGAAGGCGCCGCGATCCTCGTCGGGCGCGAGCTCATGCGGCACCACCTGGAACAGCACGACGATGAGCACGAGGCTCGCGGCCATCACCGCGCCGAAGACGACGGGCTTGCCGATGGTTCGCGCGACCTGCGAGCGATAGCGCCCGGTCACCCTGCTGAACTGGCGATCGATCCACGCATTCAGGCCGCTCGGCTCGGAATGCTTGCGCACCAGCATCGACGACATCATCGGCGTGAGCGTCAGCGCGACGAAGCATGAGATCGCGACCGCGCTCGCCATTGCGACCGAGAGCTCCCGGAACAGGCGGCCGGTGTTGCCCTCCATGAAGCCGACCGGCAGGAACACCGCGACCAGCACGGCCGTGGTCGCGACCACCGCGAAGGACACCTGCGCGGTCCCCCGCTTCGCCGCCACCAGCGGCGGCTCGCCGCGGTCGGCGCGGCGCTGGATGTTCTCGACGACGACGATCGCGTCGTCCACGACGAGGCCGATGCAGAGCACGATCGCGAGCAGGGTCAGCAGGTTGATCGAGAAGCCGAAAGCCCACAGCGCCGCGAAGGCCGTGACGAGGCAAACCGGAATCGTGACTGCGGGAATCAGCGCCGAGCGCGCACTGCCGAGGAACAGGTAGATCACCACGATCACCAGTGCGATCGCCTCCAGCAGCGTCATGAAGACGCGCTCGACCGCGGCTTCGATGAAGACGGTACTGTCGAAGGCGACGAAGATCTGCGTGCCTTCAGGCAGCGTCTTCTGGATCTCCGCGGCGGTCGCGCGCGCCGCGCGCGCGACGTCGAGGCTGTTCGCCGTCGAAGTCTTGATAATCCCGAGCCCGACGTTGGGCTCGCCGTTGCTGCGCAGGTACGAGCGCCGCTCTTCCGATGCGCGCTCCACGCGCGCGACGTCGCCCAGGCGCACGAGGTAGCCGTCCTCGCCCTTGGCCAGCGTCAATTGCGCGAAATCCGCCGGCTCGCGGTAGCCGCGCTGCACGCGCAGCGTAAAGTCGCGGTCGGTCGATTCGATGCGCCCCGCCGGGAGCTCGATGTTCTCGCGCTCGAGCACGGCCTCGACGTCCGCGACCGTGAGCCGGCGCGCGGCGAGTGCCGACGCGTCAAGCCATACGCGCATGGCGTAGCGCTGCGAGCCGCCGAGCCGGACCTGCGCAACGCCGTCGATGGCGGACAGGCGGTCGAGGACATAGCGGTAGGCGTAGTCCGTGAGCTGCAGCGTGTCCATGCGCGTCGAGCGCATGTTGAGCCACAGGATCACCTCGGAATCGGACTCCGCCTTCTCGATCTCGGGCGGGTCGGCCTCCTGCGGCATGCGGTCGAGCACGCGGCTCACAGCATCGCGCACGTCGTTGGCTGCCGCCTCGATGTCCCGCGAGAGCGAGAACTCGATGCTGATGCTGCTCTCGCCGTTGCGGCTGCGCGAGTCTATGGTTTCGACGCCCTCTATGCCCGACAGGGAGTCCTCCAGGATCTGCGTCACCCGCGTCTCGACCACCGCAGCGGAGGCGCCCGGGTAACTCACCTCGACCGAGACGATCGGCGGGTCGATCGCGGGCAGCTCCCGCAGCGTGAGCCGGGAATACGCGATCACGCCGAGCACGACCAGCAGCAGGCTCATGACGGTCGCGAAGACCGGCCTGCGGATCGAGAGGTCCGAAAGGTTCAAGGCGCGGTCCCGCGCGCCTCGGCACCGGCCTCGACGACGCTCACTCCTTCACGCAGCTTGACCGTGCCTTCGGTGACCACGCGATCGCCGTCCGCGAGTCCCTTGCGGACCTCGACTTCGCCCTGGCGCCGCGACCCGAGCTCGACTTTTGCGCGCTCGACGGTCTGGTCGTCCTTGACCCGGTAAATGAAGGCGTCCGCGCCGAGCTGCAGGACCGCGATCTCCGGGACGACGACCGCCTGCCGCGGCGCGAGGAACACGTCGAGCGACATCAGCATGCCCGGCCGCAGCAGCCGGTCGGCATTCGGGATCTCCGCGCGCACGGTGACCGAGCGCGTGACGGGATCGACGCGCGAATCCACGCTCGCGATCCGGCCCGCGAATGCGCGATCCGGGTAGGTCTCGCTCTTCGCGGCGACATCCTGGCCGCGCGCGAGCACCGCGAGGTAGCGCTCCGGCACGGTGAAGTCGAGCTTGATGACCGAGATGTCGTCGAGCGTCGCGATCGGCGTGCCCGGCGTCACCAGCGTGCCCGGGCTCACCTGCCGCAGGCCGAGGATGCCGTCGAAGGGTGCCGTGATCACGCGGTCCGAGAGCTGTGCGCGCACCACGTCCATGCGCGCCTTCGCGGCATCGCGCGTCGAGCGCAGCGTGTCGAGCTGGCTCTCGGAGATGACTTTCGTCGGCGCGAGTTCCTGGCCGCGCGCGAGCTGCCGCTCCGCCTCCTGGAAAGACGCGCGCGCTTCCTCGAGCCCGGCGAGCTGCGCGCCGCTCGAGAGGTCGACGATGACGTCGCCGGCCCGCACGATGTCGCCGCTGTCGAAGCCGACCTTGCGCACGGTCTCGCTCACCTTCGCGGTCAGCGTGACGGATTCGTTCGCGCGTGCGGTGCCGAGCGCCTCGATCGTGTCGCGCCATTCGATCGGCGCCACCCGGGCGGTGACGACCGCGGTCGGCGGCGGCGCCCCGCCCGCTCCGGGCAGGTCCGTGCCGCAGGCCTGCAGCAGCACCGCGCCGAGGGCGCAAATGCGAAAAATCGACACCGGTCGGGCAACTTTCATCAAGCCTTCCATGCTAACGGCTCCGTAGCCATTGGGCGATGGTCCGCGGCAGGAGTTCCTGGGCGGTGCGGCTGACATAGATGCCGATGTGCCCGCCGTCGAACTCGAAGTCCGAATAGTCACGGCTCCCCGTCAGGCCCTCCAGCGCGCGCGATGCTGCGGGTGGAACGAGGTGATCCTGCCGCGCGTAAATGTTGAGGATCGGGCACGTGATCGCCCGCGGGTCGACCGGATGGCCGCCGATCTGGAGGCCGCCTTTCAGCAGCCGGTTCTCGTGGAAAAACCCGCGGATGAACTCGCGGAAGGCAGTGCCCGCCTGGTCCGGGCTGTCGTGGATCCAGCGCTCCATGCGCAGGAAGTTCTCGAGCGCCGCGCGGTCGCCGGCGATGTCCGCGAGGCCCGCGTACTTTCGCACCGTGAGCCTGAGCGGCATCAGCGCGATGAACGCCGCATTCAGGAGGGCGCCCGGCACGTTGCCGAGCACTTCGACCATGCGGTCGACGTCGACCTTGCGCACCCAACGGGACAGCAGGTTGTCCTCGGTGTGGAAATCCACGGGCGTGACCATCGTGACGAGGTTCCTCACACGCTCGGGATGCAGGGCCGTGTGGCACACCGACAGGGTCCCGCCCTGGCAGACGCCGAGCAGGTTTACCGCAGGGACGCCATGCGCGGCACGCACGTGGTCCATGCAGGCGCCGAGGTGGCGGTTCACATAGTCGTCGAGCGAGAGGTGACTGTCGCCGCGGTCGGGATAGCCCCAGTCGACGAGGTACACGTCGAGGCCGTTCGCGGCGAGTCCGCGGATCAGCGAGCGGTCCGGCTGCAGGTCGAGCATGTACGGCCGGTTGACGAGCGCATAACAGATGACGAGCGGCGGAAGGCCCGCATCCGGCGCCTCGCGTGCGTAGCGCCAGAGGACAGTCTTGCCGCGCCGCATGACTTCGGTGCGCGACGTACAGCCTTCCCCCCGCACGTCGAGCTTCGCGAGCTCAGCCGTTGCGAGGGCCATGCGCTGCGAGAATTCCGCCATTTCGGCGGCGGCGCGCAACGGGTCGAGCGTGAGGCGTGAGGCCGTCACGCGCTCACCGCGCGCAGTTCGACGAGCGCCATCAGCAATTCCGCCTGGGCTAACGCAAATTCCTCGCGCCGCGCGGCCTCTCCATAGGCGGCTTCGCCGCATTCGATCCACAGCGCCTGCAATTCCCGCAGGCTCGTGATGGGCGGGGCGCCCGGACCGCTCGCGGCGAGCGCCACCGCGAGACGCCGGCCCGCGTCCCCTGCGATGGAAGAGCCGATTGCGGCCGAGTGTGCCGCAGCGCGTTGGTACTGCTCGAAAGCGGCGCCGCTTCCGGACGCCGGCCCGGCTGCGGCAAGGCCACTGGGCGCGAATAGCTGCTGATAGCCCGCCGCGAACGCCCGCCGAAGCGTGTCCGAGTCCGCCGGCACCGACCCGTGGGGACCCCAGACCGCGCCAGCCAGGGCGGAGAAGCCGCGCGCGTACTCGCTGAGAGTGCGTTGCAAAATCAACGGGTCAAAAAAGCGCTCGTCCATCGGCATCCGGTTCGGAACTATCCTATTGATTTATATATTGATTTAATAACTTCGAGCGTCGATCCACCCGCTGGGAGTAAATCTTGTTGCAGTGCAACACGAACTGCACTACAATGCGCCCATCGCGGTTCGATCCCATTCGATTTCAAGGATGCCAGAAATGACCCAGCCGACTTTCGATTTCAACGCGTTCCTCGACGCCGGCAAGAAGGCGATGGCCCCGGCCGTCAAGTTCAACGAGCTGTCGCTCGCCGGCTTCGAGCGCATTGCGCGCCAGCAGTACGCCTTCGTGGGCGAAATGCTCGAGTTCTCGCTGCAGCAGTGGCAGCTCGCCAGCTCCGCGCGCGACATCAACGAGCTGACCTCGCGTCAGATCGAGCTGTCGACGCAGTTCGCCGAGCGCGCGACCCAGCGTTCACAGGACCTGATCAAGCTCTCCACGGAGCACCAGGCCCAGGTGACGAAGTGGTTCGACCAGACCGTTTCCGAGTCCGCAAAGGGCGCCAAGCAGGCCGCCTGACCGGATTCAACCCTCCCCCCTCGGGACGGCGTGCCATCAGGCCGCCGTCCTTTTTTTTCGCCGCAAACCCCGGAATATGTTCATGCCGCAGTGCGGCAACGCACTGCGGCACGATCCGGTAGACTTTCGGCATGACCAAAGAACGGCTGATCAAGAAGTACGCCAACCGGCGGCTTTACGACGCCTCGATCAGCAAGCACGTGACGCTCGAGGACATTCGCGACCTCATCGTGCGCGGGGAGAAGATCAAGGTCGTCGAGGACAAGTCAGGCGAGGACATCACCCGGCTGATCCTCCTGCAGGTGATTGCCGAGCAGGAGCAGTTCGGCAAGCCGATCCTGACCACCCAGTTGCTCGAGTCGATCATCCGCTACTACGGCGGGCCGATGCAGGACTTCATGGCCGGCTACCTGGAACAGAGCGTGGCAGCCTTCATGCGCCAGCAGGAAAGCGTCCAGCAGCAGATCTCGCAGATGCTGACGAGCGCGCCGCCGCCGATGAACGCGATGGCCGAGCTCACGCGCCAGAACATGGAAATGTGGAACCGGATGCAGGAGGGCATGCTCCAGATCCTGGTGCCGCCCCGCAAACAGCACGCCGACGCCGACTCCGAAGAACCCGCCGACTCCGACGGCACGAATCCCTAGGCGGTGCCCTTCATCCGCGCCGCATGCTCCCACGCGAGCATCGCGCGCTTGCGCTCCACACCCCAGTGATAGCCGCCGAGTCCGCCGTCGCGACGCAGGACGCGGTGGCAGGGAATGAGCCAGGCCACCGGGTTCGCGCCGACCGCCTGGCCGACCGCGCGGCTCGCACCGGGGTTGCCGATCGCCGCGGCCAGGTCGCCGTAGCTCGTCGGCCCGCGGGAACCGAGGTCGAGCAACGCCTGCCACACCTTGACCTGGAAGTTCGTGCCCACAGGCGCAAGCACGATGCGGCCGCCGCGTTCGCTGAACACCTGGCGCGCGATCCGCGCGGCCGACGAGTCGTCACGGTTCATTGTCGCGCGCGGCCAACGGCCCGCGAGTTCGGCCACGGCGCGCGCTTCGCTGCCGTCGGCGAATGCGAGGTACGCGAGGCCGCGCTCGGAAGTCGCGGCGATCACCCGTCCGAACGGCGAATCCGCAAAGCCGTACTGCAACCGCATACCCGACCCGCCCGCCTTGTATTCGCCGGGCGTCACCGCGTCGAACTGCACGAAGAGGTCGTGCAGGCGTCCGCCGCCGGAGAGCCCGGCGGCCCAGGCGGCCGTCAGCACGGAGCCGCGCTCGTCGAGCTCGCGCTTGGCGGCCGAGAGCGAGAGCGTTCGCAGATAGCGCGTCGGCGAAAGCCCGGCCCAGCGCCTGAATTCGCGCGAAAAATGGAACACCGACAACCCCGCGACACGGGCCAGCTCGCCGAGGTCCGGCTGCCGCTCGTGGTGGCGGTCGATGTGGGAGATGACTTTCTCGATGCGGCGGTAACTGGTGGATTCGATCATGGCGCCAGATTGAAGCCGACCCAGGCGCGCGGCAACCCGGATCTTGCTGGAACCTATCCGCCTTTGCGCCGCTTGCCGAGCAGGTCCGCGATCGGCAGCGTCCCGGATTCGTTGAACGGAATGGTGCGAAGCAGGCCGATCTTGGTGGAAAGCTTGCCTTTCACGGTGTAGTCGATCGAATCCGTCTTGCGGTCCGCGCCGGCGATCTTGAGAAGTGCGGTCGCCGCGTTGGCCGTCACGAGCATGTCGAACTCAGCCTCTCCGCGTGCCGGCACCACGAATTCACGCGCCGAAACCCCGTGCGCGAAAGGTTCGTCAGCGAGCTCGATGTCGACGTCGAGGCCGTTCACGGGCAATTCGATGTCATTCGGGTTTCGCACCTTCATGCGCACTTCGAGCCGCTGCTCGAACACCGAAGCTTCGACGGCGCGCAGGGCCACGAAAGACACTTCGGGCGTCTCGAGATTCGTCGGCAGGGCTGCGCAACCGGCGAGCACCAGGGTCGCGAGCGCTGCCAGGATGGAATGAGTGCGCATGGAGGCCTGACCTTGCCTGATCTGGCGGCGCATTCAAGGGGGCAGTCCTTGACTATTGATTAGTTAGCAGTACTATCCACTTCGTAATGCTGGTTAATAGGTAATCCTCCGTGGAATCAGAAACCACTTTGGACTCCGGCGAGGGTCGCGAAGAACAGGAGCGACTTTCCCTTAAATTTCAAAGGGAACTGAACGCCGGACTGGTTGGCCTCGTGCTGCTTGCCGTCCTCGACCAGGCCGAAGAAGACTTGTACGGCTACCAGATCGCCAAACGCCTGCAAGCCCTCGCGGATGGCAGCCCGCCCGTCAAGCAGGGCGCCCTTTACCCCGTACTTCGCCAGTTGTCGGCCAATGGCTTGCTGGCGAGCCGAATCGTCCCGTCTTACGCTGGCCCGCCGCGCCGCTACTACCGGATTACCGAGGCCGGGCGGGCGACGCTTTCGGAGTGGCGTGGGATCTGGCGCAGCACGCGTGATTTCGTCGATGGGTTTACGGACGCGAACGGAGCCTCCTCATGAACGACAGCACCGCACCCCGCTCGATCGAGCAGTACCTTGCCGCCTTGCGCGCCGCGCTCGCGGGCGAGGATCCCGCCCTCGTGCAGGACGCCCTTTACGACGCCGAGGAATACCTGCGCGCCGAGGTGTCGGCGAATCCCGGCCGCAACGAGGCCGATACACTCGAGCTCATCTCGAGCACCTACGGCGCGCCCGAGGAAGTCGCCGCCGCCTATCGCACCACCGAGAAGCAGGTGCGCACGGCACTCGCGCCTCCGCCGCGCAAGGCCGCCAGCACCGCGTTCGGGCGCTTCTTCGCCGTTTACGGCGACTCACGGACCTGGACCGCGCTCTTCTACATGCTGCTCGCGCTGGTCACCGGCGTGTTCTACTTCACGACGGTGGTGGCGGGCCTCTCGACGTCCGCAGGCCTGATCTTCCTGATCATCGGCATCCCGTTCTTCCTGCTGTTCGTCGGGTTCACGCGCGTGCTCGCGCTCGCGGAAGGACGGCTCGTTGAGGGACTCCTCGGGCAGCGCATGCCGCGCCGTCCGGTCTATCCGGCGAAAGGCCTGCCGATCTTCGAGCGCATCAAGCAGATGCTAGTCGACCGGCGCACCTGGACCACGATGTTCTACTTCCTGCTGATGCTGCCGCTCGGCATCCTGTACTTCGTGATCGCGACGGTCGGAATCTGCGTCAGCATGGGCCTCGTCGGCGGCTCGCTGGCTGCCGTCCTGATGGCGTTCGGAGTCGGCGGAGGCAGCATTTCGCTCGACGACCACGCCATTTACTACGGCCCGTCGCCACTCGCGGCTCCGTTCCTGCTGATTGGCGGCGTGCTGTTGCTGACCGCAGTGATGCACCTCATCCGGGCGATCGGCCGCGGCCATGGCACGCTCGCCAAGCACCTGCTGGTCGCGCGCTCCGATGCGGCAGACTGAAGCCTCCGCCGCGTGATTGCCGCCCTGCTCCTGTCGTTGCTCTTGCCGCAGGCCGGGGCGGCCGTACCGGCCGTTCGCTGCCTGCCGGGAAACGATGGATTCATCACCATGCGACTCAGGGGCAGCATCGAGCGGGAGGTGCGCTGGACCGAGCCCGCGCTCGAATGCACAGGCATGTCGCGGCCCGACGGCAAGGGACTGCGTGTGCGCTTTGCAGGCAAAGTCGACGGCGGCGAACTGGCGATCGTGTTTGCGGCGCCAGAGCTGGGTATCGGCCGCTCCTCACGCAGCGTTCCGGTCAACGTGACTATCCTCGACGGCGCCGGCGAACGCATCTACGGCACCCAGGGAGACAGCCGCTGCGAATTCGACGCCGTGGAGCAGCGCTTGATCGAGGACGGAGCGGCACCAGGCAGCAGCTACCGCATCAGCGCGCGCGGTTTCTGCGTTGCCCCGGCACGGGCCCTGGACGGAGAGGGCTCCGTGCTGCTCACGCGATTCGATTTCGCCGGTCGCGTGACTGCGGGCGACGGCGCCGCGGCGCCAGCTGCGGCAACTGGCACTCCAGCCCTCTTCCCTGCCCTCGAGCAAGGCCAGGTCCAGGTGACCACCTCGACCGGCGTACACGATTTCGGCGTCTGGATCGCTGCGGACGATCGGAGCCGGTGGCGCGGCCTCATGTATGTACGGGAGCTGCCGCCCGACCGGGGAATGCTGTTCATCTTCGAGCGGCCGCAACCGCTCGCTTTCTGGATGAAGGACACCTACCTGTCCCTGGATATCATCTTCATCGATCCTGCCGGCCGGGTCCTGAACGTCGTTGCCGACGCCCGGCCTCAATCGCTGGGGGCGATCCGATCGGAAGGCGAGGCGATCGCGGTACTCGAGGTGCTCGCCGGGACAGCCCGAAAGATCGGCCTGAAGCCAGGCGACCGGTTGACCCTGCCGACTTTGCGAACGACAGGTGCTGCCTTCACAAGGCCCACTAAACCGAAATCGAGCCCAGGCACTACAAACTGAGGACTCATGGGTCAATTCCGGACCCATTCGACCGTCCGGTGGGGCGAAGCGGCGACCCTGATTCGAATAACAGCCTGAAAGTGGCGCCGGATCATTCCGGACCCGGCGGTGCACGCCGCCGTCGTGAGGCATGACCTCCCCCGCCTTGTAGCACGAAAGCAACACATTGCGGCCCAGGAATGGCCAATTGCCCTTTTCCAGGGCGACCGATTGCGTCATGGCCGCCAATCCCGGCGAGCGGTTTCCCCGCAGTTTCGCTCATAACAGTTGCTATTTCGCAACGTTTGTTGCGCATCGAAACAATGTTGTTATGATCCCGCCATCCAAAGTGGCGCGAAGACCGTATCTATTTCGCCACGGTGGTTTTCGAGTTGTTTGGTTGACATGTCAACTCATCAAATCAAGGAACGGCCAAGCCGTTCGCGGGAGGACGTAAGCAATGGAACGTAAATACCAGGTCGCGTCGGCCGTACGTCGCGCACTCGTCATGGGTGCACTGACGGCAGCCGGTGCGGCACCTGCGCTCGCGCAGGAAAACCTGGGTGAGATCGTCGTCACGGGTTCGCGCATTCGCTCGGCGAACCTCGAGTCGACGACACCCGTAACGCAGGTCACTGCTGCGGATGTCGTGACGCAAGGCGTCACTCGCATCGAAGACCTCGTCAACCAGCTGCCGCAGGCCTTCGCTGCGCAGAACGTGACGGTCTCCAACGGCTCGACCGGCACGGCAACCCTGGACCTCCGTGGTCTCGGCTCGCCGCGCACCCTCGTGCTCGTTGACGGTCGCCGCATGCCTTACGGCGGTGTGACGAACTCGGCGGCGGACATCAACCAGATCCCGACGCAGATGATCGAGCGTGTCGACATCCTCACCGGTGGCGCTTCGGCCGTGTACGGCTCGGACGCGGTGGCGGGCGTCGTCAACTTCATCATGAAGAAGGACTTCGAGGGCGTGGAAGTCACGTCCCAGTACAACTTCTACTGGCACGAGAACGACTACGGCGGCCCTGGCGCCGTGAAGCTGCGTGACACCGTTGCAGCCCTCGAGGCCGTGAACCCCGGCCAGTACGCCCTCCCTGACGACACCGTGACCGACGGCGAAGGCAAGGAAATCTCGTTGATGGTCGGCGTCAACTCCGGCGACGGCCGCGGCAACATCACGGCCTATGCCACGGTGTTCGACAGCAAGTCCGTACTGCAGCGCGACCGCGACTACTCGGCCTGCTCGCTGGCCACGGCGGCTCCGCTCGTGTCCTTCGGCTGCGGCGGCTCGGCGACCAGCGCCGGTGGCCTGTTCACGGACTTCTCGACCTTCTACCTCACGGTGGATTCGGCCGATTCGTTCCGTGACTTCGACTTTGCCGGCGACCTGTACAACTTCGGCCCGCTGAACCATTACCAGCGTCCGGAGCGTCGTTACAGCATCGGCGCGATGGGTCATTACGAATTCGGCGAGCACGCCGACGTGTACACCCAGCTGATGTTCAACGACTACGAGTCGATCGCCCAGATTGCCCCCTCGGGCAACTTCTTCGAGACGGCGACGATCAACTGCAACAATCCGTTCCTGCCGGTGAACAGCCTGGCGACGATCGGTTGCGACGCGGGCGCGATCGCGGCCGGCACCGACGTGCCGTTCTACATCGGCCGGCGCAACGTGGAAGGCGGCGGTCGCCAGCAGTCGTTCGCGAACAACTCGTTCCGCGCTGTGGCGGGCGTGCGTGGCGCGATCAACGACGCCTGGGGCTACGACGTCTCGGCGCAGTACTCGCAGGTCTCGGCCAACACCTCGACGCTCAACTACTTCGTGACGCCGCGTGTCGCACGCGCCCTCGATGTGGTCGACGTCGGCGGCGTGCCGACCTGCCAGTCCGCGATCGACGGCACCGACCCGAACTGCGTCCCCTGGAATCCGTTCCAGCCGGGCGGCATCGACCAGGCCCAGCTCGACTATCTCCAGGCTTCCGGTCTCCAGATCGGTCGCATCAACCAGGAGATCTACAACGCGTCGGTCAGCGGTGACCTCGGGGTGTACGGCATCAAGTCGCCGCTCGCCTCCGACGGCATCCAGCTGGTGTTCGGCACCGAGTGGCGCCGCGACACGCTGCGCAACACGGTGGACTCGCTGCAGGAAGCCGGCCAGCTCGGCGGCTCCGGCGGCCCGACCATCGGCATCAGCGGCGGCACCAAGGTCGAGGAACTGTTCATGGAAGCGCGCGTGCCGATCGCGCAGGACCAGCCGTTCGCCGAGAGCCTGTCGTTCGATACCGCCTACCGGTATTCGGACTACGGCGACGGCGTGCAGACCGACACCTACAAGTTCGGCCTCGAGTGGGCGCCCATCCAGGACGTTCGCCTGCGCGGCAGCTACCAGAAGGCGGTGCGTGCAGCCAACGT
>Ga0315912_10004380_pt1 | contig 13413 bp, 13 predicted proteins | sample VfabasoilMG_FD_204469 | JGI IMG/M metagenome (GOLD analysis project Ga0315912, IMG submission 204469) | Garden soil microbial communities collected in Santa Monica, California, United States - V. faba soil | ecosystem: Environmental > Terrestrial > Soil > Garden | place: USA: California... | reverse complement strand
TACACCGCGCAGCCCTGATGCGAAGTGTCCACTTTCGCGGACATCCCGCGCCCGGCTCGTTAGCTGGTAGATTGGAGGAGACAAGATGAGTCACACAACAATAACCGGCGTGTTGGTCACGCCGTGAACATCCGCTCCCTCCTTTGCCTCCTGGCACTGCTGAGTCCGATCCAGGGCCTGGCGCAGGACGTGGACGATTCGCCATCCGCGGAATTGCAGGTGCAGGACATCCGCTGCGACGGCAACCAGCAGGTTTCCTGCGACTTCATCCGTGGCCACCTGTACCTGAACGCAGGCGACGCGCTCGACGAAGACGAGATTCGCAATGCGGAACTGCGACTGTCGGCGCTGCGCTATTTCGGGACCGTGGGCATTCACCTCGAGAAGGGCGCGCGGCGCGGCGCGGTGATCGTGGTCATCGCAGTCACCGAGAACAGTCCGCTCGTGACGGAGTCGGTTGCGGGCGGTTCGTATCGCATGGAAGTCGGGCACTTCCTGGTCGGCAGCCGCATCGCGAATCAGAACCTGTTCGGCGAGGGAAAATTCGCCGACCTCACCGCGGTTGCCGGGATTCCGGCCGGCGGCCCGGGGCGCAACGAGTGGTACAACGTCGGGCTGCGCTACGTCGACCCGATGATGTTCGACTCACGGCGCTGGTTCGGCATCGTGGGTGCCGGCTGGAACAAGTTCGACTACGAGGACCAGTACGGGAACTTCACCCACACGGAAGGGTTGGGGCTTGGCGCGACAGTCGGTTGGCGCTTTGCGGATTTCTCGTATCTCTCGTCCAGCGTGGGCTACTCGCCCGATGTCGAGTTTTCGTCCGGGCGCTGGTTGCGTGACGGGACCTTCGAGCTCCGCGACGAAAGCAACCTCGATTACTCGTTCGGCATCGCGTACGGCTGGAACTCGGAAGACGACCTGCTGTTTCCAACCCAGGGATCCACGCTCGAGATCAACGTCGGCCTGGTCCACGGCGATGACACCGAGTGGGGAATCGGGATACCGCAATTCCGCAAGACCTGGTCCTGGTTGGGCGCCTATTGGACCCTGAAGATTGGCGGTGACCCAACGCCCGAGTACCAGTTCTCGATCTCCGAGACCCAGCCCCTCGCAATCACATTCGCGCGACCCGTAAAGCCCGGCAACGAAGTGCGGCGCGGCCGCTGGTACATCGAGCCCGGGTATGTCCAGCCCGTCTGGACCGGTGAGCGGCATGTCTACGAAGCCGGCCTGAAAGTCGGATTTCGCGCCGACACCCGGTCATTCGGGTACGTCGACCTGTACCTGATGGGCTCCGTGGATGTGAACAAGTGAAGCGCGCCTTCGCGTTGTTCATCTGCCTGTGGAGCGCGGCGGGTGCCGCGGCCACAGTTTCGGCGACTCAAACCAACGGCGCGGTCGGCGTCCGCGTCGAAGCCCTCGCGTTTCCCGAATCCCTGCCGCGCGAACTGGTCAGCGGGCTCACCAACCGCCTCTACCTGCGCGTGACCGCGCTGGACGGAGCGACGAGCCTGCAGGTCAGCACCGTGGAATTCGCGATCCGCTACGATCTGTGGGAAGAGACATTCACCGTGACGCGAACCGTGAACGCCGAACCCGCCGAGACTCTGAAATTCGCAGGCGCCGCCGAGATCAACGTGTTTCTGCAGTCGCTCCACGTGCCCAGGATTTTCGCAGCCCGCGTGCTGCCGCCCGAACGCCCGCTGACATTGCGCGCGGAGCTGCTGCTCAATCCCATCGGGCAGGAAAAGTTGCGCATGATCCGCAAGTGGGTGGCCGAGAACAGCGCGCCCGTCAACGCCGACCAGGGCATTTCCACCTCGAACACCGTGTTCAATCGCATCTTCGAGCAATACGCGGATGGCTCGGATCTCGCGGCGGTGTGGCGCGTGGACCTTGTGTCGCCGCCGTTCCGGCTCGCGCCACAGGCCCATGAAGCCCGTTAGAGTCGGGTTGCTCCTGACCGTGGCCATCACGGTCATGGCCGCCGCACCGCTGTTCACCGCGTTCTATCTGCTCGAGGACGCGCTGCGCACCACGCTCAATCTCGGCTTCAATCCGCAGGTGGTGCGCGCGCTGGACCACGCGTCGGACAACCTGCGCGCGCTGAACCGGATCGATCCCGGAAACAGCGCCGAGTACCGTGCGCAATTCGACGAGGTGCAGGAACTCAAGCAGGTGTACTCCGAGCCCGAGTTCGTCAAGCAGCGCATTCTCGGTTCGATGAAGCTCTATTTCGGGCTGGGACTGGGTGTCTCGGTGCTGTTGTCCGTGGGGCTGGCGACCCTGCTCAGCCGCCAGATCGCGCGCAGCCATGCGCGCAATGTCGCCGAGCTCACGCGCCAACGCGACCGCGTGCGTTATCTCGAGGAAATGTCCTCCTGGCAGGAACTGGCGAAGATGCTCGCGCACGAGATCAAGAATCCGCTCACGCCCATCGAGGTGCTGGTGACTTCATTGTCCAAGGCATACCTCGGCAAGAGCCAGCAGGAGTTCCTCCAGCACCTGAATTCCACGCAGGCCATGATCGGCGAGGAGCTGCAGCACCTGAAATCCACGGTCAACAAGTTCAGCGAATTCGCGCGCCTGCCACAGGTGCAGCTGACCGAAGTGGACCTGTCGGATCTCGTGACCCATCAGCTGAACCTGTTGCCCGAGCTCAAGGACCGGGCGGAGTTCGAATTGCGGACACCGGGAATCCCGGTGCCGGCGCGGATCGACGCGACGTTGTTTCGCCAGGTGCTGGCGAATCTCGTTCGTAATGGCGTCGAAGCCAATCCGCAGCGTCGCGTGCAATTCACGATCACTCTCGAACGGACGGAATCGCAAATCCTGCTCACCGTGGAAAACGACGGCGTGCCGGTGGGCGACGACATCGCCGCACGCATGTTCGATCCGTACATCTCCAGCAAGTCCGGCAAGGACAACATGGGCCTGGGCCTCGCCATCGTGAAGAAGGTGGTGCTCGAGCATGGCGGCGAGATCCGGTACCAGGAACGCGCTGGCCATCCGGCGTTCGTGATCTCCCTGCCGGGGCGGGTAGCATGAGCGACGCGCGTCCCGTCGTCCTGGTGGTGGACGACGAGAAGAACATCCGCACCGCCATCGAGATCGCGCTGGACCAGGAGGGCATCCACGCCGTTGCCGCCCACGACGTGGCCGCGGCGCTGCGAACCCTGCACGAGCGTATCGTGGATGTCATGATCGTCGACATCCGGCTCGGCGACGTCAGCGGACTCGAGTTCTTCCGTCGCGCGCAGGCCGATGGCGTCGCCCCGCCCACGATCTTCATCTCCGGACATGCGACGCTCACGGAAGCGGCGCAGGCGGTGAAGCTGGGTGGTTTCGACTTCGTCGAGAAGCCCTTCAGCGCGGAGAAGATCGCCGTATCCGTGAAGCGTTGCCTCGAGATGTCGAACTTGCGTGAACGTTTGCGCCTCGCCGAGGGCGCGCAGGACACGCAGATCGTGGGCGACTCGGCGGCCATGCGGCGCCTGGTGCAGGACGCGCTCAAGGTCGCTTGCACCCGTGCCAATGTGCTGATCACAGGCGAGAGCGGCGCCGGCAAGGAACTCATCGCCAACTGCATCCACGCCAACAGTGACCGGGCGCAGCAGCCCTTCGTGAAGGTGAACTGCTCGGCTATTCCCGAGGGCCTGATCGAAAGCGAACTCTTCGGGCACGAACGTGGCGCATTCACGGGCGCGGTGGCGGCACGCAAGGGCCTGTTCGAGGTGGCGCATCGTGGCGTGATTTTCCTCGACGAGATCGCCGACCTCGCCCCCAGTGCACAGGCGAAAATCCTGCGCACGTTGCAGAGCGGCGAAATCCAGCGGGTCGGCGCGGAACGAACCACGGTCGTGGATGTGCGTGTCCTGTCCGGTACCCACAAGGATCTCAAGCAGGCCGTGGCCGAAGGAAAATTCCGCGAGGACCTGTTCTATCGGCTCAGCGTGGTGCCGTTGCGAGTACCGGCCCTGCGCGAGCGCCTGGAGGACCTGCCGCTGCTGGTGAGCTTCCTGATGCAGCGGCTATGCGAACGCAACAACGTGCGCGAGAAGCCGGTTGAAGAAGAAGTACTCGATGAACTGAGGCGTTACGACTGGCCGGGCAACGTCCGCGAACTGCAGAACGTGCTGGAGCGGCTGCTGATCATGTCCGGCGAGCGCATCACCACGCTGGATCTGCCGGAGGAAATCCTGCGGGGCAGCCCACCCGGAGAAAACATCCAGGTTTCCGCGCTCAAGGAATTCCGCGACCGCGCCGAGCGCGACCACGTCATCGCCACCCTGCGCCGCTGCAACGGCAATGTCAGCCAAGCCGCCATCGAGCTTGGCGTCGGCAGGACCTACCTGCACAAGCGGCTCACGGTCCTGCAAATCACCAAGAAAGACTTTCTCGTCTAGCTGCGCGGCATAATGCCGCGATGTCATTCCCCTACCTGACGGATGTACTGCGCGCGATCGGCGTGGAAGTGCCGCTGCCCATTCCCACCTTCGGCCTGCTGGTCGGCGCTGCGTTCTTCACGGGGAAATGGCTGGCCGGGGTCGCGGCAAAACGCCTGATGCCGGCATTGCCTGCGGACACGATGAGCAATGTCTGCTTCATCGGCTTCTTCGCCGGCATCGTGGGCGCGCGAATCTTTCACCTGCTCGAATATCCGCGCGAATTCCTGGCCCACCCGGTCGAAATGCTGCTCTCGCGCTCCGGCTTCACCATCTTTGGCGGCCTCATCGTGGGCCTGATTGCGGGCGCCTGGTACTTGCGCCGCAAGGGTGCGCCACTCGCGTTGGCGCTCGACTCCGTGGCGCCGGCACTGATGCTCGCCTACGCCATCGGTCGCGTCGGCTGCCAGGTCTCCGGAGACGGTGACTGGGGCGTCGCGGTCAATAGTGCCGCGCCCGCGTGGCTGCCCGACTGGCTCTGGGCGCAGACCTATGAAAACAACATCGCGGGAATGGAGATCGCACCTCCCGGCGTCTATCCCACACCACTCTATGAAATGTTCATGTCGCTGGCGGCCTTCGGGCTGCTCTGGTCCCTGCGACGGCAGCGTCACGCGGCCGGATGGTTGTTCGGCGTCTATCTTCTGCTGGCGGGCATCGAGCGCTTTCTCATCGAGCTCATTCGCGTCAACACGAAATACACGCTGTTCGGCGTCGAGGTGACGCAGGCGCAGATCATCGCCGTGGCCGCCATGGTCGCGGGCCTGGTCGTGATCTGGCGGCGCGCATCACCGCGCAGCATCGCGGCTCCCGGCTAGCCGACTTTCAAGTCGCCGGCACTCACGCCCAGGCGGCGCGCGGCCGAGAGCACCGCCAGCACCGAGGCGGTCGCGATGTTCGCGTGCCGGCCCGCGCCGTAGCGAATGCCGTTCACGCCGTCCCGCGCGGCTTCCACGATGGCCAGCGCGGACGCATCCGCGCCGGCGCGCAGGGCGCGCTCCTCGTAGTTGTCGATGCGGATGGGCAGCGCCAGCGCATTGACCGTGGCGGCGATCGGGCCCGAGCCTACGCCGCGCAGCCTGCGCCGCACGCCGGCGACGCTCATCTCGATCTCGATGCCCTGCTTGTCGCCATCCTCGAAGAGGTGATGCGCGTGGTAGGCCATGTCGAGATCGATGGCGAGGTAGGTGGACTCGAACAAGGCCCACAGCTGCTGAGAGGTCATCTCGCCTTCGGCGGAATCCATGTGCCGCTGCACCAGCGCGCTGAATTCCACCTGCATGCGCCGCGGCATGACCACGCCGTAGTCGCGCTCGAGAAGATAGGCGATGCCGCCCTTTCCGGACTGGCTGTTGACCCGCACGATGCTGTCGTAGGTGCGGCCGAGGTCGGCTGGATCCACCGGGATGTAGGGCACTTCCCAGGGCGAGTCCGCCTTCTGCGCGGCGAACCCCTTGCGGATCGCGTCCTGGTGCGAACCCGAGAACGAGGTGAACACCAGGTCGCCGACATACGGATGGCGCGGATGGATGGGCAGGCGCGTGGCCTGTTCGACCTCACGCGCGATCGCGTTGATGTTGGAAAAGTCGAGCCCCGGATGAATGCCCTGCGAATAGAAGTTCAGCGCCAGGTTCACCAGGTCGACGTTGCCGGACCGCTCACCGTTGCCGAACAGACAACCTTCGACGCGGTCGGCGCCGGCGAGCAGGCCGAGTTCGGCGGCCGCCACACCGGTGCCGCGATCGTTGTGGGTGTGCAGGGAGACAACAACGTGCTCGCGCCGGTCCAGGTGAGTGGACATCCACTCGATCTGGTCGGCGTAGACATTCGGCGTCGCATTCTCCACCGTGGTCGGCAGATTGATGATGATGGGTCGGCCGGGCCCGGCGTCCCAGGTGCGGATCGCCGTGTTGCAGGCTTCGAGCGCCACCGGAAGTTCGGTCATGCTGAACGCCTCGGGCGAATACTCCAGGCCCCACTTCGTCCCGGGCAGCGCGTCGGTGAGTTGCTTGACCAGGCCGACCTGCCTGGCGATCAGCTGCATCATGTCGGGCACGGACAAACCGAACACCACGCGCCGCCACACGGGTGCGGTGGCGTTGTACACGTGCACGATGGCGCGCGGCGCGCCGGTGACCGATTCGACGGTGCGGCGGATCAGCTCTTCGCGCGCCTGGGTCAGGACCATGATGGTCACGTCATCGGGAATCAGCTGCTGCTCGATGAGATCGCGCGCGGTGAGGAAATCCGTTTCCGAGGCCGACGGAAAGCCGATCTCGATTTCCTTGAGCCCGACCGAACACAAGGTCTTGAACAGCCGCTTCTTGGTCTCGCGGCTCATGGGTTCGAACAAGGCCTGGTTGCCGTCGCGCAGATCGGTGCTGCACCACACGGGCACCCTGCTGAGCGTGCGCGAGGGCCACTGCCGGTTCGGCAGGTCGACGGGCGGGTAGGGACGATACTTTTTCGACGGGTCTTTCAACATGACTGCTTCACTTTGACGGGACACGACCTCGCCTTGTTTGGCGGGCTCATCGGGTTTCCAGTCTTGTTGGCGCCGACTGGTGGCGCGGGTGTGTGTTGCGGCTAGGCCGCAAGAAGCAGCAGCGAACGAAGCAGCGCCGGCGCGAAAGCGTCGCGGGTGGCCATGGAGGCCGGCTGTTCGTTGCGATTCATGGCGGCCAAGCTATCACGGTTCGTATGAGCTTGCATCCGTGACCCCGCGTCGTACCCGGCGGAAAGATTCATCGCGCCTGAGGGGCCGGTGCTGGTTTGTACACCTCCGTGCAGCCGGCCGAGGCGGCCTCGGCAAGAGTCGCGAATTGCTGGCCGCGCAGCTTTTGATCCCTGACATAGGCCACGTAGGGGTCCTTCGCCCGGCCGGCTCTCGGACCGCCGCGTACCTCGATGAAGGGAAACACCTCGCCATATTCGCGAACCCACACCTTGCTGGCGAGGCAGACCACCATCGCGTCTTCCACCTGTGCCCACTGTGCCGCGGACGGCAACTTGTGGTAGCGCGAGCAGCCCCGCACAAATTCGGCGGATTCCGCGTTCATTGACGGCGGGCAGGCCGCGACCAGGCAGGCCTGCTCATTCCCGGCAGCACACTCTTCCTTCGCCTGCGGCCGGCGACGTCTGTAGTCGTCCTGCAAATCCTTGAACATGGCGCGCTGCCATTCCCGCAGGGCTTTGCAATCCGTGCTATCGGCTTTCGATTCGTCGACGCAGGCGAGTTGCACACGGCCCATGAGTGCCGCGTCCTGTTCGATTTGCCTGGCGCGCGGTGACAGGCCCTTGAGGTCCTCCGCCGTGGCCACAGGTGCCATCGAAATCGCCACTAGATAGATACCAAAGCCGATCAGTGAAACTTTCATACTGGCAGGACTCCGCTTGTCAGTCATTCTGCGCCGCCTCGAGCAGGGCCACCATCAGCGCATTCATGGGCGCGGCAATGCCGTGCTTGCGCCCCAGGCGCACGATGACCCCGTTGCGGGCGTCGTACTCCATCGGGCGGCCGGCGAGCCGGTCGGCGTAGATGGAGTTGCCCGAGTCGCGCGGGCTGCGCCGGATGCGCTCGACGATCTCGTCGGGCATCGAGTCGGCCAGGGCCGCACCCTCGGCACGGCCCACGGTCACGCACTCCCGCACGATGTCGCGCATCAGCCGGGCGACGCCATCGTGGTGCGCGATGCCATTGGGCTTGAGCAGCACGGCACAGGGTGCGCCGGCGCTGTTGAGACACAACTTGTTCCACACGGCAGTGGTGAAGTCGTCGGTCTGCTTCACGTCGAAGTTGGCATGCGCGAACAGTGCGTGGAAGGCCGCACCGTCCTTGCCCGCCGGTACCACGAGGTGCGCCGGGCCCTTCTGCACCGTGCGTCCCGGCGCGTTGCGTTCCGCGGGCAGGTCGATCATCACCGGCACGATGCGCTCGCGCGGGAAATGCTTCTCGAAACGCTGCACGTGTTCGACGCCGTTCTGGATCACGGCCAGGCGGGTGTGAGGTCCGGTGGCTTTCGGAAACCATGCGGCGGCCGACTCGCTGTCGTAGGCCTTGGTGGTCACCAGCATCCAATCCACGTGCTGCGCGCGGGCCGGATCGGTGATGACCTGTGGCCGGGCGTGGATCACCCCGCTCGGGGTCATGGTTACGATCGAATCGATGGGTGTGCGCGCCGCAACCGTCACGCGGTGCCGGTCGTCCTGGCAAAGCCAGGCCGCAAGGGTCGCGCCGATGGCGCCGGGACCGATCAGAAGCACAATCGCCATCGGGCGATGTTGCCTCAATCCGGCGTGCGCGCCAGCAGTCTCGCGAGCGCGCCGAAATCCACCGGCTTGACGAGGTGGGCGTCGAAGCCGGCGTCGCTGGCGCGCTGGCGGTCTTCCGACTGGCCATAACCCGTGAGCGCAACCAGGACCAATCGTGCACCGCGCACGCCTTCGCGCAAGCGCCTGGCCACCTGGTATCCATCCATTTCCGGCAACCCGATGTCGAGCAGCACGTATTCGGGCGCGAAATCCTCCACGAGTTTCAATGCGTCCGCGGCTGAAAATGCGGTTCTCGTCTGGTGCCCGTCCAGGTCCAGCAAGACGGCGAGTGACGTGGCCGCATCGGCGTTGTCATCGACGATGAGAATTCGGCGGGTGGGTGATTCCGGGTTCACCGCCGAGACAGCTCCCACCGGCGGTGGTGCAACTCGCGGCAGCGTGATCTCGAAAGTCGAGCCCATCCCGACGCCTTCGCTGCGTGCGATCACTTCGCCGCCGTGCATCTCGATCAGCTTCTTCACCACGGAGAGTCCGATTCCCAACCCTCCCTGGGCGCGATCCAGCGTGCGGTTCGCCTGCGCAAACAGTTCGAACAGAAACGGCATGAAGTCGGGGGCGATGCCCGCACCGTTGTCGCTGATCTGGATGCGCGCGAGCTCGCCGTCCGCATCGACCTGGATGCCGATGAGGCCGCCGGGTGCGGTGTACTTGCAGGCGTTCGAGATGACGTTCGCGATGCTTTGCACGAGGCGCGCAAGATCGCCGACGACGTAAATGGACTCGAGGCTGGTCTTGGTGGAAAGCTGGTGGCGCTTCTCCCGGCAAAGCGGCGCCACCGTCTCGATCGCATGCTCGATCACGTCCGACAACAGCAGCGTCTCGTGCTTGAGTTCGATGCGTCCGGTCGAAATCCGTGACACGTCCAGCAGGTCGTCGACGATCCGCGTCAGCTGTATGGCCTGTCGCCTGACGATTTCTGCTGCCTGCTGCGAAGTTGCGTTGCCAGAGGCGCCGCGCGCAATGAGTTCGGCCGCGTTCCGGATCGGAGCCAACGGATTGCGCAGCTCGTGCGCCAGCATGGCGAGGAACTCATCCTTGCGACGGTCCGCGTCGCGCAGCGCGGCATCGGCGTGCGCACGGTCGGTGGCGTCGACACCGGTGACGAAAATGCCGGATACGCTGCCGTCGGCATCCTTGATAGGCTGGTACACGAAATCCAGGAAGCGGGTGACGGCCGCTCCGTCGGGACCGTCCGGATATGTGTACGGCGCGGCGACTGCCGTGAAGGCCTGCCCGGTCGAATAAACCTGGTCGAGAAGCTGGACGTAACCCTGCTGGACCAGTTCGGGGAGCGCTTCGGCGACCGTGCGTCCGAGCACCGGCCGATTGTTGACGAGCCGCATGTAGCCCGGATTCGCGAGTTCGAAGACATGTTGGGGGCCGCGCAGCACGGTCATGAAGACCGGGGCCTGTTCGAACAGCTGCGCAAATCTTTCACGTTCCGCGGCGATGCGCCTTTCGGTCAACACCTGCTGCGTGGTCTCGGTGCAGATGACCAGCACGCCGCCGACACCATTCGGTGCCGTCGGCTCGTCGATCGGGCCATAACTGTACGTCCAGTACACATCCTGCAGTTCGCCGTGGCGAATGATGGGTACCAGCGCGTTCTCATGCCAGGTCGCGGACTCGCCGCGCATCACCTGTTCGATCTGCGGGCCGATGATGCTCCAGATTTCCGGCCATGCCTGCTGCGCGGTCTGTCCCAGGATGCGCGGATGTTTCTCCGGTCCTATCGAGCGGCTGTACGAGTCGTTGTAGAAGCAGATGAGCTCCGGCCCCCAGAAGATGAACACCGGATGTTGCGTGGTGAGCAGGATGCGCAGCGAGGTGCGCAGTCCCGTCGGCCATCGCTCCACCGGTCCCAGCGGAGAATCGGCCCAGTCATGTGTGCGGATCCTCTCACCCATCTCGCCTCCGCCGGCGAGAAAATTCAGTGGGTTTTTCGGGCTGATGGGGGATGCGGCATTCATGAAACAATCACCTGTCGGACGTGGCCTACAAACACTTGCCGCAATGAAAAAGGGCGTCTTTCGACGCCCTTTGACAGATAGACGTGGGAGGCTGGCGCGGTCAAATCCAGTACACGAATACGAACAGGCCCAACCAGACCACGTCGACGAAGTGCCAGTACCAGGCAACCGCCTCGAACGCGAAGTGGCGTTGCGGCGTGAAGTGGCCCCTCATGGTCCGCAGCCAGATGCACACCAGCATGATGGCGCCCAGCGTCACGTGGAATCCGTGGAAGCCGGTGAGCATGAAGAACGTCGAACCGTAGATGCCGGTGCCCATCGTCAGGCCCAGCTCATGGTACGCGTGCGCGTATTCGGTGGCCTGCAGGTAGACGAACCCGAAACCCAGCAGGAAGGTCAGCGCCAGGAAGATGTTGAGGATGGCGCGGTTGCCGGCACGCAGCGCGTGGTGCGCGATGGTGACGGTGACGCCCGAGGTCAGCAGGATGAGTGTATTCAACGCCGGCAGTCCGAAGGCCGGAATGATCTCGAACGATCCGTCGGCGCGCGGACCCAGCTTCGCCGGGCCGTTGGTGGGCCACGCGTTTTCGTATCCGGGATGCAACAGCAGGTTGCCGATGCTCTTGGTGCCCTCGCCGCCCAGCCACGGTACCGCGAGCTCACGTGCGTAGAACAACGCGCCGAAGAACGCGGCGAAGAACATCACCTCGGAGAAGATGAACCACATCATGCCCATGCGGAACGAGCGGTCGACGTCGAGTCCATACAGGCCGGCCTGGTTCTCGCCGATCACGGTGGAGAACCAGCCGATGAACATGATCACGACCAGGACGAAACCCGGCAGCATGGCCCAGGCGCCCAGCCAGTCGTTGAGCAGGCAGATGACGCCTAACAACAGCGTGAAGAACGAGAAGGAGGCGATGATCGGCCAACGACTCTCGTGCGGAACGTAGTACTTGCCAGCTTGGGCGTGTGCGTCTGCCATGAAGGATCCCTGTTGCTAGTTCAATGAGCCCACTCGCGTGAACTCGTCATAGAAAGTGTAGGAAAGCGTGATGCGGTCGACCGAACGCGGCAGCGCCGGATCGATCACGAAACGTACGGCCATGGGCCGCTGCTCGTTGACGGCGAATTTCTGCGGCGTGAAGCAGAAGCATTCGGTCTTGCGGAAATACCCGGCGGCCTTGCCCGGCGCGATGTTCGGCACGGCCTGCGCGACCGTCGCATGGCCCGTGAGGTTGTGCGCGAAGAATTCCGTTTCGTACAGGCGGCCGGGATGCACCTGCATCGAGGCGACCGTGGGACGGAATTCCCAGTTGCCCACCGACGGCAGGTCCGTCACGAAGTCCACGGTAATGGTGCGCGAGTCGTCGGGCTCGCCGACCGCGACCCGCGCCTCGGCCAGCTCCTTCTGGTTGCCGAAGCCGGTGATCTCGCACAACACGTCGTAGAAAGGCACCAGCGCGAATCCGAGCGCAAAGGCACCCAGCGCGATCCCCGCGAGCTGCAGTGTCAGGCGCTGGTGATTCGCCGGCCGCGACATGTTTCAGCCGTGACCCATGTTGAACAGGATGCTGCCGATGAAGATCAGCAGCACCAGGCCGCCGAGCAGCAGCGCGGAGCGCCGCGCCTGCGCGCGGCGCAGGGCGACTTCTTCCGGCGGCATCGGGAACTTGTTCACGAGGTGTGACCCAGGTGCGACACGCCGCGCGCGATGGCGTCACGTGACGGCGGATCGCTCCAACTGTGGTACGGCGGCGGCGAGGACAGCTCCCACTCGAGGCCGTGGGCGCCTTCCCAGGCGCGTGCCTTGGCCGCTTCACCGCTCTTCACGCACCGCCAGATGATGTACGGGAACAGCAGCTGCGACAGGCCGAACCCGAACGCGCCGATCGACGACACCATGTTCCAGTCGGTGAACTGCACCGAGTAGTCCGGGATGCGGCGTGGCATGCCCGCGAGGCCCAGGAAGTGCTGCGGGAAGAACAGCACGTTCACGAAGATGGTCGACAGCCAGAAGTGCCACTTGGCGAGCTTCATGTCGTACATGTGGCCGGACCACTTCGGCAGCCAGTAGTACACGCCGGCCATGATGGCGAACACCGCGCCGGGCACCAGCACGTAATGGAAGTGCGCCACCACGAAGTAGTTGTCGTGGTAGTAGAAGTCCGCCGGCACCACCGCGAGCATCAGGCCCGAGAAGCCGCCGATCGTGAACAGGAACAGGAACGCGATGGCGAACAGCATCGGCGGTTCGAACGTCAGCGATCCCTTCCACATGGTCGCGGTCCAGTTGAACACCTTCACGCCGGTGGGGATCGAGATGAGCATGGTCGACAGCGTGAAGAACAGCTGGCCGGCGAGCGGCATGCCCACGGTGAACATGTGGTGCGCCCACACGATGAACGACAGGAAGGCGATCGCGGCGGTCGCGTACACCATCGCGTCGTAGCCGAACAGCGGCTTGCGCGAGAACGTCGGCACGATCTCCGAGATGATGCCGAAGGCCGGCAGGATCAGGATGTACACCTCGGGGTGTCCGAAGAACCAGAAGATGTGCTGGAACATCACCGGGTCGCCGCCGCCCGAGGCCGAGAAGAAGCTCGTGGCGAAGAAATGGTCGGTGAGCAGCATGGTGACCGCGCCCGCGAGCACCGGCATGG
>Ga0315912_10004379_pt1 | contig 13415 bp, 8 predicted proteins | sample VfabasoilMG_FD_204469 | JGI IMG/M metagenome (GOLD analysis project Ga0315912, IMG submission 204469) | Garden soil microbial communities collected in Santa Monica, California, United States - V. faba soil | ecosystem: Environmental > Terrestrial > Soil > Garden | place: USA: California... | reverse complement strand
AACACGGCAGCGCGCCTGAAGCCGGCATGACCACAATCAGTATGCGCCGATCGGCCTGAACGCGTTATGCTTGCGCGAACCCGACTCAGGTCATGAAGGTATCGAAAGCCACGGCCACCGCGGTACTGCTCTCGTTGCCTCTGGCGGCCGGCGTGCTGCTGGCCCAGAACCCGCCGTCACAGGCGCCTGTCTTCAAATCAAAAGTCGAAGTCGTTCAGCTCGACGTCAGCGTCCTCGACAAGAACCGTCAACCCGTGCGCGGACTCGGCCGCGAGGATTTCACGGTCTTCGAGGACGGCAAGCCGCAACCCGTCGTCGCGTTCTCCGCATTCGATATCGATGACGACGCGGCGCCGGTCACGGGGTGGATGCGCGATGTGCCGCCGGATGTGACCAACAACGAGCTCAAGGACAGCCGGTTGTTCGTTCTGGTGATGGATGACGCGCTGATTCCGCAGGACCCGTGGATGATCCAGGCGTCGAAGAAGATCGCTGAAAGCATCATCGACAAGCTGGGGCCGAACGATCTCACGTCCGTCGTCTTCACCGGCGACAACCGGAAGTCTCAGGACTTCACGAACGACAGGACGAAGTTGCGCGCGGCGCTCGACAAGTTCAATCCAGGCCTGGCCGGATACAAGTTCGGCAGCGAATCAAATGGCGTTGAGGTTGATGACTGGTTCCACCTCTCGGCCATCCGCACGCTCTCCACGCTGTGCGATTTTCTGGCGGCGGCGCCAACCCGCCGCAAGGCCGTGTTCTGGGTCAGTCCCGGCGTGCCGATGGATGCACAAAGCGACCCGATCACCTATCGCATCCTGAGAGAGAAGACGCAGGCGATGTTCGACCGCGCGCAGATTGCGAACGTCACGATCTATCCGATCGATCCAACAGGACTCGGCGGCCTGTTGCCTTACCTGATGGGCCGGGTCAAAGGTAACGACCCGCTCGAGGTCGAAGCCCTGGTCAAGCGCAAAGTGACCGCGATGAACGACTACGTCGCGGCAACGGCTGCGAATTCAGGCGGCCGCGTCGTGATGAACACGAACAACTTCGAGCCTGGCATCCAGGAGATCTTCGACGAGAACAAGTCGTATTACCTGATCGGGTACGAGCCGACCAACGCGGTTGCCGATGGCAAACGGCGTCATCTTGACGTCAAGGTCGATCGCCCCGGCGTTGAAGTCCGCAGTCGCAGCAGCTACGACGCACCAAAGCCCGAGAAGCCGTCGAAGAACAAGGCGGCACTCTCGCCTGAAGCCGCTGAACTCGGCAAGGCAATCGGCGGACTGCTGCCGATGGGCGATCTGCCGCTCAAGGTCATGACCGCGCCGTTCGCGGTTCCGGGCCAACGGCTCTCAGCGGTGGCCGTCGTGCTCGGCATTCAGCAACCAGTCCCGGCGGCAGCCGCGAGCGCACGGATAACGGAGACCACTGAACTGCAGATCAGCGCGTTCACGCCGGAAGGCGATCCGCGCGGCACGCAACGGCACACAGCGAAAGTCGCGATCCGCCAGGGCGCGGACGGCATGGCCACCTACGAAATACTTGGCCGCATCGACTTGCCCGCGGGCCGGTACCGGCTGCGCATTGCCGCGACCAACTCAACCAGCGCAAGAACCGGCAGCGTGTTCACTGACGTGATCGTTCCGGATTACTCAAACGTGCCGTTCTCGATGTCGCCGGTCGCAGTGGGTGCAACGCCCGGTCGCGCCGCGGCGCCGAAAGATTTTCTGGCGCCGCTGCTGCCCTTCACGCCGACTGCCGAACGCGAATTCGCGACAACCGACAAAGTGGAAACGTTCCTGCGCCTGTATCAGAGCGGGCAGAAGCCTGTGGACCAGGTTTCAGTCGTCATGCGCGTACTGGATATAGACAGCCAGGTGAAAGCGAGCGAAACGCGCGTAATCGGCGTCGATCAATTCACTGTCGCCAGAGACGACGCGCAAGCGCCGCTGGGGCCGACCACGGGCATGATCAGGGGCACCATCGCTGCCAATCCGCAGGGCGACCGGTTCGCCAACCTCGCACTCCGCATCGCGAACGTCCCTTACCTGTTGCCGATCTCAACACTCACGCCCGGCGCGTACCTGCTGACGGTGGAGGCTGTCCTCGGGACAACGACCATTCGTCGCGACGTGCGGTTCAGCGTACGGTGAGATTCGAAGAGCACAAAACATGAAAACCGTCTTCATGTCCCTCACCTCCTTCATGCTCTTCATGGTTTGTGCTCTTGCACAACAGCCGGTCTTCAAGTCCAAAGTCGAAGTCGTGCAGCTCGACGTCAGCGTGCTCGACAAGCATCGTCAACCGGTGCGAGGCCTGACGCAGGCGGATTTCACAGTTCTGGACGAGGGCAGGCCGCAGCAGATCGTCGCGTTTTCCACGTTCGACTTCGGCACCGCGGAGACGCCGTCCACAGGCTGGATGCGCGACGTCGCGCCTGATGTGGCGACCAACGAGTTCAAAGAGAGCCGGCTGTTCGTGCTCATCATGGACGACGCGCTGATTCCGCAGGATCCGTTCAGCATCAAGTCTTCTCGCGAGATCGCGAAAAGCATCATTGAAAAAATATCGCCTGACGATTTGATGGCGATTGTCTTCACTGGTGACAATCGGAAGACGCAGGACTTCACGGCCGACAAAGCGAAGCTGCTGGCGGCCGTCGAGAAATTCAATCCGGGTCTGGCCGGCTACAAGTTTGGATCCGAAGCGCCGCCTCCGCCGCCAGGCTCGCGCGGCGCTCTGTTTCCGGTGGACACGGACCTCTACTTCTACCAATCGTCGATCCGCGTGCTCGAGAACCTGTCTGACTATCTGGCGTCGATCCAGAACCGCCGTAAAGCGTTGTTCTGGGTCAGTCCGGGCGTCCCGATGGATCTGGTAGGTGCGGTACCGAACGATCGATACGGCGATCCGTTGATCCCGGCAGGCCAGCTCATGCAAATCGCTGGCTCCGGCGGATGCATGCTGTGGGCCACACGGTCTGCGCCCGGTCCGATGCAGGATCTCAAGCAACGAACATACGACGTCTTTGTCCGTGCTCAGCGGGCCAACGTCACCATCTATCCAATCGATCCGGCCGGGCTCGGTGGCCTGGAGCGGTATCTCACCGGAAGGTTGGGCGATACCAACAGCTGCCTCGCTCTTCACAAAGCCAAGACGCAGGCGGACTACCTGGTGGCGGCAGCGGCAAACACCGGTGGCCGGACGATCATGAATACGAACGAATTCGACACGGGCATCAAGGAGGTGTTCGCCGAGAACGAGTCGTACTACCTGATCGGTTTCGAACCGGCGAACCCAACGGCGGATGGCCGCGTGCGGCGACTGGACGTGAAAGTGAATCTTCCGGACGTCGAGGTGCGCGCGCGCAGCAGTTATTACGCGCCGGAGCCGCCAAAGGCGGTGAAGCCCGACAAGAAGGCGGCCACGCCGGAGATGGCGGCGCTCCAGAAATCGATGAGCGGAATTCTGCCGATGGCCGGCATGCCCATGCGTGCATCGGTCGCGCCATTCGCGGTGCCGGGACAACGGTTGTCAACGGTGGCGATCGTATTGGGCATCACGCAGCCGGTGCCGGCCGCCGCCGCCAACAGCCGAATCACGGAAACAACCGAGCTGCTGACGAGCGCGTTCACGCCGGAAGGTGACGCTCGTGGGACACAGCGCCACACCGCGAAAGTCACGATTCGGGCCGGCGCCAACGGTGATGCGTCGTATGAGGCCGTGGCTCGAATCGATCTGGCGCCGGGCCGCTACCAGCTGCGGCTGGCCGCCCACAACGAAAACAGCAAGCGCGACGGCAGCGTGTTTGTGGACGTAACGGTGCCTGATTATTCCAACATGCCGTTTTCCGCGTCGCCGATCGTGCTGGGCGCCACACCGGGCCGACAGTCCGCGCCAAAAGATCTGCTCACGCCGCTGCTCCCCTTCGTGCCGACCGCCGAGCGCTCGTTCGCACGCACGGACAAAGTCACGTCGTTCATGCGTCTCTATCAGAGCGGTCTGAAACAGATTGAGGGTGCGCGTCTGAGGATCCAGGTTCGCGACGCCGCCGATCAGATCAAAGTGGACGAACGCCAGGCGCTCGGTGTCGATCGATTCGCGGCGATCGATCGTCAGGAACCCGCCGGGCCAACGGCACCAACGCAGGCGCGCGGCGGCGCACCGCAGATCATCGCGCAGCCCAGAGGCCTGCCAACGGCCACGCCGGCGGCGACCGATCAGTTCGCCAACATGTCGCTCCGCACCGCGGACGTGAAATACGCGTTGCCGATGGAGTCTCTGGCACCCGGACAGTACCTGCTGACGGTTGAAGCGTCGCTCGGCGCGGTGACGATCCGGCGCGACGTGCGCTTTATGGTGAGGTAATCCGTGAAGAGAAGCGTCCTGTTCGTCACGCTGCTCATGACCGCGCTGGTCTGCACGCTTGACTCACAGAATCAGGCGCCTGTCTTCAAGTCGAAAGTCGAGGTTGTTCAGCTCGACGTCAGCGTGCTCGACAAGAACCGACAGCCGGTCCGCGGTCTGACGCAGCAGGACTTCGCCATTCTCGAAGAAGGCAAGCCGCAATCGATCGTCGGCTTTTCGAGTTTTGAGATCGGCCAGGCCGCGGCGCCCGCCACCGGCTGGATGCGCGACATTCCCCCGGATGTCGCGACGAACGAATTCAAGGACAGCCGTCTTTTCGTCATCGTCCTGGACGATGCACTGATTCCGCAGGATCCGTTCGCGCTTCAGGCGTCAAAGAAAATCGCCATCGACATCATCGAGAAGCTCGCGGCCGAGGATCGCACGGCCGTGGTGTTCACGGGCGACAACCGCAAGACCCAGGACTTCACGAACGACAAAAACAAGTTGCGCGCAACCGTCGACAAGTTCAGCCCCGGCTCGGCAGGCTACCGGTTTGGATCGGACTCGGCGCCGTCGATGCCGGGCAAGGATCCAAAGATGTCGCAGCCGCCGGTGGACGCGGATCTGTGGTTCTACCAGTCGTCGGCGAGGACCCTGGAGAACGTCGCGCAACTGCTGGGCGATATTCCCAATCGCCGGAAGGCGGTGTTCTGGATCAGTCCCGGCATTCCCATGGACGTCGCCGGCACAGTTCCCAATGACAAGGAAGGCAGACCGATGATGCCGGTGGCCAGCGGCAAACTGATGTGCCTGCTCGGCTCCACCGCCGCGTGCCTCGCCGATCCAGCGCGCGCGGTCTGGGGCCTCACGCAGGCGCCGGCCGACATGCTCGACCTGAAGCAGCGTACGGAGCGCATGTTTCAGAACGCTCAACGCGCCAACGTGACGATCTACCCGATCGATCCCATGGGCCTGGGCGGCCTCCGCAACTACCTGACGACGCGCCTTGGCCCGATGAATGGCGGACTCGCCGGTCACAAGACGACCGTGCAGCACGACTACCTCGCGTCTGCCGCCGTCATCACCGGCGGTCGCGCGGTCATGAACACCAACGAGTTCGAGCCAGGTCTCAAGGAGGTGTTCGCCGAAAACGAGTCGTACTACCTCCTCAGTTTCGAACCGGCGAATACGACCGCGGACGGCAAACTGCGCAAGCTGGACGTGAAAGTCAATCGTCCAGACGTCGACATCAGGACGCGCAGCAGCTACTACGCGCCGGAAGCGCCGAAAACCGACAAGCAACCCGCGAAACCATCTGTCACGCCCGAGGTCGTCGCCTTGCAGAAAGCCATGGCCGGCATTTTGCCGATGGCGGGCATGCCCTTGCGCGTGGCGGCGGCGCCATTTGCCGTTCCTGGCCAGCGCAATTCAACGGTTGCGATCGTCCTCGGCATCACACAGCCCGTGCCCGCGACCACCGCGAGCCGAATCACGGAAACCACGGAGATCCTCACGAGCGCGTTCACTCCGGAAGGCGAGTCGCGCGGGGCGCAGCGCCAGACCGCGAAGATGACGATCAGACCGGGCGCAGGCGATGTCTCGTACGAGGCGCTCGCAAAGATCGATTTGCCGCCTGGCCGTTATCAACTGCGGCTGGCCACCCACAACGAAACACTCCGGCGCGACGGCAGCGTGTTCGTCGAGGTTGTGGTCCCGAACTACTCAAATGTGCCGTTCTCAGCATCGCCGATCGTCCTGTCCGCCACGCCAGGACTGGAGTCCGCGCCGCGAGAGTTGCTGGCGCCCGTCCTGCCGGTGATACCGACGGCCGAGCGCACATTCGCCCGCACGGTCAAAGTCACATCATTCCTGCGTCTCTATCAGAGCGGGCAGAAGAACATTGAAGGCGTACGGCTGGCGATTCGCATCCGCGATGCGTCCGATCAACTGAAGGTGGATGAGAACACTGCGCTCGGCGCAGGGAGCTTCGCCGCCGCGCCCCGGCCAGGCACCGTTTCAACGATTGAACCGACGATGGCAGGAAGCGGATCGTCCATCGTCACACCGCCCCGTGGCGCGCCGGCCACGCAGACAGCGGATCAGATGGGAACCATTTTTCTGCGATCGGCGGACGTGAGGTACTCGATTCCTGTCGAGACCCTCACGCCCGGTGCGTATCTCCTGACCATCGAAGCCACGCTCGGCAGCACGACCATCCGCCGCGACCTCAGATTCAGCGTGCGCTAGTCAGCGTCGGTCCAGACGGCGCGCGAGGGTGATCTTTCGCGCGAGGACGTGACTATCTGCGCGAAGGATGCCGTCCACGGCGCATTCCAGACCGTTCTGAAGCACGCTGCGGCGGACGAGATGATCTCCCGCGACGATCTTCGTGCGATCGTCGAGCCGCACCAGGACCGTTCGCGGCTCGGGCTGTGCGTCGGTCTGCGGCAGCACCAGCACGAACTGCGTCTTCCGATCGTTCAGATCGCGGATCGTTCCGCGGAGCGCAACCAGTTCCGGCCGTTCGGCCAGGGGATCGGTTCTGCCGCGCAGCTCGCCTGCGGATTCCCCACTGATGTCCAGCGCCAGCGAAGACGGCGCGACCGGGTTCGATTCCTCATGTGATTTTGAGGCGCACGCCGGCACAGCGGCGGCGAGAGCCAGAACGATCAGCGGCGCGATTAGTCGTCTCATAACATCCTCAGGTTTTTGAGGCGGGTTTGGCACCAGTTGTATGACAACCCACCCGCGTCAAAAGTAAAACGCTCAAATATGTAACAGGTTTACCTACCAGGCGGTCGTGCGAACCGGGCGTTTTGCCTCGAATAATTCGAGGTGGGCCCGCAGCATCGGCACCAGATCGGCCGGCCCGCTGGCGCGAACGATCTCGACGGCTTTCGCGAGCGCCTCCAGCGCCGCGTCGAACTGCCCTGCTTCAGCATGCGCCGCGGCCAGAACGTCAAAGGCCAGAGGATCGCGCGATCCGGTGAGGGCGACCACGCGATTGGCGTGCTGCACCGCCAGGGATCCACTCCGCACCGAGTTATCAGACGACGTTGCGAGTATCCACGCCAGCCGCTTCAACAGATTCACGTCGTCTGGACGGCGCGCGAGTGCGCTGTTGATCGTCTGCACCGCCGCGCCGGCGCGTCGTTCAGACAACTGCGCCTCAACCAGCATTGGATACGCGCGATCCAGGTCGGGCCTGCGTGCGATTGCCTGTTCGAGCTCGCGGCCCCCATCGGCCAGCTTGCCCTGCGAGACAAGCGCGATGCCCAGGTTGAAGTGCGCGAGCGATCGCAGTGTGTCTTCGGAGGTCGATGGCGGCAGCGGCAGCTCGAGCGCTTTGCGCAAATGCGGCTCCGCTTCCGCGTAGCGCTTCGACTCAACCAGAAACTGTCCGTACGTCAGCCGCGCCTGCGCATTCCCGGGCCGGTTGGTGACCACGTCCACCGCGAGCGTCTCACCGTTGGCGTACACGCGATTGCGCGAGAACGTTGTAACGCCGAGGGCCACGCAGACGATCGCGGCCACGACGCTCATGGTCACAAGCGATCGCGCGATCGAGTAGAGGCCGACGATCGCGGCGACGACGATCGCGGCCAGCGGCAGATACATCCGGTGCTCCGCCGCGACTTCGGTGGCCACCGGAATGATGCTGGAGGACGGCGCGAGGATCACGAAGAACCAGGCGCCCAGTAGCCCGATCGGATTGCGTCGCACGATGGCGAGGATGGTGCCGACGCCGATCGCCATCAGCAGCGCAGCTTGTGGCCACACGGCACGCCACGATTCGGCCGGCAGCCACGCGTACTGAAACACGAGCGGATGCGGCCAGAATGCCAATCGAATGTAGTGAACAATGATGCCGGCCTGCGTACGGAGATAGGCGATCGACGTCCAGCCGCCAACGCCAAGACCCGCCGAGCTGCCGCGGGCACCCTGCATCGCCAGTGCGATCGCGATCACCATTGTCGCGGCCAGGCCGATCATCAGTCCGCGCGCCTGCGCCAGGCGCGTCTGTGGCCAGCAGATCCAGATCCACAACGCCGCCAAGATCGGCGCGCCGATCATCGTTTCCTTCGTGCCCATTCCGAGCGCACACAACGCGATCGCCGCAGCTGTCCACGCTATCGACCTGAAATTGGTCTCAGCCGAGCGCACCACGCAGTACAGCGTGCCGACGTAGAACAACCCCATCAGCGCTTCGACGCGCTGCGCCAGAAACGTCACGGCTTGTGTGTGCAGCGGATGAGCCACCCAGATGCCGGCCACCGCGAACGCCAGATGAACCGATACGCGGCCGAACTGTCCGCGAAGAGCCGGTGATTCCAGCGTGCGGCGGATCAGTCCGAACAGCGTCACCGCCGTCAGCAGATGAATCGCGAGATTGAGCGCGTGATAGCCGGAGAGGTCGGCCGTACCGCCCGCGATCGCGTAGTTAATCGCGAACGTCAGATTCGCGATTGGCCTGGCTGCCACGGTGGTATCGGCCGGCGGAGAGAACGACGTCGCGAGTGAGCGAATCGACGCGTTCTCTGAAATCGCGGCTACGTCGTCACCGATCAGCACGCCTTGAAAACTATTCGAATAGGCGATGGCCCCGATTACGACAAGCAGCAGCGGCCTGAGCCATGACGGCAACGCGTTGGCCACGATTACTTGTGAACCACCGTTTTCCACGCGGCGGCCAGGCGCTCGGAGATCAGCCACGCATTCGGCGTGTTGGGCGTGCCTGGGCTCGCCGCGGTCTGGAATTCATGCGACTTCAGATCGCCAACAAAACCCGCGGGGCCTTTGACGCCCGCGAGCACTTCCTCAAACAGCAGCGCGCCCAACTCCTTCGACGCGCCCACGACGTGCCCGGCGCCGGGTTCCACAACCAGCGCCCACACCGCGCCGCCGCGTCGATTCACGGCGAACAGTCCCGTGATGGTGTCGACGCGCGATTGAAGATCGGTGCCGCCCACAAACAACAATCCGGGCACCGAACGCGCGGCCTTCGACAACAACGCGCTGTAGTAGATGCCGCCCTTGTTCACGATGAACGCGCCCACACGCTCGGGCCTCCAGCCGACGAACTCGAAGTTGAATTGGCCGCCGGCCGACATGCCCCACATGAACAGCGGCGCGGTCGCGACCTCGGGATGCTTCGAGCGCTCGGCAAACTTCGCCAGCACGTCGAGCAGCGCCTGCCCGCTGCCTTTCGACACGTTCACGTAGTCTTCGATGAACGCCTGATCGTGCGGTTTGTCCGTGAAGCGGCAGCCGAGCAGCGCGACCTTATGTTTCGTCGCGAACTCACGCCAGAACGCATCGTCGGCCATCGGCCGTCCGTCACCGTTCGATCCCGGAACAAGAACAACCACGCCGCGCAGCGATTCAACGCCATCGGGCGACCAGAATCTGAACTCGGCTTTGTCGTAGTTCGCACCGGGCGCGATCGTCTCGTCCATCGGAGCGGCCGCCTGGGCCCATGCAACCGACGGAAGGAGCAGACTCAGCAGGAACAGCACGCCACGCAGGACCTTCATCTCATCACTGCCTTTCCGCCTTTCATCACCCATGCGACTTTCGAGATCACCACGTTGATGTCTTTCAGCGGATCGCCGTCAACGGCAACGATGTCGGCGAAGTATCCGGGCGCGATTGCGCCGAGCTCTTTCTCACGGCCCAACATCTTCGCCGGAATCGTGGTTGCCGACGCCAGCGCCTGCGCCGGCGTCATGCCGGCTTTCACGAACCACGCAAGCTCGCGCGTGTTCTGGCCGAACATCGTGTACACCGCATCGGATCCCATCGCAACAAGGACCCCTGCCTTGACGGCTCGCCGCGTGGATTCGAGGTTCTTCTCAATGTATTCCTGCAGCGGCGGAATCGTGTCCGGTGCGAAGGCGAACTCGTCCTTCGCGTCCACGTAGTAGCGATTGTGATCGATCGTCGGCACCCAGACGGTCTTCTGCTTCACCATCATCGCGATGGTTTCGTCGTCCAGTTCAATGCCGTGTTCGATTGAATCGGCGCCGGCGCGAACGGCGTCTTTCACGCCGGAGGCGCCGTAGGAATGCACGGCGACCGGTTTGCCGGCCGCATGCGCGGCGTCAACGATCGCTTTGATCTCGTCGTAGGTCAGCGTCTGCGTGGTGTCCACGCTCTGATAGCTGCCGCGCGACGCATAGACCTTGATCCAATCGGACCCGGCCTTCACGCGCGCCTCCACGAGCGCGGGCATTGCCACCGCGCCTGGTCCACCGGCGCGCGGGGCCGAAATGCCCTGGCCGGCGACGAACATCCGCGGTCCGACCATCGTGCCGGCCGCAATCTGATCGCGGATCAAATAGTCGGTCCCGCGTGACGCGCCCAGATCGCGCGCGGTCGTCACGCCGGTCCACAGCGTGGCTCGGGCATTCGACGCCGAAAGCTGGACAAGTTCAGGGACCGGCCTGGCAGGCTGATTGAGCGGCCGTGTGCCGGGCGCTTTGTCCCAGTAGTACGTCATGTGCGTGTGGCTGTCGATCAACCCTGGGATGGCGGTGTATTGCCGGAGATCGATGACCACCGCGCCCGGCGGCACCGCGCTCGTGCCCGATCCAACGCTCGTGATCCGCTCGCCGGTGACGACGATGACGGCATCGCGGATGACTTGACCGGTGCCGGTTACCGCGGCGCCGAACCGCAACGCGGCCGGGCGCGGCTGTTGCGCAGTCACAGCCATTGTCGTCAGGGCCATGGCGGCAAGGAGGAGAGGTGTCAGCCAGTTCTTCATGACAAAATGTTCCGGATGTCTTCGACCGAGTCTGCCGAGCGTCTGGATTTTCTCCGGGAAATCGTCAAGGCCGATAACGCCAGCGGCAAGCACGCCGGCCGTGTGGCCACGCGGTTTCCGCCCGAGCCGAACGGTTATCTGCACATCGGTCACGCCAAGTCTATCGCCGTCAACTTCGGCATTGCCCGTGATTTTGGCGGCGCCTGCAACCTCCGGTTCGACGACACCAATCCGGAGACCGAGGAGACCGAGTACGTCGAATCGATTCAGGACGACGTGCGGTGGCTGGGTTTTTCGTGGGACGACCGGCTGTATTACGCGTCCGACTATTTCGGAAAGCTTTATGAGTGCGCCGAGAGCCTCATTGAGCGCGGGCTCGCGTACGTGGACGACCTGAGTTTCGAGGAGATTCGTCAGTACCGCGGCAGCTTCACCGAACCCGGCCGCAACAGCCCCTACCGCGATCGAAGCCCCGCTGAGAACCTGGACTTGTTCCGGCGAATGCGCGCGGGCGAGTTTGGCGACGGCACCAAGGTGCTTCGCGCGAAGATCGACATGGGGTCGCCCAACATCAACATGCGCGATCCGATTCTCTACAGAATCCGCCGCGCGCATCACCATCGCACCGGCGACGCGTGGTGCATCTATCCGATGTACGACTACGCGCACCCGATTTCCGATGCGCTCGAGCGAATCACCCATTCGATCTGCACGCTGGAGTTCGAGGATCACCGGCCGCTGTACGACTGGCTGATCAACAACCTGACGCTGCCTGGGAAGCCGCAGCAGATTGAATTTGCGCGACTGAACCTGAATTACACGATCATGAGCAAGCGCAAGCTGCTGCAGCTCGTGACGGAAAAGCACGTCAACGGCTGGGACGATCCGCGCATGCCCACGATCTCCGGCATGCGTCGCCGCGGGTATCCGCCGGAGGCGATTCGCCGGTTTGCCGATGAAGTGGGCGTGGCCAAACGTGAAAACGTTGTTGACGTCGGCCTGCTCGAGTTTTTTGTCCGCGAGGAACTGAACAAGCGGGCGCCGCGCGCGATGGCCGTGCTCAAGCCGCTGAAGATTGTGCTCGAGAATTATCCGGACGGTCAGACCGAAGAGATGGACGTGGTGAACAACCCGGAGGATCCGTCGGCGGGCACGCGGAAGGTCCCATTCTCGAAGGTGCTGTACATCGAGCAGGACGACTTCCGCGAGGATCCGCCGAAGAAATTTTTCCGGCTCGCGCCGGGCCGTGAAGTGCGGCTGCGCAACGCGTATCTGATCACGTGCGTGTCTGCTGTGAAGGACGCCTCCGGCCAAGTTGTTGAGTTGCGCTGCACCTACGACCCGGCGACGCGTGGCGGCGATGCGCCCGACGGCCGCAAGGTGAAGGCCACTTTGCATTGGGTCTCCGCCAATCACGCGGTCGAGGGCGAAGTTCGCCTGTATGACCGCTTGTTCGGCGTGGAAGATCCCGGCGCCGGGGACGTGGATTTCCTCACGCAGATCAATCCGCAGTCGCTCGAGACGCTGCGGCACGCGAAGCTCGAGCCGTCGCTGGGCGGCGCCGCGAAGGGCGCGCGCTTCCAGTTCGAACGGCTTGGATATTTCTGCGTCGATCCGGATTCGAAACCTGGCGCACCGGTCTTCAATCGCACGGTCACGTTGAAGGATTCATGGGCGAAGGTCGCGGCGACAGCGTAGCCCGACAGTCGTCTGCGATTCTTCTGGCCGCCGCGGCTTTCTCACTCGGCGCCCTTCTTCAGTTCACCAACGGCAGCGTACCGCCCGGCTTGATGAGCCGCGCGATGGTCGGGCTCTCCATCGTCGCTGCGCTCGGCGCCGCCGGCGCGTTCGCGATGGCACCCGCGCGCATCGCCGCGGTCGGTCCCCGCACAGTCCACCGCTGGCTCGGCGGCATGCTCTTCGTCCAGCTGGTGCTCTTTCTCTTCAAGCGTCCGGCGTTGTCGCTGCCGGTGGACGACAAGGCGTGGGTCTTGCCGATAGCCATCGGCATTGCGCTGGTGGGAATCGCGGCGGTCGCGGCTATTCGCGACTGGCCGCGATTCGGGCGTTGGCTGCTGCCGACAGCGATCGTGGTGTTTGTGGCGCTCGGCAACTGGACGATCCGGCACACACCAGATCCCGGCATCGACGTCATCACGTTTCAGAGAGAGGGCCTGCGCGCGATTTCGGAGGGCGCCAATCCGTATTCCCTGAACATGCCGCGGGTGTACGGCAACTCCGAGTATTACGGCGCAGGACTCACGGAAAGCGGACGACTGCTGATCGGCTATCC
>Ga0315912_10004378_pt1 | contig 13420 bp, 8 predicted proteins | sample VfabasoilMG_FD_204469 | JGI IMG/M metagenome (GOLD analysis project Ga0315912, IMG submission 204469) | Garden soil microbial communities collected in Santa Monica, California, United States - V. faba soil | ecosystem: Environmental > Terrestrial > Soil > Garden | place: USA: California... | reverse complement strand
ATTTTAAAATCGCCCTGCGCAACCTGCTTAAAAACAAAGGTTACACTTTCATTAATGTGGTAGGTCTCGCCATGGGTATGGGTGTGGCCCTGCTCATTGGGCTGTGGATTTGGGACGAACTCACCTTTAACCGGTATCACAAAAACTACGACCGGCTGGCACAGGTGTGGCAGTTCAACATGTATAATGGAGTGAAAGAATCCCAGGTTTCCAATCCTTACCTGATGGCCGAAGAGATACGCAATAATTTTGGCAGCGATTTTAAATATGTGCTGCAGAGCACCTGGAACTTCGGACGCATTCTTACCGTGGGCGATAAGATGTTCAACAAGGAAGGTATGTATTGGGAGCCACAGGTTATTGACATGCTGTCGCTCAAGTTGATCCGCGGCACGCCCGAGCAGGCGCTGAAAGATCCATACTCCATTATTCTTTCGGAGACTGTGGCCAAAGCCTACTTCGATGACAAGGACCCCATCGGGCAGACCATGCGCGTAAACAATAAAAACGATGTGAAGGTGACGGGCGTGTATGAAGACCTTCCTTACAACTCCAGGTTTTATGAAATGAGTTTTGTGATGCCTTGGGAACTATACATCATCGAAAATGACTGGATCAAACGAATGGATGAACCCTGGGGCAGCAACTTCACCCAAACGTGGGCGCAAATTGCGGAGCAAGCCGATATGAACCAGGTCTCAGCCAAGATCGTTAACGTAAAATACAATAAGGTGGCTGAAGACGACCGTAGGTACAAGCCTGAAGTTTTTCTGCACCCCATGAGCAAGTGGCGCCTGTATTCCGAATTTAAAGAAGGAAAGAATGTTGGTGGGCGCATTGAGTTCGTATGGATGTTCGGCATCATTGGCCTATTTGTTTTGTTGCTGGCCTGCATCAACTTTATGAACTTGAGCACAGCCCGCTCCGAGAAGCGCGCGAAGGAAGTAGGCATAAGAAAATCAGTGGGCTCCATGCGCAGGCAACTCATCAGCCAGTTCTTTACAGAATCCGTTGTGGTGGCACTCATCGCGTTTGCCGTGTCGCTGGGGTTGGTCTACCTGGCGCTGCCAACATTCAACCAGGTGGCCGATAAAAAAATTACTCTGCTGTGGACGAGCTCAACATTCTGGCTCATTGGCATTGGCTTCAGTTTATTTACCGGTCTTATTGCCGGCAGCTATCCCGCACTTTACTTGTCATCGTTTCAGCCGGTGAAAGTATTGAAAGGCACTTTTCGCGTGGGGCGCTTTGCCTCCATTCCGCGCCAGGTGCTGGTGGTGTTACAGTTCACGGTGTCCGTCACGCTCATCATCGGCACGGTGGTGGTGTTCCGCCAGGTGCAATATGCCAAAAACCGGCCCATCGGCTACGAGCGCAACGGCCTCATTAATGTTTTCGAGCAGACGGATGACATACACAAACACTTCGATGTGGTGCGTAATGAACTGCTCAACCAGCGGGCTATCGCAGAAATGACAGAATCGGGAAGCCCCACCACACAAGTGTGGAACAGCAATGGCGGCTTCACCTGGAAAGGTAAAGACCCCGAGTTGGCGGTGGACTTCCCCAACAATGGCGTGACGCACGAGTATGGTAAAACCGTGGGGTGGAAATTTGCTGACGGCCGCGACTTCTCCCGTGAGTTTGCCAGCGACTCCAATGCGTTTGTTATCAACAAGGCCGCGGTGGCTTTTCTTGGATTCAAAAATCCGGTGGGTGAAATTCTCACCTGGAACAATCAGCCCTACACCATTGTCGGGGTGATCGAAGACATGATCATCGAGTCGCCTTACGAGCCCGTGCGCCCTTCCCTCTGGCACCTGATGAAACCCTGGGAATCTAATCTCGCCATCCTGAAACTGAACCCGGAGATGAGTTCGCACGAAGCACTCGACAAGATCAAAGTCGTATTCACCAAGTACAGTCCGGCCACACCCTTTGGCTATGACTTTGTGGATGAACAATATGCCCGCAAGTTCAGCGATGAGGAGCGCGTGGGTAAACTCTCCAGCTACTTTGCTGTGCTGGCTATCTTCATCAGTTGCCTCGGCATTTTCGGACTCGCCAGTTTTGTGGCTGAGCAGCGCACCAAAGAAATAGGTGTGCGCAAAGTAATGGGCGCCAGCGTGGTGAACCTCTGGGGCATGCTCTCGAAAGACTTCCTGGTGCTGGTGGGCATTTCGCTGCTGCTCGCCATACCCATGGCCTATTATTTCATGAACAACTGGCTGGAGAAGTACGAATATCGCAGCACCATGGCGTGGTGGATTTTTGCTGCAGCCGCGGTGGGCGCTTTGGCCATCACACTGCTCACGGTGAGTTACCAGTCTATCCGCGCGGCCATGGCCAACCCGGTGAAGAGTTTGCGTTCTGAATAATTTTTGGCGTGCCCCTCGCTAGCCGTCATTGCGAGGAACTGAAGAGGACTTGTGGGCTGCGTGACGAAGCAATCCCCGAATCGAAGCGTGGTCGCTCGGGTCGCGCTTTCGGCAGTCGCCAGCCAGCCGCACATTCTCCTTCGGGCTCCAATGCGGTGCCTCAATCGCTCACGCGAAGCAACATCATTTAGCCTTTGGATCAATGACAATAGACTGACTAAAAAAAATCAAGCACCCATTTTTGGTTTGCTCTGAAGTTGTGTAGCCAATATCAATGGAGAACTCCTTACGGCCAACCTCCTCTGCCGTCAGGTATAGGTACGATTGCTCAGTTAGGTCATAAGAGTATTGCTTACCATTGTGGGCAACGAGCAATTCTTGAACAAGGCTATCAGCGTGATTGGTATTGCAGTACGGGATCAAAATAGATCCGTCATCATAGATGATGGGCTTACCATAAAATCCATACTGAGCCGCACTAACCTGAGCCCAACAATGCCCGAGATCTTTAATATTTTCCAGCAGTTTAGATACTTCAACATCGTGTATAAATACGGTATCTACAGACGATTCGCTCACCTCTGTCCAGTACGGTCGTGTGTCGATCGTTTGAAAGCTTTTGATGAATGTATTGGCAATACTTTTATATCCATCCGTATTCGAAGTGGCTGGATATTTAGCAGTTAATTTAAAAAGATAGTCACCCGTATAAACCCATCGATAAATTATTGATTCTTGCTCCACTGAGTCGTATAGTTCCGCAATCTCATGATATGCATAAAGGGTTGAGTCAATGTGAAGAGATTTTATTTCTAGAGAATCACTTTTATACGTGTTATAAAAGGACCCCATTAAATTGCTAAGACTCCCAGAATATTGTCTCGAAACCATGGAAAGAAACATACCATACTTTTCAACGGAGTAAGATCGATAGGCGCTCACCTGACTTCGTGTGCCTTTCGTAAATTCAGGTCGAGTAGGCATAAAAACCCGGCCGCCAGAATAGTAATCGGAGACATAACCCGAGTCTGGCGAAAACCTGGATAACAATGAGTCGATCTTAAACTCCCACCTTCGTTGCTCGCCACGATAAAGACTATGATTGTTTTCGTGATCGTATTGATATTGCCAAGAATCTAGCCTTACCCGAAGCTCAATTAGCTTATCCTGAACTTCATCATAAGTTACTTTTCGACTTTCAATCCATTCATTCAGGATGCGGGCGTAATACTCCGTGATGTTGAAATGATATTGTTCGTGATTCAGCATATAATCGGAATCAATCGAACTTTCCTTCGTCCACGACTGCTGATTGTTCATGGCAGCGTAGCCGATGTATTTATTTTGGGTTGAATCAAACTCAACATATATAGTGCTGGAAATCCCTGCACCCCACGCGGTAAAAGGTTTTGCCAGTCCTTGAAAGTCATCCCATGTTACTTCGCGCCAACGGATCATGGTTACGGGCGCATTGAAGTTATTTTTCATTAAAGGAATCAGGACCAGAACGATCAGCGAAACCCCCGAGATAAATAGTTTTACTTTCAGAGAACGGGACATCGTAGAAATTTCAAAAGATACTTGAGCAACGAAACCAGGAATTCAAGTGCAAAAATTAAAACTATCATTACGACCACACCCCCGAGAATCTCTCCAATATCTGCGGGGATTAATTGATTACTTTGGCCGATAATCAGGAGATATGCTCTGTTGATCAAAGCAAAGCAGAGTAAAAAAACCATATCGAACAGCGCGCGCCCCATGAGGTTATTGGACCTACCATGTTCAAAGCGATAAGAAACATGGTTAGCCAGTATAATTAACATGGCACCCGTAATTCCAATGACCCTGGACCAATTCTCAATAAAGCGCTCGTCCCCGTAATAATTCAATGTTGCAATAAAAGCCTCTAACAGAAGGGAATATGTGAGGACAGTCAAGCTCTCGCGGTAGCTGATGGTTCTAAAAAATACTTTTGAACTCAGGCTATTGGCAATGAAATCAGCTGCAGCGCTGTCGTCATCTTCTTCTGTTGTGCTCATAAGACAACAAGATTACAAAAAATGGGCTTGAGGGCAATTGGTGACAGTTGCCAGCCAGCCGCACATTCAATGCGGTGCCTCAATCGCTCACGGAAGTGAGCAAGTTATTTTGGAGTTAACTATGTTGAGTTGAAAAGCCCCTCGTCTTTCTTGTTCTTTTTTGCCTTGATGCAAAAAAGAACGAAAAAAGATCAAGACGGAAAGATGCTCCTTCCCACATGCTTACGCACCCTCGCCTTTCCGTCAGGCCCACGCGCCAAACCATTAAAGACTATGCTTTAATTTATAATGTTTATGGATTCGTATAGAGATTGAAACGTCCACTGGTTTTTACAGTTTGGTGTCCTCGCGCGGAGCTGTATACTTTTTCACACAACCTGCCCTGGCGCAAACCCGAAAACTATAAGGCTCCTGCACGAGGACGATTGTATAATGGCCAGACACTATTGAAACCAATCTTTCAGGGTTTGGCGCGTAGGCCCGGAAAAAAGGCGGGCGCGGGTTGGCACTCACCAACCGTCATTGCGAGCTGAAGTGTAGGCACGTGGGCAAGCGCGAAGCAATCCTGTTATCGTGAAGCCGGCTTCGTATTACGAGATTGCTTCGGGCGAGACGTACTCGCAATGACGGTTTTATCTAATGAAGGTTTCTTTTTCCCAACAGAGACCTCCCTTCCTTCGTATATTACAATACTAAAAATGTGATTTATGCTGCGCAATCACCTCACCGTTGCCGTCCGGAATTTTTTACGGCACCCCATCTACTCCACCATCAATGTTTCTGGCCTGGTGCTGGGATTCATGTGCAGCGTTTTTATTTTCCTGTGGGTACTGGATGAAATGAGCTACGACAACTATCACCCGGACAATGACAGGGTGTACAAGGTAATGTGGAACCGACTTTTCATGAACGAAGACATTTCCACAGACCACTGGACAGACGGGTTCCTTGCGGAGGGACTGAAGGCGGAAGTTCCCGAGGTAGAACAGGCCGCAAGGGTAACCTGGTCAGGGCTAAAGATTTTCAAGCATGGCGACTACTCCGGCTACGAACCGGGTGACTATGCCGACAAAACTATATTCGAAACACTGAACCTCACGCTCATCGAGGGCAACATCGCTCATGCCCTTCCGGATAATAATTCGGTGGCTATCTCACAGAAGTTAGCAACCAAACTTTTTAAGCATAAACCTGCGCTGGGAAAAACAGTAACCATTAATGGAGAAAATGCAACGGTAACATCCGTCTTCCAGGATCTTCCAAAAAACACAACAGAACAATTCGAATTCTTACTTCCTTTTGAGTTGTACATTCTGAGAGATCACAAAACTTTATTGGACTATGACGGTGGCGGATGGTTGTTCACGCTGGTGAAGCTTGACCAAAAGGATCACCAGCAGTTGGCCGATTTGAAGATGGCAGAACATGTGCGCAGGCATGAAAATCCGGCCCATCCACCACAACCGGCTCCGTTTCTTCAATCCATGTTGGATTGGCACCTGCACAATCATTACGTAGATGGTAAACCCTCTGGTGGGCGCATCAGTTATGTGATGGCTTTTAGTATGGTGGCCGTCATCATCATGGTCATTGCCTGTATCAATTTCATGAACTTGTCCACCGCGCGGTCGGCCAATCGCTCGCGCGAAGTTGGCATACGAAAGGTATCCGGGGCCACCCGCCATGTGCTGGTGCGGCAGTTTCTTTCAGAGTCGGTGCTGCTTTCATTTCTGTCGCTGGGAATAGCCTTGCTGTTTGTTCACTTGCTGCTTCCCATGTTTAATATCTTCACGGAAAAAAATATTGAAATAAATTATTCCAGTCCGCTCATTACCGGCACCTTCATCGGTATTACGTTGCTCACAGGCCTTGCCGCTGGCAGCTACCCAGCCTTTTTTCTTTCCTCCTTCCGCCCGGCATCCGTTCTCAAAGGAAATCTTCAGTCCGCCTTTGCCGGGGTTGGTTTGCGAAAGTCGCTTGTCATCTTTCAGTTTGCTTTGTCGATGGTGATCATTATCGCGGCCCTGGTGGTAGGCCAGCAAATTGATTTTATGCGCAATAAGGACCTGGGCTTTGACCGAAACAATGTGATCATGATCTGGCCCAATGAAGAGATCGATAAAAATTTTGAAGCTCTTCGAACCACGTTGTTGCAAAACGCAAATATCGAATCCGTGTCGCGTGCAGACTGCCACCCGATGGAAATAAACGGGGAGGTGTGGTACAAGTGGCCAGGAAAATCGCCCGATGATCTCACCTATTTCAACGATGCACAATGCGACTATGAATTTTTGAAAACACTCGGGTTCACATTCGTTCAGGGCCGCAACTTTTCTCCCAACTTTCCTTCTGACACCGCGGCTGTCATCATAACCGAAGAGGCAGCCAGACGCACAGGCTTTAGCGACCCCATCGGCCAGGAGCTAACAGAAATGGGTAGGAAAAGGCCGATCATTGGTGTCATTAAAGATTTCAACAATCTCAACATTCAGCAAAGCCTGCACCCAACAGCCTTCCGGTTGCGCGATCAACCGGGTGAAGAAAACAGGGCACGTACCATTTTCGTACGGTACAAGGTGGGTACACTCACACAAGCACTTGACTATCTTAAAGAGACGTACAAACAGTATGCGCCCAATTTTCCCATTCGATCCGATTTTGTAGATCGGCAGTTCGAAGATCAATTTCTAACGGAGCTGATAGTATCTACGTTGGCAAAGATCTTTACCGCCATTGCTATCATCATCTCCTGCCTGGGTTTATTTGGGCTGGCCTCTTTCTCCACGGAGAGACGCACAAAAGAAATTGGCCTACGAAAAGTTATGGGTGCATCCGTCAGCGGACTTTCCCTCCTGCTGTGCAAAGATTTCACCCGACTTATTTTGTATTCCATTGTGCTAGGAAGCCCGGTGGCCTACTATATCATGAAGCAGTTTTTGGCAGAATATCCTTACCACACCGAGCTCACGTTTTTTACGTTTGCTATTCCGGCATTGCTCATGTTGTTTACTTCCTTGGGCATCGTATTGTATCTCTCCATAAAAGCAGCCCTGGTGAACCCGGTTAATAGTTTGCGTTCGGATTAACGGCATGGCCTTCGCGCTTCAACGCTATCGCGCTGTAAAGGGAAAAAATCTTCTATACTTTTCTTTGCTTGCCCAAAGAAAAGTATCAAAAGAAAAGGCAGCACGAACGCTGCCCCTCTCCGCGCTGCTAGCCGCTTTGCAGCCGCACATGCCTCGAGTGGTCCGCTCCGTTCGTGCACATCCGCGCGCTTGGTGTTATCATTAAAACAATCTTTCAGGGTTTGGCGCGTAGGCCCGGAAAAAAGGCGAGGGTGTGCCGGCATGAGCGGAGAAGCATCTTTTTTCCTTGACTTTTTTCGCCCTTTTTGTGTCAAGACAAAAAGGGCAAGAACTTCAGTAAGAAAAACTTTGTAGCCGCACTGGCCATGAGCAGTCAACTCCTTTCTTGCTCGTCCCCGCGCTTGGTGTCTTCATTGAAACCAATCTTGGAGAATGAATGAAAAATATTGTGCTATTGATTTACTTCACTCCTTTCTCCGCATCCCACGAGCCCTGTGCTTTACGCACTGAAACTATTTGCCCGGTGTGGTAGGCATTATGCGCGCTGATGTTGGCAATGGTGCCCGCATGTTTCTTCAGTTGTTCATCACTCGCACCTTCCACCCATTTCTCAATGTCGGTTAGTACCTGGTCTAATTTTTTTAGGACATCGTTCCACTGTTTCTGATCGAACTTGTCAAATGTTTCTTCGTTGTTGCCGCTGAAGGCAGCGTTTTTGGTATCCTTAAAATTATTGAGTTGTCGCTCATTCCAAAACCAGATATGATATGCCAACTGACCAACTGAATGATTGCCTTTGTCTTTCCAGGCTGCTTGTTCTGCGGTGAGCCCTTCCACAGCTGTGTTCACCGGAACAAACCAGTTTTTTACATTATGCGTGCTTTTAAGTTGTTCGAGCAAAATGGTTTTGGTAGAGGTAGACTCTTGAGCCATAGTGCAAAGCGCTGCCAAGACAATAATGATACTGAATAGCTTTTTCATAAGATTTTGTTTACTCATTAAAGATAAGATGAAATTCATTGACCATTGTCACAATTGAGTATATAGAAGATCTATCATTTTTATTTTAATTTTCGATTCGTGGGTATATACGTGTTTTTAATCATCTGCATTCTGTGGATACTAATCATAGTAGCAACCGTTGTGTATGGTGTTTACGGCATGTTTAGGGATATCGTCATGTTCTTTTTTAAAGACAAGTTGGCCCACTTGCTGTTCCGCAACCTGAATGCTCGCTCGAAAACATTTCTTCAAAAATATTTCCTGTACTATCGAAATCTGCCACCCAAAGACAAACTATTTTTTGAACGCAGAGTGCAGAAGTTTATGAACATGAAAGACTTTGAGCCGCGTGGAGAACTTAAACAAGTAACACTGGAAATGAAAACGCTTATCGCTGCATCGGCCATTCAAATCACATTCGGGTTGCCAGCGGTTTATATGCACAGGTTCTACCGGATATTAGTTTACGCTGATGATTACTATTCTACGATCACGCACCGTCATCATCGGGGTGAGGTAAACACCCGTGGTTTTATTGTACTCTCTTGGAAAAATCTGGTAGAGGGGTACGCCAACAACACGGATGGTCGAAATCTGGGGCTTCATGAAATGGCACACGCGCTCAGGATCGTTGATGCCCTTCACAGTGAAGAGCAGAACCTCTTTGATCGTGAAACCTTTATGCAGTTTATTAACTACGCTCGTCAGGAGATGGTGCGCATTGAAACAGGAGAAGAATCTTTTTTTCGAGAGTATGCTGCTACAAATGATCATGAGTTTTTTGCTGTGGCAGTCGAAAATTTTTTTGAACGCCCTGATGCGTTCCATGGCTATCATCCACAACTCTATTTGCTATTAGCCGACTTATTGAATCAAAATACATTGACTTCAGGCAATCATTCCGCATAAATGAAAGGCACCTATTCTTGCGCGCAATTAATAAGTTGGTAATTTTAGGAGAGGCAAACCTTTATCAATCCAACTATGAAATCGAAAGAAGAGTTCAATAATTTTTACAATACTGAGTTAAAGAAATTGATAGATGATTTGGAAGCCAAGCGAAAAGTGGTGGCCGAAAAATTTTCATTCAAAAAGTATTGGCGCAACCTGAAATATATGGGTATCGCATGTGCACTGTTGGTAATCGCCAGCGCTTCACTCCCGAAGCAAATTCCCAAGCAAGTTGTTTTTTGCATTCCAGCTACGGCTTTGTATGCGATCGTTGCAGCCATTGTAATTGCTGTGATGCGCGGCAAAGCGTTTAAACCGATCAAAGAAGAATACAGGCGAACCGTTGTCCCGAAGATCATCGCGTTCCTTGATCCCAACCTTGTCTTCAAACCAATGGACGGAATATCAAAAGAAGAGTTCAACTCCAGTGACCTGTTTACCCATCCTTCACGGTTTAAATCAGAAGATATGGTGACTGGAAAAGTTGATGGCATAGATATTCGCCTTTCCGATATTCACTGTACGAGAACTTCAGGCAGCGGCAAAAGCAGCAGCCAGGTTACTGTCTTTCACGGCCTGTATGCTATCGCTAGGATGAACAGGAATTTTCCATCAAAGCTTACCATTCAACCAGAAAATATTGTGGCGACAGCCCTCGGCAAATTTGCCCGCAGCTTGGTTGGTGATGACATCATTAACAAACTGGGCGAAAAATTTAACCTCGGTGACATTGAATTAGGTAATTCAGAATTCGATAAATTATTTACCCTGCGCTGTTCCAACCAGGCACTGGTGAAAAGCTTATTGACCCCTCCATTTGTGCAATTGATAGTAGCTTTTACCAAAGAGCTGAATGCGCCTATAAGCCTGGCATTTTTTGGGAATGAAATGCACGTGGCTATCAGCGGAATAAACTTGTTTGAAACCAACGCTTACGAATCTATTACCGAGAGCGATGTATCGCGGCTCTATTTTAATGCCATCAATTTAACTATGGGAGTGGTGAAGGCTGTTCAGACAGGTAGTTAGCATTAGAGCGATTTCATCGGTTTTTAAAAGTAGGATGAGAAGCCAAATTGGAATCCTGCTGTCTTCGATGCAGGGTTTCCAAGAATATCAGTTGTCCAGTTGTAGCGGTAGTTAAGCCGGATTACAGTTTGCGGGGTCGGTCTCCAGCTAAACCCTGTCACCACCGATTTAAAATCTTCATGGATTTTGTCTCCTGTCTCATTGAATGTTCCCACATTCCAATCCACATATTCCAGGCGACATATTGCGTTCAGCACCGAACGTTCAAACCCAAAAATATTTTTAGACAAAATCGGCTGCACGATGTCAACAAACCCGCCCCTTTGTTTTTCCCCATATTGTTGCGTGTAGGTTTCCGGAACATTCACCTTAACCCAACTCCACTCTGTGGTGATGTATGTTTTGGTTTTTAAAAAGCGTTTGTTGTAGTCAACAGCGAAAACATCCACGCGTCTCTTTTCGTCCAAGGCAAGGCCATCTTCTTGAAATTTATTGTAAACGCCTCCCATATACGATACTCCTATTTCGCCCAGATTTTTATTTCGGATTGCCGCTTTGATGGTAGCCAGCGGAACGCCATTGAAACTTTCTTCAAAGCGATCGCGATTTACTTTTGAGGCAGGCAAAAATGTTTTGTTTTCCGGGTTGCTGATAATTTGATCGTCAAAGCCATTGGTGAGGTAAGCTTCATAGGCATAAACCCAATTCTTTCTATACAATTTTCCGTAGAGGCCGAAGCCAACGTTGCTCCAGGTTGCGGGCAACATTTGTGTAGCCGAAACCGGCCTGTCAATAAATTCCCACTTGGGTCCATCATGATTTTGATTGAATGCCCCGATGGGGTTCATCACCACACCACCCCGCACGTTCAGCAGTGGGTGAAAAGTAATATCTACTGAAGCAAATTCTATATTGATCTCTTTGGTCCCGTCTTCAAACTCTATTTCCGAAAGAAATTTTATTCGCTTGTATATGCTGGAAGCAATAAAAAGTGTGAGGCGTCTCATTTGAAACTGGTGCCCTTCCGATACCCCATCCGTGCCCATGTGTTGCCAATTGGCCTCCACATAACCGCCCAATGCAACAGGTGTTTTTCCAACCGCTAAAAATGGACGGTTATAAATAGCATCCATGTTCATCAGCATTTTGCTGGTGTCTTGCTTTGTTCTTCGAAACAAGGTAGAATCAATTTGTGCTACCGCTGTCGCGGAAGCGATCGTCATCAACATCAACAGGAGAGAAAATATTTTCATCAGGATCGTAAGTCAATCAAAATTTTATTGTCCAAAACAGAAACCGGAAACGAACGCAGATTTTTCTCGGCTGGTCCCTGGCTCACAATACCCCGATTGTTAAATTCACTGCCATGGGCTGGGCATTGAAGGTGGTCGCCCGAAGCCTGCAATTCCGATCCCTGGTGGGTGCACTTCATCCATAGCGCACTATATTCATTTTCCGAAAACCGGTAGAGATAAATTGGAAACTCCAGTTTATCATTTTGAACCAGAATATATTGCCGCGTCACGGTTTGATCTTTCCTGAGGTAGGTGAATTCCGTTTTTAATACGGAGATACCCGTAGTCTCCACTGTTCCCTTTGCATAATAAACAGAAGAACAGTTTGATAATGTTATGGATAAGATTCCGCTGCCCACGCAAGCCAGGCATCCTTGCTTAACAAATTCTCTTCTGTTTATGGCTTTCATATAACTTCGCTCAGCATTTAAATTTTTAGATCTCAATAATTTTCGTTCATCCACTTTTATCAAAGACTTTCTAAAAACTGAATTAATTTTTTCTTCTCTTCCACTGAAAGCGATTGAAAGCCCGATTTACTTTGAGTGCCTTCACCACCGTGAAGTAAAATGGCTTCCTCAATACTTGCAGCGCTTCCATTGTGCATTAAAAAATATTCACCACCCTGCGAATTTTTTGACAATCCCAATCCCCAAAGCGGAGGCGTGCGCCATTCGCTGGTCAATGCCGAGCCTTCGGTATAACCGTCATCCAGTGCCGAACCCATGTCATGCAGAAGCAAATCGGTGTAAGGATAAAATGTTTTGTTAGAAAGCGAAGCAATTGGAGATTCCCCGGTTTGAAATTCTTCCCGGTGGCACTTCTCGCAGCCGATGGTTTGAAAAAGTTGTTTCCCTTCCAGTACGCTGGTTTGCTCCCGTGGAATTGGCGCCTTTAAAGTCATCAAATAAAAAACCACATCTTGAATTTCCTGGTTGGAAATTTCCGGGTCAGCTTCCAGGCCAGAATGTGTATCGAAATATTCATACGTTGATGTAATGCCAATATCCTGATTATAGGCTTGCGCTGTTTGTTGAAGGAGATTATAGGTGGATGCTTTCTTACCAAACCGGCCGATGTATTTTCCGGTTTGTGGCATGCTGGCAGGGCGGGGATTCACATAATCTTTTAGCGTTACCCAATTCGGTACACCGCTGATTCCGTCATTATCTAAATCATTTGGGTCGGCCCGGGATAAAATATCGGCATCGGTCACGGCATCCAAAAAACCCAAGCCGGTGTTGGCCGGAGGTGTAAATTCAGAGAATCCTATTCCGGGTGGAATTTTTTCCGGTGAGAATCCGGGGATAGCCCGGTGTTGCAATTGAGGGCCACCTTCATTTAAAAATTGATTTCCGGTTTCGTCTGTTTGTCCAAACCTCGTAAGCGTGGTAAACGGGTGTCCCTTGCCATCCCCCGGGTGGCAACTGCCGCAACCGGTTGCCACGAAAATAGGGCCCAACCCATTAGCGGTTGTAAAAATTTTATTGTTAAAAGCCGCGTCTCCACGCAAAAAAGCAAGGTTTTCAGCTTCCGTGAGGCCTTCGAGGGGGCCATCGAGTATTTCTTCTGAAGCCGGTGCTTTAGGTTCGAACACTTCGCAAGAAGCCAGGAGCAACGCAGATAAAACGGTATAG
>Ga0315912_10004377_pt1 | contig 13423 bp, 12 predicted proteins | sample VfabasoilMG_FD_204469 | JGI IMG/M metagenome (GOLD analysis project Ga0315912, IMG submission 204469) | Garden soil microbial communities collected in Santa Monica, California, United States - V. faba soil | ecosystem: Environmental > Terrestrial > Soil > Garden | place: USA: California... | reverse complement strand
GCTATTCGACACATGACCGCCGGAAAAGCGTTGCAACGTTACCAGGGCCGGATTTTGGCGACCGTCGTCCTGCTGGCCGCCGCCCTGATGCTTTCGGGTTGCCCGGGTCCACGCACCACCGGACAGTCGATGGTCGATCGAGCCGACAAGGCGTTGCGCAGCGGCAATCCCGCGGGCGCCGCCGCGCTGTACGAGCAGCTCGCGGGGCAAACCACCAACACCGCAGACGGCGTCGAATTCCGCCTGAGTGCGGCGCGGGCCTGGTTGGCCGCGGGACGGCCGGCCGATGCCGACCGGGTGCTGGCGTCGATCGGCGCCGGCGCCACCCAGCAGCAGGCCCTCGAGCAGAATCTGCTGCGCCTGGAGTCCGTGGTGGCGCAGGGCCGCGGCGATGAGGCCTGGCGAGAGATCAGCAGCATGACACCTCCGGCTGCCCCGGCGTCCGCCGCACGTTACTTCGCGACGCGACAGCAGGTCGCGATAGCCACGGGCCACCTGGTCGACGGCATCCGTGCCGAACAGTCGCGCGAGCGGCTGGTCGGGCCCGGCGACGCGCAGGTGGCGCGCACGGAGTTGCTGGCGCAGCTGCGGGCGGCCTCCGATCGCGGCGTTTCACTGGCACCACCGCCGGGCAGCGATGCCACGCTGCGCGGCTGGCTCGAGGCAGGCTCGGTGGCGGCGGACAACGCCAGGAATCCAACCCTGGGCGCGACGCGCATCGCGGCGTTTCGCAATCGCTACCCGTCGCACCCCGCGCTCGCGGCGCTGGCCGGGGAACCGACCGTTGGCAGCGAGGAAAAGCCTTCCGTGCTCGAAGCGGCTCCGCACCTGGCGCTCATCCTGCCATTGAGCGGCCGCACCGCGGCGCCGGCGGCGCAGATCCGCGATGGCTTCATGACGGCGTATTACCAGTTGCCCGCCAGCACCCGGCCACGACTGCGCGTCTACGACAGCGCAACCACGGCGATCGCCGACACGCTGGCGGAGGCCAGCGCTGCAGGCGCCGAATTCATCGTCGGCCCTCTGACGCGCGAGGAAGTCGTGGCGGCAGCCGAAATTCTCACGACCCGCCCGCCGGTGCTGGCGCTCAATTTCCTTCCGGCCGAAAAGCCCGTGCCCGAGAAGTTCTTCCAGTTCGCGCTTTCGCCAGAGGACGATGCGCGCGCGGTAGCGCGTTACATCGGCGCGAGCGGCCGCCGCCACGGCGTGGTGATCGTGCCCGAAGGCGACTGGGGCACCCGCGTTGCGACGGCGTTCGACGAAGAACTGCAGTCCGCCGGAGGCTTCGTGCTCGGACAGGCGGCGTTCAAGTCGGCCGACAAGGACTACGGCGCCGCCATCATGCAGGCGCTGCGCACCGACGACAGCCGCGCACGCCAGCAACGCGTACAGGCAGCCATCGGACAGAAACTGGAATTCGAGCCGCGACGCCGCGCCGACATCCAGTTCATCTTCGCGCCGAGCCAGCGCGCCGGCGAGGCGCGACTGATGCGTCCGCAATTGCGCTTTCATCTCGCCGGCGACATTCCCACCTACACGCTCGGCGATGCGTACGACCCGCATCCCACCGCCAACCAGGAAATCGACGGCATGATGTTTCCGGACATGCCGTGGATGGTGGGCACTGACGATCTCTCGGCCGCCGTACGCGTCTCCGCGGCGCAGGCCTTTGGAGAATCGGCGACTCGTCGTGGCCGCCTGTTCGCATTCGGCTACGACGCCATGCGCATCGCGACTGCCCTGCAGCGGGGCGCGCCCGTCAATCCACAGGGACTTACCGGCACCCTGAGCGTGGACGCGCAGGGGCACGTGCGCCGCGAGCTCGAGTGGGTGCGAATCAAGAACGGCCTGCCGGCGCCCCTCGAACCCGCGCCGCCGCCACAATAGCGGCGCCTTCGCCGAGGGATTGCCTCCCGTGTACGGCATGGATCGCCGTCAGTCCGGCTCACTGGCCGAGAACAGCGCCTGCGTCTTCCTCGAAGCCAACGGCTTCGACATCGTGGCGCGCAATTTCCAGCGTCGCGTGGGTGAGCTCGACGTGGTCGCACGCGCCGGCGAATTGCTGATCGTGGCCGAGGTCCGCACCCGCGCCAGCGACGAGTACGGCGGCGCGGCCGCGAGCGTGGGACGGGCCAAGCAGCGCCGAATCGCGGCCACCGCGGCGCTGTTCCTGCAGCAGCACCGCGAGTTGCGTCATTGCGCCGTCCGGTTCGACGTGATCGTCGTGCGTGACGGGGCGTGCGAGTGGATCAAACACGCATTCGACGCGTAAGATCCCCGCCACATGCGCACCCTCGACGAGCTCTTCAAGAACAACCGCGACTGGGCCGACAAGATCCGTCGCCAGGATCCGGAGTTCTTCGCCAAGCTCTCGAAGCAGCAGTCACCCACGTACCTGTGGATCGGTTGTGCCGACAGCCGCGTGCCGGCCAACCAGATCGTGGGACTGTTGCCGGGCGAGGTCTTCGTACACCGCAACATCGCCAACATGGTGGTGCACACCGACCTCAACTGCCTGTCGGTGATGCAGTTCGCGGTCGACATCCTCAAGATCAAGCACATCATCGTCGTCGGGCACTATGGCTGCAGCGGCGTGCAGGCCGCGATGCGCCGCACGCGCGTCGGTCTCGCCGACAACTGGCTGCGCCACGTGCAGGACGTGCACGAGAAACACGAACCCTCGCTGCGCGTCTGCAGCAGCGAGACCTCCGCGGCCGATCGGCTCTGCGAGCTCAACGTGATCGAGCAGGTCGCCAACGTCTGCCAGACCACGATCGCGCGCGATGCCTGGGAGCGCGGCCAGGAGCTCAACGTCCACGGCTGGATCTACGGCATCGCCGACGGGCTGGTGCGCGACCTCAAGACCACGGTCACCGATTTCCGCGAAGCGGGCTCCATCTACCAGTCCGCGGTCGCCAGCCTCGCGAATCCACGCCGCCTCAGGGAAGCATGAAACCCGCGGCCGCGAGCGCCGCGTAGGAATTGCGCCGTGTTCGTCAGCATGTGGATGACGCGCGAGTTGATCACGATCGACCCGGCAGCATCGCTGCCGAGCATCGCAGCGACCATGGCGCGGCGCCGCATCCGGCGTCTGCCGGTGGTCACCCCCGCGCCCGATGGCCCGCGGCTCGTGGGCATCGTCACTCACTCCGACGTGCTGCACGCATTCCCGCCGGACATCAACCCGTTTTCCGCGAACGCCGCCGACACGGTGGCCACGCTCGAGCGCACGGGCGCCCGGGCGCGGGTCTATGCCGCGGACCTGATGGCGCGCGATCCGCTGGTGACCGCGCCCGACGCTCCGATCGAATCCGCGGCGCGCGTCATGCGCGACCGGAAGATCGGCGCGCTGCCGGTGGTGAGCAAGGACACGCTGGTCGGGCTGATCACCGAGTCGGACATTTTTCGCGCGATGGTGGAGATGTTCGAGGAGCCGAAGCGCGCGGTGCGCATCACGTTTTCACTCGGCCCGGATGAGGATGTGCTGCCGCTGGTAGCCGACATCGCGCGGCGCCGCGCAATGCGCGTGACCAGCTTCATGGCCCTGCGGCGCCACGATCCGCCGGTGTGCGTCGTGCAGCTGGCGGGCGATGCCGTTGAAGAGACGCTCGAGGAAGTCTGGAAGTCGAAGCACCGCGTGATGAACGTGTTGAACCTCGTTGCGGAGCCGGAGAAGAAGCCGGCGAGCTGACTACTTCACGACCTTGAGTTGCGGGCGCCTGCTCCCGTCCTCCGGCTGCGGCGGCTTGGTCGGCGGCTCGGGACCGAGGTCCTGCTCCGAGAACACCATGCCTTCGCCGGTCTCGCGCGCGTAAATGCCGAGCACCGTGCTCACCGGGATGCGCACGTGGTGCACCACGCCCGCGAATCGTGCCTCGAATTCGATCCAGTCGTTGCCGATGACCAGGCGCTGCGTGGCGGTCGACGAGAGGTTCAGCACCACCTTGCCGTCCTTGACGTAGGCGCGCGGCACGTCCACGCCCGGTTTCTCCGCATCGACGATGACATGCGGCGTCTCGCCGTTGTCCATCATCCAGCCGTGCATGGCGCGAATCAGGTAGGGGCGCTTGGAGCTTCGCGGACGGTCATTCATAGAAAAGGGTTCATGCCAGGCGCATCTCCCGCTCGTTCTCCGACAGGCTGGCGCGGAACGCCGGGCGCGAAAAGATCGTGCCCGCGTACTTGAGGATGGGTTGCGCCTGCGGAGGCAGGTCGATCTCGTAGCGCGGCAACCGCCACAGGATGGGCGCGATGGTGGCGTCCACCATCGAGAACTCGTCGGACAGGAAAAACGGTTTGAGCTTGAACAGGTCGGCACTCGACAGCACGTTGTCGCGCAGCTGTTTGCGCAACTGCGGCAATTCCTTCGGCTGCTGGTCCATCTTGCGCGCGATGTCGTACCAGTCGTGTTCGATCTGGTACAGCGCGAGCCGCGCGCGGGCGCGCGACACCGGGTCGACGGGCATCAGCGGCGGATGCGGAAAACGCTCGTCCAGGTAGTCCATGATGACGCGCGAGTCGTACAGCACGAGGTCCCGGTCGATGAGCGTCGGCGTGGTGTGGTACGGATTCAGATCGAGCAGGTCTTCCGGGTACTTGCCGGAATCGACGTCGACGATCTCGATGTCGATGGCCTTTTCCGCGATGACGATGCGCGTGCGATGACTCCACGGGTCATCGGGCGCCGAGAACAACGTCATCGTGGCACGGCGGTTAGACACACTGCCCTCCGCGTCCGCCAGCGATGACGTGGTGCACGCTCAGCGGACGTCCTTCCAGTATTCCTTCTTCAGCATGTACGCGATTCCCGTGAACATGAGAAGGAACAAAACCACCCAGACACCCAGGCTCTGGCGCTCGACCTGGGTGGGATCACCGACGTAATCCAGGAAGTTGACCGTATCGCGAACGAATTCGTCGTACTGCTTGGGGTTCAGGCTGCCGGCCACGCCGGGTTCGAACGCCTTCCACTCCTTGGTGATCGTGACCGCGCCGTCATCTCCTTTGTGCTCGGCGTTCTGCCATACGGCATTCTGCACGCCCTGCAGGCTGGCGAGCACGTGCGGCATCGCCGTGCCGGGCAACTGCAGATTGTTCACGCCGGTCTTCTGGCTGGCCGGATCGGCGTGGAACGTGGTCAGGAAATTGAAGATCCAGTCCGGGCCGCGCGAGCGCGCGACCAGCGACAGGTCCGGCGGCGGCTTGCCGAACCATTCGGTGGCATCCTTTTCCGGCATCGAGGTGCGGATGTAGTCGGTGCGCTTGTCGCCGGGCCGCACCAGCAAGGCATCACACTGCTCACCCGAGATCTTCAGGTCTTCGCACAGCCGCGAATAACGCTCGAATCTCAGCGAGTGGCAACCGGAGCAGTACGCCATGAAATTGCGCGCACCGCGCTGCAGGGACGGCAGGTTGCTGACTTCGTTTTCCGCCTCACGCTGCCAGTCGGCGTGACCGCCCTCGTTGGCCGAAACCGCGCCTGCGCCGAACACCAGCGCCAATGCCAGGGCGACGCGTGCAAACTTAATGGGCATGGTAGGTCACTCTTTCGGGAACCGGGCCGTTACCGTCGGCCTTGGAAACGAAGGGCAGCAGCACGAAGAACGCGAAGTACAGCGCCGTGAAGATGCGCGCCAGCATCACGTACAGGCCTTCCGCGGGTTTCAGGCCCAGCCACATCAGCACCAGGAAGGTGATGAAGAACATGCCGAGCAGCAGCTTCGAGGCCAGGCCGCGATAACGAATCGACTTGTTCTTGGCGCGGTCGAGCCACGGCACGAACAGGAAGGCGGCGACCGACAGCGCCATCAGCAGCGCGCCCATCTTCTGGTCGGGAACCGCGCGCAGGATGGCGTAGTAAGGCGTGAAGTACCACACCGGCGCGATGTGCTCGGGCGTGGAAACCGGGTTCGCGGGCTCGAAGTTCGGCGCTTCCATGAAGTAGCCGAAGAACGTCGGGATGAAGAACAGCACGATCGCGAACAGCGTGAGGAACAGGCCGACGCCGACGATGTCCTTGAGCGTGTAGTAAGGATGGAACGGGATGCCGTCGAGCGGCTTGCCGTCCTTGCCGAGCTTTTCCTTGATCTCGATGCCGTCGGGGTTGTTCGAACCCACCTGGCGCAGCGCCACGAGGTGCAGGCCGACGAGCAGCGCGATGATGAACGGCAGCGCCACCACGTGCAGCGAGAAGAAGCGGTTCAACGTCGCATCACCGATGCCATAGTCGCCGCGGATCCATTCGACCAGGCCCGGGCCGATGCCCGGAATGGTGCCGAAGAGATTGATGATCACCTGCGCGCCCCAGTAGGACATGTTGCCGTTCGGCAGCACGTAACCCATGAAGGCCTCGGCCATCAGCGCCAGGTAGATCAGCATGCCGATGACCCACAGCAGCTCGCGTGGCGCCTTGTAGCTGCCGTACAGGAAAGCGCGCGCCATGTGCAGGTACACGACGATGAAGAAGAACGACGCGCCGACCGCGTGCATGGGCTGGATGATTCCCATGTACGGCACTTCGCGAACCATTTTCTGCACCGAGTCCCAGGCCGTGGCCTCGCCCGGCTTGAAGTGCATGGTCACGAAGATGCCCGTCACGATCTGCATGACGAACACCAGCAACGCCAGCGACCCGAAGAAGTACCAGACGTTGAAATTCTTCGGCGCGTAGTAACCGGTGAGCTGGTCCGCGACGAACTGGTCGACCGGCAGGCGCTTGTTCAGCCAGGCGCGGAAACCGCCCTTGCTCTCGATGACAGCAGACATCAGGCATTCCCCTTTGCGTCGGGATCCACGCCGATCACGAGCTTGTTCTCGCTCGGGAAGGAATACGGGGGAATCTTCAGGTTCAACGACGCCGGCGAGCCCTTGAACACGCGTCCCGCCAGGTCGAACTTCGACCCGTGGCAGGGGCAGAAGAAGCCACCCGGCCAGTTGGCCATCACGGTGGCGTCATTCGGCGTGAATCGTGTCTTCGGCAGGCAGCCGAGATGCGTGCAGGTGCCGATCAGCACCAGTACGTCGGACCGCAGCGATCGCTGCGCGTTCTTCGTATAGCCCGGCTGCTCGGAATCCTTCGACTCCGGGTCCTTGAGCTCGCCGTCGTGGTTCGGCAACGAGGTCAGCATTTCCGGGGTGCGTCTGACCACGTAGATCTGCTGTTTGCGCCAGAACGACGTGATCATCTGCCCCGGCTCGATCCGGGACAGGTCGACCTCGGTGGGCAGACCCGCAGCGCGGGCGCTTTCCGAGGGATTCCACGACGCCACGAAGGGCACCGCGGTCAACACCGCGCCGACTGCGCCGGTACCGGCGGTGGCGGCTATCAAAAACTTGCGCCGACTCTCGTCGACTTCGGGGACGGTATCGTCGGCCGCGTGATCGCTCATTCAAAGTCCTCAGGATCGTTCATTCTTCCCGCTGCGAGACCGCGGGAGGCGGCGCATTATACACATGCGGATCAGCGCTAAGGCCTTCGCCCGACGAGGAATATCCGATTCATGTCCACCCGACCGATCGTCAAATTGCTGGCCTTCATCGCCATCTCGGCGGTGGTCGGTCTTGCCGCGGCTTTTGTCGCCGTCATGGTGCGCCCGGAGCTGATCGCGCGCCGTGCGCCGGCAGCGCAGCAGGCTCCGGCCCGGGCACCACAGTCCCAGCCGGCCGTGGACGCACCCTCTCCGGCCGCCCAGCCCGTGGTCCTGTCCAGCAGCCCGGCGCATGCCGTGAACTCTTACGCCGAAGCCGTCGAACGCGCGGCCCCGGCGGTCGTCAACATCTACACCGCACGCCTGGTCACCGATGTCATCCAGCCGAATGCCATCGAGGAATTGTTTGGCGATGCGCGTCCGCGGTATCGCCAGCGGGTCGAGCAGAGCCTGGGCTCCGGGGTCATCGTCGACCGCGAAGGTCACGTCATCACCAACCACCACGTGATCGCCAAGGCGGACGTGATCCGCGCGCAGCTTGCCGACGGGCGCATCGCCGACGCCAGGATCGTCGGGCGGGATCCGGACACCGATCTCGCCGTGCTGCAGCTGGATCTCAAGAAGAACATTCCGGTCATGCCGCTCGGCCATTCGGATCGGCTGCGCGTCGGCGACGTGGTGCTCGCCATCGGCAATCCCGTCGGGCTGTCGCAGACCGTCACCCAGGGCATCGTGAGCGCCACCGGCCGCGGACAGCTGGGCGTTGCGACCTTCGAGAACTTCATCCAGACCGACGCCCCAATCAATGTCGGCAACTCCGGTGGCGCGCTCATCAATGCCAGCGGCGAGCTGGTCGGCATCAACACCGCGGTGCTCGCCAAGAACCTGGGCGTCGAGGGCATCGGCTTCGCCATCCCCGTGAACCTGGTGCGCGGCGTGATGAGCGAAATCCTCACCAAGGGCCGCGTGGTGCGCGGCTGGATAGGCATCGTGCCCACCGACATCGACGAGTTCGAGGCGCGCCGTTTCAATCTCGCGCAGCCCGGCGTGGTGGTGGCGCAGCTCTACCGCGACAGCCCCGCGGCCGAAGTGGGCATGCAGCCGCGCGACATCATCCTCAAGGTGAACGGCGTGGCGGTGCAGAGCGCGCAGGACGCGCTGACGCGCATCGCCAACGCCAAGCCGGGGGACAAGGTGCGCATCGCGGGACTGCGCGGCACGGAGGGCTTCAACAGCGAAGTGCTGGTGGGCGAACGGCCGCGCTCGAAGTAATCGCCAGGAACGCGAAAACCCGCCTGGCGCGGGTACCTAACTATCGAGGGAACCAGCCTTTACTGCAGGCAGACGACGACGTTTGCGGAGTAGCTGCGCCAGTTGATCGGGATGATGAACGAACGTCCCGTGGTGGCGGCTGCCGTGGCGGCGTTGGTGCGGTCGCAGATCGTCGGCGTGCTGATGATGAAGTTGCGGCCGAAGTCGCGCCGCGCGTTGCCCGAGATGGTGTTGGCGACTTCGCCCACCAGGTCGCGCACGTTCTGCTCGCCGGTGTCCGTCTCGTTCATGCACATCAGCATGACCGACAACATGCCGCGCGGCGCGGTGAAGTACACCTTGCCCTCGCGGTTGCCCGAGATCCCGATGATGCCGGCGTAGTCCTGTACCACTGCGGCCTTGTCGATGCAGAGGTACGGCGAACCGACCGTGGCCGGATGCCCGGTCGCGGTTTCAAAGAAGTGCACCGTGCCCTGCACGAAGGTCCGGACTTCTTCAGTATCCAGCATTTCTCTTACTCCCCTATCAACTCGGCGAGAGCTTCATTGAGCTGATCGTCCGTAAACGGCTTGCACAGGAATCCATTTGCGCCCTTCTCGATGGCTTCCACCGCGGTGGCTTTATCGGCGAGGGCCGACACCACGAGTATAAGCACATCCGGCTTGATCTTGATGACGTGCTCGACGCATTCGATGCCGTCCATCTCCGGCATCGTCAGGTCGAGCGTCATGACGTCGGGCATCAGCTGCTTGAACTTGGTGACGGCATCGAGGCCGTTCACCGCAGTGCCGACCACTTCGAGCTGGTCGTTCTGCTGCGAGCGCTCGATGCGGCGCCGCATGACGTTCGAGTCATCGACGATCATCATGCGCAAAGGTTGTTTCGGTTTTGGAACGGCACTCATGATCTGAAACTCTCCTCCCTAACCTTTAAGCCGCCACCACGCCGGCCGCGCTCTGCTGCGCGGGGAACGACAGGGACAGCTTCATGTTCTTGCCGATTTCGGAGTTCAGCGAAATGCGACCGCCGAGTCGGGCCGCAATTTCAGCAATAACGTCCATGCCGACGCCACGACCTGCGTCGCGGGTTACGTCTTTGGCAGTCGAAAAGCCCGATCGGAACACCAGCATCATGGCTTCCTGGTCGGAAAGCGCGGTCGCGTCGGCCTGGGAAATGATTCCCTTGGCGATCGCGGTCTTGCGCAGCTTCTCGGGTGTCAGGCCGCGACCGTCGTCCTCGCACATCATGCGGAACGCGCGGCCACCATCTGTCATCTCGAAGTTGATGCGGATGTGACCCTCGGGCGATTTGCCCGCGGACTGGCGCTCGGCCGGCGTCTCGATGCCGTGCACCACGGCATTGCGGATCAACTGGATCAGCACGTCCTTGACCGGACGGCGATACGCCTCCGGCACCTGGTCGTGACCGCGGCAGCTCACCTGGACCTTCTTGCCATGATCGTTGGCGATGCGGTCCGCGAGCTGCTGTGCCGAGGCGACGAAACCTTCGCGCGCCGAGCGCTGCAGGGTGGCTTCGGCCGCCACTGCGTCCTCGGTGAGCTTGGGAGCACGCGTGGTGCTGTCGCCGGTGCTGGCCGCGGTCTGGCCACCGCCAGTCTGGGCCTGCTGGTGCTTGCCGAAGCTGTCGCGGAAGCTCGCGAGCTTGGTGACCATGTCGCGCACCGACTGCGAGTGCGACACGAGGTCGTCGAACTTGGTGAGCAGCGGCAGGAAGTCGTCGCCGCTGAGGTCGCTGCGCTCGCGCAGCGCGGCGAGATCGTTCTCGAGCGCGTGCGAGCGGGCTTCCATCGAGCCGAGGCCGATGGCCGCGGCTTCACCCTTGATGCTGTGGATCTGGCGGAACAGGCCGTCGATCTTGCGGCGGAACGTGGCGCTGTCGCGCGCCGGGTCACGCAGCGTGGCGTTGATCATCTTGAACGCGACGTCCGAGTCGTCGAGGAACGACGACAGCTGTACCGGATCCACGTGCAGGATGGAGAGGAACGCGTCCATCTGGTGCTGCGCATTGTCCTGCGCACCCTTGAGCTGCGCCGCCAGAGCGACACGCGCGGTGACGTCGGCCACGGCGACCAGCACGTGCGTGATCGCGCCTTCGCGGCGCACGCGGTGGAAGTTGAACTCCAGGTAGCGGGTTTCCGCGTCCTTGCTGCCCTTCTCGCCGACCAGGATTTCCACTTCGTTGAGCGGATTGATCGAACGGATGAGGTTTTCCTTGGTGCGCTCGCTCCACAGCACCTTGACGAACTTGGTGGCGATGGCGAGCGTCTTCGGAGTCACCAGCTCACGCAGCAGGTCCTCGAACGTGATGCCAGATACCGACTCGCGCTGGAACAACTGCGCGGTCGCCTCCGAGTGAATGGTTCCGATCTTCAGGTCGGCGTCGAGCAGGAACAGACCTTCGCGCACCGTCGAAAGGATGTCTTCCGTCTGCTGGCGCGCGGCGGCGGCCGCGGCGGCCTGCTTACCACGGGCGAGCGAGAGGTAACCGACGAGCGCGGCCAGCGCGGCTGCGAGGCCTACACCGATGAGCACCACCGAACGCAGCGCGGTCGCCAGCGAGTCGGAGGAGCTTTGCAGGCCGGTGATGATCTGCGCCAGGCTCTTTTCCAGGGCCGGCGTGTAGGCGCGCGACTGGGTAACCGCCTGTGTGACCTTGGTCTGCAGCTCGCGGCCGTCCATGTTGAGCTGCGTGCCTTCACGCTCGCTGTCCGAGTACGGAATCGCGGTGAAGTTGGCAACCGGGTCGAGCGCGGGCTTGTACTTCTTCCACGCCGCGGTCATTTCCTTGATGGTGTTCTGCACGTCGTCGGACGAGCCGAAGCCGCCGATCGACACGCTCTCACCACCGGTCGCGAGCGACGCGGTCGCGGTCTCGAACTGTCCGGTGGCGCGCTTCAGCTGCTCGATCGAGTCGCGCACGAAGCCGCGGGCACGCAGGCGGTCCTGGATCGAGTTGAGGGCTGTCTGCATGCGCGAGGGCTGCTGCTGCAGTTCGCCGATGGCACGCACCGCGGTGTTGTTTTCCACGAGGCGTCCGGCGAAGTACCAGGCCGGCGCGAGCACGCCGACCAGGAACGCCAGTGCCAGGATGCCTACGGCCACCCACACGGCGCGGGCGCCTTGCATCTTCGAGGCAATCTTCTTTACAGGTTTGTTCGGTTTGCTCACGGCACTGCTCATTTCTTTAGCCTCCCTCACTCCGGCTTGAAGACGATGCGCTGAACCGCGAGGCGCGAATCAGTCGACTCGAACTCTTCGAACCGGGCTCCTTCCATCGCTTCCACGGCGGCGGCGTCGAATACGCCGGCCGGTTCGCTCGACAGCACACGCACCCGTTCGGTGCGGCCTGCCGGCGACACATAGAACTCGACGCGCACCCAGCCTTCGACGCCCTTGGCGGCGGCGGGGTACTTCGGACGCGGCGGGCGCGTCATCTTGAGCGGCGGCAGCTTGGGCGCGGCCGCGGCCGTGGCCGCCGCCTGCTGGGCGCTCGCCAGCGCATTCTTCAGATCGCCGAGGTCGGCATCACCACCGAGGCTTTCGGCGGCGTCGATGAACGCAGCGGCGTCGGCGGCCTTGTTGGCAGCCAGGCGCGAACGCGCTTCTGCGACCAGGCGCGTGCGCACGTCGCGCACCACCTGCACCGTCGTCGGGTTGCGCGGGTCGAGCAGGCGCAGGCGCTCGGCGTTGGACACGGCCGAGTCGTTCGCCGGCGTCAGCAGGCTGCCGGCGGCGAGACGCTCCTGCGCTGCCTTGGCGAACTTGCTGATGTCATCCTGCGTGCGCTGCTGCTTCTGCGCGGCGGCGCTGATGTCGCGCTGCGCGGCGTTCAGTGCGGCGGTCGAAATACCGTTGTCGCGCGCGGCGTTCAGGTTCATGGTCACGGCGGCCTGGTCGCCACGGGAGGCGGCATCGCGCGCCGCGGCCAGCAGGCGCTGGTTCAGGTCGGCATTGAGGCGACCCACGAGTTCGGCCGAGGCGCCGGCTTCACGCAGGCCCTGGATCGCGTCCTTGGCGGACTCGTCGTTCGGCGTCACGAGGCGGCCACTGTTGAGCCGCGCTTCGGCGCTCGCCACGAGGCGCGAGATGGTCACCGAGCGGCGCTTGCTGTCGAGTTCCTTGTTGAGCTGCGCGAGCTGCGCCGGCGGCAGCAGCGCATCTTTCTGCGCGGCGTCGAGCAAGGTCTGCGCGCGGTCGAAGTTCTGCGCGGCGAGCGTCGCCTGGATCTGCGCGAGCGCGGTCTGCGCACGCATCGAGTCGAGCTTGGCGTCGACCTCGGCGAGGCGCGGGTCGTTCTGGTCGATGCTGCGCGCGGCTTCCAGTTCGGCGAGCGCGTTGTCGAAGCGGCGCTCGTCGAGCGCCGTGCGGGCGCGGGCGATCAGCAGGCCGCCGAGGCGCTTGAGGCCTTCTTTGGCTTCCGCGTTCTCGGGATCGAGCACCAGCACCTGGCGGAAATATTCCAGCGCGTTGTTCTTGACGGGTTCGATGTAGCGGCGCTCGTCCATCGCGAAGCGCGCCTTCTCGAGCACTTCGTCCATCGAGGCCACCGGCGCCACCGCACCCTTGATGGGGGCGGTTCCGGACGCGGGAGCGGCGGAAGTCGTGGCAGCGGGTGCCTGCGCGCCCGAGTTCTTCGACGACATGAAGTACCAGCCGCCACCGGCCAGCGCGAGCACGCCGACCGCGACGCCGATGATCATGCCC
>Ga0315912_10004376_pt1 | contig 13425 bp, 14 predicted proteins | sample VfabasoilMG_FD_204469 | JGI IMG/M metagenome (GOLD analysis project Ga0315912, IMG submission 204469) | Garden soil microbial communities collected in Santa Monica, California, United States - V. faba soil | ecosystem: Environmental > Terrestrial > Soil > Garden | place: USA: California... | reverse complement strand
GTCGCGCCGCTGTGGAACGTCGAAGATCGAGTGCAGCGCACGCTGATGGCGCGGTTCTACAGTGGTCTGGCCAGGGGTTTAACGAGGTCGGAGGCGCTGCGGCGCGCCAAGCTGCAGCTTCGCGCCACTTCCGCCACGAGCAGCTTTCTCTATTGGGCCCCGGTGATCCTGTCGGGCTCTGCGTCAGCACTCCCTCCCGCGCTCTTCCGTCCGTAGTCACGTCGCGGCGCGCAGTCCGGCTTCCACCTTCGCGCTGCCGCGCTACGGTGGACAAGAAAGCCGGACACTACGTACTACGAGTACAACAAACCGCGACCCGCCGGGGAGTATGCTGGACTCCGGTGTCATGAGCGCACGCACTTGCCTCGTGGTGACCCTGAGCGCGATTGCCGCCGTCGCGATGGCTGCCGGTGTGGCTCACGCGCAGATCTGGCGAGGCGGTTTCGGCTTCTACGCAGCCCCGAAACATGCGACAGCCACAACATTCGCCGGCGCATTCAATCACTGCCGGTTGATCTTCACGAGCGATCATCGCGAGAAGCGCGGCTGGAGCACCGACTACCCCGGCGCCGACATCAACTTCAGCGTACGCCTCGCCGAGCTGACGAAGACACGGATCACCAAGGACAAGACCGGCGACCCGGACTACATCACCGTCAGCCCCACCGACGCTGACCTCTTTCAGTGTCCCTATATCCTCGTCGAGGACGGCGGCTCTGCACGTTTCTCGGACGAGGAGGTCCTGCGGCTGCGCGAGTATCTCGAGAAGGGCGGGTTCATTTTCTCGTCCGACTACTGGGGCACCCGCGCCGGCGAGCAATGGGATGAAGAGATCGGACGCGTGCTGCCGTCGGATCAGTACCCGATCATCGATCTTCCACCGGAGCATCCGATCTGGCAGTCGATGTTCGTCGTGAAGACGATGCCGCAGATGGCGTCGATCCAGTACTGGCGGCGCAGCGGCGGCGGCATCTCCGAGCGCGGCGAAGACAGCTCCATCGTCGAAGCGAAAGGCATCGCCGACGCGCACGGACGGCTGATGGTCGTCATGGTCCACAACAGCGACATCCCGGACGGCTGGGAGCGCGAGGCCGAGGATCCGCAGTACTTCTACAAGTTCTCCCCAGATGCCTATTCCGTCGGCATCAACGTCGTCCTCTACGCGCTCACCCACTAGAGTGGTACCATCCGGCGCCTATGAAGACGAACTTCGTATTCGCCTGCGTGGTCGTCGTTGGATCGATCGCGCCGAATACCGCACGCGCGCAGGACGTCGCAATCACCAACGCCCGGATCATCGTCGGCAGCGGCCAGGTGATCGACTCGGGCACGATCGTCGTCCGCGGCGGCAAGATCGTCTCAGTCACGGCCGGTGCAGCGCCGACGCAAGGGCTGACGATCATCGACGCGAAGGGTATGAGCGCAATGCCTGGCTTCATCGACGGCCACAAGCACGTGAACAACTACGACGCGGCGCAGATGAAGTCGCTGATCGAAGCTGGCTACACCACCGTGCTCGCGGGTGGTGGACCGGCAGAAGCGAACATCGCGCTGCGGGATCGCATCGAGAAGGGTGAAATCGGACCGCGCGTCATCGCGTCCGGACAAATCAATCTTCGCCAGACTCCCGCCGAAGCGCGCGCTGCCGTTCAGGACCTCGCAAAGAAAGGCATCAAGCACACCGGTGAAATCGGCCTCACGCCGGAACCGGCGCCGCCGCAGTCCGAGATCGAAGTGCTCAAAGCGATCGTTGATGAAGCGAAGAAGGTCGGGATCCGGGTCAACGTCCACGCCGTGAGCAGCCCCGCGATGGTCGCGGCGATCGACGCCGGCGTGACTCGCCTCGTGCACCTGCCGAACAAGGACTTCACGACATACGACCAGGCCGAACGCGTCGCACAAACCGGTTCGATCGTCGCCGGGCTGATCGCCTTCGGCGCGCCGAACGTCGATACCCTGTCCGCCGCACCTGCGGCCGTACAGTGGCCGAAAGACAACACCGTCCGCTTCCGCGACGGCAAGCCGTGGCCGGAAGCGATTGCGGGAGCCAACCGCGACCCGAAAGGGCGTGCGACGGGAACTGAGGCGGGCTACACGATCGTCAATGCGCGGCGCATCTGGGACGCCGACCCGAACCATCAAACGATCTCGTACTCTACCGACCAGAACGCCGCCGATCTCGTTGTCCTCGAACACGAACTGAAGTCGTACAGCATCGTCTTCTCGATGGCCGACATTCACCGCATCATTGGTATCAACGCCGCGCGCTATGTCGGCATGGCCGATCAGATCGGCACGCTCGAGGCGGGGAAGCTCGCGGATATCATCCTGATCGATGGCAACCCGACGCTGAACATCTACGAGATGCTCAAGACGAAGGTCGTGTTGAAAGAAGGCACAGTCGTCATCGACAAGAGATAGCGCGTTTACGCCAACATTACAGATTCCTAATAATCGCCAGCCCCATCGGACATACGATCCGGCGACTCGTGCTCATTGGAACTGCCCCACGTTGCCCGTGGTGCAGTGGTGAGCGTCGCGCCAGCGAGGAACGTATGAAATCAAACACGATGATCGGGATCGTGGGCTGTGGATTCCTCCTGCTGCTCAGTGCGTCGATGTCGGCGGACAACAAGCCGGGCGTCGACAATTCCCCCGCTGAAGACGGCTCGAGAATTCAGGCCGGATTCGACTACGCCCGAGAGCAGCACATCCCGCTCGACCTGCGTCGCAAGAACCGCTCGCTTGTCGGCCTCGGGAGCTATCTCGTTAACGCCGTGGGCGGCTGCAACGATTGCCATACGGCTCCGCCATTCACGAAGGATCCATTCGCGTTCCTCGGTGCGCCTAAGCAGATCAACAACGACTGCTATCTGGCTGGGGGAACGCCCTTCGGGCCTCCTGGGCCTGGAACGCCAGTCTCCCGCGACATCACACCGTGGGAGGACGGAAAGCCTGCGGGCCTCACTCGCGACCAGTTCATTCACGTAATCCGCACCGGCGAGGACCCCGACAACCCAGGACAAGTGCTCGAGGTCATGCCATGGCCCGTCTACCAGGCGATGACCGATCGCGATTTACGAGCGATTTACGAATACCTCTCGTCCATTCCCGCGATTCCGGCAAACACCTGCGGCGTCCCCAGCGAATAGTGCGAACGATCGGAGCCGGTTGACGCCATACCGGCTCCGGGCGTATTAACGTTGCTCAACTCGCCACTGGAATCGACCCTTTCATACTTCGGCGTCCGGCGCTCTTCGACCCTACCGTTCATGAAGGGAGCTACGTATGAAGCGCTTGTCGGGTCCCCTGTGCGCAATCGCGTGCGTCGTCCTGGTTACGCTTTCGATAACGGGCTGCGGGGCCTCGGCTCAAGACCCTAATGCACCGTTGGGCTTCACCACATCCCAGACCTACATCACGATTGAAAACCGTTCGGGGAACGCACTTGCCGAGGGGCTGATCGAGCTCGTGCCCTCCGGCGTGCTGGCACCGTTCCGGCGCGAGCTTCCAAGGCTGGAATCGGGAGCGAAACGCGACGTGCCGTACGACCTGTTCTCTGGTGCAGGCGGAGCGCGGTTCCGCCCGGACGTCACGCGAATCAAGGCCGTCCGGATCACGGCAAAGGATATTGCCGGTAAGACGTACAAGGTGGAAGCGCCGTTCAACTGAGGCGGGTTCCACTAGACTGTGGGGGTGAAGCTGCTGGCCATCGCGCTCGCCCTCTTCCTGATGTCGCCTCCGCCCGCGCATGCGGGCGCGGGCGAGGAACCCCAGGCGATCGTTCTTCGCAACGACAACCCGCCGCCCGTCGCCACATCGATTCCATCCGAGATCCCGCTGTTCCCTCTTCCCGAGGTCTCGCTGTTTCCTGGAGTATCGCGGCCGTTCATCATCTTCGAGCCGCGCTATCGCGACATGATCGCCGACGCGCTCGAGGGCAGTCGCATCGTTGGCATGGTGGCGCTGCGCCCGGGATTCGAGAAGGACTATGAAGGGCGTCCGCCGATCTACGAGGTCGGATGCGCAGGCCAGATTCAGCAGTACGAGAAGCTTCCCGACGGGCGCTATCTCATCCTGCTTCGCGGGGTGATGACGTTTCGGATCACGAGCGAGGATCAGCGCAAGCCGTATCGCATCGCGCGCGTGGAAGCCCTGCCGGACGTCCTCAAGACCGAGGAACTGGGGCCACTGAGCACGCTCCGCGAACGACTGACGCAGCTTCTCTACGTCGCCCTGCCGCTTGGCGCCGAACCACCGGACCCGGATCTCGACGATGCGGAATTCGTCAACGTGACGGCGCAGAACCTGCGCATGTCGGAAGCCGAGCGGCAGGCGCTGCTCGAGCACAACAGCGTCCTCGCCCGCGCTCGCGCGCTCGTCGAGCGGCTCGAGCGCAAGTGAACCGATGAAGCCTGGTGACGCCATCGGCCGCTACGTGGTGCGCTCCCCGCTTGGCGGCGGCGGAATGGGTATCGTGTTTCTCGCCGAGGATCAGGCGCTCGGGCGCAAGGTCGCGCTCAAATTCCTCCCGCCCGGGTTCGCCCACGAAGCGAATGCCGTAGAGCGCTTCCGGCGCGAAGCTCGCGCCGCCTCCACACTGAATCATCCCAACATCTGCACCATCCACGAGATCGGCGAACACGACGGCCAGCCGTTCATCGCCATGGAATGGCTCGACGGCCGAACGCTGCGCGAGCACCTGCATTCGCAGCGATTGCCGATCGACGACCTGCTCGCCATGGCGATTCAGATCGCTGACGCACTCGACGCCGCGCACAAGGCTGGCGTCGTGCACCGCGATCTCAAGCCCGCCAACATCTTCGTGACGACGCGCGGACACGTGAAGCTGCTCGACTTCGGGTTGGCGCAAGTGCAGCCGGCGGCGTCTCCCGGCGTCTCGGCCCTGCCGACTTCACCAGCGGAGGTCAGACTCACGAGCCCTGGAACGGCGCTGGGAACCGTCGACTACATGTCGCCGGAGCAGGCACGCGGCGAACCGCTCGATGCGCGCTCTGATCTCTTCTCGTTCGGCATTGTCCTCTATGAGATGGCGACGGGTTCGCCGCCGTTCGTGGGCAATACACCCGCCGTCGTCTTCCACGAGATTCTCAGTAAGGTACCGGCGCCGCCCGCACGACTGAACCCTGACGTTCCGCCAGAGCTCGATCGCCTGATCGGGAAGGCGCTCGAGAAAGATCGCGACGTTCGTTACCAGAGCGCGGCGGAGATGCTCGCCGACCTGAAGCGGCTCAAACGCGACCTCGCCCCGCACCCGGTGACCGTGAGCACAGACGCACCAGCGGCACCACCCAGTGATCGTGTGCCCCTGAAAGCGCCGGCGTCGGATCGCCAGCTGGCGGCGGCGATCGTCGGGCGACATCGCGGAGCGTTGGCGTTGGCCGTTGTGGGACTCGCGGTGGCGCTCGGTGCGGCTTACTACCTGAGTCAACGTCTCGGTCAGTCCCCTGCGACGGAGCCGGCGTTGTCGTTACAAGGCGCTGAGATCGAACAGTTGACGACGATTGGCAACGCAGCGCTTCCGTTCGTCTCTCCTGATGGCCGGTACGTCGCGTACGTCCAACGAAACGGTGGCGATGAGAGCCTGTGGATCCGTCAGACCGGTGTAATAAGCAACGTGCAGATCGTTGCGTCGCGCCCCGGTGTGAGTCTCGCCGGCGTCACCGTCACACCCGACGGGACGTTCGTGGACTATCTCACGCTCGAGAGTTTGCCGAAGGTGGTGTTGACGTTGTGGCGCGTGCCATTTCTCGGCGGAACTCCGCGCCGCCTGATCGACGACGTGCATTCACCAGTGGCGTGGTCGCCCGACGGCAAGCAGATGGCGTTCACGCGAGCAGATCCGGCGACCTCACACAGCTCGTTGGTGATCGCTGACGCAGAAGGCCGTAACGAGCGCACGCTCGCGCTGCGAGAGGGCTCGGACCTCGGGTTCTTCACGGTACGCAGTGGGGGAGATAACTTGCGGCTGTCATGGTCCCCTGACGGCAAGGTCATCGCTCTTCCCGGCTGGGGCGTTCGTGGCGGTGTCCTGACTGGCTTTGCGGTGTTCGTCGGGGTATCAGATGGAGACGTCAAGACGAAGGAAATTACGCCTCCAGGCGTGGCCATTTGGTTCGACAACAGCTCTCTCGTGTTCGGTCGATCGCTCGGACAGAACTCCCCGCAACAGTTGTGGCGCATGGCATATCCCTCGGGCGATCAGTCACGCCTGACCAACGATCTGAGCACCTATCGCGCCCTGAGTCTTACAGCGGACCGCAACACGCTCGCTGCCGCGCGGACCGAGGAGCAGGTGGACATCTGGATGGGAGACGGCGCCGCAACGAATGGACGTGATGTCGCGCCCGCCATCCGTCCCATAGTGGCCAACGGCTCCAGCCTGGCGTGGGCGTCGGATCGACTGATCTTTACTGCGCGAGCGAGTGGCGGCATGGGCTTGTCGACGCTGAAACCTGACAGTGCGGCATCGGAGCAGGTCATGGTTGATGCCGACGCCCCGTCTGTCAGCGCGGACGGTCGCACGATTGTGTACGTCTCTCGTGCGAGGGAAACCTTGAATACGCTGTGGAGGACCGACCCGAACGGAGGGCGTCCGACACGAATCGCAGGCTATGCGGATCAGCCGGTGCTCACACGTGACGATCGCTCGGTGATCTTCACCGCGCCGACCAGCGCCGGCAGGCGGCGGCTGTGGATCGTTCCCACCGAAGGCGGCACACCGTCGCAGCTCACCGACCTCGAGGCCTACACGCCGGACGTATCGCCAGACGGAAAGTCGCTGGCCTTCGCGTCGGTCGACGACAAGAACCGAACGACGATCATCGTCTGCGACCTGCCGGCATGCTCGACGCAGAAACGCCTGACCCCACCTGGCCTTGCGATCGCGCTCGGTGTTGGAGGCCGGCTGCGGTGGACGACGGACGGCGGTGGTATCGCGTACGTCAACATGCAATCACAGCCGAACCTGTGGGTGCAGCCACTCAGCGGCGCGCCGCCGCGTCAACTGAGCCACTTCGCCGACGGTCGCGCGATTCTCGATTTCGCCTGGTCGCGCGATGGTGCGCGTCTTGCCATCGCCCGCTCCAAGACGACGACCGACATCGTTCTGTTTCGCGGTTTGCTGGGACGGCCTCCCGCCCCGTAGCGGATGCTATCCGCGCCGGATCTTCGAGGCCTCGAACAGAATCTGGATGCGATAGACCGCTTTCGTGCGGTATTTGATCTCGCCCGTCTTCAGATCCACTCTCTCGGGAATCAGCTGCATCGTCTTGTCGACGGATGCGTGATAGCCACGCTCGGAGAAGAGATCGATCAGCATCGGGATCGCGAGCGGCTCGTTGAAGATCGGATCCTCAGAGTTCACGTGCGCGCGGCCAGACAGCGCGTGCCGCTCGATGATCGGCATGAATTTGGTGGCGATGAGCTGCACGACCTGAGTCAACAGCTGGGTGTGTTCCAGCTCGTAGCTATCCAGTCGCTTGACCAGCTCCTGCCGGCCGTGGACGACGAGCTCCTCGGCAAGTGGCAGCGCGCGCACGCGTTCGAACGTGCGCGGGTCCAGCTCCAGCGAGCTCTGATACTTGAGCTCCTTGAGGATGTTCGCCTGCACTTCGGCGATCGGACCCTCGGCGTTGATGAAGTGGTAGTGATAGAGCTGCCGCAGCGACGTGAGCGCCGTCCACGTCTGCTCCTTGAACACCTGATACCGGCGGCGCACGAGATCTTCTGAGAGATCCGTCGCGCGCAACTCGATCGCGGTGCCGTCACCCGTCTCAGAGACTTTCTTGTTGTGTTCGGCGATCTCGCGCCCGCGACCGAGCTGGCGGGCGATGCTCGTGCTCTCGCTGACGAAGAGCACCATCGCGTGAATCGTCGGCCGGCGAAAATGAATCGCCAGCGGCGTATCGGCGAACTGGTTGTGCAGCTCGTTGATCTTCTCGACAAGCAGCTTCAGGCATTCCACCTGCACCGGCGTGCGCGGGAAGCCGTCGAGCACGACGCCGTCGCGATACGTCGGTTCCAGCAGCTTCCGCAGCAGGAGGCTGACCACCTCTTTGTCGCCGACCATCACGCCCTGCGACTTCAGCTTCTCCATCTCCGGCGTCGTGAGCAGCTCGCTGATCACGATCGGCGGGCAGGTCAGACCGCGCGTGTCGTTGATGAACTGCGTCTGCGTCCCCTTGCCGGAACCCGGCGCACCGCCGAGGAGGATGATCTCCTTCGGAAAGCGAAGATCCTCGCGGCCGACTTCTTCCTCGAGGCCCTCCCAACAGGGGGTGAAGATGATGCGCGCATCCTTGACTTCGAGGTCGAGGATCTTCGACGCCGGGCGGTCGGTGACTGGTGAAGACATGAACTCCAAGAGTATCGGACGATCCGATGCCTGACCAAGTCCCCTAATCGTGATTTGCCCGGATTGGCACAGGCGCGCCGACGCGTCTCAGGGCTTCACGACCGGCACAGAAATCTTGGACAACCTGTCTGCGCCGTAGGCGATCGTGTTGCGGGCGATCGCCACCTGCGTGCTCGTGTACGGGTCGAACGCGGTATTGAGGTTGCGAGCGTAGCTGGGAAAATTGCTCGACGATACCTCGACCCGTACGCGATGGCCTTTGAGAAACGTGTTCGCGACGAGCATTGCAGGCGGCGTCACGCGATAGAACTCGCCCGTCTCCATGAAGACCTGTTTGTCGGCGCCTTCGCGATACCTCATGCGCTGAATCGTGTCCGCGATGTTCCACGCCGTTCCATCTGGTGCAACGTCGACGAGCTTGACGGTGAAATCGGTATCAGGCGCGGTCGATCCGGCAAACAGCTCCACCTCCACATATCCAAACACGGCGAGATCCTCTGCCAGCGCGTCGCTCGTGTACACCAGCACGTCCTGGCGCGATTCGATCGCACGCTGATCGTACGCACCGTCATTCCGCTCCTGATCGGTTCCGACGCCGCTGATCTCGCCGCCGTGCGCAATGACCGGCCTCTTCGGATCGTAGGTGAACGTATCGCTGCCACCGGCACTCGGCGCGCTCTCGACGAGGCGTCCAAAGCCGTTCAACGTGTTCGCATGCCCGGCGCTCGTCAGGTAGAACACACGCGACGGATCGCGCCCGCCCCACGGCACGGAGCTGAAGTCCATCCAGCGGTTGGCGCCCGCCATGTACGCCGTGATCGGGCTCTTCGGCAGACTCGCCGACGCATCGTCTTTGAGCCAGCGATTGAGCCAGTTGATCTGCCGATCGACCAGGTCGATCCGTGTGTCGCCCAGCACGCGATCGCCGATCTTGTCAGTCTCGGATGTGCGGCCGAACGCACAGTGCTGGCCGTTCGTGATGACGATCGCCTGGCTGCCGGCAGGATTCTCCTGCCGCGTCTTCTCGAAGAACGCGACCGTCGATCGCGATGAGATGTCGTAGAGCGCTTCGGCCCAGAGCCCAGGCACTTTGATGACATCCGCATTGGTCACACGGTCGTCGTCCCAGTCCGGATGCGACGGACCTCGTCGCAGGTACTCCGCGAGCTCAGTCTCGGGCGCGCTGGCTGCCTTGCCCATGTCGATCATCGGCAGATACATGCGCGCGGTGTCGTAGACCTGAGCCTCGATGTGTACTTCTTCCCCACCCTTCTTCAGCCCCATCTCCTCGAAGAAGTAGTTCGCCCATCCCTGCTGCCACACTCCGCCACGCCAGAAGTTGCCCTGCTCGCGAAACGGTCCCGCCTCCGCCACACCCACACCAGCCGAGTAGGCAATCATCGCCTTGTGCGCCGGATGCCCGAGCGAGGCGAGCTTCAACTGATTCTCGGCCGACGATGAGCAGCCGTAGGTGGCGACTTTGCCGTTGGACCACTCCTGCGCGGCGATCCAGTCGAGCGTGTCCCAGCCGTCTTCGTCGGCGCGACCGAGCATGTGCATGTCGCCCTCGGACTTGAATCGTCCGCGCTCGTGTTGCTGCACGACGCCGTAGCCCGACATGAGGAGCTTCGTGATGAACTCGCTTCGCTGGCTGATCTCGGTCTTGTAGGGCGTACGAATCAAGACGACCGCGACCTTGCCCGACGCCGCCGGAAGATAGACGTCCGCATAGAGCCGGACGCCGTCGCGCATGCGAACCTGCACCGCCTCGATCGTGCGCGCGGCGGGCGTCGTAGACGTCGAACACGATGCCGCCGCCAACGCGATGGCGACGAGGAAGGCCGCGCGGACCCGCGATGCTGTCATGGCCACTCCGCGTATCATCGTACGAATGTCGATGGAGACAAAAGAACTGGGTTTTGGTCAGCGAATCGGGCAGATCATGCAGATGGCCTATGTCGTCGAGGACATTCACGCAGCGATGGACGTCTGGATCCGCGACTGCGGCGTCGGGCCATGGTTTCTGCTCGAGAGTTTTACCGGCCCCGAGCAGCGATACCGCGGTCAGCCGGTCACGGCGGACATCAAGCTCGCGATGTCATTCGCCGGGCACATGAATATCGAGCTGATTCAGCCGCGCGACAACCATCCGTCTGTCTACAAGGAATTGATCGACCGGCGAGGTCATGGCTTCCATCATGTCGGGATTGCAGTCTCCGACGTGCCGGCAGTCCGCGCTGACTACGAGGCCCGCGGCTTCCGGACTGCCTTCGAGGCGCCGGTGCCGAGTGGCGGCTCTGTCTGTTATCTGGAAAACGGGACCCTCGACCCGGCGTTCATCGAGTTGATACCCGCGACGCCGGGGATGGACGACATGTTCACGCGCTTCTGGCGCGCGACGATCGACTGGAACCGGAAGGATCCCGTCAGACCGTTTGCGTAGGGTGTGATGCCGGCTGCTGAACGTCGGCAGTCACCGGTGCAACGCCACGCATCATCAGGAACAAGCTGGCCGTCAGGATCGCGCGTGCGCCCGCCAGGCTCACGGCAACTGAGAGTGCCATCACGAACGCGATTTCAACAATCTCCATAGTCGCTCCAATACGCTCTGGTGCAAAACAACCGCCAACTTGCGGAGTGCGTATCGGAGCGCGTCTTCTTTATCGCGCGTGTAAATCGTCGATGACTGTGGTCACACCATCGGTTTCACGCGCGAGCGCCATCGCGCGAGCGCGTTCAACACTGGACTCCACGGTGCCACTGAGTGTCACCGTCGTGCCGTGAGTTGTCACATTGATTGCGCGCGCTTTCACGGAATCATCAAGCGCCATCTTGGCCTTGATCTTCGCCGTGAGCGCGGCCTCGTCGATCGTTTCTTCAACCTTGGTGGCCGCAATTGCGGCCTTCTCACCGATGTCGGCACCACGTTCGCGGGCGCGTTCAACGGTGTTCGATGTTTGCGGGACGTCCGCACGGGTGCTCAAGGCTTCCCTGGTGCGCACGCCTCCGAAATACCCCATCAAGAGGAAGGTGACAGCGACGACGATGATCACGATGAGCAAAGCACGCAGGATCGACATTGCATCCTCCGCCTTTGGCTCATTCAAGCGCGTTGCCAGTGGAAGAAACGGATCAGCCGGCCGGGTCCGGCTGTCGCCTTCGCGCCCCGGCGCTACGGCGCCCAAGGACGCCGGACGCGACGGACTGTGTAGAGCTGCCGTGTAGAGCTGGACACGTGTTCGTGTAAATCCGAACACCTCAGGTCACGGTGCAAGATGCTCGGTCACTTCGATATACGTCCCCCACGGATCAGTCAGGAACGCGACTCGAGTCTGCGTGTTTGGCACCTGTCGAGGCGGAGCATCGAACTTCAGTCCCTGGGCGACCAGCTTCTTCTCGAACTCGTCGATGTTCTTCACATCAAAGCCGAGGTGATCGATCTCGCGGCCCTTTGTAGGAGCGAGTTTCCCTTCGCCGGCCGAGAACGAGAGATTGAACCGATGGAAGTAGTCGCAGTCGGTGAGCCCTGGTAGCGCGACGCGCTGGCGCTTTCCGGGAATGCCGCCAAACACCTTCTGATACCACGCCTGGATCGTCGGGATGTCCGCCTGCGGCGGATAGAGATGAATGTGATCCATGCTGACCGGCCCGGGCAGCGACGGATCGCCAAAGACTTCCACGCGAATCGAGCTGTCGGGCGCGTAGACGTATCCCTGGTTCGGGTTCGTCTCGCCGACGTCGAATTTCACGCCAGCTGCCTTCCAGCGCGCACGCGCCGCGGCGAGGTCCTTGTACACAAAGCCAAAGTGGTTGACGATCGATCCGGCGGACGGTGCAGTCGGCTCGGCCTGGCGCAGCATGATGAAGACGCCCGGGAACTGAATCAGCGTCAGCGGCCCGTTGCTGACCATCGTCCCGCCGAGCGCCGTCGTCCAGAACTCCTTCTGGGCATCGACGTTCTTGACGACGAGATGGATGTGTCCGAGGGCGACTCCCAGATCGTTGGGAGGTGCCAGCTGCGCGAACGCCGGCGTGGAGACGAGAGCCAGGCATCCGGCGAGAGCAAGGAGTCGTCGCGTCATGAGTGGCCTCCGATCGGCCACAAGGCTACACTACCCGACAGCTCGCTTGTGTTGGTCGCGTCGGCCAGATCGGTCCCGCAGGAGTCGGCCGGATTTCATCCGCGGCCTTCACTGATGGCCTCGACACAAGCGAAACCGTAGCTCATGATCCAACACATCTCATATTTGGGCCATCATTCGCTCCGAGTTGCCGATCACGACACACAGAGGCACTGAGGCACCGAGGAAGACTTCAAAGGGTTTCTCTGTGCCTCTGTGTCTCGGTGTGTCGTATTGGGTGGCAAGCGAGAGATGTGATCAATCATGAGGAACCGTAGAGTAAGTTGGCGTTGACGCTGGCGGGCGACCCGCGTATGGTCTCGCCTATGACAATGCGCCTCACGCCGATCTCAGTCTGGGCCCTTATCGGAGTCGTCACACTTACGTTGAGTACGACCATGGCCGGGCAGGATCAGGCCGCTCCGCCGGCGCAGGGCCGGGGGCGCGCCGCGGGCCCACCGCCACCTCCGCCGGAACCACAGGCCGGGCACCCATCAGGGAAGCTCGTGATCTGGGGTGATGTCGTGAGCTTCGACGTTCCCGGCACGCTGCCCACGCACTGCATCCAGATGAGCCGCTTCAAGCGCGGTCAGCGAATTGGCTTTCGCATGACGGCCATCGACGGTGGCACTGGTGAAACGGAGAACACCGCAGTACTGGTCGCGCATTTAAAGTACGCCGGCCAGACAATCGACATACCGATGCGATGGCGTGGCCAGGGCGGATTCCCGGCTGCGGAATACCCGCGTCAGCCGTCGGAGATGTGGACCGGAGTCTGGGTCGTGCCGGCAGATGCCGTGCCCGCGACCTTGAGCTATACCGTCACTGCAACCGATCGCTTCGGCCGAACGGCGAACTTCTCGCCGTTCATCAACCTCGTGTCGCAGATCTCGATCGTCGAGTAGCTGGTCCCTGGGCTCTGACACA
>Ga0315912_10004375_pt1 | contig 13426 bp, 13 predicted proteins | sample VfabasoilMG_FD_204469 | JGI IMG/M metagenome (GOLD analysis project Ga0315912, IMG submission 204469) | Garden soil microbial communities collected in Santa Monica, California, United States - V. faba soil | ecosystem: Environmental > Terrestrial > Soil > Garden | place: USA: California... | reverse complement strand
ATCCAAAAAGCCAGCATGGCCCAAGCCGGGAGACGGATGAGTTGCGGCCTGGCCACATGGGCCGAGAACATGAAGGCCAATTTGCTTTTGGGAAAGAACAGGGTGTAGAGGAGCAGGATGCCCGAGATGCCCCCGCTGGCCCCCACGTGGGGGATGGTCCCCCCGGGGTCCATCAAGACCGTGAGAAGGCACCCCCCGACGGTCGCCAAGGCCAGGACCCCCACGAAGGCCATGGGGCCCAACCGGTCCTCCACCCCTCGGCCGAACACCAATAGGAAATACATGTTCCCCAACAGATGCATCCACCCTCCATGCACGAAGAAACAGGTCAGGAAGGTCAAGCCGCCCCACCGGCCGAATTCCGAGGGGATGAATCCATAGGTCTGCACCGACGCGATGAAGTCGGTGAAAAAGTAGACGCTCAGGATCACGGTCAGGACAAGCGTGGTCAAGGTGGCCCAAGGGGCCTTCTCCAAGGTCCTCCCCTCGTCCTCCACGGGAAAACCGAAGGCCGCGAGGTATTTCTGCCAGAGCGGGAGGTGACTGGCGTCCAGGGCGTTCTCGAGCTTGGCCCTCTCCGCGATGAGCTCGACCTTGTGGATGGCCATCATCTCCCGGACCTGCTGGGGAAGGTCGTCCTTCTTGGGTTCCGGGGGCTTCACGGTCTCGGGTGCGGCTTGGAGGGGAAGGACCGCTCTCTCCCTGGGGCCCAGCCAACCCAAGAGGCAGGCCTTGCAGAACTGGAAGACCGCCGGATCCCCCTCGGCGGGACGGAAGACGCGGTTCAGGGGCTTTCGGCAGGAAGGACAAGGGGCTCCCTCGGCCTTCTCCTGGGATCGGACCTCCTGCCAAAGTTCGTTGTAATAGGAAGGTTCGACCGTACGGCGGAGGGTGGAAAGGGCAACGAGCCAATGACCGCAGGACCCGCAGGCCCAGAAAGCGCCGTATTCGCTCTGGCGTTTTTCCAGGATTTGTTGGCAGACCGGGCATGGTTGCAAGGTCGCCTCCCGAACGGCAGGGTAGGGTCAGGCCAGGACGGCGTCGGCCTCGATCTCAACGAGCATCTGGGGGTCGATGAGCTTGGAGACCTCCACGATGGCCATGGCGGGGCGGATCTCGCCGAAGATCTCCCCATGGGCGCGGCCGTACTTCTCCCAATCGGCGATGTGGGTCACATAAAGACGGGTCCGTACCACGTCCTTGTAGGAAGCCCCGGCCTTGGCGAGGGCCTCCCCGATGGTCTTGAGGGCGTTCTTCGTTTGGACATAAGGGTCTGGATCGAACTTTCCATCCGGGCCCGAGCCCGTCGTACCGGAGACGTGGATGGAATTGCCGACCTTCACGGCCCGGGAATAGCCCAGGATGGGCTCCCACTTGGACCCCGTGCTGATGTTCTCTCGCTTGGACATGGTTAGCTCCTGGTTCTTGGTCTGGAACGGCGCTCGGTGGGCGCCTAACGATAAGCCTTTACCCTCCGCCGACCTTCCGGGGGGCGCTGATCTGCTTGGCGGTGTTCTGGGAGGTATGGGGCCTCATGGGCCCACCCTTCTCATGTTTCAGGTGCTCATGGGTGTGGTCGTGGCCATGATGGTCATGACCCTCATGATCGTGGTCATGCTCTTTGGCGGCCTTGGCAGCGTCCGCGTTGGTCTTGGCCAGGGCGGCGCTTTGCGCCTCCTCGTCGGCCCTTAAGTGGCACTTCTTGTATTTCTTCCCGGAGCCGCAGAGGCAATCATCGTTGCGCCCGGTCTTGATCCTGGATTGCCAATTGTTTTCAGCCATAAATCCACCATTCCCTTTCAAAAACACTAGTCAAAATGCCAGACTGATTGTTTATCATCTTAAAAAGCCAAATCGCAAGACAGCATTATAAACGGAGCCGTATCAATATGGGCATTTCCTTCAAAACAAGAATAATTCTCTGGGGCCATTCTGGCGGAAAGTGTTTTTTATGCAGACAAGACTTAATTGTAGAAGATGACAGCGTGCCGGCTTTAATTGGAGACATAGCTCACATCGTCGCCGAACACAATGACGGGCCGAGAGGCAATCCATTATTGGCGCCAGAAGAAAAGAACAGCCCCGAAAATCTTCTGCTCCTTTGTAAAAACTGCCATAAAAAAATCGATGATCAAATCTTGAAATATTCCGTCGATGAACTGAAAAAAATAAAATCATCCCATCTTGAATGGATTAAGAAAAGCTTGAGTGCTTCGGATATCCAAAAACAAAAAGATACAGAGATATATGTAACGTATATCGAGGATTGGGAAAAATTAGTTCATCTTAGCGAGCGGAACGCATGGACGTCTTGGGTATTAGGGCCTAATGTCGAACTTTGGAAAAGAGTTGAAAAAGATCTTCAAGAAACAAGACGTTGGATATTTAGTCGAATCTGGCCCAAAAGACACACTTCATTAGAAAAATCTTTCGAGAACTTTTCGTGTGTATTACATGACTTTTTGGAAGTTTTTCATGAGCACTCTTCTTCCAGAAGCGACCTTTTCGAGACCGAACGTTTTTATAAAATCCCAGACTGGGACGAGCCAAGATATAAAAAGCTTTTAGACGAGTATGAAAATCACGTCGCCTTAGTGACCAGTTTAGTCATGGAATTAACGAAGGCTGCCAATCACATATGTGAAAAAGTTAGAGAACTTATTGCGCCTTGGTATCGCTTAAAGGAAGGTGCCTTAATCGTTGAAGCCGGACCTTTTGAAGATTTAAAGATGCGGATATATCGCCCTGAATACGATTTTCCGGAAAAAAGCACCGACCAACCTTACCCCGGTCTTGATGCGATCAAAGCAGAAAGAAAAACAAAATAATTACCTAGTTCGCTTTCCCCTTTTTAACCGTTTCTTTCGCTCTCTTGGCCTCGGCGGCGGTCCATTCCTCGTACTCGGCGAAGCTTCCCTTGAAGTCGGTGTAGGTGCCGTCCATCTTGAGCTCCAGGATGCGGTTGGCCACCTTGCCGATGAGGTCCTGGTCATGGCTGGTGAAGATCACCGTACCCGTGTACTCGAAGAGCGCGGTGGAGAGCGACTCGATGGACTCCAGGTCCATATGGTTCGTCGGTTCGTCGAGGATCAGCACATTGCCGCCCTCCAACATCAACCGGGAGAGTACCATACGCTGGCACTCGCCCCCCGAGAGCACCTTCACGTTCTTGTCCTGTTCCTCGCCGGTGAAGAGCATCCGCCCGAGCATCCCACGGATGACCTGGCCCTCGGCCAGGGTGTCGAATTGCCGGAGCCATTCCAGGGCCGTCATGTCCTTGGTCAATTCCTCCTTCACGTCCTGGGGCATGGAGGAGAGCTTGACGGTGCTGCCCCAGGCGACCGTCCCCTCGTCGACCTTCACGCCCCATTGGGCGAGGGTGGAGCCTTCCGCCTTATAGGACCCCACAAGGCTCTTCGCGAGGGTGGTCTTCCCCACCCCGTTCGGGCCGATGATGGCGATCTTGTCCCCGTTGCCCACGATGAAGCTGATCTTCTTGAGGACCTTCAGGTCGCCGTAGCCCTTGCTGATGCTCTTCACGTTCAGGATGTCCTTGCCGGCGCCCTGCTTCTCCTTGAAGAAAAGACGCGGGTACTGACGCGTGGAGGGGATGATGGTCTCCAGCTCGATCTTCTCGAGAAGACGGGCGCGGCTCGTGGCCTGGGCGCTCTTGGAGGCGTTGGCCGAGAAGCGCGCGATGAAGGTCTTGAGCTCCGCGATCTGCTTCTCCTTGCGGGCGTTCTCGGAGAGCTTGCTGTCGAGGGCCTGCTTGGAGGCCGCGCTGAAGAAATCGTAGTTGCCGGAGTACACCGTCACCTTTTCCCGGTCCACGTCCGCGATATGGGTGCAGACGTGATTGAGGAAGTGACGGTCATGGGAGATGACGATGATGGTGCCGTCGTAGGCGTTGAGGTAGTCCTCGAGCCAATCGATGGTGCGGATGTCCAGGTTGTTGGTGGGCTCGTCGAGCAGGAGCACATCGGGCTTGGCGTAGAGCACCTGGGCCAAGAGCACCCGGACCTTCCAACCGCCGGTCAATTGCTTCATCTTCCAGTCGTGCTTGCCCGTCTCGATGCCCAGGCCTTCCAGCAATTCCCCGGCCCCGGCCGTGATGGTGTAGCCGTCCATGTCGCCGAACTTGGCCTCCAGGTCGGCGGCCTTCAGACCCTCGTCATGGGTCATGTTGGGCTTGGCGTAGAGGGTGTCCTTCTCCTGCTGGATCTTCCAGAGGTCCTCGCGGCCCATGAGGACCGTGTCGAGCACCGAGTGCTCGTCGAAGGCGTACTGGTCCTGCTTGAGCATGGCGACCTTCACGCCGCGGTCCACCGCGATCTCGCCCTCGTCGGCCTTGATCTGGCCGGCCAGGATCTTCATGAAGGTGGATTTCCCAGCGCCATTCGCCCCGATGAGACCGTAGCAATAACCGGGGTTGAACTTGACGGTCACGTGGTCGAAGAGGACCTTCTTGCCGAACTTGAGGGTGATTTCCTTCGCCGAGATCATTTCCTATGCCTTTTCTGGTCCGTCGACCGCTTGGAGAAAGCCGCAATTTTCGGTGGATTCATGGGGCGAGTCAAGCGACTTCAGGGCTTCGGGGACGGGGGGGCCGCCAGGGGATCGGCCTTTTTCCTGGGGGACCGGATCTGCTCCAAGTGGCCCCTGAACTCGGAAAGCCTTTCCTTCTCGCCCATCTCCAGGTTGTGCCGCTTGTACCGGAAACGCCCCTTCTCGAACTTGAGGACCTGTCCCTCGTTGGCGATCCAGGGCCGGGTCTTCACGTTGGCCGTGACGGACCCCTCGTGCGAGGCGACCCAGAGCAGGTCCTTGCGGCGGCTCACCTCGAAGAGGGTCCCGTGAGCGCGGCAGAGGACCTCCCCGGCGGAGATCAGGAATTGGGGGGAGGACTTGGGGTCGAGCTTCACGAAGAGCCTGCCCGTGACGAGGTTGATCTGGCACCTGGCCTTGAACTCGGGGATGTCCAGGCGGGAGATCCTCACCTGCGTGTTGGGGCCCAGGTGAAGGTGGGCCTTCCCCTTGAGGGACAGCACGACCTCCCCCTTGGGCCCGGTGGTGAGACGGTCCCCCTCGTCCACCTTGTGTCCCCGCTTGAGGCGATACTTGGTGGCGATCTTGTCCCCATAGGTGGTCACGCGGCCCGTCACGTCCAGGACCTCGAACCTCAGGTCGTCGTCGTCCGCCCGAAGGGGTGAGGGACCCAGGAAGAGAAGGGTCGAAAGGAGGATCAGGGATGTCCGCAGCGCGCTTCTCATGGGTTTCCTCTTAAGTAAGGCGGCACATTATAGGACGGAATGGCGGGCAGGGGCTTCTTTTGCGCCGAGCGTTCCTTTAACATCTCCCAAGGACGGAACGATAAGGAGGACGACATGAGCGACCCGAACATCGCCGCGAAATTCCCGGCCAAGGTGGAGCTGGAACCAGGGAAGAACTACGCTTGGTGCGCCTGCGGGCTCTCCAAGAGCCAGCCCTTCTGCGATGGGAGCCACAAGACCACCGAGTTCCGGCCCATCGTCTTCAAGGTGGAGGAGAAGAAGACGGCCTTCCTGTGCCAATGCAAGCAGTCCAAGAACAAGCCCTACTGCGACGGCACGCACAAAACCCTTCCGTAAGGGTTCAGCCTTGCCGTAACCACGCGTCCAACGTCTTCGCGTTGCCCATCGAGTCCGCCATCGGCATGACGGGAGACTCCTTGCGGCCTTTGCGGATGCACCGCGCCACCTCGTCCGCCTCGTAGGTATAGAGGTTCCGGTCAGCCTTTACCCAGATCGTGCGGGGCTTATGCCGCCAGCTCTTCTGGTAGATGATCTTGGACCTTCCGGGACCCCAACTGGCGAACCAGGGTCTTTCGAGGATGAGGGTCCCCTTGGAACCACAAACGCGGGCGATGCCCGCCTTGTCCGCCCGGGTGGCACAGCTGACCTCGGCCAGGATATCCCCCTTGAACTTGAGCACCGCCACGGCCCATTCATCCACATCCGTCGAACCTCTATGGAGGGACCCCTTCACCTGGACCGGATCCAAGAAGGGTTTTCCCTGCGCCACTCCCGCCACCAGCCTGGAAAAGGAGACGGGGTAGCATCCGATATCAAGGATGCCGCCACCACCGAGCTTTTTATTGAAAAGACGATGTTTGGGGTCCACGGGGTTATTGAAGCAGAAGGAAGCCTCGATCAATCGAACCTCTCCGATGAGACCGCTTCGGATCAATTGGATGAGCTTGGCGGTCTGGGGCAGACAACGGTACATGAAGGCTTCCAGGAAGAAGACCCGGTGCTTCTTGGCCGCCCCCAGCATGCGTTTCACTTCCCTGGCGTTCATCCCCAATGGCTTTTCGCAAAGGATGTGCTTGCCGGCCTTGGCGGCCTTCACCGCCCATTCCGCGTGGAAAGGATGGGGCGGGGCGATATAGACGGCTTCTACTTGCGGGTCATTGAGGACTTCCTGATAGGTCCCATAGGCCTTCGAAACCCGGTACTTCTTGGCGAATTTCTTGGCCGCGGAGTTAGTCCTGCTCCCCACCGCCACCAGCTTGCCGGTCTTGGAGTGGTTCACCGCCCAAGCGAATTTCTCGGCGATACCGCCTGTCGACAAGATGCCCCAGTTGACCTTCATGTATTCCCTCCCTTGGAAACCCCTGTCCCATCCACGATCAAGTGTGCCCTCTCCCGACATTGCTCTGCTTCGAAGAAACGCTTCTCCATCTCTTGGAACTTCCGCCAGATCTCCGGGGCCCCTGGGATGGCCTTGTCCCTTTCCAATCCCCTTTGGAGGCGCAGTTCCTGGGGCGCCTCGACCCAAACAGAGTAGCTGAGCCTAGAAGCCAGGGCCTTGCGCGAGGAACCGATCCCTTCCAATAGGACGAGCTTGGAGAAGGGTAGCTCCTTCCAATCCTTGAGACTGTTCCCGTGATAGTCCCCCGCCCAATCGCGGACCTGGTAACGGATACCCTTCCCTTGGAACAAGGGGGAAAGGACCTGTTCCTCCAAGCGGGGCCACCAGCCGGTCAAGTCCTCATTGGAGATGAAGTCATCGATCTCAAGGACCGGGACATTTCCCAGGGCCTTCACCAAGTTCCTAGCGAAAGTGCTCTTCCCCGACCCGGCGCATCCATCCACCGCTATCAGCTTCAGGGGCCAACGACTGTCCGCTATCAGGATCCGATGGGCGACTTGGTCGAAATTCATGTCCTCATCTTAACCCTTATCCTTCGAACTTGACCCATTCCGGCAGGCGCTTGAAAAGCTCCCGGACCCTCTTTTGAGTGGCCTCCACCCTCTCCATCATCCTCGCTACGTCCACCTTCTCCTTCCCCAGGCCCATGCGCCAAGCCAGGCGCCTCAAGCGCTCCGGGTCGGAAGGCAGCTCATTGTCGGCGGTCTCTCTGACCATGCGATGCCGTGCCTCCAAGAGACGGTAGAAATGGTAGGCCGCCAGCAGTTCGTCCAGGACCGTAGCGGGAACGATCCCCTCTTCCTTGAAATAGCCCATGACCGTCGGCACATGGGGCATGCGAAGGAGCGATTGGTCCTTCCCGTAAGCCACCTGCAGGATCTGCACGAAGAACTCCACGTCCACGATGCCCCCGGGCGAGACCTTGAGTTCCAGGCCCTGGGCCTTCTTCGCCTTGTCCTCCATGAGCCCCCGGATCTCCAGGATGGAATCGAATTCCTTGCGGGAGAGCCCCCGGCCGTACACGAAATCCTCGATGACCTCTTTCAATTGGAACCCGGCGCTACGGTCCCCTGCCAGGAAGACAGCCCTCGTGTAGGCCAATCGTTCGGCGGCCTGGGCATGGGTCGCAAAGTAGTTCCGGAACCCTTCCACGGAGATGACCATCTGGGACTGACGGCCCATGGGACGCAGTCTCGCGTCCACCGGATAGGCCACTCCCAAGGTCGTGGGCGCGTCCAGGGCCCGGGTAAAGGTGGCGGCCAGGTCCATATAGGCCTCGAACCCCACGTCCTTTCCCGCCTCATCGGCGTAGGAAAAGACCAGGTCCAGGTCCGACCCGTAGTTCATCTCCCGCGCCCCCAGTTTCCCCAGGCCCATGACGCAAAAGGCCTTGGGGATCGAGGGTCTTTCTCCCACCTTGGGGAGCCCCAACTTGTCCGTGGCGACACCTAGGGCAGAACGGGAAAGCGAGATGGCCAATCGGGAAAGTTCCGCGAAGCTCTCAAAGAGCTCCCTTTTCCCCAAGAGGTCCTGCAGGCCGACCCTTAGGACCTCGCCATTCTTCACATCCCTCAAGAGGTCCAGGCGGTCCTCCCAGTCCGGGGTCTCGGCCATGCGCTCCTCGAGTCCCATAAGGGTTTCTTGGACGGATTGGGCGCTGGCCTTGCCCACCGACCGCACGGCGATGTCGAAGTTGCCGGGCCGCCGCACCAGGATCTCGGAAAGGAAAAGGCTATTGGAGAAGAGCTCGAGCAATATCTTGAGAAGGGCGGGTTTCTCCAGCAGGTAACGCAAGTAGAAGTCCGGTAAACCCACGGTCTTCAGGAAGCTCTCCAATTGGTTCAAGGCCCGGTCGGGGTGGGGAAGCTTCGCCAGCTCCTTCAGGAGGATTGGCGCGAAGTCGGTCCAGACCAGTTCCCCCTTGGCGCCTCCCGTCCGTTTGAGCCGGGACGCCAAGGCGGCCAGGTTCACGGCCGCCTGCCGGGGCTCCAGGAAGGCCCCACCTGAAAGCGAGGTCTCGAGCGCCTCCTTGTCCCCCGCGAGGCTTTCCTGCACCACCTGGGCGGAAGGGTCCAAGCGGCGTTTGATCTTGAAGACCTCCTCATAGAAGGCCCTCACCCTCGTTGTCACCTCCTGATAGCGAGCCTTGAAGGGTTTGGAAGCCCCTCCCTCCTCGTGGGGGAAGCCCAGCGACCGGGCGATGCGCTCCAGGTCCTTGGGGTCCTTCGGGAGCGTGTGGGTCTGGAGCCCATGCACCTGTTGAAGACGGTGTTCGACGTTGCGTAGGAACCGATAGGCTTCCGAAAGGAATTGGGCGTCGGCCTTGAGGAGGATGCCCTTGGCGCCCAGGACCTCAAGGGCTTCCAGACTGTTGCGCCGCCTTACTTCCGGGTCCCTTCCCCCATGCACCAGTTCCTGGTACTGCACGATGAACTCGATCTCACGGATACCGCCACGTCCCAGCTTCACCTGGGTGCGGGTCCGCCCTTTGCCTTCCATCTTGCGCTTGATCATCCCCATGATCTCGCGCATCTCCTTGAGATACACAGCGTCGAAGCTCTTTCGGAAGATGAAGGGCTCGACCTCCTCAAGGAACCTCTCGCCCAACGCCTTGTCACCCGCGCAAGGGCGGGCCTTGGTGAGGGCCTGCAGTTCCCAGGGCTGGCTCCTCTCCTCGTAATGTCGGAGGTAGCTCTCCAGGGGCCGGGCCAGGTCGCCCATCCCCTCGGGCCGGAGGTTCATGTCCACCCGGAAGAGGTTTCCCAAGGAAGAAGGGGTTTCCATGGTCTTCAGGACGGATTCCGCCAGGTCGTTGAAGTAACGGTTCGCCTTCACCGGGTCCCCCGCCGCCTCGTACACGAACAAAAGGTCGATGTCGGAACTGTAGTTGAGTTCTTGCCCCCCGAGTTTTCCCATGCCGAGCACCGCGAAGGCCCCTTCGGGTCTCTTCTTTCCCCCGGCCGCGAGGGCTTCTTCTCCCAGGGCGATGGCGTGCTCCAAGAGGGCGTCCGCGAGCGCGGCGATCTCGAAAGTGAGGTCCTTCACGTCGCACAGACCCATCAGGTCCCTGGCGGTCAGGCGGAGCATGGCCCGGCGTTTCACCCGCCGAAGCGCGTTCGATTTCCCCTCCAGGTCCCGCGCCGCGGCCGTTTCCCTTTCCAGGGCCGCCTCCAAGCGCTCTTGGGAGAACTTGGCGGTGAGGCCGTCCTCTTCCAGGAGCCAATAGAGGAGCGGTGGGTCCTGCGAGAGGACCGCCGCCTGGGCCGGGGAAAGGCCTAGCACCTTGGCCAGCACCTGTCGGGCCATGGGATTCTTGACGAGGTATTGGAACAATTGGGAGGAGTGGAAGGAGGCTTCCGCGAAAGCGGAAAAATGAGTGGCGGCCAGGTCCGGGTCCGCCGATCGGGAGAACTCGACGAGCAACAGCGGCAGGAGCTCGGCGAAGGAAGAGCGACCGAAGGCGGCCTGACCGAAGGGAGAAAGCTCCCGCCAGACCTTGACGGGATGCTTGAAGCCGAAGGGCTTGAGGGCCTTTTCCAGCTCGGCCTTGGGCGGGACGGCTGGCTTGAGGAAGAGGGAAATGAGAGGATCGGCCATAGGCCCCCCGGCTACTTGACCGCTTCGTCGCCCTTTTCGGAGGTGCGGATGCGCACCGCGTCCAGGACGGGCGTCACGAAGATCTTCCCGTCCCCGATCTTGCCGGTCTTGGCGGCGCGGGACACGGCCTCCAGCACCTTGCCCTTGTCGGCGTCGGGACAGACCACCTCCAATTTCAACTTGGGCAGGAAGTCGATGGCGAAGGTCTCGCCCCCCACGGTCTCCTCATGGCCCTTCTGCTTGCCGAACCCGCGCACCTCGGAGACGGTCATGCCGGAGATGCCGGCCTTGACGAGGGCCTCCTTCACGGCGTCCAACTTGTGGGGCTTGATGACGGCTTCGATCTTGACCATGGGGACCTTTCGCTCGACTGGGTGCTCCCTTTTATACCTTGGAGGGGCGGGGTGAATCCATGACCGGCGTCACTCCACATCCTTCCCCAAGAAGGGCACATAGGGCGAAGGGAGCTCCAGGAAGGCCTTCGGCAGGGCCGGTTCGATGAAACGGTTGAGGACCGCCTGGTGGAAGAGCCCCAGCAGGAGCATCCCCAGGGCCAGGACAAGGACCGGCAGGCGGGCGGCCTGGGAAGGCGGTTCCGGCGGGGCCGAGGGCCCCCGGTGCTCGAAGAGGAGGAGCAGGAAGCGCAGGAAGACCACCAGGTTGAAGAGGACCGTCACGCCGATCACGGCCAGGAGGAACTTGTCGCCCTTCTCCAGGGCCCCGAGCACCAGGTAGTACTTACCGAAGAAGCCAGCGGTCGGGGGGACCCCCGCGATGGAAGCGGCGAACACGATGAGGGCCATGCCCGTCCAGGGCCTGCGGCGCGCCAAACCAGCCAAACGAGAGAGGGGCTGGGGACCCACGTTGGGGCGCAAGGTCCCTGCCGCGAAATAGAGGCCGGCCATCCCGAGGGTCTGGGCCAATAGTTCCACCAGGGCCCCCGTGAGCCCCGCCTTGTTCCCCAAGAGGACCCCCGCGAAGAAGAACCCGAACTGGGCGAGACCGAGCAGGGGAAGGGTCTCCATCAGGTCCCTCCTGCGGGCCGCCCATCCGAAGAGACCGAAGAGCAGGACCACCCCCAGGTGTTCCAGGAAGAGCAGCCAAGCAGGATGCGCCGCCCCCGGCACGTTCAGGGCCGAGAAGTAGAAGAAGAAAAGACAAAGGGCCCCCGTGCGGGCCAGACCCCCCGAAAGGAATCCCGCCAGGAAGGGAGGCGGCTGGGTCCCGACGCCCGGTCCGGGCGCCGACAGGACGAGCAGGAAGGCCCAACCCAGGGTGAGGAAAACGCCTCCCGCCAGGACCGCCTTGGCGTCGCCCAAGATGAAGAGCTGGGCCAAAAGATCCCCGAAGTGGAGGGTGCCGGTGGCGGACCAGAGGCCCAGGACCCCCCAGAGGAGGAGGGAGGCTCCCGCGCTCCCCAACAAGGTCCATTGGAAGGCCGCCTTCGCGCCCTGCTCGCAAGCCAACCCTAGTAGCAGCGCGCAACCCAATACCAGGACCTGCAAGAGGAGGTAATGGCTGAAGGCGTCCCGGACAAGGAGGAGTCCCGTCAGGCTCCCTGTCACGGCCAAGAGGACCGCTGGCAGGGAACGGATGTTCCAGCGCCCCACCATGCCATAGGCCGCGACCCCGCCAGAGTAGAAGAGGGTGAAGAAGGCCAGGACCAAGAGCAGACAGACGAAGAGGGCCTGGAGGGACGAGAGGGAGGCCTCGATGCCCCAAGGTGGGGGCCAACCGCCCAGGTTGTAGCGCCAAGGGATCTCCGCGGGAAGCTGGGCGAAGGTCCGAAAAGTCAGGATAAGCGAGGTCCCCAGGACCAGAAGACCGAAGGACCTAGCGGCCCGCGCCGACAGGAAACCGAGACCTAAGGCCGGCAGGACCGCCACCCAAGGCAGGAGGAATGGAAAAAGGAGAAGGTGGTCCCTCATCGCGTCTTCCCCTTCCGCTCCTTGGGATCCATCGGTTGGAGATCGACCAAGAAGAACAAAGCGCTGGCCACCAGGCATCCCACCGCGAGGATCGTAAGGGCCAAGGCCTGGCCCAGGGGATCCTCCTTGGTGCCAAGGGAGAAGGCCAGGACCCAGGGCCCCGCTTGGAGCAGACACCAAGCCAGGGAGCGCTGGAGTTGGGTCTTCCCGGCCCAAACACCGTAGAACCCCAAGAGGACCAAGAGCGACGCGAGGACCCAGGAAGCGTCAATCGCCATGGGCAGGCTCCGGACCCTTGAAGCAGGAGAGGAAGACCCCCGCCACGCAGAGAAGACCCGTCATCGACAACCCCCAGGCCCCCAGGCCCCTGGCCCCCTCCGAAGGAGCGAACCGGGCGAAGGGCTCGAAGTCCAGGAGATTGCCGCCGCCCCCAAGGGTGAAGAGGCAGATCCCCAAGGCCCCGAGGATCCCCAAGGACAGGAAGATCGTCGCGACCAACGCCCTTCCCCTCAAGGGGACCTGGGGCGAATGGGAGAAGGCGGTCAAAAGCCCCAAGGACCCGACGCACCAGGCCATCAGCACCAAGAGGAGCAGGTCGAAGGATCGGTAATCGGAGACCACCGCCAGGACCGGGGTCGATCCCGTCTCGCGGACGGCGTCCTGGAGGAAGCGGGTGGAAAGATGGGTCCCGAACCGGGGAGAGGGCGCGGTGAAGAAAAGCGCCGATCCCAAGAGCGCCGTGAGGAGGAAGGCGGCTTTTCGCAAGGGGGACCTTTCGGAAGGGAGCGGATCGGGTGGGCTTATCCTAGTGTCGGGCCCTGTAGCCGGTCAACGTGGAAGAACCGGTCCGGGTTATCATGGCCCCATGCCGAAGCTCCCTCTCATCGTCCTGCTCGGCGCCGCCGGGGCCCAAGCCCTCCTGTCCCAGGCCCAGGCGCCTTGGACCCTTTGGCCCGGTCTCGCCCTCGCCGCTTGGACCCTTTGGAAGTTCTCCTTACTCCCGGGACCGAAAGGCCCGACCCGTCCGCTGGCTCCTGCATGGGAGGCTGGTCTCTTCCTGGCCATCCTGGCCTTGGGGCTTTTCTTCCGGACCTACCGCCTTTCGGGGATCCCTGCGGGGCTCCCCGCTGACCAGGGCTTCATGGGCCTATCGGCTTTATGGGTCCTACGCGATGGATGGAACCCCTTCCCGGAGATCTACCGATCCCAGG
>Ga0315912_10004374_pt1 | contig 13431 bp, 5 predicted proteins | sample VfabasoilMG_FD_204469 | JGI IMG/M metagenome (GOLD analysis project Ga0315912, IMG submission 204469) | Garden soil microbial communities collected in Santa Monica, California, United States - V. faba soil | ecosystem: Environmental > Terrestrial > Soil > Garden | place: USA: California... | reverse complement strand
GATAACGCATCGACATCGATCTCGAACGCGTCTTCCATAAATTTATCAATTAATATCGGTTGACCAGGAGCCGCTTCGATCGCCTGTTGAATGAATCCTGCCAAATTGGCTTCTGAATCCACAAGCGCCATTGCCCTGCCCCCCAACACGAACGACGGTCTCACCAACACGGGATACCCGATTCTTTGTGCGACTTCCCGCGCCTCTTCAATCGACCGCGCGATTCCATTTTCCGGCTGAGGGATGTCCAACTCTTTGAGCAGTTTCGCAAACTCCTCGCGGTCTTCCGAAAGTTGAATCGCATGTGGCGACGTGCCCAAAATTTTGACTCCCGCCGCTTCGAGTCCCGCCGAGAGATTCAGCGGAGTCTGTCCGCCAAACTGTACGATCACCCCGACAGGTTGCTCTCTGTCAATGACGTTCAACACATGTTCCAACGTCAACGGCTCGAAATACAAACGGTCTGCCGTATCGTAATCCGTGGATACCGTTTCAGGATTGCAGTTGTACATGATGGTTTCAAATCCCATCTCAGACAAAGCAAACGCCGCCTGACAACAGCAATAGTCAAACTCGATTCCCTGCCCAATCCGATTCGGTCCACCGCCGAGGATCAAAATCTTCTGTTTATCCGTCGGTCGTGATTCATCATCCATCTCATACGCGCTATACAAATACGGCGTCTGCGCCTCAAACTCCGCCGCGCAAGTGTCGACTCTTTGGAATGTAGGTACTATTCCTAATGATTTCCGTAACTCTCTAAATGAAGAATGCAGAGTGAAGAATGATGAATTTAAAAGCCGCGTAATGTGTGAGTCCGCAAATCCCATTTGCTTCGCTTCATGCAACAATGCTTTCAACTCTGCCTTCTGCATACCGCTTTCTGCATTCCGAATTCTGCCTTCTACATTTTGTATCTCTTGCATTTGCGCCAAGAACCAAAGATCATATCCTGTTGCCTTTGAAATTTCGTTCAAATCCATCCCCTCTTGAATCGCCCGATAAACTCTAAACAACCGATCTGCCGTGGGTATCGAAAGCTTCTCAACATCGTAAGCAACCGCGTCTCGGTTCGGTCCGCTTCCATCCAAAAAGTCCACGCCGATTTCAAGCGATTGCACCGCTTTCAACAGCGACTCAGGGAACGTCCGCCCCAACGCCATCGCTTCGCCCACCGATTTCATCTGCGGACCGAGAGTCGGGTCCACGCCTGGGAATTTCTCAAACGCCCAGCGCGGAATCTTCGTCACCACATAATCCAGCGACGGCTCGAATGCGGCTTTGGTTTGCTTGGTGATGTCATTGGTGATTTCATCGAGTGTGTATCCCACCGCCACCAACGCCGCGAGTTTGGCAATCGGAAAACCCGTCGCCTTCGACGCCAGCGCCGACGACCGACTCACACGCGGATTCATCTCGATAACAACGACGCGTCCCGTTTTGGGGTCAACGCCGAACTGCACATTCGATCCGCCCGTCTCCACACCCACCGCGCTGAGCACACGATGAGCCAGGTCGCGCAAGATTTGATACTCGCGATCAGTCAGCGTCTGTGCAGGCGCAACCGTGATGCTGTCACCCGTATGCACACCCATCGGATCAAGATTCTCGATCGAACACACGACCACGAAGTTATCGGCTTTGTCGCGCATCACTTCGAGTTCGTATTCCTTCCACCCCAACACGGACTCTTCCAACCATGCCTGATGGATCGGCGATTCAGAGATCGCGCTACGAACCGCTTCCGCCAGTTGCGCGTGATCATAGACCCATGACGCACCCGTCCCACCCATCGCAAACGAAGCACGCACGAGAACAGGATAGCCCGTCTCTTTGACAAGCTCCTCCGCCTCTGCCAGCGAATACGCCGCTCCCCCGCGCGGTACAGGGATATTGTTCTTCTGCATCGTCTCACGAAACAACAAACGATCTTCCGCGGCTTTGATGGCAGTCAACTTTGCGCCTATGAGTTGCACGCCATATTTTTCAAGCACGCCGTTTTCGCTGAGCGCCAACGCAAGGTTGAGTCCCGTCTGCCCGCCGACAGTAGGCAACATCGCATCAGGTTTCTCCTGTGCAATGATCGCTTCCAGTGATTCAGGCGTGAGCGGTTCGATGTATGTCGCATCCGCGATTTCGGGATCAGTCATGATCGTGGCAGGATTGGAATTAACCAATACCACGCGATAGCCTTCCGCTTTCAACGCCTTGACCGCCTGCGTGCCCGAATAATCAAACTCCGCCGCTTGACCGATAACAATCGCTCCCGAGCCAGGAACGAGGATAGTGTGAATGTCAGTTCGTTTCATAAGGTTCCCTCGGTGGTCGAGTAGCCCCGTCGCGCTGAGCGGAGCGATAGCGAAGTCGAAGCGTGGCGGGGCGTATCGAGACCACCACTAACCAGAATTATTTTTCTTACATGGTGGTCTCGATACGGGCTTCGCCCACTCGACCACCGATACATAATTAAAATATTATTTTCCATTTTCCCCCTCAATCATCTTGAAAAATTCGCCAAAAATATCATGCGCATCATGCGGACCTGGTGCCGCCTCAGGATGGAACTGCACGCTGAATACAGGTTTGTTTTTCATCCGCAAGCCTTCCAGTGAGTCATCGTTCAAACTCTTGTAAGTGATCTCCACTTCATCTTTGTTCAAATCGCCTTCGGTGACACAGTAATTATGATTCTGTGCAGTGATCAGAACTTCACCATTGGGCAAATATTGCACTGGATGATTCCCGCCGTGATGACCACACTTGAGACGATGTGTATCCGCTCCGAGTGCACGACCAATAAGTTGATGTCCAAGACAAATGCCAAAAACTGGAACACCACTTTCGATCAATCCACTCACCGCTTCAACGGCATATGGCAAACCCGCTGGGTCACCAGGTCCGTTTGACAAAAAGATTCCGTCGGGTTTCATCGCCAACACTTCATCAGCCGTCGCATCCGCAGGGACAACGGTCACATTTGCGCCGTAGGAAGAAAGATGGCGAAGGATATTTTCTTTGATACCGAAATCATAAGCAACTACTGATAACTGCTTACTGTTTACTACTTTCTGCTCCACCCACTTCTTCCCTTCATCATCCACCCAATGATAGGACTCTTCACACGTCACTTCCTTGACCATGTCGCGCCCGTCGAGTCCGCTCCACGCGTGGACCATGCTCAATAGCGCCTCAGCAGACGTCCCCTTAGTAGAAAGAGCCGCTTTTTGCGTACCGCCATCACGTAGTTTGCGAGTCAGCCAGCGTGTGTCCACGCCGCTGATACCAGGGACTCCATTCTGCTTGAGCCAGTCAGACAAAGAAAGTGCCGAACGCCAGTTCGACACCAAAGGACTTAACGAACGGATCACAGCGGCAGAAACCTGCGGCTTTGCCGATTCATCATCTTCCAAATTGATTCCCACGTTGCCAATATGCGAGACAGTGAACAACACGCCCTGTCCGCGATAGGAGGGGTCAGTGAGAATTTCCTGATAGCCTGTCATGCTGGTGTTGAACACCAACTCGAACACAGCATCAGTCTCTGCGCCGAACGCGCGACCTTCAATGATCGTTCCATCTTCTAATACGAGTGTTGCTGTCATTCATGTTCCTTTCACGCTGTGTGATAAGGATCGCTCTAATTATTTGGTGTCATTGCGAGCGAGCGATAGCGAGCGTGGCAATCTCGTGTTTTACAGGTTAGTTGAGATTGCCACGACGCCTCCGGCGTCTCGCAATGACATGGTTGTAACAGAGTAATCCTTACGATAAGGTTCCATACACAAAAAACAGCCCTCCGAAGGGAGGGCTGTTTGTGATTCTGTTCATGCAATGCATCGCGCTTGTGGCAAATCAAAAACATCCAACCTCTGGAGAAAGGTTAGTTTTGCACGACGGGTACGACGCATCATGTGTGTAGACATATTGGGCGGTATTCTACCATCCATACAAGATATGTCAATGAAAACATCAGACATTTTGTATCCTTGCTGATCAAACAAACCGTCCCGCAGGTTTGGTCGAATCATCTATGCTCTGCAAGAAAACCTGCGGGACGTTCTGTGTAAGGTGAGTTGTTACGGCAAAACGGTTTCGCCCATCAGGAAGCGATCACACTCGCGTGCCGCGCCGCGACCTTCGTTGATCGCCCAGACCACGAGGCTTTGTCCGCGGCGCATATCACCGGCGGAGAAGATGCCCGGAATGCTGGTGGCGAACTTTCCATACTCAGCTTTGACGTTACTGCGTTCGTCGCGGTCCACGCCAAAGGCTTCAGCCAAAGTGTCTTCGGGACCGAGAAAGCCCATCGCAAGCAGGACCAGCTGCGCGGGGTGAGTCTGATTCGTGCCGGGGATCTCGCGAGGTCCGAAGCGTCCGTTCTCATCCTTGACCCATTCCACCTGCACGGTTTCGATCTCTTTCACGTTGCCTTCATCATCACCGATGAACCGCTTGGCGGTCATGAGATATTCACGGGGGTCATGTCCATGGATGGCTTTGTATTCTTCCTGTCCATAATCGAGGTTGTAGACCTTGGGCCATTCGGGCCAGGGATTGTTCGGCTGGCGTTCATCGGGAGGACGACTGAGGATCTCAAGTTGCAGCAGGCTCTTGCATCCCTGTCGCAGGGACGTGCCCACGCAGTCGGTGCCGGTATCGCCGCCGCCGATGACGACCACATCCTTGCCCTCAGCGGTGACGTACGGATAACTGAACGAGAGATAACTCTGCGTGTCGCCATGCTTGCGGTCGAGCAGGCTCTTGGTATTGGCATGCAGGAATTCCACCGCGAAGTGAATGCCTTTGAGGTCGCGCCCTTCGATGGGGAGGTTGCGAGGCTTGGTCGCGCCACAGCACAACACGACCGCGTCGAACTCACTGCGGAGTTTATCGGCAGGATAGTTCTTACCGATCTCGATATTCGTGACGAATTTGATTCCCTCGGCGGTCATCAGATCCACGCGGCGGCGGACGACCTTTTTATCCAGCTTCATGTTGGGGATGCCATATTCAAGTAGACCACCGATGCGGTCGGCGCGCTCGAAAATCGTCACCCAATGACCAGCCTTATTGAGTTGGTCGGCACAAGCCAGTCCTGCGGGACCCGAGCCTACCACCGCGACGCGCTTCCCAGTGCGGAATTCCGGAGGAGTGGGGACGATCCAGCCTTCATCAAATCCTTTTTCGATGATGGACTGTTCGATGGTCTTGATCGTGACCGCAGGTTCGTTGATACCCAAAGTACACGACCCCTCACATGGAGCCGGGCAGACGCGCCCGGTGAACTCGGGGAAGTTATTGGTCTTGAGCAGACTATCCAATGCCTGCTTCCATAGACCGCGATAAACGAGATCGTTCCATTCCGGGATCAGGTTATTGATCGGGCAGCCCGAAGCCATGCCGCTGATCAGTCCGCCGGTATGACAGAACGGAATACCGCAGTTCATACAGCGCGCAGCTTGTACCTGTAATTTTGTATCTTCAAAATGAAGGTGAAATTCCTTCCAATCCTTGATGCGTTCCACCGGTGGGCGATCGGGCGGAAGCTCACGTTGATATTCCATAAATCCAGTTGGTTTCGCCATTGTTAATTCTCCATATTGACATTATCGGAAATGATTCATTTGGACGCTGATGAACGCTGATTGCGCTGATAAGATAAAGAAAAAATCTGCGTTCTTCTGCGTTTATCTGCGTCCCAATCTTCTCCGTGTCATTCTCTAATTACCGCTCACGCGGGTAACATCCTTCATATTTAGATCGAACGCCGCCATCATCGCCTCATCACCGCTCAAGCCGGATGTTTCCACTTCCTTGAACATCTGCATCATGCGGGCGTAATCGTTGGGCATCACACACACGAACTTGGGCAGGCTTTCCTCCCAATTGTTCAAAATGTGTTTGGCAAAATCGCTTTGCGTGGCTTCGACGTGTTTCTGCAACAGGCACTTGACGAGTTCGATCTCGGAAGCATCGGTCAGCTTTTGCAGTGTGACCATTTCCTTGTTTGTTCGGATCGGCAGTTCATCTTCCTCGTCGAACACATAGGCGATACCACCGGACATGCCTGCACCAAAGTTGCGTCCCGTATCTCCCAACACGATCACACGACCACCGGTCATGTATTCACAACCGTGATCGCCCAAGCCTTCCACAACTGCATGCATACCGCTATTGCGCACGCAGAAACGTTCGCCTGCGCGCCCACGGATAAATGCCTCACCTCCGGTCGCGCCATAGAATGCCACATTGCCGATGATGATATTATCTTCCGGAGTGAACGTCGAACCCTTTGGCGGATACACAACGACCTTTCCACCAGACAATCCCTTGCCGACATAATCGTTCGTATCGCCTTCAAGGATGAGACTGATTCCCTTGGGGACGAATGCGCCGAAGCTCTGACCTGCTGACCCCTTAAAGGTCAGGCGGATCGTATCGTCGGGTAAGCCTGCCGCGCCGTAACGACGCGTGACCTCACTTCCAAGCCTGACTCCCACCGAACGGTTGATGTTGCGGATCGGCAACTCCGCACGGACTTGTTCGCCTTTTTCCAGTGCGGGTTTGCAAAGGTCAAGCAGAACCTTTGCATCCAGTGTCCGTTCGAGTCCATGATCCTGTTTCGTTGTACATGTTTGTGACGCATTGGCGTCGATGTCGGGTTGATAAAGCAGATTGGAGAAATCGAGGGTCTTTGACTTCCAATTCGTGGCGGCATAGTTCATCTGTAACAGGTCAGAGTGACCGACCATTTCGTCCACGGTGCGGAAGCCAAGTTGTGCCATGATCTCGCGCATCTCTGTCGCGATGAAGGTCATGAAATTGACCACATGCTGCGGGTCGCCTGCAAACTTCTTGCGGAGTTCAGGGTTCTGCGTAGCGACGCCCGCAGGACAGGTGTCCAGATGGCAGACGCGCATCATGATACAACCCAGGGCAACGAGCGGAGCGGTCGCAAATCCAAATTCCTCTGCGCCCAGCAAAGCGGCAATGACCACGTCACGCCCGGTCTTGAGTTGACCATCTGTTTCCACAACGATGCGGTCGCGCAGGTTGTTCATCAACAGAGTCTGATGCGTTTCCGCCAGACCCAACTCCCACGGCAGACCCGCGTGCTTGATACTGCTGTATGGCGATGCGCCTGTGCCGCCATCGTGACCGCTGATCAACACCACATCGGCATGAGCCTTTGCCACACCCGCGGCGATGATACCGACGCCCACTTCCGAAACCAGCTTCACACTGATGCGCGCTTCATGATTGGCGTTCTTCAGGTCGTGGATCAATTCGGCGAGGTCTTCGATGGAGTAGATGTCATGGTGCGGTGGGGGAGAGATGAGTCCCACACCGGGCGTAGAGTGACGTACCTTCGCGATCCACGGATACACTTTGCGTCCCGGCAGTTGACCGCCCTCACCGGGCTTGGCTCCCTGCGCCATTTTGATCTGCAGTTCCTTCGCCATGACCAGATATTCGCTGGTCACGCCAAAGCGAGCCGAAGCCACCTGCTTGATGGCGCTGTTCTTCGAGTCACCGTTGGGCAATGGGATGTAGCGTTCCGGGTCTTCGCCGCCTTCGCCAGTGTTGCTCTTTCCGCCGATGCGGTTCATCGCGATAGCAAGAGACTCGTGCGCCTCTTTGCTGATCGAGCCGTAGCTCATCGCCCCGGTCTTGAAGCGGAGCATGATGCTTTCGATGGATTCCACTTCTTCAATGGGGATCGGCTGGGTCTTTTTGAATTCGAACAGACCGCGTAACGTTCCCTTTTGTGCGATCTCAGCATTGAGCAGGGCGGAATATTCCTTGAAATCTGCGTAGCTGTTATTACGGACAGCCTTTTGCAGTTTGTGAATGGTCAGCGGATTGAAGAGGTGATACTCGCCCTCGTTCCGCCACTGATATTCGCCGCCGGTCGGTAATACATTCGATGCCACCGCTCGTTTGGGATAACCCATCCGATGACGCATCTCCGCTTCCTTGGCGATGATGTCAATGTCAATGCCGCCGATGCGGGAGGGAGTCCATGTGAAGTATTTGTCGATCACGCTTTGATGAATGCCGATGGCTTCGAATATCTGTGCACCGCAATAACTCTGAATGGATGAGATGCCCATCTTCGAGAGCGTTTTGACAATGCCTTTCGTCGCGGCTTTGACGTAATTCTTCACAGCCTTCTTCGGCTCTGACCCGTTGAGCGCGCCTTGTACGACAAGATCTTCCACCGCTTCATAGACCAGATATGGGTTGATGGCGGTGGCGCCGTAACCGATCAATGTCGCGAAGTGATGCACTTCGCGCGGCTCACCGCTTTCCAATATCAAGCCGACTTGTGTGCGTTTCCCCTGGCGGATCAAGTGATGATGCATGCCTGCCACAGCAAGTAATGCCGGGATGGGAGCTTTATCTTTATCCATGCCGCGGTCGGAGAGGACGATGAGGTTGAAGCCGCGTGCAATGGCGGCATCTGTCGCGATAAAGATACCTTCCAGCGCCGCCTCGAGACCTGCTCCGCCTGAACCTGCCGGGAACAGGATGGGCATGGTAATGGACGCAAAGCCGGGGATCTTGCCATGCTTGATCTTTGCCATATCCTCGTTGGTCAATAAAGGATTTTCCAAACGGATCTGGTGACAACTCTGCGGCGTGGGTTCAAGCATGTTGCTCTCCGCGCCGACCATCACCTCGGTGGAGATGACCAGTTCCTCGCGGATGGCGTCAATGGGTGGGTTGGTGACCTGTGCGAAGAGTTGTTTGAAATAGTTATAGAGAAGTTTGGGCTTATCTGAAAGGACAGCCAGAGTCGCGTCGTTGCCCATTGAACCCAAGGGCTCGACCCCATCCTTTGCCATCGGTGTCAGGATCACGCTCAGGTCTTCATCGGTATATCCGAAGGCTCGCATACGCTGTAACACGGAGGCATGATCGGTTTGCGGAACATGTTCCGGTTTGGGTTTGGATAGGTCTTCGAGAGTGACCTGATATTTGTTCAACCAGTCGCGGTAGGGATGTTCAGATGCCAGCTTTTGTTTGAGTTCTTCATCGCTGATGATGCGACCTTCTTTGGTGTCGATCAACAACAGGCGTCCGGGTTTCAGGCGTCCTTTCTGAGCGATATTTTCTGAGGGGATGTCCAGTACACCCACTTCCGATGCCATGATCACCTGACCGTCTTTGGTCACGTAGTAACGCGCCGGGCGCAGACCATTACGATCTAACGATGCGCCGACCACAATGCCGTCGGTGTAACACATCGCCGCAGGACCGTCCCATGGCTCCATCAAGTTGGCATGGAATTCATAGAAGGCGCGCTTGTCATCGGGCATCGTCTCGTGGCGTGACCACGGCTCAGGGATCATCATCATCATCGCATGAGGTAAGGAGCGCCCAGCCAGTGTCAGCAATTCAACACAGTTATCGAACACGCCTGTATCACTGCCATCAGGTTGCAAGATGGGCAAAGCCTTCTTGAGCTCACTGCCGAACAGGGACGACTCAAGATATTCCTCCTGCGCCCTCAGCCAGTTGACGTTGCCGCGCACGGTGTTGATCTCACCATTGTGGGAAACATATCGGTTCGGATGAGCGCGTTCCCAGCTGGGGAAAGTGTTCGTGCTGAAACGCGAATGGACGACTGCCAATCCGCTTTCCATATCGGGGTCGGAGAGATCGGGGAAGTATCCTCTCAATTGGTCAGAGACAAGCATCCCTTTGTAAACGATCGTCTTGTACGAAAGGCTGGCTACGTAGAAATATTTCCCGCCTTCGAATTGTGCGCTATAACGAATCTCTTTTTCGGCGCGTCGTCGAATGATATACAGCTTGCGCTCGAAGTCCATATCATCAAGAATGGAGGCGTTGCGTTCGATAAAGATCATGCGCATTTTGGGTTCAGCGCGCTTGGCTGATTCGCCCAACTCGGTGTTGTTCGTTTTCACTGTGCGCCAGCCCAACACACGTTGACCTTCCGATGCAACAACTTTCTCAACATGCAATTCAATGGCGCGGCGTTGATTCGAATCCGGCGGCAGGAAGATCATACCCACACCATATTGACCCCATTCGGGAATGGTGAAGTTATGGCGTTCGGCTTTCTTCTTCAGGAATTTGTGCGGCGTCTGGATCACAATTCCTGCACCGTCGCCCGTATTGGGTTCCGTGCCGCGCGCCCCGCGGTGTGTCAGGTTCTCCAAAATGGTCAACGCCTGTTCGAGAATTCGATGGGACTTCTCGCCGTTGATGTTGACCACGATCCCCAAACCACAGGCATCATGTTCAAACTGCGGGTCATACATACCCTGTTTGGGCGGCAGACCCATTTGTTGCTTGTCTCTCTTCATGGCATCCTTCCTTTCATAATTCCTATTGAATGATCGTCCCGTTACCTTCCATAGCATGTGAGATCGGGTTTTCAATTCTTCCATCAGAAATGACGACACGACCGACTCCACCCTTGAGCGCCTCCTCTGCGCCCAAAACTTTTTTCTTCATGCGACCCTGCGCCGCCTCCAACGCCGCCGGTAGTTGACTCTGCGGCAGTTGCCGAATCAGCGTGGTCTCATCTGGGAAATTTTTCATCAGCCCCGGCACCGCCGTCAGCAGGATCAAACTCTCCGCTTTCAACGCCGAAGCAACCATCGCCGCGGCTCGGTCTGCATCCACATTCAACGCTTCCCCATTTTCACTCACAGCCACAGGAGCAATCACAGGCAGGTATCCGGCGTTCAATAACATTAGCAATAATTCACTGTTGATCGTTTCGATCTTGCCTGTATAGTCGTCGCGGATGATCTTACGCTTACCATTCTCAACGCTCTGAATGGATTCTTTTCGCGTGGCTTGCATCAGTCTTCCGTCGAGACCACATAGACCAAACGCATTGACTCCCAACATCTGTAACTGCTCGGTCAACAAAGAGTTGACCTTGCCATTCACCGCCATCAAAAAGATCTCCAGCGTCTTCCGATCCGTATAACGAGACGTATACCCCGAAGGCGACGTGATCATCTTGGGCGGTGTGCCAAGTCCTTCACCGAGCGCGTTCGCTTCTGCAGAGCCGCCATGCACAAGTACAAGCCGTTTGCCCTGTTTCAATAACTCAACAGCGTCTTTGCAAATGGCTGAAAAATCCACACCATCTGTGCCGCCGAGTTTGATTACTGTAATTGATTCGGTCATACATTCTCCAAACATACAATTTCAGACGGTGGTCGAGTAGCCCTGAGCGTTCGTCGCGAAGGGCGTATCGAGACCACACTGTAAAATCACAAACATACTTGTTATTGCTGGTTTCGATACGCCGCTTCGCGGCTACTCAACCAGCGGAGTGCTCCTTATATTGGATGCAGCCCTGCAAACTCCAAGCCGGTAGTCTCATCCCAGCCCATCATCAAATTCATACACTGCACCGCTGTGCCGGATGCGCCCTTCATCAAATTATCGATGGCGGACATCGCCACGACATGACCGGTGCTTTCATCCAACTCAAAGCCTAAATCTGCATAATTGGAACCCGCCAGGATCTTCGGCTCCGGCACGCGATAGATGCCGCGCTGTTCCTTCACCACACGCACGAACGGATTCTCGTTCGCAACGGCTCGATACGCCTTCCACAGATCCTTGTTCGCAACGCCTGACTTGACCTTTGCATGAGCCGTTGCCAGCACACCGCGTACTAGATCAACTGCTGTCATTGTGAGTGATACGTTTTTCACGCCCAACTCTTGAATCACTTCAGCGGTATGTCGGTGACCGAACGCAGAAAAGGTACGGATTACGTTAGCACGTTCCGCATGATGCGAGCCCGCGTTCCCCTCCGCTCCTGACTCAGAAGAGCCAACTTTCACTTCGATAAATACAGGTGATGATAGATCGATCAAATCTGCTTTGACGAGCGGCAACAAAGCCAGATTACTCGCCGTCGCGTTACACCCCACTCCACTGACATAATTTGCTGTTTTCAACTCTTCCCGATGCAATTCAGGAAGCCCATACACAAACTTACTCAACCACTCTGGCGCAGCATGGTCTTCGCCATACCATTCTTTATAAAACGCCGCATCTCGCAATCGGAAGTCCGCCGCCAGATCAATGATCTTTGTGCCGAGCTTGGCATACTGCTCGATGTTATGCTGTGCCTGTCCATGCGGCTGGGCAAGGAACAGTACATCTACGGGTTCGAGCGCGGCAGGATCGCTAAACTTGAGCTGGGTACGTTTACGCAAGTTCGGATGCACCTGATACAAGTACTCACCCAAATGCGACCGCGATGTCGCCTGCTTTACTTCCACATGTGGATGGCTCAGCAACAGGCGCAGTAACTCACCCCCGCCATATCCCGAACCGCCAAGTATAGAAACCGTCGTCATCAATAATTGCTCCTTTATAAGATCAGTACATCCGTAAACAAGTACACACGTAAACAGGTACACAAATCCGTTTCTGTCCATGAGTCCGTGTCAAAGTCCGCTTTCATCATCCGCGTATCCGTTTGGCGAAGCCATCCGTTGAACACATCCGTTTACACTTGCACCTGACGCAAGTGCAGGTGTCCGCTTCGCGAAGCCATCCGTTGACTACTTTCCGAATCAGACGCCAAAAAATCGAATCCGTTACACCGCTGCAGTTTTCTCTCTCGCGGCGCTCATCACGTATTCCACGATCTCGCCTGCAATGTCGATGCCACTGACCGGTTGCATCGTGTGGAATTCCATCGTGTGGTTGATCTCATTGACCAGATACCCGCGCTCGGGATGTTCGATCAAGTCCACTGCCAGCACACCGCCGCCCACGGATTTTGCTGCCCGCAGACACAAGTCTTCGATCTCAGGTGTGATGGGACATAACTCGCCTTCACCGCCGCGCGCCGTGTTGGTGATCCAATGGTCAGACTTGCGATACATAGCCGTCAACACGCGCTCACCGATCACGATGGCACGGATGTCACGTCCCGGCTTTTTGATGTATTCCTGAATATAAAAAACGGAATGTTGTACCGACCCCAGGGTCGCTTTATGTTCCAATACCGCTTCTGCCGCGTCACGATCATTGACCTTTGCCAGCAGGCGTCCCCATGAACCAACCACGGGCTTCAACACGACCGGGTATCCAAATTCCTCGATCGCCTCCAACGCCGCTTCGGGCGTAAAGGCTGTGATGTTGTGCGGCTGTGGCACTCCATCACGTGTGAACAACGCGCTGGTCATCAACTTATCGCCGCAGATCTCCGCCACCGATGCTCTGTTGACCGTTGGCACACCGAACGCGTTCAACAGGCGCAGGGCATACAAGCCGCTATTGTAGCTGATACTGCGTTCCAACACGGCATCATACTGTTGCCAGGGCGTCGGGTCGCTCAGGTCGAAGTGAATGGCACGGTCATCGAGACGGTCATAGTCGATGCCGCGCTTTTCCATCGCGGCAAAGATCCACTTC
>Ga0315912_10004373_pt1 | contig 13433 bp, 13 predicted proteins | sample VfabasoilMG_FD_204469 | JGI IMG/M metagenome (GOLD analysis project Ga0315912, IMG submission 204469) | Garden soil microbial communities collected in Santa Monica, California, United States - V. faba soil | ecosystem: Environmental > Terrestrial > Soil > Garden | place: USA: California... | reverse complement strand
CTGTCATTAACTCTCTGATCGTGGGCGGCATGGCATTCTCCTTTTTCGATGGTCTAAGGTGTTTGGATATTCTAGATGCGATGGGGGATATATGTCAAGACGATGAGGAAGATTGGTGTAGCTAGCGCGTTGAAAGAGTATATATGGTAGATGCGGCTGTTTGTCGGTAGGCGGCTTTTGCTTGCAAGGTCCTATGGCGTATAGGGAGCAACGGAAATAGCTTTTTTTGTGTAGTTTTCTGGTGATACCCAATAACGCCATAAAAGCCAAAATACTATTCCTGCGCTGAATCCAAAGGTGCCCATAATTATGGGAATAAAGATTAACTCTTTCATTTGATTTCCCCAGATGAAAAAGATATATGGTGCCCCGCCAATAAAAAATGATGTTGGTAAAACTGTATACCAATGAATAACTTTAAGGCGATTTGCTACTAAAAAGATCGGAATGGTTAAAAACAATATATGCATAATGGAGACAGCGAAGACAAAAATTGCAAAAAATAATATCCAAAGGCACATCATCATTAAAGTAAAGAGATAGCGGATGATCAGTGTTGGTAAGGGCAAATCAACACCTAGTGCTGTGGGGTTTGTTAGAAAGATAATAATATGTAAGGCGAAAGGTGTAAAAACAATCCACGCAATCGTTGGCGTAAGGGCTGTTATAGCGAAGGCGATGGTCGTTTTATAAATATTGTTCAATACTAATCTCGTTTCTGCCAAAATTAGCCCTTGTGCAAGAGCTAATATCTTATATGCTATTTTAGCCACCGAGGGATGGACGCTAAAGACCTTTCTTGTGGGAAAGTAGTTTATTTTGGAATGAACTGCCCAACTATGGTTTATTCGACCGGCGGCTGTGTGATTACTTATCTACAGATTATACATCCCGTGACGCATATCACTTTAATTACGAATACACTTTCCTCACCAGCGGAAATTGGCGTCATCGGTTGCAGTTGAAACGACTGAACGCGCTATCAAAGAGCGCTTGCGCCGAGCCTTCATCCGGTGTGTAGGTCTTCCATCCGAAGACACGGTCGCCGCATGTCCATGCGGCGGATGCTCCGTATGGCAGGATGGGCGAGGCGGTGGTAGTGATCGGGGTGTAGATCACATTCATATCGCGGATCAACTTCACGTCCAATTGCCCGACGCGGGTGTCCACTTCCTTATCAACGACCAGGTCGAGCATGAATTGCGGGTCTGCTGTTCCCGGTGACAACTGCCAGATCATCTGGATGAACAGGTTGCCATTGAACGCCGCGATGAGTCCCTGTGAGTAGGTGCTGGGCGAGGCGGGGTTATTCTGTGCGCTGACATCGAAGAACGCCATGTCCACGGGGTGCCCCATGCAGAATTGATATTCGCAGAACAAGCCTCTCAGGTCGAAGGGCGTGGGTGTTGGATAAGGCGTGGAAAGGGGAGCAGGCGCGCCCGTAGGGATCGAGGCGAGTGTCGCCGCCACTGCCTGCTGAATCTGCACGTCATTATTCGAGGTTCCGGGGAAGGAGCAGGCTGATAGAATTAGGAGCAATGGGAATAGATATTTGAAACGCATTCGCCGATTATACGTTGTTTCGGAACATTCCCGGTATGCGAAGCGTCGCTTGACCATAAGGAGAAAGAATGAAAAAGTTACTCGTGAGTTTGATGTTAATTGTGATAATGACCGCCTGCGCGCCGGGGACGCCGACCGAGCCGCCCTCGATCATCATCAATGACCCGCCGCCCACGCGACCGACAAAGCCTGCCCCAGCGCCGACCGATTTGCCTGCGGATTTGACTCCCGCGCAAAAAGCGGCGGTTCTTGCTCTTTCCGAAAGCGTGGGCTTGCCCGTTGAACAAATCGCTGTGATCTCATCTGAGGCTGTGACCTGGCCCGATGGCTGTCTTGGCGTGCAATCTGATGTGCTGTGTACACAGGCGCTTGTGGAAGGTTTCAAGATCGTCCTTGAAGCGGAGGGAAGACCATATGAATTTCACACGAACCAGGATGGAAGTTTGATCGTCCTTGCCCGGGCAGATGCCCCGCCTTTGATTTCGGCTGAAGATATCGTGGTCAAACAACTTGCAAACAACCTGGGCTTGAAAGAGGAGGAGATTACGATCATCAGCAGTTCAAGTATCGAGTTTAGCGATGCCTGTCTGGGTGTATCCATGCCGGATGTGATGTGCGCTCAGGTGGTGACCTCGGGACGCATCATTGTATTGGAAGCGAACGGTGTTCAGTATGAATATCACACCAATGTCGGTGGTAATTATTTCATACCTGCCACACTCGCGTTGACATGGTCTCGCGAGGGCGGTATCGCGGGCTTTTGTGACAAGCTGACAGTCTTCCTGTCAGGTGAAATTTATGGAAGTAAATGCAATATTGGAGATGGAAGAATGGAGACATTTGCCAGCCTTCTCTCTGTAACCGAACGAAACCAATTCTCTTCATGGGTCGAAGAATATGGCCAGGTGGACCTGGACGCCTCCGACCCCCAAGGCGTCGCAGATGGTATGACTGTGTTGCTTACCTTCCATGGGATCGGCGATAGCCAGCCATCGGAGGAAGAGGAAGCAGAGATATTCCTATGGGCACAGGATGTATATCAAAAGCTCTATGGCTAAACACGACTCACCCCGAAATTAATCTTCGGGGTGAGTTTCTTTATAAACTCTTTTCTGGACGCTGACACCTGCGTCCCCAATTAAATTCGGGGTTAATTATGTTTTATGACGAATTGCGTCAATGACCGCCTCCGGTTTGTATTTCACCGTTATAGATCGATGTATCCGCCTCGCCTTCCACGTGGAGCACGCCCCAGGCGCCGCGGTCTACCCTTGCCAGCGCGTGGTCTACGAGAATGTACTTTCCGGGGAACTCAACCTTGAACTCAACCATGACGGCGCCGCCTGCAGGTACCAATGTGGTTTGCAATCCTTGAGCCGGAGGGGTGACCAGGTCACCTTCGCGATAGACACGGTCAAATATTTCACCGATGACGTGGAAATTGGAAACAAAATTGACGCCGCCGTTCCCTACATACATGCGGACCGTGTCGCCGACATTGGCAGTCATGTTATCAACGAGCGCGCCGGTCTTTCCATTGAAGACTACATATTGCGGTCTTCCGTCAAGGTATGCCTGTGTGTCAAAAAGTTGAAGACCTTCCCTGCCTGATGTGCCTTCACTATAGAACTCGCCCTGTACGATATAAAATTCTTTGTCAACGGGTGGCAATCCACCTTCTGGTTCGACAAGAATTAACCCATACATGCCGTGTGTCATGTGCAATCCTGGGTTTCCGAATGCGCAGTGATAGATAAACAACCCGGCGTTCAATGCCTTGAAGGTAAACATTTTGGTCTCGCCGGGTGCAACGATGGTCGCCGCCGCGCCGCCGCCCGGACCCGTGACGGCATGGAAATCAACGTTGTGAGGATGCAGGCTGGTCTCATCGTTGTGAATCGTCAGGCGGACAGTGTCGCCCTGCTTCACGCGTAGAAAAGGGCCGGGAACCTTGTTATCAAAGACCCAATAGTTGAACGTGGTGCCGTCAGCCATTTCGGCGATGACTTCCTTGGTGGTCAGGCTGATCTCGACAGCCCCATCGTCTGCGTAGGTGACCGCTTTTGGCACATCGTTGGGGTCGCGGGCAATGTTATCCACTCTTTCGAAGTCCTTGAAATTTTGGAAGAAGTGAAATACATTTTCAAAGGGCAAATTGGGGCTTTCACCAGGACCAAACGAGCGCAGGGATAGTGGATATGCCAGTTCTGTAGGGACGCCATTGGGGATGTAAAATGCGATCGAAACGCCAATGAACATTACGACCAGCGCGGCTGTGATTTTTTTCGAATGAAATTGGCGAAGCACCAGAAAGATGAAGATCGCCGCAAAGACATACGCAATAAAAAGCCCGAACACTTCCACGATGTATTGCCAAATATATGAGACCAGTTCCATGTTATTTCTCCTTTTTATGCTGTTTTGATTTTAGGGTTGTTCAAGTCTTGCAGGAATGTGTTCAAATCCACGTTGTAAATATCGGCGACTTCTTTTATTTTGCAGAACCTTTGCATATAACAACCGGCGCAATGCATATGGTTTCTGATGAAGACAGGCAACGTTTGCGGGCTTTGCACCAGGATTTTTTCAACCGTCCAATCGCTTTGGATTTGAAAATTCATGTCCATTTGCCCCAAACATACCGGGAAACAAGATTTCCTTCTTTGCTTAAGCGCAAATAACGTTAAACGAAAACAGCGCGCAGGATTGCGCGCTGTCAGCGTATAAAAACCGAAATCTCTACGCCTCGGCGATTTTCACCAGCCCATGTGGATTTCGTATCACCACCCGCCCGCGGCTTGCTTCGATCAACCCCTGCCTTTCCCACTCTGCCAGTGTGCGGCTAACCGTGAACATGGTACTTCCCGAGGCTTCTGCCAGGTCTTGCCGTGTAAGCGGAAGTTCTATGGCAGGATCGTCTTCCTGAATCCGCTTTCCGATTTGGGAAGCCAGACGCAGAAGAGTCAGGGCGAGGCGGCGGTCGACTCGTTCCGTTGCCAGTTCACGGTACCGTTCCTGAATCTCCTGAATATAGCCTGTCATCAATTGCATCAACCCGATGTTCAAATAGGGACGTGTCTGCATGGCATCGTGAAGGAAGCGGCTTTCGATGGCAAGAGCCGTACAAGGTTCAAGTGCCTGTGCTGTGGCGGGGTAGGCGGCGTTTGGGTTGACCGCTCCCAGCGCACCGAACATCTGCCACTCGTTGATCGTCCGCAAATTGACCTGTTGCCCAGCGGGATTGGACTGCAATAACTTTGCCCGTCCCGAAATGAGGATGTAGAAATAGGTGGCGGGGTCGCCCTGAAAAAAGAAAAATTCATCATCTTCGATCCTGCGCAGGATCGAGTTCTCGACGAACAATTTCAAATCATCGTCTGTTGCCTCTTTAAAGATAGTGACTTGTCGCAGGTCAGCGGGGATTACATTCATACGATAATTCTACTCCTTATAGGATGAATTTCATCTAAATACATGACATTGCTCACGGGCAGATTGCTTGACATCAATCGGTATGACGGCTTATCATTTGGTTATCCCTACCCCCCTGGGGGGGGGTAAGAGAAAAGAAGTCATATGCGTCTGATGATTAGAGGTAACCATGGAAAACGATAAAACACTCCGACGATTAAAGACCATTGAAGGACACCTGAAGGGCATCATCCGCATGGTGGAGGAAGATGCTTACTGTATTGACGTCATCCGCCAGATACAAGCTGTGGATGCGGCGCTGAACAAGGTCAACACGCAGATATTGGAAAATCATCTGAATTCATGTGTCATCACCGCCATTCAAGGGAACAACAAGGCAGAGCGTGAACGAGTTTTGAAGGAAATTACTGAAGTGTTTGAGATGTCTGCGAAAGTGTAGCGCAAGATTTATCTTGCGCTTGCACAGTTCATAAAATTATTCACTAAGCCCAAAGGAAACCGTACCGTGAAAAAAGCTTTATTCCTAACCAGCCTGCTTGTCTTTCTACTTTCTGCCTGCGGGGGAGCGACCCAGCCTGCGAATGAAATCACACTGCAACTAACGGACTTTGCCTATAGTTCCCCATCTTTTACCATCACTGCGGGCGAGCCTGTCACATTGACTTTGACCAATACGGGAGCAGTGGAGCATGACTTTGTCATCGAGAAGGTGGACGTCCAATTCGATCTCAAACAGGACGGTGGCTCAACTGAACATCACGCACATGGCGCACAGGAAAATTACGACCTGCACATTTCCGCCATGCCTTCGAAAACAAGCATTGCCCAGATCACCATTGACGAGCCTGGAACCTACAAATTCTTCTGCTCTGTGGAAGGTCATCTCGAGGCTGGCATGATTGGTGAGTTGACTGTTGTTCCACAGGATGAAGCCTCAAATCAATAACCTGCTTGATCGGTGGTTGAGTGGCGAGTGAAACCACCTGTCGCAAACAAAAATAAACCTAATTTCAAGGAGAAACACAATGACCACAGTAACCTATACCGTCCCCGCAATCTCATGCGGACATTGCACTCACACCATCGAGACCGAAGTGGGTGAGTTGAAAGGTGTTCAATCGGTGAAAGCGGATCTGAACACCAAGAAGGTTGTAATTTCCTTCGATGCGCCAGCTAGTGAGGATGGCATCAAGTCATTACTAGCAGAGATTGATTATCCTGTTGAGGGATTAATTACCTTGTAATGCACAAGGGCTGGAACGCTACCTTTTGAGGGCACTATGAATGACGCCAAAAATATGCATGAAGGGCATGACCATGAATCAATGAAGCATGAACATCATGATGAGCATGCTCAAAAAGATTTGGAGATGAAGGAAACGCTTCATCAAACTCATTCCCAGCATGAAATGCATGGCGCTGCCGCCGCACAAACCAATGAACATGCAGGCCATGTAGATCACAGCGGGCATGAGGATATGTTCCGCCAGCGGTTTTGGGTTTCATTGTTACTAAGCATACCCGTTTTGCTCTATACGCCCATGCTGCAAATGTGGTTTGGATTTATGATGCCTGAATTTGCAGGCAGTCAGTGGGTCATGCCTCTTTTTGCTGTGATCATCTTCATTTATGGTGGCGTGCCTTTTATTCAAATGGCTGTTCCAGAGGTTCGGAATCGTCGACCAGGCATGATGTTGTTGATCTCATTGGCTATTTCGGTGTCCTTTATCTATAGTCTTGCCGCTCTGTTTTTCAATTTAGGTGAAGGATTCTTTTGGGAATTGGTCACGCTAATTGACATCATGTTGCTGGGACATTGGATCGAAATGCGAAGTGTGCGCCAGGCTTCGGGTGCTTTAAATGCTTTGGCAAAATTAATGCCCGATACTGCTGAACATATCATGCCCGATGGAAACGTTCACACAATGCCAGTAGCTTCATTGAAAGTGAATGACTTGGTACTTGTCCGACCAGGTGCAAGCGTCCCTGCTGATGGTGTGGTGGTAGATGGCGAGTCAGGTGTAAATGAAGCCATGATCACGGGTGAGTCGCTTCCAGTGAAAAAGTCTGCTGGGACAAAAGTGATCGCTGGCAGTATTAATCAAGATGGAAGCTTAAGAATAAAAGTTTCAGCTGTTGGCGAACAAACTGCTTTGGCAGGCATTATGCGATTGGTTCGCGATGCTCAGCAAAGTAAATCCCAGACGCAGATTTTGGCTGATAAAGCCGCGGGCTGGTTGTTTTATCTTGCAGTGGGTGTGGCTGTCTTGACCGCGATCTTATGGACATTTGCAATTGGTTTTGATCTATTTACATTGCAAAGAGTGGTTGCAGTCTTGGTGATTGCATGTCCACATGCTCTTGGCTTGGCTGTCCCGCTGGTTGTTGCCATTAGTACAACATCTGCCGCACAAAACGGGATTTTAGTTCGTAATCGTTTGTCGCTTGAAGCAGCTCGTGAAATCGACGTGATTATTTTTGATAAGACGGGCACACTTACAAAAGGTGAGCAGGGTGTAGTTTCCATTAAGGCAAATGGTGTGGATGAAAATCATGCACTTGCTTTAACTGCTGCCGTTGAAGCAGATTCTGAACATATTATTGCGAGAGCGATCCGTCAAGCCGCACAAGATAAAAAATTGCACCTGCCTGTTGTGTCGGATTTTGAAGCGATTAAAGGTCGTGGCATTCATGCAAAGCATAATGGGAAGGATCTATGGGTGGGCGGTCCGCGTTTGTTGGAGATGCTTAGCCTGAAGCTTGATTCTGAAATTTTAGAATTCGCCTCTTCCGCAGGGAAGAAGGGTCAAACCGTCATATATCTTGTCGTTGACGGGAAGATCTTTGCCGCATTTGCTTTGGCAGATGTGATACGACCTGAAAGTTATGAAGCCATCAAAAAGTTAAATGAAATGAATGTTCAAGTCGCTATGTTGACAGGTGATAGCAAAGAAGTTGCCAAGGCAGTTGCGGATGAACTTGGGATCAAATTGTATTTTGCAGAAGTATTGCCAGAGCATAAAGACCAGAAGGTGATCGAGTTACAGAGACAGGGCAAAAAAGTTGCCATGGTTGGAGATGGTGTGAATGATGCTCCTGCACTTACCCGTGCAGATGTTGGGATTGCGATTGGAAGCGGTACAGATGTGGCTGTTGAATCGGCGGGAATTATTTTGGTGAAAAGCAATCCATTGGATGTCGTCAAGATCTTCAAGTTGAGCCGCGCCAGTTACAACAAAATGATCCAAAATCTGATGTGGGCTTCTGGTTATAACATCGTTGCTTTGCCGTTGGCGGCAGGGATCCTCGCTTGGGCTGGGGTTTTGCTTTCGCCAGCAGTCGGCGCATTGTTAATGTCGGTCAGTACGATTGTGGTCGCGATTAATGCCCAATTATTACGACGCGTGGATTTATCTTAGCAAGTCAGGATGATATTAGGAAATAAAATTATGGCTACAACCAAACAACTCACACTCCCCATCACTGGCATGACCTGTGCCAACTGTGTCGCAACCGTTGAGCGTAACCTCAAGAAGCTCGATGGCGTGGAAACCGCAGTGGTGAATCTTTCCTCTGAACGTGCCACTGTGGATTTCGATGCTTCCAAGTTGGGCATCACAGATTTCATTGCCCGAGTCAATCGTGCGGGCTACGGCGTCGCTACAGGCGAAGCCAACCTCATCATCAAGCGTCTCTCCGATGATAATGATGCCCGACGATTGGAAAAAGCCCTCACGAGTCTCGATGGTGTGCTTGAAGCGCAAGTAACCTACACCACCGAAAAGGCTCGTGTCAAATACGTTCCCACTGTTGTTACACAGGCTGAATTGCGACGCGCCGTTTCCTCTGCTGGATTTGAAGCCGTGGAACTCGGCGGCGAAGCCGAAGATGCTGAGGCATTGGCGCGTGAACATGAGATTCAAGAACAACGCCGCTTACTCATCATTGGTTTGATCTTTACCGTACCTTTGTTTATCTTCGCCATGGCACGTGACTTCAACCTCCTACCTGATATCTTCTACTCAATGTCTGGCATGGAAGGCATGGCTCGCACGCCCGCACCGTGGACGAACTGGCTGATGCTTGCACTCGCTACACCCGTGCAATTCTATGTGGGCTGGCAATATTACGTTGGTGCGTTCAAAGCCCTGCGCAACAAGTCTGCCAATATGGATGTGCTCATTGCGATGGGTTCCTCCGCCGCATTCTTCTATTCGCTTCCCATCACATTCGGTTTGCTGGATGGACATGTCTACTTTGAGACGGCGGCAGTGATCATCACCCTGATCAAGCTTGGAAAATTTTTGGAAGCCCGAGCCAAGGGACGTACATCCGAAGCCATCAAAAAGCTGATGGGACTCCGTGCCAAGACTGCCCGCGTCATTCGTGACGGGGTGGAGGCGGAGGTCTCAACAGACTCTGTCCTCGTCGGGGACATGATCCTCGTCAAACCTGGCGAGACCATTCCCGTGGACGGCGTGATCGTCGAAGGTCGCAGTGCCGTGGATGAATCCATGCTGACGGGTGAGTCGATGCCTGTTGAGAAGAAACAAGGTGACACTGTCATCGGTGCAACACTTAACAAGCTGGGCATGTTGAAATTCGAAGCGACCAAAGTTGGTAAGGAGACCGCTCTCGCGCAGATCATCAAACTTGTTGAAGATGCGCAGGGAAGCAAAGCACCGATCCAAAAACTGGCTGACCAGGTCTCTGCGGTATTTGTGCCGATCGTCATCGTCATTGCCTTGCTCACGTTTGCAGGCTGGTATTTCATCGGCGTGCCAGGTGACTTTACCCGTGCCCTCATCAATATGGTGGCTGTGCTGGTCATTGCCTGTCCATGTGCGATGGGACTCGCCACGCCGACCGCTGTCATGGTGGGAACAGGCAAGGGTGCCGAGTTAGGTGTGCTGTTCAAAAGCAGTGAAGCGTTGGAACGGGCGGGGAAAGTTTCAGTGGTTGTTCTCGATAAAACGGGAACAATTACGAAGGGACAACCCGCCGTAACAGATATAGTAATCAGTCATCAGTCATCAGATACTGATAACCGTTCACTGCTCACTGATAACTTATTGCGCCTTGCCGCCTCTGTTGAGAAAGGGAGCGAACACCCCCTCGGTGAAGCGATCTGGGCGGAGGCAACTGCCCGAGGTTTAAGTTTGGGAGAAGCGGCTGGGTTCAAGGCAGAGCCTGGGCATGGCGTGCAGGCTGAAGTCGAGGGAAGAAGCGTTGCCGTAGGCAATGTCCGTATGATGGAAACGAACGGCTATTCCCTGAATGGACTTGCATCCGAAGTGACACGCCTGCAATCCGAAGCGAAGACGGCAATGCTGGTTGCTGTCGATGGCAAAGTGGACGGCGTGATTGCTGTTGCCGACACCATCAAGGACGGCTCGAAATCTGCGATTGAAGAGTTGCACCGTATGGGCTTGAAGGTTGCAATGATCACGGGCGATAACCAAAAGACCGCTGAAGCGATTGCGAAACAGGTTGGTGTGGATACGGTGCTCGCTGAAGTGTTGCCCGAAGGAAAATCTGCCGAAGTGAAGAAGTTGCAAACAGGCGAGAAGGTTGTTGCTATGGTCGGTGATGGTGTGAACGATGCGCCTGCCCTTGCGCAAGCCGACGTTGGCATTGCCATTGGAACTGGAACCGATGTGGCGATGGCGGCAGCGCCCGTGACGTTGATGAGCGGTGATCTGCGTGGCGTAGCTCGTGCGATCAACCTTTCACGCAAGACGCTTGGCACGATCAAACAGAATCTGTTTTGGGCGTTTTTCTACAATGTGGTGCTGATCCCTGCCGCCGCACTTGGATATTTGAATCCGATGCTCGCCGCTGGTGCGATGGCGTTCAGCAGTGTGTTCGTTGTAACGAACAGCTTGCGATTGCGAAATGTGAAAATTTGATTTTATGCAGGTCAGGGAAAACCTGACCTGCATTTTTAACAGAGATAAATTTGTAATGAAAAGAATTGTTCTCATAGACCGAAAGTGGTGGATCATTTTTCTTTCGGTCTATGGGGTTTTTGTTTTTCTTCCCTTTGCCGCTCCCGTGTTCATGTACTGGAAACTGGATGGACTGGGTAGAGCAGTTTATTTCTTTTACAGCTTTTTCTGCCATCAACTGCCTGAACGCTCCCTGTTCTTCTTTGGCGAGAAATGGATGTACTTGTTCAGCGAGATTAGCACTGTCTGGCAGAATACGGACAACCCCATGATCCTGCGGCAGTTCGTCGGTACCCCTGAAATGGGATGGAAGGTGGCATGGTCAGACAGGATGATCTCCATGTATGGCGGGGTCTGGCTTGCAGGTTTGCTCTGGGGGTTACTGCCTAAATATCGCGGCAGGGTTTCATTCTGGTTTCTTATTCTATTTGCCCTGCCAATGGCATTGGACGGTGGAACTCATTTCCTGAGCGATCTTGGCGGTCTGACAAGCGGTTTCCGTTATACAAATGACTGGCTTGCCGTATTGACGAATCACGCCTTTGCTCCCTCCTTCTATCTTGGCGATGCGCTGGGTTCATTCAATTCGTGGATGCGATGGATCACTGGCTTGTTGTTTGGGTTTGGATTGGTCTGGTGGGCATTCCCATATGTTGGCGAGACTTTTCAATGAAAATAAAGATTAAATTCTGATTAAGATAAAACAGGTCATATTTCATGATTTTGAGTGCCTAACATCACTGATGATAGATGACTTGAAAAAATATAATGCGGATGTGATAAGGAAGAGTGAAAGGATTTAATATGATGCGTAAAATACTCCCATTACTTGTTATCTTCTCGATAGTGACTGTTGCCATATCCGCTTGTTCCACTCAATCGGAATCTGACCTGCACATGATGTCAATGGATCAAATGCCCGCAGAGGTTCAGTCTGCACCTGTTACAGTTCAGACAGCCTATCAATTTGCAGCGGCGAATCCTGATGTGATGAAAGAGCTTCCCTGTTATTGTGGCTGCGGGGATATTGGTCATACATCCAACTACGACTGCTATGTTTCAGAGGTGGATGCCAGTGGTGTCATCACTTTCGATAACCATGCCCTTGGTTGTTCCATCTGTGTGGATATTACGCAGGATGCCATGCGGTTATTGAGAGAGGGGAAGAGCGTGCCAGAGATAAGAGCATATGTGGATACGACATATGCCAAATATGGCACGTCCAATATGCCGTAAATAGGTGAAGGCGTGAAGGCAAAACTGGTTGTTTGGCTTCTGTTGGCTTTGGCAGCAATTACGCTTGCCTTTGTGCCGCTTCCATTTTCACCTTCGTCAACAGTGCCAGCCTCTCATACTTTCAAAATTGATGCTGGGCAGTTCAGTTATGAACCTTCCGAATTGAAGGTCAATTCTGGTGATACGGTCACCATCGAACTCGTTTCTACGGATGTGGTTCACGGTTTGTACGTAGATGGATACGATGTTTCCGTCGAAGCGGATCCAGGTCAGACTGCAAGCTTGACGTTTGTCGCCGATAAACCAGGTTTGTTTCGGTTTCGATGTAATGTCACCTGCGGCGCCATGCATCCGTTCATGATCGGCAAGTTGACCGTTGGTTCGAACGATTGGTTGTATCGTTCCATTGGTCTGGCATTTCTGGCTTTTATCGGCACTCTTATTTTGATGAAACAAAGATCATAAACATCTCATGGCTAAGATCGAACTCACACGAAACCCTTTTATAAAGAATGCGCTGAAGAATCGCTTCCCCCAAATGGCAGTATTTATCGTCATGCTGGTGGGATACATCTTTGCCATTCTTGTGGGTCTTATCGGGACGCCTGTGGGAAGTCATAACTTCAGCATTGTCTTTGTGTGGATCGCATGGTGGGCTGTCCTGATCCTTGTGGCGGTTCCCTTCTTCGGGCGGGGCTGGTGCGCTGTTTGCCCGATCCCTCTCCCTGGCGAATGGATGCAGCGTGGGGCAATGTTGAATCCACCGACGAAAAGACCGAAGTGGCTCAACCTGCGTGTCCCCAAAATGTTCCGTAATATCTGGCTGCAGAATATTTCTTTCCTCCTGTTGGCTTTGTTCAGCAGTGTACTTCTCACCACACCGAAGGTGACGGGGATCGTTCTAGCAGCCATGCTCTTCGCAGCGGTAGGACTGAGCGCCATCTTTGAGCGCCGTGCATTTTGCCGTTATCTCTGTCCTGTAGGTGGGTTCATTGGGTTGTATTCTCAAACTGCCCCGATTGAGTTGCGGATAAAAGACAAACAGGTCTGTGTGAGTTGCGAAGGCAAACCCTGTTACAACGGCTCGGATGCTGGCTATGGTTGTCCATGGGATGTTTTCCCTGGTGGGATGACGAAGAACACATATTGTGGTTTGTGCATGGAGTGCATCCGTACCTGCCCGCACGATAATATTGCGGTCAATCTCCGTTCGTTCTCTGCAGACCTCGCCAAACCGACCGCCCGTATGGATGA
>Ga0315912_10004372_pt1 | contig 13434 bp, 12 predicted proteins | sample VfabasoilMG_FD_204469 | JGI IMG/M metagenome (GOLD analysis project Ga0315912, IMG submission 204469) | Garden soil microbial communities collected in Santa Monica, California, United States - V. faba soil | ecosystem: Environmental > Terrestrial > Soil > Garden | place: USA: California... | reverse complement strand
TGCGGCCATAACATCAACTATCTCAATGGTAGAAGTGGTTGGCTCCTGGTTGATTGATGATAAAAAATGGACTCGTAAAAAAGCTACCTGGTCGGTGGGAATAGCAGCATTTATTGTGGGCATTCCATCAGCATTGTCCAACGGAAGTTCGCACTTCCTCTCCGAAATTAGTCTGCTTGGGCAAACCGGAGTATTTAACATTATGGACTACGTGTTTGGAACCATGGCTATGCTCGTGGTAGTGCTAAGCACTTGTCTGTACACAGGCTGGGTTTACGACATTAATAAAATGACAAACGAAATTGTGCAAGGTGCGCCATACTTTACCGGCAAAAATTTCTTAGGGCTCTCGCTTTCTCGAATATGGATTTTCTTTGTTCGGTTTGTTTGCCCAATAATTATTGGACTGGTAATACTGAATGTATTTGGGGTGTTTGGTTAATCACGTGAACAAAACACTTCAAGCAATTTTTGCATTAGAAAAGTATACTTTTCGGAAAATTTGTCTTGATTTTAGTCTATTTTTTTCTATTTCCGGCCACTCTGTCTTAAGAATTTGCACTGGTACAAATTTGTATGAAGCCAACCTGGTTTTAAAAAATTTGTAAAACTTAAATACAAAATAATATGAGCTTAATCCGTTATCGCGCCAATGATTTCGTACCGACATCATTCAGCGCACTTGTTGACCAATTCATTAACGACACCGTAGGCCGCACGGGCGGCAGCACTTTCAATCCTAAAACCGATGTGGCTGAAACTGAGAAAGCCTATGAAATTCATTTGGCAGTTCCGGGGATGAAGAAAGAAGATTTTAAACTGGAGGTGAACGAAAATTATCTCACCATTAGTGGCGAGCGTAAGTTCAACGAAGAAAAGAAAGAAAAAAACTTTCACTCCGTTGAAACCTACTACGGCACATTTAGCCGCAGCTTCAGGGTACCCGAAAATGTTGAAGCATCAAAAATTAATGCCGCGTATAATAACGGAATTTTGGAAGTCACCCTTCCGAAAGACGAAAAGAAAGCACTGAAGACCAGCATTAAGGTGAACTAAGGGTTGGGTTTCCGGTTATTACTATCAACCGGATTTTGAGGTGACAAAAGCTCCTGCAAATGGAGCTTTTGCTTTTATGGGGGCTCAAGTCAGCACATTTGCAATGATTAGATGCAATCGTAATTTTGCCAGTCAATTCAATTATTCATGTTTGATAATTTAAGTCTCAAGCTCGAAAAAGCATTCCAAACCCTGAAAGGACAGGGGAGGATCACCGAAATAAATGTTGCGGCCACTATCAAGGAAATCCGCAAGGCATTGATTGATGCCGATGTAAATTTTAAAGTGGCCAAGGAAGTCACTGATGAGATCAAGGAAAAAGCGATGGGACAGAATGTGCTCACCGCCATTTCACCGGGGCAATTGCTCACTAAAATCACCAGCGATGAGCTCACACGGCTCATGGGAAGCCAGAGCGAAGACATTAAAATTGAGGGAAACCCTGCCGTCATTTTAATTGCGGGTTTACAGGGCTCGGGTAAAACTACTTTCAGCGGCAAGCTGGCCAGTTACCTCAAGCGGCAAGGACGCCAGGTGTTGTTAACCGCCTGTGATATTTATCGCCCTGCAGCTATTGATCAATTGAAAGTATTAGGAGAGCAAGTTGGGGTGGAGGTTTACTCCGAACCTGAAAATAAGGATGCAATAAAAATTGCCAAAGCAGCAATTGAACATGCAAAGAAAAATAATCATCGGGTTGTAGTTGTTGACACAGCCGGCCGCCTTGCAGTGGATGATCAAATGATGGATGAAATCGCCAACTTAAAGAAGGTGCTTAATCCAGCGGAAACTTTATTTGTAGTTGACTCCATGACAGGTCAGGATGCAGTTAACACAGCCAAGACTTTTAATGACCGCTTAAATTTTGATGGAGTTGTTTTAACCAAACTCGATGGCGATACACGCGGTGGTGCTGCTTTATCCATTAGGCGTGTAGTGGAGAAGCCCATCAAGTTTATTAGTTCAGGTGAAAAAATGGATGCGCTCGACCGCTTCTATCCGGATCGGATGGCAGGCAGGATTTTGGGCATGGGCGATGTGGTTTCCCTGGTGGAAAAAGCTCAGCAAACTTTTGATGAAGAAGAAACAGCCAGGCTCGCCAAACAATTCCGAAAAAATCAATTCAATTTCAATGATTTCCTTTCACAGTTGGAGCAGGTTAAGAAAATGGGCAACATGAAAGACCTGCTCGGCATGATACCCGGAATGGGCAAAGCCATGAAAGGTGTGGACATTAACGACAATTCTTTTAAACCTGTTGAGGCCATTATCCGCTCAATGACAACGAAAGAGCGTGAAAATCCTGAAATCATCAATCCAAGCCGTAAAACACGTATTTCAAAGGGCAGTGGCCGTTCTTTACAGGAAGTGAACCAACTTCTCAAGCAGTTTGAGGAGATGAAAAAAATGATGAAAACGATGAATAAAATGGGTGGTAATAAAAGGGCATTGGCCGCAATAAACCCCTTTGGGCGATAGAATCGTCAATTTTCACAATATGGTTAAAGAATCTGCAGCGATTACAAACTTTCTCAGGAACCACATCGTTATAGAGCCAGTAGTTTACAGGTTTATTAGGTCCTGAAGAGTGCCTTGGGTTAAAAATCCGGGGCACTCTTCTTGTTTTGATAAAAGAGGCACTTTATTTGTTAATCAATCGAATACCTTAAAATTATTTAAAAATGAAAAACACTGTAAAAATTTATTTCTTGGCTATTGCCACACTCATTTCATGTGCTGTGGTTGCACAAGACGACAAAGCCAAAGTAGCTAGTCCACCAGCCAAAGCGGAAGGCAAAAGTGGAGCAGCCAGTATTTCTGTTGAATATTCCCAGCCATCGGCTAAGGGAAGAAAAATTATGGGAGGACTCGTTCCCTATGGTGAAGTATGGCGCACGGGTGCCAACAAAACCACCACCTTCACGGTGAGTGCACCAGTTAAAATTGAAGGTCAGGATTTGGCTCCCGGCACTTATGCCTTGTTTACAATTCCAGGAGAAACAGAGTGGACCATCATCATTAATAAATCAATTGAATGGGGAGCTTATTCATACAATCAAAGCAATGACTTGCTCCGTGCAAAAGTAAAACCTGGTAAAACTGAAAGCTTTGTTGAAACATTTGTTATCTCAGTTGCAGCCGACCAGGTTGTGTTGAAGTGGGAGAATACACAGGTAGCTTTTAAAGTGAAAGGCTGAGAATTTAAGACGATCATTAAAATAAAAAATCGTTAATAGGATAGACACCTATTAACGATTTTCTTTTTTGTGCTACTTATACCTGCTACTTCTTTCGGATATAAATATCCCCATTGTAACTCTTAATTGTGATCTCCGGCCCACCGCCATTTACTTCAGATTTTATCCAATCGTCTATCACTACTTTATAAGCTCCTGATTTTGAATCGGATTTTTGAATTGGATTCGATTTCTGTACTGTGCCATCGAAACCGGTATAAATTTCGCCTTGTTTCGTTTTCAATTTAAAGGTGGCTTTTAAGGTGGCCGGGAATGTTAGATCAACATCTCCATTATAATTGGCATACGACATCGGGGTATCGGGTTTGAGTTTATCAAATACGATTTTAATGTCGCCATTGTAGGTTTGAGCCACTACAGATCCTGATATTCCTTGCGCGGTGATGCCACCATTATAATTAGTCAACTCAAGGTCGCCTGATATGTTACTGATTTCAACATCCCCATCGTTGTAGGCTTTAGCCTGAATGTTTATTGATGAAGGCACTTCAATAATAAGTTCTAAACCTTCGCTCCAGTTTTCAGATATGACTTTCACTACATTCTGATATTCAGAAGCCTCAATATCCATGGAGCCGCCTCCAATTTTCCTTAATCCTTCTTTAGACCCTTTTTGATTATCAACATTCACGTTAACATTTACATTCACGTTTACGTTATTTTTTTTATTGTGATGATTGTGATCATTATCATCCCCATCCTCATCATTATCATCATCACCGTTCTTCTCATATTTTACGCTTACGTCTTTCCTGGCAGTTCCTTTGATAGTTACCGAACCAGTCTTAATGTCGACATAGAGTGTACCCGGCTTGGCTGGATCCGAAAACGGTATTACAAAATCTCCATTATTTTGAGCGAAGACTATACACCCAATAATTCCAAATATCAAAGTCAAAATTGTTTTTAAGTTTTTCATTTTAGTTTTGTTTACGCTTCTTCCCATTCTAATCCGGGGTCAAGTTCGAGTTAAAGCCGGTTTATAAATTTATTTTTCTTTAATAATGGCATCGCCATTGAATGTTTCGAAATCCAACAAAGCTCCGCCTTGTCTGATTTTATAATTTGAACCACCTACTTTTAAGTGAAAGCCGTTTCCTTCTTTTACTTTTTCAACTTGCGTGGGTATACTTTCAATGCTTTCCAGGTTGGTATAGAGTTCACCGTTGAAGCTTTTGAATTTCATATTAGCAGCCAGGCCTTTTTGGAAATTTGCATTGATGTCACCATTCAATGTATAGAACCGGCAAGCAGCTCCAGGATTTTTGGTATAATCTAAATCCACGTTACCGTTAATGGTTGTAGCTATAGTTGGTCCTTCTAAACCAGTTAGTATAATTGCACCATTGATATTATTGGCCTTTACTGCGGCTTTCATTTGACCCACAGTTATGTCACCATTGTTAATGGTGGAGATTTCTACATTAACAGAGTATGGAACTTTGATTTTAAAATTAAAGTTGTAATCATAAGTCAGGTGGCAGTCTTCCTCTTCACAATTTGAATCGTAGGACCAACGGCTATGCCCGCCCTTCTTTTTTCCATATACGAACTTACTACAACCATCGCCTACATAATAGATGATGGTATCGAAACGATCGATCTGTTTTAACTGCATTTCTTTTTTGCCTTTCTCCAATCGTTCAGCAGTTTTAGCACTTATAGTGCGAATGGCCTCGATCTGAATTTTATCGCCTGCGTAGCCCTCCACATTTACGTTGCCGTTTATGTTGGCCAGGATGAATGTATTCATAGGGGCACTCTTTTCGAATTTAAATTCTTTTGTAATAGTTTCAGTGAAAGTTTGAGCTTTCCCTGCTACTGTAAAAAAAATTGTTACTAGTATGAATATTGGTTTCATATTGTTCTTTGTTATTTAATGTTAAATCAAAACATCAATACTCTCTTTTAATTTTTCCTTTACTTCTTTTGGAGTGGATTGTTCTTCCATTAGTTTTTTAAACTCCTTTACCGATGATTTCTCGTGTAGCGCCACCATCAGTTCAGCCAGTGCAATTTGCACCAGTGGTGAGTCCTGACTGGCAATTGATCTTACCAGTTCAACACGCACATCCGGGTTTTTTGCATATTGGCCTAAGGCATCCAAAGTTGCCAACCGCACATTCACGTTGGGATCATTGTTTAAAGTTTGAATTAATGCATTCGTTACTTTCTTGCTGGCCTTGTCGAGATCGGTAGTCAGACTCACGGCTTTTAATCTGTCGGTAGCTGACTCCCTTTCCAACATGGTAAGCATCATCATCTCTTTCATTTCAATTACTTGCTCCGTTAGGATTTTAACATCTTTGTCGGGTTGTAAATAATTAAGCACATAACCTCCTGTCAACCCGATAATAAGAAGTGCAAATGCAAAACCTGTCCGGGGATTCAATTGAAATAATTCACCCCAAGAAAACGAAGGTGACTTTAACAATAATTTCTTCTCTTTTGCTAAAGCGGAATAAAAAGCATCATCTAATTTCATGGATGGTGACACATCGCTCATGTTCATAATCTTCTCATCCAGCAATTCCAGGTTATGAAGCTGTGTGATTTCCACCTTTCCGGTTTCAATCAGTTTTTCCAATTCGGAAACCTCAGCCGGATCGGCCAGGCCTTCATTGTACTTGCTCACTAAAGCTGTGATTCGATTCGCTTCCATAGTTCTTACATTATTTTTTCTAACTGCTGATACACCACTTTTAACTCCTGCAGGGCTCGGAATACTTTTACCTTTACAGCTCCCTCACTGCAGCCCAGTAAATCGCCAATCTCTTTGTATTTCTTTTCCTGGTATTTGCTGAGCATCAAAATCTCGCGTTTGTCTTCTGGCAGCCGATCAATTGCTGTCGCTAAAATGTGATGCTCGCTTTCAACCATCCACTCAGTGTCTCGGTTCTCATTGTGTCCTATTCGTTCCTCCCATTTCTCTGCCTGCTCCTTCGGCAACACACGATTCTTCCGGAACTGGTCGTTCTTCACATTACGCGCAATGTGAAACATCCAGCTTTTGAAGTCGCCATCACCCCGGAAAAGGTGACGATATTTCATTATCCGGAAGAACGTGTTTTGCACCAGATCTTCACTCAGCTCGCGGTCGCGTACCAGCGTGAGGAAGAAACTGAACAATGGCTTCTTGTAACGCTCGAACAGCAGGCCCAGTCTATCCAGGTCACCATCTCGCACCTTGGTCATTAATGCATTATCTGAAAGCGCTTCCAATTCCGGGGATTTACAGGCAGGGAAACTTCACCTACATGCATAGGTTACAAGTTCGGGAAATTATTTTTATGCTTGGATGGCCAATTGCTTCATTCTACCCATATGGGCAAATCGGGTACAAGTGGGAGGCTTGCACTAACTAATAAATATGTTTGAATTTACTCGCTAATGTTATCAGTTGCAGTGGCTTTCCATTGGCCTTCAACCTGGGTAAAATAGATCCAGGAGGCGCTTGTTTCTGATCTTCGAAAAACGATAGTGTAATAATTTTCGTCAGTACCCTCAATAAACTTGAACGGCTCCTTCATAATGGTTTTAATGGTACTCTTCGTAAATATCTTTTTTGATACTTTCATAAAATCTTCCCTGGTTTCGATGTGACTATTGAGTTCCTTAACCAAGTAGCCCCAGTCAAAAGAGGCGAATGGAAATACCATCATATCAGCGATAGACTCTACATCGCGTGCCTGAACTGACTTTTTAAACTGAGTACCAAATTCTTCGAATGAAGGTTGTCCATAAGAATTCAATGAGTTAACCAATAGGAGTATAAAAATGATGCGCATAATAATTCAATTTTATAATTTTATTTTGATTTTCAAATCCCTACTGCTGCTGCATCTGCATCTCCTGATGCCTCCGGAAGGAATTATGATAAGTAGAGGTTACCGGCTGCTTAGCAGGGGTTATCCCCATTTCTCCAATAAAGCCTTGCCCGTCTTCGTACGAAACAGAAACAACTACATCCAACGTATGATTGGAGGTTCCCCGGTAAGTTCCTTTCACTGGTGAACAATCAGAGAAATTTTTTCCAACGGCTAATCTCACATGAGTTTCGTTGGCTAGGCAATTGTTGGTTGGATCCAATCCTAACCATCCATAAAAAGGAATATAAGCTTCAACCCAGGCATGGGTGGCGCCTTCCCCGCGCATTCCGTTTTTATTGGGGCAGATATACCCGCTTACATAGCGTGCCGGAATGTTAATCATGCGCAACATTACAAGCAGCATGTGGGCAAAATCCTGGCACACCCCGGATTTCAATTCCCAAATTTCATCAAGCGTACTTTCTACTGTAGTAATTCCTTTTCGGTAGGCGAAAACCTTATAAATGTATTCGCTGAAATGTTTGGCTGATTCCAGTGGTGTACAATTTTTGCAACGCTCTTCTTCAACCAAATTTTCTACCTCGTTAAACGCGTTGAAACGTTCCTGTTTGGTGTAATCAATTATGCCAATTTGATTTCTAAGTTTTGCCAATTCTTCCCATTGTCCTAAGACCGGCTGATCATCTGAAGGCATGGGCCTATTCTTTGTTATGACGATTACCTGTGAATCGATGCTCAGTTCGTGATGAGGCTGTGCATTGGTAAATGTTCCAACCGAATTACCAAAATAGTCGGTGTGTATACTAATGAATGAGTTGTCTGTAACACCAATCGTATGATGGACAACCTCTTGATAGTTGTCGATGATCGGGTAAAGCATGAGCTGACTGGCGCTATCGCGCACCATGTCTTCGTAACTGTAGCGGGTGATGTGTCTTATTTTAAATTTCGACATGGTAGATCCGATTTTAACTGTAAGCAAAATAATATTGATTCAACGTTTCCCCGATGGCAATAATATCCGATCGGATTTCGGTGAGGTAATCGTGAAGGCCCATTCGGGATACACTTTGCACGGTAGTATACTGGAGTTTGCTTCGCAGTTTGCCGATTAGAAACTCCACCTTGGAATACCCTTCCGTGTTCTGTTCGCTTTTTAATCTTGTGAAATTCCTATTAAGCTGGTTCATCGAATAGAGCACAGCTCGAGGGAAATCGACATTGAATAATACCTGATCAATAATGTTAGCGGCTTCAAATCCTGATCGATATTTTTTGAGATACAAGGCATATCCGGAAACCGATAGCAACAGATATTTCCAGTATGTGGTATCGGTAGTTTTGTCGAGGTCGTACGAAAGGTTGCTGAATTTTACGTCCAGGATATCGGCAGACTGCATGCAGCGCTCTAAAAATTTTCCAATATTCATAAAGCACAGCCCTTCACCCCGAAACATGGTGATATCGGAAATTCCATAGTAGATCATGCATTGCTTAATAAGCGAATCTAAAACAGTTACCGGGTCATCCCATTTAAGAGAATTAGCAAATCGCTGATCGTGAACGATATGGTAAAATTCATTCAGGCACTGCCAGAGTTCTTTGGTTATGTTATCCTGAACAGCCCTGGCATTTTCCCGCGACTGGGTTACCAAATTAAAAACTGAATTGGCATTGTCCCGGTCAAGAAGTACATATTGCAAAACTTTACGACCATCTCTCTCAATGGTCTTGATTTGATCTTCTTGCATGTCGCTGAAAATTCGCAATACTGGCTGCCAGGTAAATTCATCCTCATCATCTTGCGATGACATATAATTTATTTTCAGCATGCGTAAGAGACTGTCGGTGCGCTCCATGTAGCGCGACATCCAATAAAGCGAATCAGCAACGCGACTTAGCATATAGGGAAGTTAAAGGCTATTGGATTCATGGTATTCAATACTTGGAAAGTACCCACGTGTCTTTACTGCCTCCGCCTTGCGATGAGTTGACCACCAGGGAGCCTTCGCGCAAGGCCACCCGGGTTAGTCCGCCCGGTACAATCTCAATTCCATCGGGGCCACAAAGGGCAAAGGGTCTCAAATCAATTCTTCTTGGTTTTACTTTTCCATCAATGTAGCAAGGTGCTGTCGATAGACTCACCGTGGGTTGCGCAATAAACTGGCGAGGGTCTTTCAGAATTTCCTTCTTATACGTTTCGATTTCTTGTTCCGATGCCGCGTGTCCCATGAGCATGCCATATCCCCCGGATTCGTTTGTTTTTTTTACTACCATCTTATTTATATTCTTCAACACGTAGTCTTGTTCATCAGACTTGGCTAACTGATAGGTGGGAACATTTTTCAGAAGAGGTTCCTCATTCAGATAATATTTGATCATTTCCGGTACATAGACATAGATGGCTTTGTCATCGGCAACCCCATTTCCGATGGAGTTCACAATGGCAACGTTTCCTTTACGGTACGCGGAAAGTAAACCGGAAACTCCCAACACGCTGGACGGGTCAAAAACAAGAGGATCCAAAAAGGCATCGTCAACCCTACGATAGATTACATCCACTTGCTGAAGGCCAACGGTTGTTTTCATAAACACTTTGTGATTTTCAACAACGAGGTCGCGTCCTTCAACCAGTTCAACACCCATAAGCCTGGCCAATGTAGTATGTTCAAAAAAGGCTGAGTTATATATGCCTGGGGTTAGCAGAACAATATTTGGTGAGGTTGTTTGTCGAGGAGAAAGTGCTTTTAGGTTTTTATATAAAATAGAAGGATACTGAGTAACAGGTCTCACATGGTTTTTAGGAATGAGATCAGGAAAAATTCGTTTCGTGATTTCCCGATTTTCAATCATGTAAGAAACACCCGATGGAGTTCTGAGATTGTCCTCTAAAACGTAAAACGTTCCATCATAATCCCGGATCAGGTCTATGCCTGCGATATGAACGTAGATGTCGTGAGGAACATTTACGCCCTGCATTTCGCGCAAGTAATGGGGGCAGGAGTAAATCAAGTCCACTGGAACAACCCCATCCTTAAGAATGAATTGCTCATGATAAACATCTCTTAAAAAAAGGTTGAGTGCACGCAGTCGCTGTTTGATACCTCTTTCAATAAAATCCCATTCAGAGCCGGTGATGATGCGAGGAATAATATCGAATGGAAATATTTTCTCAATTCCTTCTCCACTGGAATAGACAGTAAAAGTGACCCCCTGGCTCATGAACAACCTTTTGGCTAACTCCTCCTTTTTGGTTAGGTCGTCTGCAGGAATATTGATTAAAAACTGGGAAAAGTTCTGATAATGTTGCCTTACATCACTGGTATCGAACATTTCATCCCAAATAGATGATTTTTGACCATAATCTTTAAAAAAGTCGTGTGATTTCATAAGTACAGGCCTCAAAAATACCCAAACAATCTATTTTTAGTATGTATTTTTGAAAATATGGGTAAAAATTTAACCGATTTTTTATTTTTTTGATATTTGACACTAAATCCTATTAACATCCACTTTCACCACGATATTTTGCTTGCCTGAACTGAATATAATGCCTTTGATCGGGGCTACATCGAAGTAATCGCGGCCAAAAGCCACCGTTATGTGGTTGTTGGAGGGTAATAAATTATTGGTAGGGTCAAATTCTACCCAACCAATGTCTGGAAAGTAAACGGCAACCCAGGCATGCGAAGCATCAGAGCCAACCAGTTTTTCTTTTCCGGGAGGGGGAAATGTTTCAATATATCCGCTCACATATCGGGCGGGCAGCCCCATATTTCTTATGCAGGCTATCATGAGATGAGCAAAATCCTGGCAAACACCTTTGCGGGAAACAAGAACAGATTCTACTGGAGTGTTGACTGTAGTAAACCCTGGTGTGAATTTTAGTGAGCTAAAAATCTTTTTCATCAAGGTGTCACAGCCGGTCCAAAGGGTTGCATTCTCAGGAAAACAATCCGCAGCAAATTTTCGAATCTCTTCACTGTGTGGTATGTGAATGGACGGCAAGGTGTATTGGATTACATCAGCATAAACATCGCTCTTTGACAGTAAATGGTTTTTAACCTCGCTCCACCGCACCTTTGATTGCCTGGCCTGGTCGGGGTAGGAACGCCCCACAATATCTACTGTGCTCTCTGAAATGATTTCCAAACGCTGATGTTCCTTGTAAGTAGAGATGAACAATATTGTATTTCCGAAAAAATCAGTGAGGTAGGTAAGTTCATCCGGTGTTGGTGTGATCTTAACTTCTGAGTTTAGACATTTTTGCTCATCCAGATTGAGCGGCACCAGGCACATACGGTTATGTCCAGTGCTCACCATTTCCTGGTATTGGTATTCCGTAATATGTTTTATTTTATACTTCATATTACACTTCAAATTCAAATCCGTCTTTACTGCTTTGAGGCTGATAGGTGGTATGACTGAAATAGTTGGAGTTTACTTTGGTTGAAATTATCAAAATTTGTCTCTCCAACGTTTCACAAAATTCATCCAGGTCGATACGCTTTCCGTTTTCGTCAACTTTTGACAAAGCATTGATGTCCATTAAGCGCACCCGACTATAGCATTCAAATACCAAGCGCGAAATTTCGTTGTCATTGGTTCCTCCATCTTTTTGGGCGAGACTTCGGGCATATTTTAGGAGACCTTCCAACTGTGATAAAATAGATGTTGGGTTTTGACTGTTTAGGAATAGCAAATCGAGTGTTGGGCTTACATCAAGATACGTTCTGTAAACGGACCGATAGGTTATAAGATTCTGATTACTGAGCAACAAGGCTTCCAATAATTGAAATTCTGTCCCTTCGTCATACTGTTTGGTAAGTATTGACCTGAACTGAATAAGCTCCATTAAAATCTCTTCAATCATTTGTCCCATCCGGTAAACCGTTCGGCCATCGCTGCGATACATGCTTTGACGGGTCATTTCTGAAAACGAAAGAATGCCACCGGTGAGTTGATCGAGCAGGGAAAATAGATGCCGGATAGCACCGGGCTCCACTACCGCTATCCTTCTTTTTATATTTTCGATCTCATCAATAATTCTCCAACTGTCAATGGTCCATCGATCGCGAGCCGAATATAGGCACCTTAGCAGGTTGCTTAGTGTGTACAGCACACTGCCTGACCGGTCGGGATTGCAAATTACCTGGTGAATTTCTGACAAAGGATTTTTTAGTTCATCTTCTGCCTCTTCAACAAATCCAGGGTATGTATCGGTTAAATGAGTTACCGTCCTTAATAACACATGCAGAGACTCCGATTCACCTCCGCTATTTAAATATCCGGTTTGGGTAAGACTTCTTAAAACAATCCGGATAAACCGGGAAGTTCGCACTACCCGTTGACTATAACGCCCCACCCAAAATAAATTTTCTGCCGATCGACTTGGCAAAAGCGCAATGCGCTTCATATCTGGGGTGCGGTGGATAGGAGAACTCTGACTTCCCGTGAACGCTGCTTCAACCCACGTGTCTTTAGAAATTCCGCCATCCTTGTTGGAAACCAGGAAACTTCCTTTTTCCGGTGAACACCGGGTAAGGCCTCCACGCATCATTTCATAACCATCCTTGCTGGCAACCAGGTAGGATCGAAGGACGGAGAATCGCGGCTCTAATTTTTCTTTTGTGAAAACCGGTGAAGTTGAAAATTCAACTTCTTCCTGACCTACATACCGAAAAGGTTCAAATTTTATTTTTCGTATTAATTCTTCTTTTTGAGCTTTTGAGAGTTGCCTTCCCATAACGGTTTTGAAACCGCTCATTCGTACAATATTTTTAATAACTAAAGTATCAATGTGTTCAATCACATAATCCATTTCCTTTTTTTGTCCGCACCACCAAGTTGCAATCATAGGAATGATTGGCTCCTCATTAAGAAAATATTTGAAAGCACCGTGAAGAAATGCCATTAAGCCTGTGTTCTCCAGAATACTGCTTCCAAGTGGGTTGGCAATGGCCACGTTTCCTTTGCGTACAGCCTGCAACAATCCGGGGATGCCCAATTGTGAGTCTTCTCTAAGTTCGAGTGGATCGCAGAAGGTATCATCCAGCCTTCGTAGAATGATATCCACTTTTTCCAACCCTTCGAAAGTTTTTATCCAGACAAAGCTGTCGCGCATAATCAGGTCATCACCCTGGACTAACGTTATTCCCAGGTAGGACGCGAGAAAGGCGTGTTCAAAATATGTTTCGTTTTGCGGGCCTGGTGTTAATAAAATTATTCGTGGATTTTCTTTTCCCTGTGGAGCAATCTGAATTAGCGCTTGCATCATGCTGGTAAAAAAT
>Ga0315912_10004371_pt1 | contig 13434 bp, 12 predicted proteins | sample VfabasoilMG_FD_204469 | JGI IMG/M metagenome (GOLD analysis project Ga0315912, IMG submission 204469) | Garden soil microbial communities collected in Santa Monica, California, United States - V. faba soil | ecosystem: Environmental > Terrestrial > Soil > Garden | place: USA: California... | reverse complement strand
GCTGGAAATGCGCATGGGGGTGCGTGATGACCGATGCAGGCAAGCAGCGACTGGCTGGCGCGGCCCTGATCGTGTTCGGCGTGGGCATCGCCCTGTTCGGCGGCACCAAGAGCAACGGCGGCATGACCTTCACCCTGTTCGGCTTCGAGTTCGGCGCCGAGCGGCGAGAGCCGATGAGCCGGGGGGAATCGCTGTTCTGGGGCACGGCCCTGGTGCTGGGCGGTATCGCGCTGATCGCCACCGCGTGAACGCCGGCGCGTCCGCTTGCGCACGGGGCGTGCCGGGATGCGGCCCGGAACGATTCCCATGCTGATCGCGGTCACCACGAGCGTGCTGCTCGCGTGCTCGTTCCTGCTCGCGCTCGTCGTGTGCCTGACCACCGGCCTGTTCATGGCGCGCGTGCCCAGCGGCGCCGACGCCATGGGCCTGGTCGTGCCGTTCTTCGCCGGCATCGGCTCCTGGCTGCTGATGCTGCCGGCGGCCTGGCTGGTCTCGGGGCGAGGCACGTTCCTGTGGCTGTCGACGCCGAGCATGCCCGCCGCCCTGGTCCTGGGCATCGCCGTGCTCGGGCTCGGCCTCGCCGGCACCGGCGCCTTCCTGGCCTACGGCGACAGGCACGCCTACGCCGTGCCGGCAGGATGGATCGCCGGCGTGCTCGCGCCGCTCGCCGCACAGGGCCTTCTGCTCTACGCGGCCTGGCACGGCGACGCGCAACCGCAGGCGGCATGGACGCGGATGCTCGCGCTTGCGCTCGGCCTGGTCGCCGTGGGCGGGTACGCCTGGGGCGCGTGGCAGCTCGTCGCCCAAGCCGGCCAATCGGCGCGCATCGCGGTCAAGCGCTCGGAGGAGGACCGCCGAGCGGTGGCCGACACCGATCGCCGCGCGGCATTGACGCCGGCACAGCGCATGGCCGAGGACCTCGCCGCCACGCCCCAGGCGCCGTTCTGGCACGTCGTGCTGCGCCTGCGCGGGGAGGACGACGCGGCGGCCCGCGCGCTGGTCGTGCAGCGCTGCGAGGCGTTCGCCGACCTCGACCGCGAGCTCGACCAGGTCATGGCCGGCGACCACGTCGAGATCCGCGCCGCGGGTGCCCAGTTCATGGCGATGAGCGCGCGTCGGCATCCGGGCTGGGCGGTGTCGCTGTCGCGCGCGATGGTGCGCCTGGCGCAGGACCTGGCGCGCGTGGAGGGCATGGCGTCGCCCGCGCAGCAGATGGCGTTCGCACCCGAGATCGAACACCTGTTGGCCACGACGCGGCTGTTTCCCGAGGCCGATTTCGGCGACTCGATCGCGCTCCTGCGCACCACGGTGGAGGCCAAGCCCGAGGATCCAGCCAGGACGCGCGCGCTGGCGGCGCTCGATGCCGCCGACTCGTCGCCCGCGCCGCGGCAGGACTGACCGTACCGAGCGGAAGCGCGCGCGGCGATACGCGCATGGGCGCCTGGGCGTGCCGGTGGCAGGCGTGCTCGTCCGCCGGGCGCGGCTTGCACGAACGTGTCGATTCCGTCGCACCCCGCTTCACCGGGGCGGGACGAGATGCGAGGATCCGAGGCGGGGCGACACACTCGTACGCCGGCGATCACGGGATCGCCACCTCGGTGGAGACGACCATGATTCGCACGGTGTTGGCGAGCGTAATGTCGGGATCGATGCTGGTGGCGTGTTCGGCGTCGATACCGGTGACCAGGATCGGCGCGGGCAAGGCGCCGAAGCACGAAGGCACCCTGCTCGTGTTGCCCAGGACCGCGCTCACGCTGAAGTACAACGTCACCTCGGCGACGTACACCGCGGGCACCTGGACCGACGAAGTCGAGACATGCGGCAAGCTGCTCGCCTTCGACGAGAAGACCACGCCCGACGCGCGCCGCGCGCGCCTGGGCGATCCCCAGCTCCCGCCGTCCTGTTCGAGACTCCACGACCTGGGGCTGGAGTCCAAGCGCCCCTCGCTCGCCCCCAATGCCGTGGCGTGCTCCGACGCCGGCCGCAACACCGAAACGAGGACCAGCATCGACGGGACGACGGTGTCCGTCGTATCGGCCGCACTGCCCGATCCCGACCAGGTCTACTGGGTGGCGACGCCCGCGCGGTGGCTGGGCGACGTCGACGTCACGGTGAAATACACGCCCATCGGTACCATCGACGGCGCGAAGGCCATGGCGACGAACCCCTGGTCGGATTTCGCCGTGAATGTCACCGGCATGGCGCTGAAGGCGGCATTGCCCGGCATCGGGTCGGCGCCGGCCAGGTCTGGAGCGAAGAAGCCGCCGGACGGGTGCGCGGTACTGGCACCGGCCGAATGCGCCGCGTTCAACGTGGACCTGGACGACCTCAAGAAGTACGTCGGCGAGCGCTATCAGGCGGCGATGCTCGGCGCCGGTCCGGGGTTCGAGAAGCAGATGGAGGTCTTCGACACGCGGGTGAAGGCGCAGCGCGCCTTGTTCGAGGGTTCCATTTCGGCGCGGGTCACGCCCAAGTCGGTGACCTGGTTTCCCTCGGCCCGCACCGGAAAGGATGCGGTGCCGGCGAACTGCCGGCATGCACTGGCGTCCGACAAGACCGTCACCGACGGCAGCCCGCTGGACGCGGATTGGTCGTGCGCGCTCGCGCCCGAGCCGTTCGAACGGGTATGCCCGTCGCCGGACGGTACGCTCCCGGCACCCGACTTTCCCCGCGACGTGCTCGCCGCGTCGGCGTGGATCACCGCGGCGGGCGGCCTCAGTCGCCAGTCGTACTCGCCGGCGCTGGACGCGAGCCGGGCCGGCTTCGACCGCAAGGAAGACGATCGCGACGCCCGCGGCTTCCCCTACCGCATGCCGGTAGAGACCGTGGTCGGCGCCGCCCTGCGCACGTGTACCGACACCAAGACGTGCAAGGGGCGTGGTGCCATGGCGCCGAGCGCGCTCGCGATCGCGCAGTACGGGGAGCTCGGTCGTCTGACGCCTCGTGCGGGCGGGCGCAAGGGCACGATCGAGGTGAAGTACTACGCCGATTCCGGCGCGCTGACCACCGTGCAGGTGTCGGGCGAGGGAAGCAGTGCCAAGCCGATCACCGACGTGCTGCAGGCGAAGTTGACGCCGGCGGCGGATCCCTCCGCGATGGACGTGCTGAAGGCCGAAAAGGAACGGGTCGAGGCCCTGTCCGCCGTGTGCAAGGCGTACCTCAATCTTTCGGCCGAGCCGCCGGACTACTGCAAGTAGGCCGTTGCCGCGGGACCTGGGCCGCAAGGGGGCGCCCGATGCCGTTCAAGTGCGCCACGGGCGTTCGGATCGAGCCGGCAGCGATGCCGGCGGCCACCTGGGCCGCCGCGGCGGTGGCCGTCCGGCGCTACCCGTTCTTGCGCCAGCGCACGGACAACTGGTGCTGGGTGGCCTGCGTGGCCATGGTGGAGGCCGCATGGAACGTCGCGGCACGGTCCCAGTGCGAGATCGCCAGGGACGAACTCGGCGCCGCGGATTGCTGCAGTTCGCCGGGGTTCGAGGCCTGCGACGAACCCGCGAACCTCGCCGGCATGACCATCGCGCTCAGGAACGTGCGGCCCCAGGCGATATCCACGTTGCCCGTCGGAGAACCGTGGCTGCAGGGCCAGCTCGCGCACGGCGCCATCGCGGCGCTGTGGGAATGGGATGACCACAGCGGCGGCCCCGCCTGCCATGTCGTGCTGATCGTGGGATCGCGCGCGCTGTCGGCCGGGCGTATCGCCTATGCCGTGAACGATCCGTGGCTCACGGCGCCCGATGAGCTGACCTACGACGAGCTCATGTCCGCGCGCGGCGCGGGTCGGTGGACCTACGCCTGGACGCACGTATGAATGCACCGCCTGCCCGCGACGACTGGGATGTCGAGCGCATCCGCGGTCCCGCGGCATCGGGCCTGCGAAGCTGGTTCCCGTCCCCGGACCTCCCCGACGGCGTGCGCCTGGAGGTTGCCGAATGCCTGCCCGTTTTCGCCGTGGCGGCAACCCGCTTCCATGACGCCGGTCTCGACGGACTGCTCTCGTCGCTGACCTGGGACGGACGCTGGCACGTGCAGATCCATCGCGACGGCGTCGCGCACGGATACGCCCGGGCCGTCGAGACGCCAGCGGGACTGCGCATCCTCAGCTGCAGCAGGGACGGACTGGCGGCGGACATCGACGCCGCCCTGGACGCGGCGGATCGCGCGCTGCCCGACGACACCCACTTCGCTCTGCTGGTCGAGGTGAAGCCGATGGCGATCTCGGTCCTGATGCTGGTGCCGCACGATCAGGGGACCTGCTGGGTGGTGGTCCTGCGGGTGCCCCATCGGATCGCGTTCCTGCCGCGCGGCATGCTCATCGGCGCGGGCGCCTTCCTGGAGCGGATGCGTGCGGTGCCGGTCGTCCGTGGCGTCGATCCCGTCTAGGGAGGCTCTGCACGAGTTCGACCGGGACTTGTCATCGCGCCCAGAGCAAGAGGCGTGATCACTGCTTTCCTCACCCGTTCGATCACCTGCGTGGTCGAGCGGGACGGGTACATCCCTGCACCCGAGGGAACCCCGCGCTTGTTCGGAGTTTCCCCAGGTGCGGTCTCGGCCCGTCCAGGCGGGCGTGACGCCCTCCCGCGACCCGGGATCCGCGTCCGGCGACGCGCCAGGACGGTTTCCAGCCGCGACCCCGGTTCAACGGGGGTGGTACGGCCAGGGCCTCGCCACGCCGTAGCCCTGCGCGTAGTCCACGCTGAATTCGCGCAGGCGCACGAGGATGCCGTCGTTCTCCACCGACTCGGCGATGGTGCGCTTGTGCATCAGGTGCCCGATGTCGTTGATCGCGGACACCATGGCGGCATCGATCGGGTCGTCGAGCATGTCGCGCACGAAGCTGCCATCGATCTTCAGGTAGTCCACCGGCAGCTGCTTGAGGTAGCCGAACGAGGACATGCCCGCGCCGAAGTCGTCGAGCGCGAAGCAGCAGCCGAGTTCGCGCAGCTCGCGCATCAGCTGCGCCGCGTGCGCCAGGTTCGCGATCGCGGCGGTTTCGGTGATCTCGAAGCAGATGCGCCTGCGCACCGGGCCCGCGCGCGCGATACGCGCGCGCAGCCATTCGAGGAAGCGCTCGTCTCCGACCGAGGCGCCGGAGAGGTTGATGCTGCACAGGCGCAGGCCGGCATCCTCTCCGGCTTGCGCCTGTGCCTCCAGCCGCTCGAGCGCGGTCTCCACCACCCAGCGGTCGATCGCGGGCATCAGGTCGTAGCGCTCGGCCGCCGGGATGAAACTCTGCGGAGGCACCAGCGCGCGGCTGTCGTCCAGCATGCGCACGAGCAGTTCGTAGCGGTCGCCCGGATCGGGATCCTGCCCGATCGCCACGATCGGCTGCGCGTACAGGCAGAAGCGACCCGCTTCCAGCGCCTGGTGGATGCGCCCCACCCAGTCCATCTCGCCCTGCCGCGCGGACAGGTCGCTGTCGCGCGCGTGGTAGCGGTGGACGCGGTTGCGTCCCTTGTCCTTGGCCACGTAGCAGGCCGAGTCCGCCGCGGCCAGCAGCTCCTCCTGGCCCAGGTAGCCGTCGTCGATCGCGACCAGGCCGATGCTGACGCCGAGCGCGAAACCGCGGCTGCCCCAGCCGAACTGGTGTTCCGCGACGGCGCGCCGCAGCTCCTCCGCCACGCGTTCGGCGGCCTCGGGCGGGCAATCCTCCAGCAGCGCGCCGAATTCGTCGCCGCCCAGGCGCGCGAGCGTGTCGCGCTCGCGCAGCCTGCCGAGCAGGACGGTGCTGACCTGGCGCAGCAGTTCGTCGCCGGCGGCGTGCCCGCAGGTGTCGTTCACGATCTTGAACTGGTCGAGGTCGAGGTACAGCAGCACGTGTCGGCGCTGCTGCTCGCGCGTGGTGCTCAGCGCATGCATCAGGCGCGACTCGAACTCGCGCCGGTTGATCAGCCCGGTCAGCGCGTCGTGGCTGGCCTGGTGGCTGAGCTGGGAGGCGTATTCGCGCTCATGGCGCATGTCGTGCAGCACGACCACGATCCCGCGCATGACCCCGCCGCGGTCGTGGATGGGCGCGGCCGACTCCTTGACCGCGACTTCGCGTCCCTCGCCGGCCTGCAGCAGCACGCCGCCGCTCACCTGCAGGCGGGCCGTGCCGCCGGCGTCGCGGATGCGCTGCGCCAATTCGGGCAGCGGCGCGCGCGTGTGCTCGTCGATCAGGCGGTAGCAGTCGCCGATCGGACGGCCGACGGTGGCCTCGACGCTGCGCTCCAGCAGCGCGGCGGCGATCGGGTTGAGGTAGGCGACGCGGCCGTCGGCGTCCACGCTGAGCACGGCGTCGCCGATCGACTGCAGGGTCACCTGCGCCGTCTCCTCGCTCAGGCGCAGCGCGTGCTCGTAGCGCTCGCCCTCGCGCAGCAGTCGCCGCACGACGGCGAGCACGATGCCGATCAGCACCAGCGCGATGGCGATCGTGCCCAGTTCCAGCACCATGCGCGCGTGCCGCGCGGCGCGGCCGAGGGTGGCGGAGAACTCCTGCTCCAGCGGCGTGAGGCGCGCGTTGATCTCCGCGATGCGCCGCACGCGCGCGTCGAGGTCGGCGGCCGGCGGCGCATTGCCCGGACCACGCGCGCGCGCCGAGGCATGGAGCGCGTGCAAATCGCTGCCGGCGCGCTCGAGGGCCGCGATCTCGGCGTCGGCTTCGGTCCACACCCCGATCGCGCTGTCCATGAAGGGGAAATGGCGGAAGTAGCGGAACAGCCGCATCATCCCCGGCACGTCGTGTTCGTGGTTGCCGCCCTCGAGCAGCCCGCGGCGCGCGAGCGCGTAGTCGGGCTCCGCGCGCTCGAGTTCGATGCGCGCCAGGCGGTCGCCCAGTGGCGTGGCGATCTCGCGCCGGAACGCCTCGTAGTCGCGCGCATCGCCCGAGCGCGCATAGCGTTCCAGGTGCCGCACGGCCTCCTTCTGCGCCTTCGACCACAGGCTTTCGCCCTCGACGTAGGCGCGCACGGCGCTCATCACGTCCATGCAGGAGAGCGCGAGCAGCACCAGCACCACCACGCCCGCGACGAACGGCGCCGAAACGGGCCAAAGGCGCCGGTGTGCGGAGGGTGGGGGAGTCGAGTTCCGTTCCATGGCGCCGTGCCGGGGATTCCCTGCCTGCCCCGGCACGTCCGCACCGGGTTTCCCGGGCCTACCGCGTCGTGGCGCGCGGAACCTGCCCTGGCGCACGCCGGCAGGTGCCGGCGCGCGGTTTCCGAATCAGTTCGCGGGGCCGGCCTTGGCCGCGGCCAGCAGCGAGCCGAGCATGGGTTCGAGGTCCTGGACCGGGTAGCCCAGGTGCACGGTGATCTCGTGCAGGAATTCGAGCTCCTGCGGGCGTATGCGACCGTCCGCCGCGGCAAGCTTGAGCAGCTTGTCGTACAGCCCGCGGGTCTGCGGGGTGGCGGCCGGGAAAACCTCGAGGTAGCGGTCGAGCTCCAGGAACGGGTTGAGCAGGCGCTTGCGGCCCTGGGCCAGCGCATCGAGCGCACGTTGGCGCGCCTGGATGGGCAGGAACATCTCGTCCATCTGCGCGTTGATCACCGTCGTCTCGTGGTCGGTGACGATGCCGTCGATGTTCGCCACGTAGCCGAGCAGCCCGAAAAGCACCTGCAGCGTCAGCTCCTGGTCGGGTTCGAGCTTGCCACCCGAGAACAGTTCGTTGATGGTGATCTTGAGCTCGCGCATCAGCCCGCTGATGCCGCCCGCTTCTGCATTGCCCATGTCGGGTCCTCCAGGCTGGGATGGCACGGTCGCGCGCCCCCGTATCCCCGGGCCGTCGCGACCGGCCCTGGGACTTTACACCCGCCCGGGCCGGACCTCGAAGCCTCCCGTCGGGCCCCCGGTCGCGACTGGCGCGGAGCGCCGCAGCGGGGTATACCCCGGATGTCCCCCACCGGCAGCGCCGAGCATGACCGATACCCCCAGGAAGACCGCCATAGACAACGCCCGCCTCGACCGCATCGTGGCCGATGCCCAGCGTAGCCGCGTCGAGCGCGAGGCGGGCTACCGGGCGCAGGCGCTGAAGCTGTATCCGTGGGTCTGCGGGCGCTGCGGTCGGGAGTTCAGCGGCAAGTCCCTGAGCGAGCTCACCGTGCACCACCGCAACCACGACCACGACCACAACCCGCCCGACGGCAGCAACTGGGAGCTCTTGTGCCTGTACTGCCACGACAACGAGCACTCGCGCTACATCGACGACACCGGCGGCGGCGCGGCGGGGGAGGCCAAGGCGGACGTGGCCACCTCGAACCCGTTCGCGGCGTTGAAGGCGTTGATGGGGAAGCGGGGAAGCGGGGATTGATTCGGTGTCGCCCGCGTAGGGCGGAACCCGCGGGGGTTCCGCCCTACAGGGGTACGAGATCCCGGCGCTACTCGGGGTCGTCGGCACCCGGCGGGAGGCGCTGGTCGTCCGATGCGGCGCGGTTGCGCCGGAGGAAATCGGAGATCGAGACCGTAGGCCGGAGTGCGCGCATGGCGCGCTCTCCGGCGCCTTTGGAAGCGTTCCACGGGTATTCAAGAGCCGCGGAGAGCGCCTGCGGCGCACTCCGCGCTACGGCTCCGCGCGGCGACTATTCGGCGGCTGTCGTATCCGCGGGGAGGCGCTGGTCGTCCGATACGGCGCGGTTGCGCCGGAGGAAATCGAAGATCGAGCGCACCGTCACCACCTCGTAGCGGCCATCGAGCCGATCGCCGAGGCTGTGGTCGGTGAAGCGCGCGTTCGCGGAGAACAGGCCGCCGGCGAGGCGCTGGCCGTAGGGGATGCGGATCACGTCGGGACGGTAGCCCAGCGCCATCGCGTGGCGCAGCGTGCCGCGGCGATCGGCGCGCGCGTCGTCGGCGAGCGCGGCGGCCAGCAGCGCGAGCGCCCAGCCGGTGCTGTTCTGGTTGTCCAGGCTGTCCCAGCGCGCGATCACGTTGTAGCGCGCGTCGTGCAGCCGCAGCGCGGCGCCCGCGTCGAGCAGCGCGAGCAGCGACCGTGCGACGCGCGGTTCCAGCCACACGAGCTTCGCGTCCTGGCTGTGCAGGTCGTCGAGGAAGAAGTTGACCAGGCCCTCGCTGAACACGCCACTGCGCGCCGTGCCGCACAGGTTCAACTCGTGCAGCACGCTCCAGCGCCCATCGGGATGGTCGCGCAGCACGATGCCCACGTGGCTGTACTTGAGTCCGTACTCGGACAGGTCCTTGCCCTCGCGCGCGAGCAGCGCCACGGGTTCATCGCGCCGTTCCAGCGCCCCGATCACCGAGGCGGCCGTGGCCGCGGCCGTGGCGACCGCCTCCGGACCGGCCTCGGTGCGGGTGCAGGCCGAGCCCGCGGTCGCGGCCGGCGCCGCGAGCCAGACGAATGCCAGCAGCAGCCAGGGGGCGCGCGCTGCGCGAGGGATGCGCGGCGAGGCCACGATGTGGTTCATTCGACGTCCGGTTCGTCCAGCCGGCGGTGGTGGATGGCGGCGCGGGTCGCGGCATCGGGAACGAACAGCAGCGCCTCGCCCGAGGCGACCAGCAGGTATCCCGTGCCCGTCGCGACCACCTCGAGCGATTGCCCGACGAGGCGTCCTGAACGCCGCACGACCTCGGCGCCCACGTCCACCGAGAACGCCAGCGTGCCCGACGCCGCCCGGACGCTCATCCGCCCGCCGCGGCCCGCGGCTTCGATGCCGGCGATGACCAGGTCGCTGCCGGCGGGGACCACCGCGAGCGTGGTCGCGAGCGCGACCGCGGACGGCGCGACGCTCAGCTCCACCGACGCCTCGCTCGGATGCGCCGCGACCGCGGCGTGCGGGGCCAGGCCGGCCGCGAGCAGAGCGCCGGCGCGGACCAGGACGGATCGAGGGGGATGCATGGCAGGCTCCGGCACGATGGTCCCGGTACGCTAGCGAGGTGCGCGATCGGCGGGCGGAACGTCGCCGGGGTCGCGCCGCCTGCTACCGCGAGTCGAGGAAACCGCCACCATGCCGTTGCGATTCGAACTGGTCGACGCGCTCAAGCGCCACCTGCGCGCGCGCAGGATCTCCTACGCGCAGCTCGCGCGCTCGATCGAGCTCTCCGAGGCCACGGTCAAGCGCATGTTCTCGCGCCAGGCGATGACCCTGGAGCGGCTCGAGCAGATCTGCACCGCGCTCGGCATCGGGCTGGCGGAACTGCTCGAGTACGCCGACGCCGGACGCCAGGCCCTGACCGAACTGTCGGCGGAACAGGAGGAGGAACTGGTCTCCGACCCGCGCCTGCTGCTCGCACTGTACCTGTCCCTGAACCGCTGGCAGGAGGACGAGGTACTCGTGCACTACCGGTTCACCAGGCCCGAGTGGACGCAGCTGCTCGCGCACCTCGACCGCATGGGCCTGATCGAGCTGCAGCCGGGCAACCGCGTGCGCCCGCGCACGGCGCGCAACTTCCAGTGGCGCGCGGACGGTCCCATCCATCGCCTGTTCGTCACGCGCCTGCTGCCCGACTACTTCACGCGCCCCTTCGGCGGCGAGTACGAAAGCCTGAAGCTGCTCACCGGCATGGTCTCCAAGGCCACCGCGCTGCAGCTGCGCCAGCGCATGGACGAGGCCGCGCGCGACTTCGACCTGCTGCTGGCGAACGACCTCGCCCTGCCCGCGCCGGAGAAGCTCGGCGTCAGCCTCGTGCTCGCGGTGCGGCCGTGGCAGCTGAAGGCGTTCGATCGCTGGCGGCGGGAGACGGGAGCGTGACATAGGGCTGGGTGCGTCCGAAACGCACCCTACGGCGCAAGGCGCGAGGTAGGGCGTAGGGTACTTCTCGGACGCACCATCTCCCGCCCTTCAACGCGCGCTGCGCAGCACCGACGCCGGATCCACGCGCGTCGCGCGCAGCGCCGGAACCCAGCACGCGGCGAATGCCACGCCGGCGACCACGAGTGCCATCGAGAGATAGCTCAACGGATCGGCCGTGCCCACGCCGTACAGCAACCCTTGCGCGAGACGCGCGGCGCCGAACGCGAGCACGGCGCCGCCGGCCAACCCCAGCGCGACGGTACGCGCGCCTTCCGACAGCACCATGCGTCGCACCTGGCCGCCCTGCGCGCCGAGCGCGAGGCGCACGCCGATCTCCCCGCTGCGCCGCGCCACGCCGTAGGCCATCACGCCGTAGATGCCGACCGTGGCGAGCACGAGCGCGACGAGCGCGAAGGCGCCCAGCAGCTGCATGACGAAGCGACGGCCGCCGAGCGTGGCGGCGAGCACGCCGTCCAGCGAGCCCACGTCGGCGAGCGGCAGTTCGGGGTCGATCCCGCGCAGCGCGGCGCGCACGCTGCCGGCGAGCGTCTGGGGATCCAGCCGCGTCTCCAGCGCGATGCCCGCGAAGTTGTCCGGCGCCTGCGCGAGCGGCAGGTACATCTCGTCGCGTGGCGCCTGCGCGAGGTCGGTCGAGCGCGTGGCGCCCACCACGCCCACGATCTCGCGCGGCACCGCGGCCATGCCGGTGACCAGGCGATGGCCCACGGCATCGCCGCCGGGGAACAGCCGTAGCGCCAGCGACTCGCCGATCACCACCACCAGCGGCCGGTCGGCCGTGTCCTCGGCGGTGAAATCGCGGCCCTGGCGCAGCGGGATGCCGAGCGTCGCGAAGTATCCCGGCGTCACCGCGCGGCGCAGGCTGAGCGGGCGCTTCGACGGTTCCTCCAGGGGCCGCCCTTCGACCGCGTAGGTGGTGCGGAAATCCGCGCCGGTGAGCGGCAGGCCCACGGCGACGCCGGCGCGCGAGACGCCGGGCAGGTGCGCGAGGCGTTCGTGCAGGTCCGCGTAGAAGCGTCCCTGCTTCGCCTTGCTGTCGTAGCGCACCTCGGGCAGCGTCACCGTGGCGACGAACAGCCCGTCGGTGCGGAAGCCCGGGTCGTCGCGCAGCAGCTTGAGGAAGCTCGAGGCGAGCAGGGCGCCAAGTACCAGCAGGGTGAGGGAGAGCGCGATCTCGCCCGCGATCAGGGCGCGCCCGAGCCGGCGCAGCCCGCGCCCGCCGCTGCTGCCACGTGCGCCGTCGGCGAGCGCCGCGGAGGGCGCGATGCGCGACAGCTGCAGGCCGGGCACGAGTCCCACGACGAGCGTGGTGAGCGCGGCGAGCGCGAGCGCGCAGGCGAGCGCGACGCCGTCGATGCCGATCTCCCCCGCGCGCGGCAGGAACGCCGCGGCCGAGCGCGAGAGCACGCGCAGCACGAGCGCGGCGAGTCCGGTGCCGAGCACGGCCGCGAGCAGCGAGAGCGCGAGCGATTCGTGCAGCGCGTCCAGCACCAGCCGCCGGCGCCCCGCGCCCAGCGCCACGCGCGTGGCCTGCTCGCGCACGCGTTCGATGCTGCGCGCGAGCAGGATGCTCGCCACGTTCGCGCAGGCGATCAGCAGCACGAGCGCGACCGCGCCAGCGAGCGCGTACAGGGCCGGACGCTGCGGGCCGAGCAGCGCCTCGCGATAGGACTCCGCGGCGAGCCCGAAGCGCGCATCGATGTTCGATCCGTGCGACTCGCGATAGCGCGTGGCAACGGCCTCGAGCACGCGGTTCGCCTGCTCGATCGTCACGCCCGGGCGCAGGCGAGCGGTGAGTTCCAGGTATCCCGCACCGCCCTCGCGCTGCGCCGGCGCGAGTCCGGGGATGTCGAACGCGCGCGGCGCCCACAGGCGCGTCTGGTCGAACGGCGGCGTCAGGCGCTCCGACAGCACGCCCACGACGCTGCACGGAACGCCGTCGAGCGTGAGCGACTGGCCGACGATGCCCGCGTCGGAGGCGAACCGCGTGCGCCAATAGTCGTGCGCGAGCATCACCACGCACGGGCCGCCCGGGAGGTCCTCCTCCGCCGTGAAGCCGCGACCGAGTGCGGGCTTCAGCCCGAGCACGTCGAGCAGGCTGGCCGAAACGCGCAACGCCGGCACCTGTTCGGGCTCGCCGCGTCCGGTGAGCGTGTAGGGGCCGAACGCCGCGGCACCCACCGATTCGAACACCTCGGTCTCCGCGCGCGCCAGCTCGAACTTCGGATACGACGGCGACGTGCGGTCGATGCCGCGCTCCAGCGCCGAGCCCCAGACGCGCACGAGCCGCTCGGACTCGGGATATGGCAACGGCCGGAACAGCACCGCGTTCAACACGCTGAAGATCGCCACGCTCGCGCCGATCCCCAGCGCAAGCGTGCACACGGCCACGCCGGTGGCGGCCGGCCAGCGCCGGCATTGGCGGAGCAGGGCGTTCCAGAGCGAACGCATGCGGGTCCCACGCGGCAGGCGCGTCATCGCGCGACGACAGATGTAGCGCAGCCCGAGACAGGATGCTGGAACGAATGACGCGCGGCTGGAAGCGATCGTATGGGGGTCCGTGGGCGTACGGGAGGTTGCGACCCGAGGCCACACTTTTCGCCTCCAGGGAGCAGGGCATCGTTCCCCTCTCCCCGGCACGGGGAGAGGGCAGGGTGAGGGGCAACCTGCGTTACACGGCGACCGAGCGCGCACGGTAGTT
>Ga0315912_10004370_pt1 | contig 13435 bp, 8 predicted proteins | sample VfabasoilMG_FD_204469 | JGI IMG/M metagenome (GOLD analysis project Ga0315912, IMG submission 204469) | Garden soil microbial communities collected in Santa Monica, California, United States - V. faba soil | ecosystem: Environmental > Terrestrial > Soil > Garden | place: USA: California... | reverse complement strand
ACGCGTCAGCAGCTACAAACATTCCACAGTGATGTATTAGCTGAAGGTTTGGCTCCAGCAACGGCAAATCACCACATCAAACTGGCAAAACGCTGTTTTTCACTTGCGAATCAATGGGAGATGATAAGCAGCAATCCGGCAAGCCGCATTCCAATGTTTCCGGAAAATAACCAAGTTGAGCGTTACATGAACGATGTAGAGCTTGCTAGATTATTGAAGGTACTTAAAACAGATTCACATCGTGGTGTTTGCAACATTGCATTATTACTCTTAGCAACTGGGGCACGCTTGAATGAGGTGTTATCTGCGACATGGGATCAAATTGATTTAGCAAATCGTGTATGGCGTATTCCAGCCAGCAATTCCAAAAGTAAACGCATGAGACCAGTACCTCTAAACGACAGTGCAATGGATGTCATTAATCAGTTAGATACTAAAGATAATTATACGCATCTCTTCATCAACAAGAAAACTAAATTACCGTATGTGAATATTTCAAAAATTTTTGTTGAATTAAGAGAGGCCGCTGAGTTGCCACACCTTAGAATTCACGACCTTAGGCATCAAGCAGCATCAATGCTGATAAATTCTGGAGCTAGCTTGTACATTGTGCAGAAAGTGCTCGGTCACGCAGACCCCTCTACGAGCCAAAAATATTCACACCTTTCTATCAAATCACTACACGAGGCATCGGCAGGTGCTTCTGCAATTATCGCTGGCGCAATGCCGGCAGGAAAAGATGTGGCTCGGGTTACTTAGCCAATCAAAAAGGTGAGAGGCGAGGTAGCGAAAGTTGCCTCGCTTTGCGCTGCTATGAGGTCAAGGACAAAAAGTTTTTGAGGGGAGATGGTTTGGTGTATCCCCGACTTCAATCGTTGGCCATTATCTAGCATTAGTGTTGATGCAATTTTTGAACAGAATTGAAAGCCTTAATTTAAGGTTCTGTTGGGTGAAAATTTTACAAAATTATGCTCTGAATTTTTTCGGTGAAACTTTTAGTAAGTGATTGATTTACATGATGCCAGTTTCAACCCGCCGCGAATTTTAAATTTATTCATTCGGCATTTAGTTCGGTATGCGATATTTTAAAATTTGATTCAAGCAAAAATTTGTTACAATTCTTCAACTTTCAATAAGCGTGACCTACCAATTGCTTTCTACTCATAATCCGTTGGTACTGTGTTCGACTCACAGAGGGGCCACCAGAATTGAATGGCTTGCTGCAATGTTAAGCTTTTAGATTTAAGAAAAAATTTAAAAATACTTATCGTATTTTAGTTATAGATAGGAACTGACATTTCACAAACCCCTTCCCTTAAACAACGCTCAATTAATGCTGGCATTTGGACTATGGGTGGCCACGTCTCAAGCCAAGTTATACGCTTATCCAGTAACCTGATTTTGACGCGTCTGTTGGTTCCAGAAATGTTTGGGTTGATGTCTTTGGCAAACATTCTCTTGATAGGCTTGGTTCTATTTTCTGATCTTGGAATAAGGCAGAGCATTGTGCAAAGCCCCCGAGGCCACGAGCAAGCCTTTCTGAACACTGCTTGGGTTGTACAGATTATTCGTGGTGCTGTGATTTGGTTGCTTGCCTTGCTATTAAGTTTAGCGCTATACCTAATAGATTTGATGCATTGGTGGAATCCAGGTAGTGCATATGCCGAACCTTTACTGCCTGTCATTGTTGCCATAATTTCATTTAATTTCCTCATCTCTGGTTTTGAGTCGACTAAGCTTGCTACTGCTCGTCGTAATATGTTTTTAAAGCGAATGACGATTATCGAACTGGCTGCTCAGCTTGGGGGTATTATTTTTATGCTGATTTGGGCATGGGTAAATCGTTCCATATGGGCTCTGGTTTTTGGCTCATTTGTTACCACAATAATTAGGGTGGCGCTTAGCCATATCGCACTTCCGGGTGAAAATAATAAATATCAGTGGGATGTGAAGGCCTTTCATGAAATCTTTCACTTTGGTAAATGGATATTCCTAACTTCAATCCTTGGATTCCTTGCGATTAATGGAGACAGGATTATCCTAGGTAATTTAATAGACGCTGAGACTCTAGGTGTGTATTCGATTGCTTACTTTATGTTCAGTGCAATTCAGGAAATACTTACTAAAATGATGGGTAATGTTGCATTCCCGGCCTTTAGTGAGGTTGTGCGTAATAATCCTAAAGAACTTAAACAAACATATTATAAGTTTCGCACCCCAATCGATATAGTAACGCTTCTAGCATTAGGCCTTCTTTTTGCATCAGGAGATTTGATTATTAAATTTTTATATGATGATCGTTATCTACCTGCCTGCCATATGTTGCAAATTCTAAGCGTTGGACTCTTTGTGACGCGTTTTGCTTTAGATAAAGATTTATTTATGGCGATTGGCAAACCAAAACTAATGGTGCCAACTTATGTAATTAATATTTTCGTCTTATTTGTATTGGTCCCACTAGCGTTCACACAGTTTGGTCTTAATGGGGCATTGTGGGTAATCGGAGCGGGTGGATTTATTGCATTACCTCTGATTTTCTATTTAAAAATTAAGTACAAAATTCTTGATTTATCTCGAGAGCTTGTTTTTGTACCGTTGATATTTTTAGGGTATGGGTTAGGCTGGGTAGTACATTATCTGAATAATGTACTTGGGTTGATAAGCTGAGTTTTTTCTTAGTATATAAATTTCACAGCCACTTCAAACCTGTTGTAAAAACCACCAAAATCCAGAATATTTTTCTATATTAAATAACTTTTATATAACTGCCCGTACTTTTTCATTAAGTAATTTAATATCAATAAGTTATATATAATTCAACAAGTTAATTATGAGTTATTGGCTAAATTGGCTAATAACTTATAGCAAGATTGCGTAAAAATTTCGAATTGCTAACGCTTGAGGCCTAAAATTATTAGGCCTATAGTGACAAGCGTTAAAGCTGTATCGGTGTTTTTCAGTCAACAATATTGCCAATCAGGGGGCTAATATGAACAGTGTCGTAGAATTCTATCAAGTTAATTCAGTAAATAACCAAGTGCGTACTCGCTTTGATGCGGAGCTGAGCGCAATGTTTTATTACATGAACCCAGAACCTAGGCCTTGTTTTAATAAGACTTGCCTAGCGGAGTTGCATAAAAATCAAACAACGTTGGAAGCAATGCGGGGGCAGATAGTTGTAAATGGATCGATAAAGCAAGTCAATTATTTGGTGCTTGCATCTGATGTGCCAGGCATTTTTAATTTAGGCGGTGATTTGTCCGTATTTAGCGATTTGATTCGTTCGCAGCAGCGTGAAACATTAAAAGAATATGCAAAGTTGTGTGTGGATAATGTATGGACTTTTTATAATATGCAAGCACCTATTACCACCATAGCTTTAGTACAAGGCCAAGCCATGGGTGGTGGTTTTGAATCTGCTTTATCTGCGCATATTATTGTTGCAGAAAAAAGTGCTTTAATGGGCTTGCCAGAAGTGATGTTTAATTTATTTCCTGGCATGGGAGCCTTAAGTTTTCTATCTCGCAAGGTTGGAATGCAAGTTGCAGAAAAAATGGTGCGCTCAGGCAAGATTTATACAGGCGAAGAACTCTATCAAATGGGCGTTGTGGACGTGCTGGCAGAAGATGGTTTTGGTGAATATGCATTAACAAACTGGATTAAAAAGAATCAGCGTTCGCTTAACTCATTACAAGCGATTAATCGTGCTAAACAGCGCGCTAATCCACTCACTCTCGAAGAGCTGTATGATATTGTCGACGTGTGGGTTGATGCAGCATTGCGTTTAGATGAACGCAATTTGAAAGTAATGGAACGTTTGGTGCGTGCACAAAACTCGAAAGTAGGTGCAGATGTTGCTCAAATTAGCGAAAGGCAATCTGCATAACTTATTTTCCGGAAGCTGCTTCCGGATGTCTGAGGTAGTCTTCGACTGCGAGCGTTAGATTGGAAAAGTCATTGTTCAAGCTATTCAACATTTCCAGTACCTGATTTGCTGGGACTGTTGTGCTTAGTTTTCCAATTAACTCTGTTGTTGATGCGAGCTGCAAAGCGCCCACACTTAGACTATTACCTTTAAGTGCATGGCAATAGTCTTGCAATTCGCCATAGTGCTTTTGTTTGGCTGCAGCTTCAATTTTATAAATCATTTTTAGCGAATCTGCCAAGTAGTTTTTAAGCAGGCGATGCATAAATAACTCATCGTTTGCGCCGATGCGCTCCAGTCCTCTCAGGGTGGCTATATCAAGTGCTGTATTATCCTCAGCCAGATCGGTTTCTACCTCATTCACAGGCTGGTTATTAAGCGCACTATTCATCCACATTGTGGCTGTATTGGGTGGGAGGTTTAAAATATTTTCAATTGTGCTAAACAAGGTGGCAGCATCAATTGGTTTTGTTAAGAAAGCATCAAATCCAGCCTCGCTGGCTGCCTCCCTGGCGGATAAAGTGGCATCGGCAGTAAATAAAATAAAGCGCGTATCTTTGTCAGTTGGTTGTGTAAATCGATACAGTTTTAGTGCATCAGTACCGCTCATGCCAGCCATATTCAAATCGGTAATCACCAAATCAAATTTTTGCTGTTCAAGTGAGTCCAGCATTTCATCGCCATTTGTGACAATTTCCACTTGATGTCCAGGTAGTGAAAGTAGTCGTGTAATTATTTTTTGGTTTGTGCTCTCATCTTCACAAACTAAAATATGCAGAGGTTTAGATGAGCTTGTGTGACCTCTAGATATTGGCTCAACCACTGCTATAGCAGCAGCTTCTGACGGCTCAATAGGAATATCTTTTTCTAATGTAAGATCAAACCAGAAGCGACTGCCTACTCCTTCAGTGCTTTGGAAGGTAAGTGCGCCGCCCATTTCTTCCACCATGTGTTTTGCGATAGTGAGGCCTAGACCACTGCCGCCAAATTTTCGTGTTGTAGAAGCGTCTGCTTGAGTGAAGCTTTCAAATACTTTATGTTGCTTGTCAGCTGGAATACCCACGCCTGTGTCCGTTACCTCAAAACGTACTGTTGACTTTTCCGCGTCTTCTTGCAAGATAGTGGCGGATATTGTCACACTACCGACTTCGGTAAACTTAATCGCATTGCCTAACAAATTAGCTAACACTTGCCGCAATACAAATGCATCACCTTTAAGTGTACCTAAAGTGCTTGAAACACTTGCCCCTAACTGAATTTTCTTGCTTGTAGCTTGAGAACGGAAAATTTCTAATGAGTCATGTACTGCTTCTTCTGGAGAGAAAGCAACGTTCTCGACCGTGAATTTACGTTCCTCAATTTTGGTAAAATCTAAGACATTATTTAACAGTGAAAGCAATAATTTAGACGAACTTTCGAGTGTTCTAAGTAAATCTTTTTGATCTGCATTGAGAGGAGTAGTCTTAAATAAGGTGCTAATGCCAATAATGCCATTGAGAGGAGTACGAATTTCGTGACTCATGTTGGCGACAAATTGTGTTTTAGCTATATTAGCTTCAGCAGCTCGTGTACTGGCAAGTTCCGCTTTCAACTTTGCTTCATTTAAACGCGTAATGAGTTGTGCCACGTATAGCGGGATAATTGCTAGCATTACTAACAAGCTATAGCCTATCGTTTCATGGCTTATCCAATACGGGCTGAAATTAAGTGTGACTGCAAACCCGATAATGCTCAGCAACTGTGAGTGATACAGATACTTGTTGCCATAGCGGAAACCATTACCGAATGTAACCCAAAGGTAAACACCAACCAGTACGACACCAATGTCGGATGTAAGCGACATAAATAACGTGGTTCCGCCAATGTCTAACCAGGCACCAAACAATCTGCGTAATACAGATTTCTCTTTGTGATATAAGACAGAAAAATAGGTGAGGGTAGCTAGTACAAGAAAGGTGATTAGATAATAAAAACCTAAAGTTTCCCCTGTTGAGACATCGGTGCTTGTTGTGATGTTAAATAGCACATACAGAAAAAACAAAAAACTAATTAGTAGCCTTAGAGAGGCCTGCTCAAGTTCCAACTTGTCAGCATTGGCAGAAAGTGTCTGATACCAATTCTTTAATTTTGTTAGCATGATTTTAATTTTAAGCTACCAAGTTTAAGTTATATAAAAGTTTGCTTTGTTCAAGCAAGCCGCTTGCGACGTTTGCTAGCTTGTCGGCCTGCACAGGTTTCGTCAAACAAGCCGAGGCGCCAGCGGCGATAAGCTCTTGATGAATCTTTATATCTTTTAGAACAGTCACGACAACAATGGGTGTAGGGGGCCCGTCATTGGCATTATTAATGGCTTCTACAAATTGCATGCCGTTCATCTGATGCATTCTGAAATCGGTAATAATTAAATCTACTTGCTTGTTTTGCATCCACTCCAGAGCTTCTACCGGGTCAGTCATAGTTACAATTTTTAGATTCAATTTAAGCGACTTCAAAATAGCAGCATGAATATCTAAAACAGTCGGCTGGTCATCAATCAGCAATGCTGTTTGTCTAAATTTTGATGCGCTTCTAATGTTGCTGATAGTCATTTTCTTGATATTTCTTAATGCAACGCAGAAGCGTGCTCATTGCATATTTTTTCAATAGTCGCGCGAATGGATACCATAGTGGTTACCAAATCTGGGTCAAAATGTTTTCCACTTTCTTCCTGTATATACTCAAACGCTTTGTCCATAGGCCAAGCCTCTTTGTAAGGTCTTATGCTAGTTAATGCGTCTAGCACATCTGCAATCGCTACAATGCGGGCGGAGAGCGGAATTTCATTACCTTTCAAGCCGTACGGATAGCCCAAGCCATCATAACGCTCATGGTGCGCTAATGCAATTTCACCACCCATCTGTAAGTATTTTGAAGGGCTATTTTGTAAAATCTCATAACCAATCACTGTGTGGTTACGCATAATCACTTGTTCTTGAGCATTCAATGCTTCTTTCTTAAGTAGAATGCTGTCTGGGATGCCGATTTTTCCAATATCGTGTAATGGCGCGGAAAGCTCGATAGTTTCCGCATCTTCTTCATTCATTCCTATAGCTTCTGCTAATGCTTTGCTATATAAAGACATACGCTGTAAGTGCATGGCAGTGTCGTAGTCTTTGTGTTCTCCAGCTCGTGCCAGCCGCATCAATGTTTCTTTTTCTCTCGTCTTAATTTCCGAGGTGGCTGCTTTGACCAGACTTTCAAGTAGATCTCCCCTATTTTGTAAAGCCAGTTGTTGTTGGCGCATAGTGAGTAAATTTCTACTGCGTGCTGTGCACTCGTATACGTCAACTGGTTTGCTCAAAAAGTCTGCTACGCCAGCATCTAGCGCCGCATAGCGTGTTTCTGCATCTTTTTTGATAGTAATCATGATTACCGGAACGGATTCATAATTGGGCAATGTTTTCAGTAATCGTACGAAATCAACACCGTTCATTTCTGGCATCACATAATCTACAAAAACCAAATCTGCAGTATGCTCTGTTGCCCATTCCAATGCTTGTTCAGGATTGTTTTTCTCAATAATTCTTGTCTTTGGGTTAATACTTTTTACTACATGTGAAAGTATTGTTCTGCTGGTTGATTGATCGTCAACCACCAACACTGAGCACCCCTCGAATAGTCTTGCATCCATCATTGTTATTTGTCCTGGTATGTCTTTTTATTGATGACTTATATTGTTACGGAAAGACTAAGCAATAATTAAGCCAATTAAAAAAATAGTGAAGAAAAAAATTAAATTCGTAGTTTCATTAATTTATTTATTAATATCAATAAGTTAATAACTTAATTAAGCTAAAAACTACGGCACTTTAATTTTTAGTTGAACGTTTTTTTGTTGCTGTTGAAATTTGAGAGTTCAAATTTCGTCAACTAATAGTTTATTTTGACACATCTGAGCAAAAAATCAGTAACTATTTTTAGCACCTATATTTGCCGCAGGTTTCAAATCGAATGCGATACAGATACGCTCTTCATCAGAATTAAAAGGAATGGTGCGGTGAAATAGTGAGGAAGGGAAAAGCACAATGTCACCTACCTTTGGCATTACGTACGCTAGTGGAAAGTCATCGAGTTTTTTTGAAGGGCTGATTGGATAATCATCACCATGTGTGCCGTACTCAAAAGCACCTTCAATGCCATTGGTAGCGGGCATGGCTAGATAGACAGCACCACTAATCCAGCCAATCTCATGAATATGCGCACTTAAATGACCACCTTGCTGCATTTTTACATACCATGAACTGGTAAATTCCAATTCTGGTGGGAATGAATTAATCAGCTCGCAATCTGCATCTTTATAGCTTTGTCTATAAGCCAAAAATTCATTTTTGATAAGTTCGGCTAATTGGCGAAATGAGGCTTCGGGCCGTTTAAATAAATTCCCCGCAGATTGTTGACCATTGGTAAGTCGTCCTTGCTTGCGTTCAGCGATTTGTGCTGTATTAATATCATGCAGTAACGCGTTTAAAAGTGCGCTATTTTTAGCTAGTTCAGGGATGTTTTTTTGATAAACAAAGTTCAAACCATTTTTACAAAAATTATATGGGTCTGGCTCGTTGAAGTTAATGCTGTAATGTGTTGAAAGCGTAGCTAGAAAAGGTGAATTATGGAGTTTCTGACGCTGTATCTCATCACGTTTGATTTTGAAAGTATCGAACTTCTCTGCTTTGTACAGACAGTACAAAATACGCTCTTGCCAGTCATCGAGTTGGGAGCGTTCGAAATAGGGGATAGCTTCATCGTATTTTTTTGCCAAGTATAAAAATTCTGCCATATTGTAATTGGCCGATGCATGTGCGGAATTGAGAGTCAGTGCAATTTGATAGCTTTTAATTGCCTCATCCATATTACCTTGATCGCGCAATGTTTCACCAAGGTTATTGTGTGCATCGGTGTAGTTAGGGAACAGTTGAATCGCCTTTTTATAGCTTTCAATTGCTTCATCCAGCGCGCCTTTATCGCGTAATGCCGTGCCCAGATTAAAATAGCCCCGTGCATCTTGAGGATTGATTTTTAAACCCTGCTGATAATTGCTGATAGCAGAATCCAGTTTGCCTTGGCGTTGCAGTATGGTACCCAAATTACCATGTGCTTCGAAGAAATTACGATTAAGCTGAATTGCTTGCTGATAGCTTACCTCTGCTTCGTCTAACCTGCTCAAGTGACCCAAGGCAATACCTAAGTTGAAATGTAAATCAGCATTATTGGGCTGTAATCTGATGGCGTTTTTGTAGCTAGGAACAGACTCTGCAAATTTCTCTTGCCCATCTAACGCAAGGCTTAATATATGATGCAATATAAATACATTTGGGTGTTTGGAGATTAAGCTTTTAGCTGTGTTTTCAGCCTGTAAGAGTTGCCCGCTATTAAGTTGCTGAATGAGTTGTTGAACGTCTTGCGGGTTAGGCTGTGATGATATCGTCATGATGAGTTAGTTATAACCACTTTGCACTCTATTGGCCATTTTCTTCAAAAGTTGCATAGAAATCCTAGGTTCATCGGCTAGCAAGGTATCAATATTTTCTGCGTAAATTACGATAATGCGAGCTTCATCCGATGTAACAATGGCATCGGCAGTAGTTGGTTTTTCCGTAAGAAGCGCCATTTCGCCAAAATAGTCGTCTGCGCTTAATTCACGCAGAATTTTATCCTCAATGGTTAAATTTACTGTGCCTTCTACTAAATAATAAAGGTTGCGCTCAGTGTTGCCGCGTTCGAAAACGTACTCTCCGCGTTGCATTACCACACCGTATCTTTGCATCAATGCTTCAATATAATTGGCCTTGTTAGGCGTGTCATCAAATAAACCTTTAATTAACAGCACATCCTTTTTTCTCAGAGTAGCAATAAGCTCCGAGCCCAAAAGAAATACGGCAAAGTTGAGATATAGCCAAGTAATCGATACGAACATATTTTTCATACTGCCAAATACTGCGCCGTAATTTTGGTTGATAGATAGAAATAAGCCAAAAGCTGGTCGCATGAGTAACCACAAAATAGCTGTTAACAGTGCTCCGAGTGCCAAATGCATGAGTGCTACATGTATTGGGAAAAACATTTTATAAAAAACAGCAATTAATAGCGTGGTGAGTAGTAAGCTGATTGCGCTACCGGCGAGATTAAGCTGGCTAGCCGGCAAATGCTCGGCTAGGAATCTAACCGTTTCTTCGATAACCAAACCTGCAGAAGTGAACAAAAAGAATAACAACAAAATGCCCAGTACAGAAATAATATCTTTAAATTTGCGTCTAATATAAGAAGGAGCCTCAATCATCGAAGCGATGGTATGAAACGACGCACGCATAGCTCCTGCTAGTGGTGTAATCGTCCACAGCAGTATAAACATGCCGAGTGCGCCCCAGGCTGCTTTGGTTTGCGATGCGCTATAAACTTCTATCATGATTTTGCTGCTGAAATCGGGCATGATGTTGCCTGTTAAAATCGCAAGCTTAACGATGGCGTAATCGGATGAAAAAACCAAATGGCTTAATAGAAAAAAAATGAGCAGCACCAAAGGGATAAGTGCGAACATGGCGTAAAAAGATAGCGATGCAGAAAGTCCCATAATATTGTGTCGAACAAAACCAGCTAAAGTCTCACGGAATATGAACAATGGCGTTGCGTATTCTTGTTTGGCATAAGCCTGTAAAGGTTTGTGCAACGCGGGATGTTGTGCCAAGTTTTTAATTTTGGAGTCTACCTGTTTCGGGATTTTCTCTGTTTCGGACATGGTATTTATAGGCGCTTAAATTTTTCAGTCGCGGCGACTAACGCTGAAGTGATACCTGGTTCCATTGCTGAATGTCCCGCGTCTTGTATCATCAAAAATTCTGCATGAGGCAGCCTGCGAGACAATATCCATGCGGTCTGTGGCGGGCATACCATATCGTATCGGCCTTGCACAATTACGGTTGGAATATGCTCTAGCTTGTTAGCAGCTTCCAATATGGCATCACCTTCGACAAAACAATGATGCTTAATATAATGAATTTGCACACGTGCCCGAGCGACTTCAGTTTGATTCGCAGTTAAAGTTTCGCTAGCGGTTTCAGGTGTTTTACTTACTTGTGCATTATCTGGGTTCTTCAGGCGCAAAAGTGCACTTTCGAAAGCATTCCAGCGCGTGGCAGCAGGCTGGTTAACTTTTGCGTCTTCAGAGAAAATGCGTCTTTCATACGCAGCCAACACATTGCCACGTTCATTTTCTGGCAAATAGTCGATTAAAGTTTGCCAAACTTCAGGGTAAAAATTTTGCACCTCGCCTAAAAACCAGTTTAATTCAGAAGTACGACTTAAAAAAATGCCGCGTAATATAAGCGAGATAACACGAGCTGTATGCTGCGTCGCATATGCTAACGCTAAGGTGCTGCCCCAAGAGCCACCAAAAACATGCCACTTGGCGATATTTAGATGCTCACGCAGCTTTTCAATATCAGCTACCAAATCATTTGTCGTATTTTCACGCACTTCACCCTGTGGTGTGCTACGCCCACAGCCACGCTGATCAAGCAAAACAATACGGTAATGTTCAGGGTCGAAAAAACGGCGTTGTGTCGGATTGCAGCCACTACCGGGCCCACCATGTAAAAAAATAACCGGACTACCATGCGGGTTGCCAGATTCTTCATAATAAATTTGGTGTAAATCTCCTACTTTTAACCAGTTTCTATTAAAAGGCTCTATTTCCGGATACAAATTGTAAGTGACTTGACACATTCTGAATTGATAGTTTTCTATTTGATTTTATTGAATATTTTAAATTTTATTTTTGAAAATATGAAAGATACTAGAAATAATTTAAATATTTGTAAATAAATTGTAACTAAAGTGTTGCAATTAGTAGTTACTTGCTTTATATTTCATTCCTCACATGTAAATGTGAAGAAAAGTATGCTCAGCATTTGTAGTAATAACTATAGTGTAAATTCTAAAGTTAAAGTTGCAAAATTCGGGCATGCTTCTTTAAAAACCCTTAGTAATATAACTTTGGAGATCAATATGCAAGTAAATAAAATTAAGCTAGCTTTAGGCTTAGTTGCAGGCGCAGCATTGGCAATGCCAATGGTAGCATCAGCAGCTGCAGACCAAGAAGCAGCAATGAAAAATGCAAACAACTGGGCTCACCCACGTGGTAACCACACAAACCAAGGCTACAGCACATTAGCTCAAGTTAACAAAGGTAACGTAAAAAACCTTAAAGCAGCTTGGACATTCGCTACTGGTGTAAACCGTGGTCACGAAGGTTCACCATTGGTTGTTGGTAACATGATGTATGTACATACAGCATTCCCAAACAACGTATACGCACTTGACTTGAACGACAATCAAAAAATCGTTTGGTCATATTTCCCTAAACAAGACCCATCAGTACAAGCTGTATTGTGCTGCGATAACGTAAACCGTGGTTTAGGTTTCGGCGACGGTAAAGTTTACCTTCAACAAAACGACGGTAACTTGGTTGCTTTAGATGCTAAAACCGGTGCTAAAGTATGGTCAACATTGGTAAATGATCCAAAAGTTGGCGCTACTAACACTAATGCTCCACACGTAATCAAAGACAAAATCTTAACCGGTTGTTCAGGTGCTGAGTTCGGCGTACGTTGCTTCATTGCAGCATACAATGCTAAAGACGGTTCATTGGCATGGAAAGCTTACTCAACAGGTCCTGATGCTGAAGTTTTGATTGGTGATGATTTCAACTCTGCTAACCCACAATACAATGCTTTGTCAGTATACAAAGACATCAACGGTGGTAACAAACAAGGTGGTTCTTTCGAAGCAATGAAAGCCGGCGAAATCAAAATCGGTGAAAAAGAACTTGGTACACGCACATGGTTAAAACCACAAGCAGTTAAAGATGGTTGGCAACATGGCGGTGGCTCTGTATGGGGCTGGTGGCCATATGATTCAAAAACAAACTTAGTGTACTACGGTACAGGTAACCCATCTGTTTGGAACCCAGACGTACGTCCAGGTGACAACAAATGGTCTATGACTATTTTCGCACGTGATTTAGATTCAGGCGTTGCAAAATGGGGCTACCAAATGACTCCACACGATGAGTGGGATTATGATGGTATTAACGAAGTTATCTTGTTCGACAAAGGTGGCAAAACATACGCATGGCACCATGACCGTAACGGTTTTGCATACACTTTCCAAGCTGGTAACGGTACATTAGTTGCTGCTGAAAAAGTACACCCATTTGTTAACTGGGCAACGGGCGTTGACATGAAAACTGGCGTTCCACAAAAAGTGGCTACAGCTTCAACTCACCAAGACTACAATGCTAAAGGCGTTTGCCCAGCTGCATTGGGTACTAAAGACCAACAACCAGCTGCATACTCACCAAAAACCGGTTTGATTTACACTCCACTAAACCACGTATGTATGACATACGAGCCAGTTGAGTCTAAATATGTTGCAGGTCAACCATGGGTTGGTGCTACATTGACCATGTTTGCTGGTCCA
>Ga0315912_10004369_pt1 | contig 13435 bp, 12 predicted proteins | sample VfabasoilMG_FD_204469 | JGI IMG/M metagenome (GOLD analysis project Ga0315912, IMG submission 204469) | Garden soil microbial communities collected in Santa Monica, California, United States - V. faba soil | ecosystem: Environmental > Terrestrial > Soil > Garden | place: USA: California... | reverse complement strand
CCGCCCATGATATAATGGGTGGTAGGGCCAACTTCCATTGGTTCTTTGGTAATATCAACACCAGCTAATTCTTTAAACTGGTGATACATACTGGGTAATTTTCGTTTGATATGTTCTGAGGCGTTTGGGATTTTTTCTTTTATCCACGCAATGTCCAGAAAAACGCCACCGTGTGGCGAGCCTCGCCCTTCTTTTATCTCACGCCTGATGCAGCGTGCCACGTGATCGCGGGTAAGCAACTCGGGAGGCCGCTTGGCATTTTTATCACCCTGAGTATAGCGCCAACCCTCTTCTTCGTCAGTAGATGTTTGCCCTTTATACAGATCAGGAATATCGTTGAACATAAATCGTGTACCCACATTGTTTCGCAATACTCCTCCCTCACCGCGTACGCCTTCTGTAATTAATAAACCTCTCACGCTGGGTGGCCACACCATGCCGGTCGGATGAAATTGAACGAACTCCATATCAATTAATTCTGCACCAGCATGATAGGCCAGTGAGATTCCGCTGCCGGTGCAATCCCAGCTGTTGCTTGAAATTTTGTAAATCCGGCCCATACCACCGGTAGCGATAATAACTGTTTTGGCCTGAAAGATTCTAAACATTCCTTTCTCACGGTCATAACCAAAAGCTCCGGCAATCCGCTCGCCATCCTTCAATAAACTGACTATGGTAAACTCCTGGTAAATGTCAACTCCCAAATGAATCGTGTAATCCTGAAGAGTACGAATCATCTCCAACCCGGTGCGGTCGCCTACGTGTGCTAGCCGTGGATATTTATGTCCCCCAAAATTGCGCTGTAAAATTCTTCCGTCTTCTGTTCGATCAAACACCGCGCCCCATGCCTCTAACTCCCTTACTCTAGCTGGAGCTTCTTTGGCGTGCAGTTCAGCCATGCGCCAATTATTCAAGTATTGACCGCCACGCATGGTGTCAGAGAAATGGACTTTCCAATTATCGCGATCATCCACATTAGCCAGAGCTGCTGCCACACCTCCCTCTGCCATCACTGTGTGAGCCTTGCCCAGCAGGGAACGGCAAACTACAGCAACCTTAACCCCGGCATTGGCCGCTTCAATGGCGGCACGAAGTCCGGCACCTCCTGATCCGATCACTAACACATCATGTAAGTATTTTTCGTACATCGAAATCGCTGTTAGTGGATCGTTGATGATTGCTTGTAGTGGTCCATTATCAATTTATCCATTCTTACTTAGAATAATCTAAAGTCTGTCCAAATACCCATGGCGCACATTCGAATATAAAAATCTGTAAAGGCAACCCAGAAGGCACTGAACCAAGCCCAACTCTGATGGCCTCTATTTAAGCATGATGCACAGGTATATAATTTTTTTCGCACGGGTGCTTTTGAAAGCTGATCTTTTATGCCTCCAATCAAATGCCTGAAGGAATGACAGCCAAATGTATAGCCGCCTAACAAGATAGGATTGATGATAAGCACAAGGGTCCCCACACCTAATCCAAAAACCATTTGCCCAGCTTCATCAGTAAACCACATCGCCTTCCAGGCATCCCAGGCCAGGATAAAAACAAAGATCACAGCCAGATACATGAAGTAGCGGTGTGCATTTTGAAGTATGAGCGGAAAAGTGTTTTCGCCCCAATATGTTTTGCGAGGCTCCCGCACAGCACAAGCTATTGGGTCTGCCCAGAAGGACTTATAATATGAACCCCTGTAATAGTAGCAAGTAAACCGGAAACCACCGGGTGCCCAGAGAATCAAGTAGGCTGGCGAAAACGGAATTATTATTGGCCACCATGCTGGCAAAGTACCAAACCAGCTATGGGGTGAGTCTCCAAAAATTTCAGGCGAATAGAATGGAGAGAGGTAATTGCCGATAAAATAATAGTTACCCTGAATAGCGGCCCAAGTGGCATAAGCAATGAAAGCGGAAAGACCAAGAAACACCAATAGCGGTCGAACCCACCACTGATCTCTGCGGGCAGTTAAACTCAGGCCAGATAGTGCCAAGGGGTTTTCATTTTTTGCTTGGGTTAGTTAGCAAAAATTGGGGAGAGGTGCAAGGGGACTTGTAATTTGCGACAGGGCACCCAAACGAATTCTTAACCGAAATAGGAATATTGGAAGTATAAAAAATTATTCCTGATGACAGGTTTAGTAAAAGGTTTTAAAGCAAAGAAATACTCATACTCGGAGGGACATTGCAGCTGGAACAAGTTAGAGAACCCCTAAAACAAAAATCAAGGAGTTGACAGCGAAAATTGTAAACTGCTACGCCAGACAAACTCCAGCCGATCCAAAAAAAGGGTGTAGCCTCTTCGCAGCCATCCATAACAGATCACCCCTGTTGGCTTTAGAATATTTTATTAAAACCCACTTTTTACAGCAAATTAAGGGGGTACTGGAACCTGAACCGTTTAGTCGTTTTAACCATAATTCAGGATAAACATATATTTTTTTTAAAATATGAAGCGATTTTGACCCTACATATCGAAAAAACTATATGTTTGCAGCACAAAACCACAAATATTATGGCAAAACTACGATTTGATGCACTAAAAAGACTTAACGAGAGAGAAAAGGTAGAAGTCAAGGCTCCGGAGGGGGTCGTTTCTAATTTTTTTGGAGAGAATGTTTTCGGAAGTGAGCAGCTAAGGGGCACTTTGGCACCAGCCGTTTATAAGAAAGTAAGCTCCGCCATTAAGAACCATGAAAAAATTGACGAAACCACTGCCGATGCGGTTGCCGCAGCGGCTAAATCTTGGGCAATGGCTAAAGGCGCCACCCATTTCACGCATTGGTTTCAGCCGATGACCGGAGGTACAGCCGAAAAACACGATTCGTTTTTTGATGCCCTGGCCGGTATAGAAAGATTTAAGGGCAGTGAGCTGGTACAACAAGAACCCGATGCTTCATCCTTCCCCAGTGGAGGCATTCGCAGTACATTCGAAGCACGTGGCTATACGGCATGGGATCCCACTTCACCCATGTTCCTTTATGGAAAAACATTATGCATCCCAACCATTTTTGTTTCATATACAGGTGAAACTCTCGATACCAAATCTCCTTTGTTAAAAGCTTTGAAGGCTGTCGATAAATCGGCAACCCGTGTAGCTCAATTCTTTGATAAAGACATTCAGCATGTAACAGCATCTTTAGGACCTGAGCAAGAATATTTTGTGGTAGATGAGGCTCTTTTTATGGCACGCCCTGATTTGGTGATGGCTGGCAAAACTGTTTTCGGTCATGCCCCGGCACGTGGTCAGCAATTGGAGGACCACTATTTCGGCTCCATTCCTTCACGTGTTTATACTTTCATGAGGGAATTTGAAATTGAGTGTTGGAAACTGGGTATCCCGGTTCGCACCCGCCATAATGAAGTAGCGCCCAGCCAGTTTGAGGTGGCTCCGTTGTTTGAAGAAGTGAATGTTGCTAACGACCACAACCAATTGATGATGGATGTGATGGGTCGTGTGGCTGAAAAACATAAATTGAAAGCATTGTTTCATGAAAAACCTTTCGCAGGGCTGAATGGAACAGGCAAGCACAATAACTGGTCGCTGATTACAGACACTGGTGTGAACCTTTACGCACCCAGCAGCAGTGCCCGCGATAACTTAGCTTTCTTGACATTCTTCATCACCACGATCAAGGCGGTGCATGAATATGCTGATTTGCTGCGCGCCAGCATCGCCACTTACGGTAACGACTTCCGCCTGGGTGCCAACGAAGCCCCTCCGGCTATTGTATCCGTGTTCATTGGCACACAAATGCAAAACGTGTTGAATGAAATCGAGAAAAGTGGTAATGTGAAAATCGAGAAAGGCGATAACATGTATATGAAATTGGGCATTGATCAAATCCCTGAAATCATTCTTGACGCTACTGATCGCAATCGTACTTCTCCATTTGCTTTCACCGGAAACAAATTTGAATTCCGCGCTGTAGGAGGAAGCGACAACTGTGCTACTGCCATGACCGCGCTAAACCTGATTGTTGCCGAGCAACTCGATCAGTTTTATGATGCTGTGAGCAAGGATATCGAAGGCGGAACCGAGAAGAGACTTGCCATTGTGAAAGTTCTGAGAAAGTATATAACTGAATCTAAAAATGTGATATTCGGTGGAGATGGATATTCAGAAGATTGGGTTAAGGAAGCTGAAAAACGCGCTTTGGGTAATGTGAAAAATACACCTCGGGCACTTAACGCTTATACCACTAAAAAATCACTTGAGTTGTTTGAGAAGCATGGTGTACTCAGTCACAAAGAAGTGGAAGCCAGAAACGAAATACGCCTGGAATCATACATAAAAAAAGTACAAATTGATTCTCGCGTAATGGGCGACTTGGCTATGAACCACATTGTGCCTACCGCTATTGCCTATCAAAGCAAGCTCATCAATAATGCTAATGGCTTAAAGGGCCTTAGCATTGAGAACAAGGCCGTGGTAAAAACGATCGAGGAGATTTCCGGACACATTGAAACCATTAAAAATGGTGTTCGCGAAATGATCGAAGAGCGCAAGCGCGTCAATAAAATTTCTGATACGCACAAGCGCGCCATAGCCTATTGCGATGACATCAAAGAAAAGTACTTTGATAAAATCCGCGATTCTGTTGACAAACTTGAACTGCTGGTGGACAATGAAGATTGGCCATTGGTGAAGTACAGAGAATTATTATTCCTGAGATAATTTATTTAGTCCCGAAACAGGGAGGCGGGCTTCGAAAGAGGCCCGTTTTTTTTGTACTTTGGCCGTTATGATGTTGAACCTGGTAAAACTTAAACGAGCTGTTTTAACAATAGCGATTTTAATATTTTTTGAGGAGCAGGTTTGTGCTCAATATAATACCGATGAAAAACGCAGGGATTTTTATTTGGAGATATGTAAAGAATATGCACCCGATGCTTTCGAGATTTTAAAATCCGGGGACTATAAGATTTTTGTAAAATTCGCTGACGGAACAGAAACACGAAGGGAGCTTTTAGATAGGCTAAATACTGTTGTGCACGAAACCTGTCATAGCTATAATTTTAAGACGGGCTTTGAAAGCGGTTGGGGCAACGAGGGCTACTTTATTACCAACGGTATTAAAATTACTACTAAAAAGGGGAGCTATTTTCCATCGGCTGCGCTGAATGAAATGGTACCCAAAGAGCAGCAGGAAAAAATATTCCGATATGATACATATGTGGGAGGGGAGCCAGGCAATTCATCAACCTTGGAAGGTGTTTATGCTTTTATAAACGAGTTCAGTGCCTATTATCACGGCACCAAGGTGGACTGGGAAATGTTCAAGTATGTTCAAACATTTTGCTCTTATACTGATGTGAAATGCTGGACGCAGGATTTTTTGCCAAACATGGAAAGCACGCTCTATGCCTTTTATGAGTTCCGCCTTTTTATTGCCTGGTATTTAATCTATGCTGAGGAGCACGAAAGTAAAGTTTATGGAGAACTGATTAACAATCAAAACTTAAAAGTAGCCTTCACCTTATTGGAAACTTTGTTTCAAAATCTGGTTGACGATTATTTCAAAACCCGTGAGATTGTTGTTAAAAACCTTATTGCGGCAGGCAATAAAATTGAAGTGGGAGATAAGTTCCTCTATGTAGTAAATGGAAATTCTAAAAGCGGAAATGGTATTCCCGATGACGATATAAAGTATTTAAAGAGCCTTTATACTTCCCGGGAAAATTCCATGCTCGAAAAATTCAGGGTGAACGGGGTAAACCTTTCGAACTACAAGCAATTTTTAGTGGACGTGAAGAAATAGATTTTTTTACTCTGCCGCTCTCCTCAACCGGTCATTGATCGCGCGACCCAGTCCATTATCGGGAACAAATTCAGTCAATATTAAATCCACCGGGCTTTCGTCTAAAATTCGCAGCATATTAAAAATATTTTGCGCTGCCTCATTCAACGAACCTGTGGGTGAAAGAACAAAAGAATGGTTCCTAAAATATTTTTTTTGAAACGAGAGAACACCAATTCTTTCACCCGCATGCTCCACCAACAACGCCTCGAGGTTTCCAATAATTATTTTCTTTCTCGGGGCGTAATGGCTGCTCAATTGGCCGGGTGCAACAGGATTGGATGACGAGTTCAAATTCAATTTTACTTTTCCAACGATTGACTCTACATCTTCGATTGATAGCCCTCCGAGGCGATGGACAATAACAGAGCCACCATCAAAACCCACTATGGTCGACTCCAGTCCGACCCGGCACGGCCCGCCATCCAGAATAAATGGAATTCTATCCCCCAGCTGATTATTAACATGTTGCGCAGTGGTTGGACTAACATAACCAAATGGATTGGCACTTGGGGCGGCAAGGGGAAAATCTAATTGCTGCAATAAAGCACGAGTCAAAGCGTGGTCCGGGCAGCGAAGGCCAACAGTGCTGAGGCCTGCTGTAACAATGTCGGGGATGATAATTTTTTTTGGTAATAGTAAAGTGAGCGGACCGGGCCAGAATTTTTCAGCCAACCGTTTTGCCTGATCCGAAAATTCAGAAGCGTATTTTTCAATTTCATTTATGGAGGCTACGTGAACGATCAGGGGATCGAACCTGGGCCTGTTTTTCGCTTCAAAAATTTTAGTAACAGCTTTCGCATGCAACGCGTTGGCGGATAATCCATAAACGGTTTCAGTTGGGATGGCTACCAATTCGCCTTGTTGCAGAAGGGAAACTGCCTGTGAAATATCGCGACTGATGAGGGACATGGCGCAAAAGTACGATTGGGAAATGAGAAACGCTCAAGGTGTCGTGTTGGCTTCGGGCCTGTCAACTGCCCAATATTTTCTTTACCATCCGATGAATGGAAATATTTTCTGAGTAAGCTTTTAATTTGCTGAAAGAAATCCACTTCACGTCAAAAGACTCCTCGCTTACAATAATTTTATCTTGTTCATCGGCCTCAAACAAAAACCTCACATCATAATGAAAGTGACTGGGAAAATCTTTTCGTTCGGGAATAGGATGGATATCCAAGTCAAAAATTCCGGGTGTTAATAAGTTTACTGGTCGCAGCCCGGTTTCCTCTTCCAATTCCCGCAATGCCACCTTTAAAACATTTTCATCGCCATCGGCATGGCCCCCCGGCTGAAGCCACGTGTTTAGTTTTCCGTGATGGAGCAGTAGAACTTTTGAGCGCTCGTGGTTCACAACCCAGGCAGAGCCTGTGATATGCCCTGGAAGATGATCGCGATGGTATGCCCTTGGATGAAGCAGTAGCTCCGAAAATCGGTTTATGAAAGCAGATTCTTCTGAAAAAGAAGTCTGGTATGATTGCAGTAAAAGTGGAAGCGGTGTAAAATGCGGCACTACTGGATAATCACCGTTATCTTGTTGATCTTCCCTTGCTCCAATTTTGTTTGCTCCCCGCCACCTGTATTGTCTTTATCGTCTTTGCGAACCAAGACAAAAATATTCAGGCTGTTCACTTCTTTAAATTTGGCGATGCCCTTTTCATCGGTAGTGGCTTCATCAAAGTGGCCTACTTCTTTTTCCCAATTTTCGCGATTGGAGTAAAGTTTAATGTTGGCGTCCGGCACCACATTTCCTGTTTCATCGCGAACGGTAACATTGAGAGAAGTCTTTAATAGAGCGGCAAATCCGGTTACAATAACCAAAATGAGCGTAAGTGTTAATAGCTTTTTCATGTGTTTATGGCTGTTGGTATTTCAAATTTACAATTTATCACGAATGCCCAAATGCCTATTTCATTTGTGCAACAATTAATACTACAAATCTTAATAATTTTCGATCTAAAATCGTGCGAGATTTTATTTTAAAACTAAGTGACCGGAATTCTTACATCAAATTTGTTAGTGGTTTGGTTAACTATTTCCTTTGAGCATGCAGCAATCAACTATTTCACAAATCTTTCAGGAAAAATTTGGCAAACAGCCTATTGTAGTGCGTGCGCCCGGGCGCATCAATTTTATTGGAGAGCACACCGACTACAATGAAGGTTTGGTTTTGCCCGCGGCCATTAATAAGGCAATTTTAATTGCCATCGCAGCGAATAATACAACACAATGCAACCTGTTTTCGCCCGATTTAAATGAAAGCCACACATTTGCCATAGATGACTTAAAGCCGGGGAAGCCCTGGATGCATTATTTGCAGGGTGTGATGCATGGCATGCACCAGGTTGGGTTTCAACTGAGCGGGGTTGATGTGGTAGTAAGCGGAAATATTCCTGTGGGTGCAGGCTTGTCTTCGTCAGCTGCGCTGTGCTGTGGGTTTGGAATGGCCTATAGCCACGTGTTTGGGTTTGATTTTGCCCGACTGGCCCTTGCCAAAATTGCCCAATATGCGGAGCATAATTTTGCCGGAGTGAAGTGTGGCTTAATGGATCAATATGCCTCCCTGTTCGGCAAAAAAGATTTTGCCCTTCTCCTGGATTGCAAATCGCTGGAGCATGAGCCAGTTCCATTTCATTTTCCGGAAATTGAAATACTGCTCATCGATACAAAAGTGAAACACAGCCTGGCCGATTCGGCTTACAACAAGAGAAGGGAGGCCTGCGAGTTGGGGGCATCGCTGCTGGCCAGAAAGCACGATGTGAAAACGCTGCGTGATGCTTCTATGGATATGCTTTTAGAAATGAAAGCCGATTTCCCGGATGAAGTATTCATGCGATGCAAATATGTGGTTCAGGAAATGGAGCGAACCCGGATGGCCGCCCGGTTTTTAAAAAATCAGGACCTGAATAATTTTGGAAAATTATTGTACGAAACGCACCAGGGCTTAAGTCGCGATTATGAAGTAAGTTGTGCGGAATCGGATTTTCTGGTTGATATGGCCAGGGAGAATAAAAAAGTATTTGGAGCCCGCATGATGGGTGGAGGCTTTGGTGGCTGCACCATTAACCTGGTAGAAAAAACAGAGGTAATGAAGTTCAGGGAATCCGTCAAAGGAAAATATGTTGCTTCTTTCAAAAAAGAACCTGACTTTTATTCTATATCCCTTATGGATGGGGTGGAAGTTTTAAGCTGAACATTACAATCATGAAAACATCAAGACGAAAATTTATTCAAAATTCAGCGCTGGCCACGGCTGGTGTTGCCTTAGGTGGCCTTGCCTATAGCGCAGCATCGTATAAGCGCATCATAGGCTCGAACGATCGGGTGCGGGTTGGTGTAGTTGGTTTTTCCGACAGGTTAAAAGGTTCACTTATGCCATGCTTCCACAGCCTGCATAAAGAATTGAATTTTGATATCATGGCTGTTTCCGATATATGGAAATTGAGACGGGAAGAAGGCAAGGCTACTTTAAAAGAAAAGTTTCAGCATAACATATCCACGTTTAGGAATAATGAAGAACTATATGCTTCCAAAGAAATAGATGCGGTGATCATCAGCACGGCCGATTTTCAACATGCCCTTCATGCCATTGAAGCTGTGCAAGCCGGTTGCGATGCCTACGTAGAGAAACCCTTTGCTGAAACTATGGAAGACAACCGTGCGGCACTGAAGGCCATTACCGAATCAAAGAAAATTATTCAGATAGGGTCGCAACGGAGAAGCGGAATGAACTACTCAGCCGCAGCCGATTTTGTGAAGCAGGGAAAATTTGGCGCTATAACCATGGTGGAACTGACCTGGAATGTAAACCAGCCAGCCCGGTGGAGGCGCAAAGAAGCCGTGGCTAAATTAATGGAAGCGGATACAGACTGGAAACGCTACTTGATGAATAGGCCATTCGAGCCATTCGATGCCCGTAAATATCTTGAGTTTAGATTATTCAGACCATATTCATCGGGGTTGCCTGGGCAATGGATGAGCCACCAAATCGATACGGTGCATTGGTTTTCCGGACTCGATCATCCACGCAGTGTAGTGGCCAACGGAGGTATTTATATGTGGAAAGATGGCCGCCAAAACTGGGATACTGTAACCGCTGTGTTTGATTATGGCACAGAGAACAACGCAGGATTTCAGGTAACATTTTCTGCGCGCATGCATAATGGCGATGATGATCCTAAGGAAATTTATTTCTCTAACGGTGGCGCGATGAATTTGCAAACAAATCAAGTATCACCAACCGGAGGGCTCAGGGCGAAGTATGCACAGCCAATGGATATGCAGGAAAATTTGTTGCCCGAACTGAATCTGCCGACCGCGCCTAAAGTGGAAACAGCAGCCAACACCGGTGCCGACTATCTCACCACTGCACATATGCGCAACTGGATGGAATGTGTGCGAAGCCGCAATCAACCCAATGCACCTGTGCAAGCCGGCTATGCACATGCCATTGCCTGCATTATGACCAACGCAGCAGTGCGCACAGGAAGCAAAGCTACATTTGACGAAGCCAAGCAAGAGGTAATGACCGATGGGAAGGTTTTTTATTTATAGGAAAAACTAAATACCTACCTGTAGGTATTGGATTGCCTTTAAAAAATATTGTGATTTCGTTTCAAAACTTTAAGATTCAAAAACCTATGAAAACGATTCTTTCCATTCTACTTGCCGCTGCGCTGCTTTCGGGTTGCGCTTCTTCATCTAAATCCCCTGCTGGCGGATCACTGACTTTCAAATACACAACCGTGGGCATAAAAGAAGGTTATGACCATAACTCCAAATTGTTGGTTTATGAAGATGGAAAGAAAATTGGTGAGTCGGTTGCAAAAAAGGAATCGGAGGGCAACTCTGTGACCATTCCATTATCGAAGGGTATGCACAACATCAGGGCCGTACTTAACTCGGAATATGAAGGAGAGTGGGAGGAACACCTGGTGGAGAATACGTATAGCCTGGATTGCCTGTTTGAGCAGACAGTTGAAATAAAGGGAAATAAAGTTATTACCCTTGTGTTTGATATTGATCAGGAGAAAACGATTATCAAGTGATTTTTAAATCCAAATAGGAGTTCATTCCTCGATCGCTTTTACTAATTCACCATACCAGGCTTCACCGTACTTACGGATAAGGGGAGTCTTCAAAAATTTGTAGAGCGGAACCTGAAGTGATTTCCCATAACTGCAGGCTGCCGAGCAAATGCTCCACTTATGGTAATTCACAGCCTCCATGTCTTTCTTTTTCGTGATGCGAATAGGATATAGATGACAGGAAATAGGTTTGCGAAAAGTTGTTTTACCATCAAGGTAGGCTTGTTCGATACCACATTTTAAAATTCCTTTTTCATCGTATAGGGAGTAAGCGCATTCTTTTCCGCCAATGGTGGGCGTGGAGTAATCTCCGTCTTCATCTAAAATATATGGGCCTTGTTCCGTGATAGATTTTTTACCTGCTTCTGTGAGATAAGGCTTCACAACTTCCTGAATATTTTTCATTTCCTCCAGTTCGTCATCAGCCAGTGGCGCCCCCAGGTCGCCTTCCACGCAGCAAGCGCCTTTGCATTTTTCGAGGTGGCATACAAATTCTACTTCCTTAATGTCATCAGAAACTAATACTTCGCCTACTTTGATCATAGCTGTTAAAATAAAGGTAAGTGAATTGAATTTTCTCGTGAAAGAAGGCAAATTTATTACCTTTGCTGCATGAAGCAAGTTACTCTTAACATTGACGAAAGTAAGTTTGATACGCTTATGAAATTTCTTAAAACCTTGAATTATGTACAGGTTTCTGAGTCTGATATGACCATCCAGGAGTTTCAAAGCAGCCTCAGGCAGGTGAAACTAATGAAAACGGGAAAGCTTCCTAAAAAACCAATAGAAAAGCTATTGAATGGACTATCAGATTAATTTCACCCCTGACTTTGAGCGATTATTCAAGAGACTCACTAAGAAACACAAATCACTTCCATCCGATCTTACCAAATTAGTAAACCTATTGCGTGTTCATCCAGAAACAGGAACGCCATTAGGATTTAACCTCTTCAAGATTCGATTAAAAATATCTTCCAAAGGAAAAGGGAAATCCGGAGGGGCAAGAGTTATCACTTATCTTGTGCATCGGGAAAAGGAAATCTATTTAGTCGCCATATATGATAAAAGTGAAGTGGATAGCCTTTCAAAAGAACAGATTAAAATTTTACTGACAAACGCTGGCCTAATTTGAATGTGATATGCAATACCTAGAAACCCTGAATGACCCGCAGCGCGAAGGGGTTATTTCCACCGAAGGTCCTTGCATGCTTATTGCCGGGGCTGGTTCGGGTAAAACCAGGGTGCTGACTTACCGCATTGCTCACCTCATCAAGCACCACAACGTTGACCCATTTAATATTATGGCGCTTACGTTCACCAATAAGGCCGCCAAAGAAATGCGCGACCGGGTGGAATCGGTTGTAGGGCATGATGCACGCAATTTGTGGATGGGTACTTTTCACTCCGTTTTTGCGCGCATGTTGCGTGCTGAAGCGCACTTGCTGGGTTATCCTTCAAACTTTACCATTTACGATACGGATGATGCTAAGTCATTATTGAAATCCATTATTAAGGAAATGACTTTAGATGAGGCAACCTACAAGCCATCAACCATTTACAACCGGATTTCGGCAGCCAAAAACCGGCTCATCTCCTGGCAGGAATATTTAAAAGACCCAAATTTAATGTCTGATGATGCCTCGAACATGCGGCCGAAAATCGGTGAGATTTATAAAGCGTATGCCCTTAGATGCTTTAAAGCGGGGGCAATGGATTTTGATGATTTGCTCTTCAATACCGACAAGCTCTTTAAAGAGCATCTTGAAACATTAAACAAATACCAGCATCGCATCCATTACATTTTGGTAGATGAGTTTCAGGATACAAACCTGTGCCAGTATTTTATAATACGGAAACTGGCTTCTGTGCGCGAAAATATTTGTGTGGTGGGCGATGATGCACAGAGTATTTACGGATTTCGTGGGGCCGACATCAGCAATATTCTCAACTTCGAAAAAGATTATCCCGATCTAAAAATTGTTAAGCTCGAGCAAAACTATCGCTCTACACAAACTATTGTTGAAGCGGCTAACTCTGTCATTGCCAAAAATAAAGCGCAGCTTCCTAAAAATGTTTGGACGGCCAATGAAGAAGGCTCCCTGGTGGAATTGATAAAAGCTGTTTCCGATAATGAAGAAGGAAAATTAGTGGCCACCTCCATTTTCGAAGAGAAAATGCAAAACCAACTTCGCTTCAGCGATTTTGTTGTGCTCTATCGAACCAACAGCCAGTCGAGAGCAATAGAAGAATCGCTGAGGCGGATGAACATTAAATACAAAGTGGTGGGAGGGCTTTCGTTTTATCAGCGGAAAGAAATAAAAGATTTGCTGGCATACATGCGGTTCTCAACCAATCAGCAAGACGAGGCATCATTTAAAAGAATCATCAACCAACCCAAGCGAGGCATTGGAGATTCTACTGTCGATAAAATTATTGTGGCAGCCAACGATCACGCCATTTCTATTTGGGAAGTGATTCAGAATGCGCATTCGTTTTTAGGAGGCCGGGGCACAGGCGCCATTGAAGATTTTGTAGCCATGATCAA
>Ga0315912_10004367_pt1 | contig 13440 bp, 13 predicted proteins | sample VfabasoilMG_FD_204469 | JGI IMG/M metagenome (GOLD analysis project Ga0315912, IMG submission 204469) | Garden soil microbial communities collected in Santa Monica, California, United States - V. faba soil | ecosystem: Environmental > Terrestrial > Soil > Garden | place: USA: California... | reverse complement strand
CCGGACGCGCTGAGGTTTCTGCGCGACAGGGCGGAAAGCTTCCTGCCATCGGGATTCACCGCCCTGGCGTTCCACAGCATCGAGGGCAAGGAGTGGGTCAGTGCCGGAAAGTTCGCGGAGCAGCCCGCGCTTGCGATCCCGCTTCAAAGCTGGCCGCATGGGAACACCCTGATGTGGAGCGATGAGTCCTTCGTGCTCCAGACCCGAGTCAGGATGCTGTGGGGGGGAGAGCCGGTGGCGGTCATGGTGGCGGAGCAGAGGTTGACCGCGCTGGGCGCCGCGCACGAGCGTTCCGACGATTTTGCGACGACGGGCGAGGTCGCTGTCTGCGGCCGGCAGCAGGAGCGTCTCGCGTGCTTTCCGCAGCGCCATGTACAGCAAGCTTTTACCCTGCCGTACGATTCCGCGCTTCCGGTGGCCCGCGCCCTTGCCAACCACACCGGTGTCATTATCACGCGCGACGCGCGCTCGAGGAACGTGATCGCCGCCCATGGGCCGATCGGCTCTCTGGGGCTGGGCATGGCGATACAGATGGACACGACGGAGCTCTACGCGCCGCTGCGGGACGCGCTCAATTTCATCCTGGTGCTGGCGCTGATCCTGGTCGCCGGCGGCGCGCTGCTGCTGTACTGGCGCGTCACCCCGCTCGTGCAAAAGCTCTACCTCGGCGATCAACGCCTGCGGCTCGCGCTCGACAGCTCGCGCTCCGCGTGGTGGGACTGGGACTTGCCGACCGGAAAGATCGAGTTGAGCGAGCACTGGCAGGCATTGCTCGGCGAGCCGCCCCGCGCGACCATGACCACGATCGAGGCGCTCCAGATGCTGGTGCATCCCGACGACCTGCCGTTGCTGCAGAGAAAGCTGCGCGTCGCGCTCAAGAGCGAGGGCATCCGCTACGACGTCGAGCACCGCGTGCAGCGCCCGGACGGCGAGTGGATGTGGATCTCCAGCGTCGGCAGGGTGGTCGAGCGCGATGCCCACGAGCGGGCGCTGCGCATGATCGGCATCAACGCCGACATCAGCCAGCGCAAGGCGTCCGCGCTGAAGATCGAGCATCAGGCGCTGCATGATGTGCTGACGGGGCTGCCGAATCGCGTCACGTTCTACGATCGTCTGGCGCACGCCATGTCCCGCGCGCAGCGCAACAAGGGTTTGATGGCCGTCATGTATCTCGATATCGACTATTTCAAGCGCATCAACGACAGCCTCGGACACGCGGTCGGGGATCTGCTGCTCAAGGATTTTGCGCAACGGCTGGCATACTGCGTTCGCACCGTGGACACCGTCGCCCGGATGGGGGGCGATGAATTCGCGGTCGTCCTGGAAGAACTCAAGAATCGCGACGACGGCTGCCGCATCGCCGGGAAGATCGTGCAGGAGATGCAGCCGGAATTCCCGCTGGAGCATCATACGGTCGAGATCACGAGCAGCGTGGGCATCGCCTTCTACGACGGCAGGGATGATCTCGGCGCGGATCAGCTCGTCCGCAACGCGGACGGCGCGCTTTACGAGGCGAAGAACAACGGGCGCAACAACTATCAGGTCGCCGCCTGAGAAATCCGGCAGGCGCGACGGGCGCTTGCTACCGGAGGTCATGCGCGCTATCGTGACCGCCTCGGGGAAACGATGGTGACTGCCTCTATCCTGCGGTTCCGAATGGCCGGCGTCTTGCGGGTCGCGCTAGGCGCGGCGGCCGCATGGCTGGTCCCGTGTCTCGCGCAGGAGCCGGCGGCGTTCACCACCTATCCCGTCAAACCCATACGCGTCATCACGGCGTCGTCGCCGGGCGCAGCGGAGGATTTCTTTGCGCGGACGCTGGGCACGGAACTGAGCACCTTCTACCGGCAGCGAGTCATCGTCGAAAACCGCTCGGGGGCGGGCGGGTTGATCGGCAACGAGCTGGTGTCGAAGGCGAGCGCCGACGGCTACACGCTCGGCATGATCAGCGTGAGCCGCATCGTCCGGGAACTCATGCACGAGCAGCCGCCGTATCGTGCGCTCGCCGACATCGTTGGTGTCGCGCACGTCGCCTCCATCACCAACGTGCTGGCGGTGGCGAATTCGATCCCGGCGCGCACCGCGTCCCAGTTCGTCGCTTACGCGCGCCCGCGCTTCGGGGAGCTCAACTATGCCTCGCTCGGCATCGGGTCGGCGTCGCATCTCGCCGGCGCGGTATTCACGCGCGCAGTGGGCATCGAGGCGGTGCACGTGCCGTTCAGGGTGCTGTCCGACACTTTTATCGAGATGGTGCTCGGCCGGGTGCATTACGCCATACAGACGCTGCCGGCGGTGCTGGGGCCGGTTCGGGAGGGACGACTGCGCGCGCTCGCGGTGATGACGCCGCAACGCAGTCCCGCGCTGCCTGATGTGCCCGCCATCGCCGAGTTTGGTCTGCCCGAAGCGCAATTCGACAGTTGGTCGGGCATCGTCGCACCCAAGGGCACGCCGCGGCGCATCGTCGAGCAACTGCACGGCGACATCGTGCACGTGCTGCGCAAGGCGGCGTTGCGCGATCTCTACATGCGCCAGGGGGCCGAGACGATGCCCGAGAGCACGCCCGACAGCTTCACGCAGCTGATGCAGAAGGAGTACCTGCGCTTCCGGGCGCTCATCCGCCACGAGCGCATCGCCCAGCTTTAGGAAGAACGGCAAGGATCGCGAAGCGGACGAGCTTGGCGCAGGCAGCCGGCATGCGAGCGCCCCGCAGCCCCTGGCAGGGTGATTCGCCGGGGGCTTTTGCTTTCCGGCGCTGAAACGGAGTCGGAAATGCCGGTCAGGATGGTTTTGGAGAATGGGCGCGTGCCGGTGAAGGTGTACACCCACGACATCCAGCACGAGGCGCTGCAGCAGCTCATCAACATCTCGAAGCTGCCGATCGTGTTCGGCCACGTCGCCGCGATGCCGGACGTGCACGCGGGCATCGGCGCCACGGTAGGGAGCGTGATTCCCACCCGGCAGGCGATCATCCCGGCCGCGGTCGGCGTGGACATCGGCTGCGGCATGAACGCGGTGCGCCTTACCGCGACTGCGAACGATCTGCCCGACAGCCTCGTGCGGGTGCGCGGCGCGATCGAGGATGCGGTGCCGGTCGGGTTCAACCAGCACGAGTACGGCAAGGTCCGCGGCAGCGCGCACCGGCGCATCGCGCGGCCGCTCAGCGACCGCCTGGACAGGATCGTCGTCAAGCACCCGGGCGTGATGCGGATGCAGCGCAACTTCGCCCAGACCTGGATCTGCCAGATCGGCACGCTCGGCGGCGGCAACCACTTCATCGAGCTCTGCCTGGACGAGCAGGGTCGCGTGTGGGTGATGCTGCACTCGGGATCGCGCGGCCTCGGCAACGTGCTCGGGCGCTACTTCATCGCCGCGGCGCGCAAGGACCTGCAGCGTCACCAGGTGAATCTGCCCGACCGCGATCTCGCGTACTTCAGCGAAGGCTCGGAGATGTTCGACGACTACGTCGAGGCCGTGCAGTGGGCGCAGGACTACGCGCTCGTCAATCGCCGCGAGATGATGCGCCTCCTCCTCGAGGCGATCCGCCCGCACCTGCCGCCGTTCGAGAGCGACGGCGAAGCGATCAACTGTCACCACAATTACGTGGCGCGGGAGATGCATTTCGGCGAACGGCTGTTCGTGACGCGCAAGGGTGCGATCAGCGCCCGCGAAGGCGAACTCGGCATCATTCCCGGCAGCATGGGAGCGAAGTCCTTCATCGTGCGCGGGCTGGGGAATCCGGAGTCGCTGTACTCATGCTCGCATGGTGCCGGCCGCCGCATGAGCCGCACCGAGGCGAAGCGCCGCTTCAACGCGGCGGACCTTGCTGCGCAGACTGCGGGGGTGGAATGCCGCAAAGACGGTGGCGTAGTCGACGAAATCCCGGGCGCGTACAAGGATATCGACGAGGTGATGGCCAATCAGGCCGATCTGGTGGAAGTCGTACACACCCTGAAGCAGGTGGTCTGCGTAAAGGGCTGAAGGGTTGCGTGGAGCCATGACCCATGATGGGAGGGAGAATATCGTATCCTGTTGTTTAAATTGAGAGTTATTGACGGGGCCGGATATCCAGGCAGCCGGATCCCTGCAGGTCGGGGGAACCTACTTTAAAGCTGGGACTCTGAACGAATGCATCGTTCGTTCCCCGAGCCATGGCCACAGGCGCCTGGGCCGACCCCCTGATGGTTGAGGAACATCCAACATGCAGGAGATACTGGACTACCTGAAAAGCGGCGGCGAGCGGCTGGATTCGGAGATCGCCGCCGCGACCGGCCTCTCGCTTGCGAAAGTGCGCCAGCGCGTGAAGGCCCTGCAGGCGAGTGGGGCCGTGATGGTGTGCCGCTCGATCCGATACCAGGACGGCAAGGAGATCGATGGGGTGCTCTGCCGCGTGGCGGGATATGTTCCGCCCCTGGCTCCCGGCCGGAAGGCCAAAGCCCCCATCCAGGTGAAGACCGGTACGAACGACTGATTCCGGGGCGGGTGGGGCGCGGGGCATGCAGCGCGCGCGGTAGCGCTTGGGCGCGGCGCAGGGGGGCGTGGTCGGCGGGAAGTCGGGAGCCCGGAATTGCTGTATCATTCCGCCCCCGAAGTGGCGGCTGCCGGCCTGAGCCGTCCCACCGACTATGACGAGGAACCCCTGCCATGCAAGCCATTCTGGATTACCTGAAAACGACCGGCGAGCAACTCGAATCGGAGATCGCCGCCGCGACCGGCCTGTCGCTTGCGAACGTGCGCCTGGGCGTGACCGACCTGAAGGCGCGGGGCGAAATCATGGTGTGCCGGTCGATCCGCTACAAGGATGGCAAGGAGATCGACGGGGTGCTGTGCCGCATATCGGGATACATTCCGCCCGCTGCGCCCGGCAGGAAATCCAAGGCGCACACGCAGGCAGTGAAAAGCGCTGCGATCGACTGAGGATCGACTGAGTTAAGGCTGGCGCATTCAGCCGGCCGCCAAACGCAGGTCCGCCCAGACTCCAGCGTGATCTGAGGGGTAGAGCGACGGATCCGCGGCGGCGCCCTTGTTGAAGCACACTTCACTCGCCACCACTTCCAGCGGGCCGCCGACCCAGATGTAATCGATGCAGCGGTCCATGCGCGGCCAGTAAGGGTGCGAGACGTTGCCTGCGCTGTCGGCGAGCGGGGTGAAGGCAGTGGGCGCGGTTTGCGTAGGACGCAAGCGCGTGGCCATCAGGGCGGCCGACGGCTTGTCGAGCGAGGCATTGAAATCCCCGCAGACGATCCGGGACGCGACGTCGTCGCGGTTGTCGATCCACGCCAGCAATCGCTGCGCCTGGAATAGCCGCAGCGATTCATCTCCGCGCGACCGGTACTGGTGGGTGACGTAGATGTCCACGCCGCGCTCCCCTATTTTGACGCGCGCCACCAGCGCCACCATATCGAGCGTGCGGTAGTCGAGGTTGCCGGTTTCCACGATGGGAAGTCTCGTCAGCAGCGCCTCGCCCTCGACGGCTGACAGGCCGTTGACGCGCGTTTGCTGCACCAGCGCGTAACCGCGTCCATGGCGCTCCTGCATCGCGTGCTGTATCCAGCGCGCCGTTTGCAGCGGGACGCAGACTTCGTTCATCGCGAAGAGATCGGGATCGATGGCGGCGAGCTGCTCGACGATCAGCTCGCGCCTGTGCTCCCAGCGCTTGTGATCCTGCTCCAGGTTGAGTGTCGCGACCCTCAATCTCATCGCCCATTCCTCCGCCCGGCATTATGCATCACACCTTCCCGCGTTTTCGGATTCTCGCGTAGACTCGCGTTTCCATCTGACTCCGGAGGACACCATGCTTCGCATTTACGGCTCCGCCCGCTCCCGCACCGTGCGCGTATTGTGGATGGCGGGCGAACTCGGACTGACCTACGATCACAAGGACTGGCTGCCGCGCGCGGCGGAAACCAAGACACCGGAGTATCGCGCGCTCAATGCCAACGGCCGCGTGCCGACGATCGACGACGACGGGTTCATCCTCACCGAGTCGATGGCGATCAATCTGTATCTTTCGAAGAAGCACAAGAGCCCTCTCTATCCTTCGGACCAGAGGCACGAGGCGCTCGCCTGGCAGTGGAGCCTGTGGGAGACGGACCGCCTCGACCGCCAGCTCGTCAACTACATGCGGCACACGAAGGAATATCCTGAAGCCCAGCGCAAGCCGGAGATCGCCGAGGAAATGTGGGGCGAGGTCACGGCCTCGTTCGACGTGCTGGAAGGCGCGCTCTCCCAATCCGAGTGGCTCGCCGGCCCGTCGTTCTCGGTGGGCGATCTCAACGTGTCGGCGGCGCTCTACCGCGCGCTGACGCTCGATCTCGGCAAGTGGCCGAAGCTGAAGGCGTGGCTCACCCGCTGCTGGGAGCGCCCGGCCGCGCAGAAGGTGCGCGCGATGCGGGAGAAGTGACGCCCTGGGTCCCTGGCGCGCCCGGCATCGCGGCCGTCAGGGCTTGGTCTTGCCGAGGCCGACCGCGTCGTAGAATCCGCGGTACTCCTCCATGCGCTGCGCGAGAAACTTCGTGAACTCGGCGCTGCCCATGAAAATATCCTGGTAGATGTTGCGTTTCACCACCTCTTTCCACTCGGGCGTCTTGCTCACTTTCTCGAGCGCGCCCTCCATGGTGACGACTGCTTCTTTCGGCACGCCCGCGGTAAACGTGAATCCGCGTATCGTCCCGGCCGTGATCGGGTAGCCCGGCTCCTGCAGCGTAGGCACGTCCGGCGCCTGCGGCAGCCGCCGGTCCGCGGCGATCGCCAGCACGCGCAATTTCTTCCCTTCCACGAAAGCGAGGCCCTCGCTCAGGTTCTCGGTCGTGAATGTGGTGTGCCCGCCGGCGGTCGCGGTGACCGCATCGCCGCCGCCCTTGAAGGTGACGAACCTGAATCTGGCGCCGGGCACGGCTTTCTCGATCAGGTACACCACCATGCGTCCCGTGCCCTGCACCGACGTGGTCGCGGCGACCAGCGTGTCGGGTGTGCTACGGGCAGCTTCGGCCAGTTCCTTGAACGACTTGAAGGGCGAGTCGGCCGGCACCATGATGGTTTGCGGATCGATGACCATCAGCGCCACCGGGGTGTAATTCTCCAGGCCGATATTGATTTCGGGACGATACGCCATCGCCAGCAGCGTGCCGGTCACCGAGAGCATGAAATAGGGATCGCCGCGCTTGCCCTTGAAATAGTTGTAGGCGAGCGCCCCGGAGCCCCCGACGCGATTATTGACCATGAACGGCTGCGGCAGGAATTTTTCGCGCCGGACGATTTCACCGATGGCGCGGGAGATGACATCGCCGCCGCTGCCGGCGGAGGTATGGACGGTGACCTCGATCGGGCGCGCGGGATAGGCTTGCGCGGACAGCGGCGACGAAGCGAGCGCCGGCAATGCGCCCAGGATGCCGCAAACAACCTTGCGTGAAAAACTCGTCATTCTCATTTGTCCCCCTCCTCCATTTGTGGAAACATGAGCGGTCAGTGCACGATGTAACCGCCGTCCATGACCAGCGCGTGGCCGATGACATAACCGGCGTCCTTCGACACCAGGAATGCGACCACGCCGGCGACTTCCTCGACGGTGCCAAAGCGGCCGATTGGAACGTCGCGCGCGCGTTGTTCCAGCTCTCCGGGGTTGCGGCCAGCGAGGAACCCCTCGGTCGAGATCGGCCCGGGGCAGACGGCGTTGACCGAGATGCCGTCCCCGGAAAGCTCCAGCGCCATCGAGCGCGTGAGCTGGATGAGGCCGCCCTTGGTGACGTTGTAAACGGAGCCAAAGCGCGAGGCGACGAGCCCCAGCTGGCTCGCCATGTGGATCACGTGACCGCCGCCCTGGGCGCGCATGATGGGCACGACCGCCTGGCTCGCGAAGAACGGGGCGCGCAGGTTGATCGCCACCACACGCTCGAACTCTTCGTGGGAGAATTCGCCGAACGCCTTGCGCACGCGGATGCCGGCGTTGTTGACCAGGATGTCGATGCGGCCCATGCGTTGATGCGCTGCGCCGACCATCGCCCCGGGCTCTTCGGCGCGCGCGAGATCGTGCAGGCCCCAGACTGCGTCCGGTGCCCCCGATCGGCGACACGCCGCGGCAGCTTCCTCGAGTTCCATCGCGGCGCCGTCAGCCGCAAGGTAGATCGCAGCCCCTTCTGCGGCCAGCCGCAGGGCAACCGCCCGGCCGATGCCGCGCGAGGCGCCGGTGATGAGCGCCGCCTTGCCGCTCAGTTGTCCCATCGCCCGCTTTCGCTCCTGTGGCGCTCTACTTACCGGACGGGCGCCGGCCCTCAACCCTTCGTCGCTTGCGCCAGCCGTTCGGCGTTGTCCCTGGTGTCGAACATGTTGATCGGCGCCTTGCCCTCGGCCGCCTTGGTCATGCGTGCCCGGATCTCGTTCGCCATCTGGTTGTTGCGCTGCACCGCGGGCCGAGCTTCCATCGCCTCGAACCAGCGCATGAAATTGGGATACCCGGCTTTGTCGATGCCGCGGTCCTTGTGGCCCTTGGTCCACGGGTAGATCGCCATGTCGGCAATGCTGTATTCGTCGCAGCCTACCCACGGGCTCGCGCGCAGCCGGTTGTCGAGCACGCGGTAGAGCCGCACCGACTCGTTGTTGTAGCGGTCCTTCGCGTACTGGATGTTGTCCTTGGCGTAGTTGTTGAAGTGGTTGGCCTGGCCGAACATCGGGCCGATGTGCCCCATCTGGAAGATGAGCCACTGCATCGTGTCGTAGCGCTTGCGCGCATCCTTGGACAGGAATTTCCCGGTTTTCTCGGCGAGGTAGAACAGGATCGCGCCCGATTCCATCATGGTGTAGCGGCCGCCCCCGGGGCCTTCGGTGTCGACGATCGCCGGGATCTTGTTGTTGGGGCTCAACTTCAGGTACTCCGGCGTGAACTGCTCGCCGAGGCGGATGTTGATGTCGAAATGCTTCCACGCGAGACCGGTCTCCTCCAGCATGATCATGACCTTCTGGCCGTTGGGCGTGGGAGACGAGTGCAGCTCAATCATGGCGAACCCCTTGGTTGTCAGGAATGCGGGAATGTATCACCGATCGCGGGCAGGTCCATAGCCGGCGCAAGACGGCTCCCTATCGGCCGGACGCGGGCCTGTCCTTGAGCGCCTTCAGCACGCGTGCGCCGGCGCGGCCGTCCACGGGCAAGCCGGCAGACGTCTGAAAGGCCTCGATCGCGGCGCGCGTGCGCGGTCCGATCGCGCCGTCCACCACGCCGACGTCGAAGCCGCGCTCGAGGAGCCGCTGCTGCACCTCGCGGCGCTCGGCGCGCGAAATGCCCGGGTCGTCGGTGGGCCATGCCGTCTGGAACGGGTCGCCGCCGCGCAGCCGGTCGGAGAGATGGGCGATGGCGAGCACGTAGGATTCGGCGGCGTTGTAGGCATGAATCACGTCGAAGTTCTTGTACACGATGAACGCCGGGCCGCGCGCCCCGGCAGGCAGGAGCAGCGCAGCCGGACCGCTCCCCGCGAGCGACTCGCCGTCGATCCGCTTGATCCCGAGCCGGTTCCACTGCGCCAGCGCCTGGCGGTTGCGGCGCCCCGCCGGGCCGTCGTAGTTCGGCGGCAGGCGCACCTCGTAGCCCCACCGCTCCCCGTTCACCCAGCCCGCGCGCATGAGGTAGTTCGCGGTCGAGCCCAGCGCATCCGGCACCGAGCCGACGATGTCGCGGCGGCCATCGCCGTCGAAGTCGACCGCCAGCCGCTGGAACGTCGTGGGCATGAACTGGGTCTGGCCGAACGCGCCGGCCCACGAACCCACCAATAACTCGGGCGGGATGTCGCCGCTCTGTATGATGCGCAGCGTCGCGACGAGTTCGCCGCGAAAGAAGCGCTGCCGGCCGCCGAAGCACGACACCGTCGCAAGCGAGCGCACCAATTGACGTCCGCCCCGCACCTTGCCGTAATCCGTTTCGACGCCCCATACGGCGACGAGGACATGGCGATCGACGCCGAACTTCTGCTCGGCTTCCGCGAGTAGCGCGGCCCACTCCTTGAGTTTCGCCCGGCCGTCGGCGATGCGCTGCTCATCCACCAGTGCCGCCATGTAATCCCAGATCGGCGTCTTGAACTCGGGCTGGCTCTCCATCGCATCGAGCACGCCCTGATCCGGTTCGACGCCCGCCAGTGCCGTATCGAACGTCAGCGGCGCGATGCCTTTCGCCGTCGCTTCCCGGCGCAGCTCGCCGAGACACGATTTGAAATCGCTCGCGCGAGCATCGGCCGCGCAGCCCGCGAGGACAAGCGCGAGCAACGCGGCCCGGAGCGTATCGCCGCGCGCGCGCGCAGCGCGGCCTTGCGGGCGCTTCATGTGCGCTTGGGCAGCCCCGCCATGCTGCGCAGCACTTCGATGAATGCGGAGCTGTCCACATCCCTGAGACCCTGCTCGTAGGCGGCCTGCTGCAACTGGGTCCACAGGCTGGTCACGAGCATCGGCGCCCCGACGCGCGCGCCCTGCTCCAGCGCGAGACGCGCGTCCTTGAGCGAAATCTTTACCTGGCCCTCGGGCGTGTAATCGCCCTTCAGCATCTTCGGTCCCTTGTCGATCATGGTCTTGGAGCTGCACGCCCCATCCTGCAGCACCTTCAGCAGGTTTTCGGTATCCATGCCCGCTTTCGTGCCGAGGACGAGGCCTTCCGCGAGCGCGAGGCGGTTGCCGAACAGCACCAGATTGATGACGAGCTTCGTCATCGCGCCCGATCCCACCGGCCCCATGTGGTAAGCCGCGCGGCTGAAGCCGGCGAACAGCGGCCTGCACGCATTGAAGTCCTCCGCTGATCCGCCCGCGATGACGATCAAATCCTTCTTCCACGCCATGGCGCTGGTGCCGCTCACGGCCGTGTCGAGAAAGCGGATGCCGCGCTCGGCCAATTCCGCCCCGAGCTTCTCCGAATCCTGCGGGCGCGAGGTCGAGGCATCCGCGATGATCAGGCCCTTGGGCGCGTCCTGCGCGATGCCGTTGGCTCCGAGCACCACCTCGCGCACGATGTCGCTCGTCGGCAGCGAAGTCAGCACCCAGCGCGCGCCGCGTGCGGTCGCCGCGGGCGACTCCACCGGCTCCCCGCCGCGCTCGTGGAACTGGCGCATGCGCTGTTCATCGATGTCGAAGCCCCGTACCTTGAACCCGTTTTGCAGCAGGTGGTGCGTGAACGCCGACCCCATCAATCCCATTCCGACAACCCCGACACACTCAGCCATTACAACTCCTTCTTGTTGGTCAACGCAGTTCAGGCACGACCCACAGCGGCGCTTCGCCGCGGGCGACGCGCTGAATGTTGGCATAGCCGTTGCCGAAGCGCTTGGGCCAGCTCTCCCAGGTCGGGCCCGCCGCGTGCGGAGTCAATACCACGTTAGGCAGCGTGAAGAGCGGGTTCTTCGGGTCCGGCGGTTCCGGGGCAAACGCATCGAGGCCCGCCGCCCAGATGCGGCCATCCTTGAGCGCGCGATAGAGCGCCGCGTCGTCCACCAGTTCGCCGCGCGCGGTATTGATGAGCATCGCGTCGCGTTTCATCAGCCCAAGCGTGCGGTCGCAAATCAGGTGGTGGGTCGATGGGTTGAAAGGCGCGTGCAGCGACACGACGTCGGATTCGCGCAGCAGGTCGTCGAGCTCACGAAACCGCAGGTTGAGCTTCGCTTCGTCCGCGGCCGGGACCCGTACCGGATCGTAATAGAGGAGATTCACCTCGAAGCCGCTCAACCGCCGCGCGACGGTGCGCCCGATCATGCCGGCGCCGACGATGCCGACGGTCTTGCCCGCCAGCTCATGCTCCTGTTCCTCGCCGAGCTTGCTCGATTTCCACTGGCCGGCGCGTACCATGCGATCCAGCGCAGGCAGCCGGCGATAGACCGCCAGCATCAGCATGATCGCGTGCTCGGAGACGGCGTAGGAGTTGGCGCCGCCGTTGTTGGCGAGCGGAATGCCGCTGCGACGCAGGCGCTCGAGATCGATGCCGTCATAGCCGGCGCTCAGCACTTGGATCAGCTTGATGTTGCGCAGATGCGGATAGTCGTCCGCCGCGAGCGGCATGCCGCGCAGGAATCCCATCAGGAAATCGGCCTGTTCCAGCTGCGCGACGCGGCGTTCCGGATCTTTCTCCAGGACCTCGATGGTGAAGCCCCGGGGCAGGAGCGACATCCCGATCGCCCAGGCCGCGGGCGAGATGACGGGTGAAAACACGATCTTCATTGCGTGGCGCTCCCCGGGACGTATCCCCGCCCGATCTGAATCCAGGATTCGAGTGTACTCGATACCGGCAGGATGCCGATGCTCCGTCCGCCGCAATCCCCGCGGGCGCCGGCAACGCGCCGCCTGCGGGTTGTGGCATGATGGACGCTTGGCCGCACCCGTCGGGGTGGCCGACCAACGAGCCCATACGCAGCGATCAGACGCGAGACCAGGGAGAAACGCATGGCACAGTCAGGCAAGATCAAGTATTCCGTCGTCGAGGGCTGGGAGCAACTGCCCAAGGACTACGTTCACCGCGATGTGGCGGGGGTCGCGGTTGACGGCGAGGACCGCGTGTACCTCATGTGCCGCGGCGACCATCCGGTCATGATTTACGACCAAAAAGGCAACTTCAAGGGTTCATGGGGCGAGGGCGATTTTACTTACCGCACTCACGGCATCTACGTCGCCCCGAACGGCACGATCTTCTGCACCGACGACGGCAACCACACGGTGCGCCAGTTCACGCCGCAGGGGAAGCTCCTCATGACCATGGGCACGCTGAACACGCCATCCGACACGGGCTACGACGGCAAGAACACGGGTTCCATCAAGCGTGCCGCAGGGCCCTTCAATCGCCCCACCAATATCGCGGTCGGGCCCAAGGGCGATCTCTACGTGTCGGACGGCTACGGCAACGCGCGCGTGCACATCTTCTCGCCCACCGGCCAGTTGAAGCGGTCATGGGGCGAACCCGGCGACGGCCCCGGCCAGTTCCGCCTGCCCCATGGCATCGCCTGCTCGGCCGACGGGCGCGTCTGGGTCTGCGACCGAGAAGCCGACCGCATCCAGATCTTCAGCCCGGACGGCGAGTACCTGAGCACGTGGAGCGACACGCAGCGCCCCACGCACATCACGTTCGACTCGAAGGGCAACATCTATGTGACCGAGCTGGCGTGGCACGAGGGCGACCACAACTACCGCACCGGAGAGCCCACCAAGACGTTCCGGCAGGCTCGCATGAGCGTCTTCGACCAGGATGGCAAGGTGCTCGCGCGCTGGGGCACGCCGCAGGTGACGGCGCCGGGTAGCTTTGCCGCCCCGCACGGTCTCGCGCTCGACTCGAAGTGCGATCTCTACGTGAGCGAAGTCACCTGGACCTTCGCCGTGAGCCGCGGCAAGGCCCCCGCGGACTGCCACACCTTCCAGAAGTTCTCGCTCACGTCAGAGTAAGATCGACGGGCGCGAGTCACGTCGCCGCAGAGAGGGAACGTCGCCCGCTCTCCC
>Ga0315912_10004366_pt1 | contig 13441 bp, 13 predicted proteins | sample VfabasoilMG_FD_204469 | JGI IMG/M metagenome (GOLD analysis project Ga0315912, IMG submission 204469) | Garden soil microbial communities collected in Santa Monica, California, United States - V. faba soil | ecosystem: Environmental > Terrestrial > Soil > Garden | place: USA: California... | reverse complement strand
AGGAACTGGCCGCGGTTCCGATTAGAATGCCGCCCCCTCCAGAACGTCCCCATCGTCTAGAGGCCTAGGACATCGCCCTTTCACGGCGGTAACCGGGGTTCGAATCCCCGTGGGGACGCCAATCTTGTCAAAGACCTGGGACATGACCCGGCAGCCTCTCACCGGTCATGCGGAAACCGCTCGGAAAGTTTCGGCCTGGAAGTTGCCTGGCACGGGCCTCTCTGTAACTTTTCACCCCGCTCGGACGGATTAGCAGGAGAGGAGAGCCTGTGTACCACGCTGAGACCCGGCTGCGGGCCTTGATGCTCGCCGGTCTGGGCGGAGACGCGCAGGCCTACCGCAAACTGTTGCAGGAGCTGGCTGTGTACTTGCGCGCGTATTACCGGCGCAGGCTTCCGCAGGACGGAGCCGATGCTGAAGACCTGGTGCAGGAGACACTGATCGCCGTGGATCGGCGGCGCGCCAGCTATGACACGACCCAGCTATTCACGCCCTGGGTATCGGCCATCGCCCGCTACCGGCTGGCGGATCACCTTCGCCGCTCGAGTCTCCGTGCCATGAGCTCGCTCGACGGCATGGACGATCTGTTCGGGACGGACGATCACGAACAGACGGCGGCCGAGCTGGATGTCGACCGGATGCTCTCCGGGCTGCCGGCGCGGCAGAGCGAAGCGATCCGCATGACGCGCCTGGAGGGACGCTCCATCGAGGAGACGGCCCAGCTCACCGGGCAGTCCGAGTCGGCGATCAAGGTCGGCGTCCACCGCGGCCTCAAGCGCCTACGTGACTATGTTCTGAAGGGCAGCACCCATGCAGACGACTGAACTGATCGATAACCTTGCCGCCGATCTGCGCCCGGCGATTCCGCGGCTGCCGCGCCTGTTGCTGGCCATCGCCGTCGGTGGTGCGCTCGCGCTCGCCGTGCTCTGGCTGGGCTTCGGTTTCCGCGAGGATCTCGGACGGGCGATGCATGGCAGCGCATTCTGGATGAAGTTGACCTTCTCGCTGGCCACGGCGGTGCTGGCCTTCGGCTTGTGCGCGCGCGTGGCGCGTCCGGAAAGCGGTCCGGGCTGGTGGCTTGCTGCGCTCCTTTTTCCGCCGCTGTTCGCGGCCGGAATGGCTGGCATCGAGGTGGTGAGCGTGATGCCCGAGGAGCGCGCGATGCTGCTGTTCGGGCATTCGGTGATCAGATGCCTCTCATGCATCGTGGTGCTGGCGGTGCCGTTGCTGCTGGCGGTGCTGTGGGCGTACCGGCGCTTTGCCCCGACGCGTCTGCGTCTCGCCGGGTTCAGTGGCGGTTTGCTCGCCGGTGCCGGTGCCGCCCTCGTGTACAGCTTCCACTGCCCTGAAAACTCGCCGTTATTCATCGCGGCCTGGTACGGCGTCGGCATGAGCCTGCCGGCCGTGCTGGGTGTAGTGCTGGGGCCGCGTGTGTTGCGGTGGTGACGATGAAAGTGAAGACCCTGTAGGTGGACCAATATGAGGAAGTCAATCGTTGCAGCATACGTGGCCCTGAGTCTGGCCATGACCATTTCGCCCCTGGCGAAGTCCGCTGAGCCGAAAGGTGCAAAGCTGGAAGAAGCGGGAACCGTGTCTGGCGTCAATCGCACGAAGGGTGTGGTCAAGGAGCTGGATGCCAGGAAAGGCGCCGTGACGCTGGCTCATGAAGCCGTGCCGACTCTGAAATGGCCGGCGATGACCATGACATTCAGGATCAGCCCCGAACTCGCCAAGGGCATCGAGGTGGGCCAGAAGGTGGAGTTCGAGTTCCAGAACCAGGGGGCGGTGGCAACGGTCACGAAGATCGCGCCAACTCACTAGCCCAATCAGTCGAGGAGAGAGACATGAGATTTTCCGCAATAGCCATGCCACTGCTGATGACCATGGCGGTCACCGCGCAGGCTCACACGCATCTGGAGGGATCGGTGCCGGCTGACAAAAGCCGTGTGGCGGCGCCGGCGGCCATCGAGCTGCATTTTTCCGGGGCTGCGCGCGTGACCGCGCTGACCCTGCAGAAGGGAAGCGAGGAGCCGGTGGCGCTCAAGTCGTTGCCAACCAAGGCGGCTGCAGACGTATCCGTACCCGTATCCCGGTTGGCCGCCGGTGACTACGTCGTGAACTGGCGGGTGGTGGGCGACGATGGGCATGTGATGTCGGGCAAGTTCGGGTTCACTGTGGACCCTGCTGCGCCCGCAGCGACGGCGGAGGCGCCGATGCAGGAGGGCATCAAGATGGGTGATCACGCCCACATGGACCAGCATCAGCACTGAGCGACGGTCCGTGAAGTACTAAGAGCACCATGTTGCCGGACGTCCTCTCCGCAATCTTGCGAGCGCTTGGTTTCCTGGCCATGGTGCAGGCCGGCGGCGCGGCGATGTTCCTTGCTCTGTTCGGCGAGGGGATCGACGCGGCACGCCGCCCGATATTGCGGCTCGTAAGGATTGCGGCGCTGGCGGCAATCATGCTCCTGGTGGCGCAGTACCTGCTGGAGCCGGCCCGCATGACTGCCAGTCTGACAGGCGTGTTCGATGCCGAGCTTCAGCGCTTCCTGTTGCACACGCGCGCCGCGCAAGTCCTGGCGCTGCGCCTGGCCGGCGTGGCGTTGCTGCTCTGGGCGCTGCGCCGGGACGGAGCAGGGGTGCGCGGGTACGGATTGGCCGGCGCGGTCCTGATAGCGACCTCCTTTCCGGTGATCGGCCACAGCGCGGAGAGTCCGGAGCGCTGGTTGCTGATGCCATTGCTCGGCCTGCATCTGCTGGTGGTCGAGTTCTGGTTCGGCGCACTGCTGCCGCTGATCTGGGTCGTTGAGCGGGAAGCGGCGTTCCGGGCCGCAGGTACCATGGAGCGGTTCTCCAGGCTGGCCGGCTGGGTCGTACCGCTGATCTTACTGGCTGGTCTGTTGATTGCGTTGCGCCTGCTGCCCGACTTCGGCGCGGTACGCACACCGTATGGCGCGGGGCTGCTGCTCAAGACGCTGGCGTTTTCAGTGCTGATGGGCTTGGCAGCCATGAACAAGTGGCGATTCGGACCGGCGCTGGCAGGCGGTGGTCGGCGGGCGGTTTCGCGGCTTCGCCAGAGCATCGGCATCGAGTTCGTCCTGATCGGGATGGTGTTGATGGGCACGGCGATTCTCACGACGTTCTGGTCGCCTGCCGGGTAAGCACGGATACAGTGGAATCGAATTGAACGAGAAATCATTCAACAAGAGTGGAGCGGTGCCGCGGCGGCAGTTTGTGCAGGGCCTCGTAGTGGGTGGCGCAGCCCTGGGACTGGGCCTTCGTTCCGGGACGAGTTGGGCGCTGGGCACGGCCGGCTACCCGGGCGTGCTGGCCGGCGCGGACTTCGACCTGACGGTTGGCGAGACGCCGTTGAACTTCACCGGTCGCACACGGCCCGCGACAACCGTCAACGGCTCCCTGCCGGCGCCCATCCTGCGCTGGAAGGAAGGCACGACGGTGAACCTGCGTGTGCGCAACGCGCTGCCGGCCGACGCCATCCATGGCGACCAGGCTTCCATTCATTGGCACGGCGTTCTGCTGCCCGCCAACATGGATGGCGTTCCGGGCATGAGCTTCAATGGCATCCACCGCGGCGAAAGCTACCAGTACCGCTTCCCGGTCAAGCAGGCCGGCACCTACTGGTACCACAGCCATTCGGGATTCCAGGAGCAGGCCGGGCTCTACGGGCCGCTGATCATCGACCCGATCGATCCGGAGCCGTTCAGCTACCAGCGCGACTACGTGGTGATGCTGTCGGACTGGACCGACCTGAACCCAGCCGCCCTGATGGCGCGACTGAAGAAGATGTCGGCTTTCGACAACTATTACCGGCAAACCGTCGGCGACTTCATACGCGACGCACGCGAGAAGGGACTGAAGGCGACATTCGCCGATCGCGGGATGTGGGGACGGATGCGCATGTCGCCGACCGACCTGTCCGACGTGAATGCCCATACCTACACGTACCTGATGAACGGCACCACGGCGCTGGGAAACTGGACCGGCCTGTTCAGGACTGGCGAGAAAGTCAGGCTCCGGTTCATCAACGGCTCCGCGATGACCTATTTCGACGTGCGCATTCCGGGCCTGAAGATGACCGTGGTGGCGGTCGACGGCCAGTACGTGCATCCGGTGACGGTGGACGAATTCCGAATCGCCATTGCCGAGACCTTCGATGTGATCGTCGAGCCTTCAGGCCAGGACGCGTTCACCGTCTTCGCCCAGGACGCTGCGCGCACCGGCTATGTCAGCGGCACGCTCGCGGTACGAGAAGGCCTGCGTGCGCCGGTTCCAGCAATCGATCCGCGCCCGCTGCTGACCATGACGGACATGGGGATGGGCAGCATGGATCACGGCGATGCGGCGGGCGGCGCGGACATGTCCCACATGGACCATGGCGCTGGCTCGCAATGGCACCCGAGTAGCGAGAAGGGCAACCCGCTGGTGGACAACCAGGCGCTGAGCCCGGTTTCGCGGCTGGACGATCCGGGCAACGGATTGCGCGGCAACGGTCGCAATGTACTTAGCTACTCGATGCTGAAGAGTGCGTTCGAGGACCCGGACGGGCGTGATCCGGAACGCGAACTGGAACTGCACCTGACCGGGCACATGGAGAAATTTGCCTGGAGTTTCGACGGGGTGAAGTTCTCGGCTGCCGAGCCGATCAGGCTGCACTACGGTGAGCGCGTGCGCATCGTGCTGGTCAACGACACCATGATGGCCCATCCGGTCCACCTGCACGGCATGTGGAGCGACGTCGAGGACGACGACGGCAAGTTCATGTTGCGCAAGCACACCGTGGACATGCCACCCGGTAGCCGCCGCAGCTATCGCGTGCGGGCAGACGCATTGGGCCACTGGGCGTATCACTGCCATCTGCTCTACCACATGGACACCGGGATGATGCGAACGGTCGAGGTGGAGGAGCGGACATGAAATGCGCGCGGATTGCCGCTCTGGCCGTCCTCTCGTGCCTGCCGCTCGTCGCAGCAGCCCAGGCAGACCACTCGCACGATGCCCATGCACAAACGCAGCAGGCTGCGCCGCCTGCATCGCCGACGCATGAGGGGCACGACAGTGGCGAGCCTGCTGCTTTGGTACTCCGAACGCCGATTCCTCATCTGACAGAAGCGGATCGACAGGCGGCCGTCCCTGTTTCCGCGATGCATGCGTCGGGCGACAACTCAATTCACACATACTCACTGATCAATCGTCTTGAGGCCTGGAACGCGGATACCGGGACCGGAGTCGCATGGGAGGCGGAGGGCTGGGTAGGTCAGGACATCAACCGGCTGTGGTGGCGCACGGATGGCGAGGTTGTCGATGGTGAGACCGAGGCTGCGAACGTGGAAGCGCTGTATGGCCATAGCTTCAGCCCCTGGTGGGACTGGGTGATTGGCGCTCGACAGGACTTCAAGCCGGGTGATTCGAAGAGCTTCGCTGCCTTCGGAGTGCAGGGCCTCGCGCCTCAGTGGTTTGATCTGAAGCTGACCGGCTATGTTGGCGGCGACGGCCAGACCGCGGCACGATTCGAGGCGGAGTACGAGCTGCTCCTGACCAATCGTCTGACCCTCCAGCCGCTGCTGGATACGCAGTTCTACGGCAAGAGCGACGCCGAGCGCGGTATCGGCTCGGGCTTTTCCACCGCCGAAGCCGGCCTTCGGCTGCGCTACGAGATCCGCCGGCAATTCGCACCCTATGTGGGAATCGTCCATGAACACTCCTTCGGCAAGACCGCGGACCTGCGGCGCCAGGCCGGAGAGAGTGTCAGTGACACCCGGTTCGTGTGCGGTTTAAGGATCTGGTTCTAGAGGAGAGAGACATGCAACGCAGAGTCTTCGTCATGAGTCTGGTGGGGCTGACGGTCGCCGCATGCAAGAAGCCGGCGGCGACGTCGTCAATTCCGACCACCACAAGTCCGACCACCATGATCGTGCATAAGAGCGAGGGTTGCCTCTGCTGCGAAGGTTGGGTGAAACACATGCAGCGCGCCGGGTTCCTCTTGGAGGTTCGTAACGAGAGCAATCTGGACGAGGTGAAGACACGTGTGGGCGTTCCCGCCGGCAAGGGTTCCTGTCATACCGCGGAGGTTGGCGGCTACTTTCTTGAAGGGCATGTTCCCGTTGAGGACGTCCAGCGCCTGCTGGCGCAGCGTCCCGACGCCAGGGGTCTGGTCGTGCCGGGCATGGTCGTCGGCTCGCCTGGTATGGAATCGCCGGATGGTTCCACGCAACCCTACACCGTGGAACTCGTCCTTCATTCCGGCGAGACGATCGAGTTTGCCCGGCATGGAGAGGTTCATCAGGCTGCCTGACCACCATACAGGGAGGCGTCATGAATTCACACGCTGCCGGCGAACATGCGCATCACGCCCCAGCCGCCCACTCGTGTTGCTCCACCAAGACCGAAACGGGGACGACAGGGGTGGTGGATCCCGTATGCGGCATGAGCGTGGATCCGGCGAAGACAGCACACCGTGCCTCGCACGAAGCCAGGGACTACTACTTCTGTTCAGCGCACTGTCGCGAGAAGTTCATCGCTGATCCGCGGAAGTACCTGGTCGCGAAGAAGGTCGAGCCAACGTCGCCCGTGAAAACGGGCACGATTTACACATGCCCGATGCACCCGGAGGTGCGTCAGGACCATCCCGGCAGCTGCCCGAAGTGCGGCATGGCGCTGGAACCGGTGATGCCGAGCCTGGAGGGGGGTGAGAACCCGGAGCTCACGGACTTCCGACGTCGCTTCTGGTGGACGCTCCCATTGACCGTGGTCACCGTGGTGCTGGCGATGTTCGGGCATCGCTTCGGCCTGGTGAGCATGCAGGCGCAGACCTGGATTGAACTTGCTATCGCCACGCCCGTGGTGCTGTGGGCGGGCTGGCCGTTTTTCGCGCGCGGTTGGCAGTCGGTGGTAAATCGTAGTCCCAACATGTGGACACTGATCGGTCTCGGCACCGGTGCGGCCTATGTGTACAGCGTGGTCGCTACCGTGGCTCCCGGTCTGTTCCCTTCCTCCTTCGTGTCGATGGGCAGGGTAGGGGTGTACTACGAAGCTGCGGCCGTAATCATCTCCCTGACGCTGCTGGGACAGCTGTTGGAACTGAAGGCGCGATCTCAGACCTCGGCCGCAATCAAGTCACTGCTGCAGCTGGCGCCGCGCACCGCGCGTCGCATTCGCCCGGACGGCAGCGAGGAGGACGTCGCACTCTCGCACGTGCATGTCGGTGACACCCTTCGCATCCGGCCGGGAGAAAAGATTCCTGTCGATGGTGTGGTGCTCGACGGCGCCAGCGGTGTCGACGAATCGATGCTGACCGGCGAGCCGCTGCCGGTTACCAAGCGTGCTGGCGATCGGCTGATCGGCGCCACCATGAACACTACCGGCGCGCTGACCATGCGCTCCGAGCGCATCGGGTCGGCCACGGTGCTGGCGCAGATCGTGCAGCTTGTGGCGCAAGCTCAGCGATCGCGGGCGCCCATGCAGAGAATGGCCGACGTAGTCGCGGGCTATTTCGTCATGGCGGTGGTCAGTGTGGCGTTGCTGACACTTGTCATCTGGGGCATCTGGGGGCCAGAGCCACGCGGGGTGTACGCGATTCTGAATGCGGTGTCGGTTCTGATCATCGCCTGTCCCTGCGCACTGGGTCTTGCCACGCCGATGTCCATCATGGTTGCCACGGGGCGCGGCGCCACTCGCGGCGTGCTGTTTCGCGATGCTGCCGCCATCGAGAAGCTGCGCGATATCGACACGCTGATCGTCGACAAGACCGGTACGCTGACCGAGGGGCACCCTGCATTCGATCGCGCTGTCGGCGCGCCCGGCGTGGACTCAACTGATGTCTTGCGTCTGGCCGCGAGCCTGGATCAGGGAAGCGAGCACCCACTGGCCGAGGCAATCGTGCGCGCAGCACGCGAGCAAAGAATTGTACCTGCAGCGGTGTCGGACTTCGTATCAGTGACAGGTACGGGCGTGACCGGCCAGGTTGAAGGCCGCAGATTGGCATTGGGAAATGCCACGCTGATGCAACAGCTGGGTGTTGAAATGCATCCCATGTCAGCCCAGGCCGAGCAGCTGCGCAGCGAGGGCGCCAGTGTCATGCATCTGGCTGGGGACGGACATCTGCTCGGCCTGCTGGCGGTCTCCGATCCGGTCAAGAAAAGCACGCCCGAGGCGCTCAAGGTACTCAGAGAGTCAGGGCTTCGCCTGGTCATGGCTACTGGCGACGGCCACACCACGGCACGTGCGGTGTCAGCGAAGCTCGGCATCGATGAAGTACATGGTGAGGTCAAGCCTGCGGACAAACTGCGGCTGGTCGAGGAGTTGCAGAAGGCAGGCCGGGTGGTGGCAATGGCCGGCGATGGGATCAACGATGCTCCCGCCCTGGCCCGGGCGGACATCGGCATCGCCATGGGCACGGGAACCGACGTCGCCATGAATAGCGCCCAGGTAACACTGGTCAAGGGAGATCTGCGCGGCATAGCCGAGGCGCGCCGTCTGTCGGTGGCCACCGTTCGCAACATGAAGCAGAACCTGCTATTCGCTTTCTTCTACAACGTGCTGGGCATCCCGATCGCCGCAGGTCTGCTGTATCCGGTCACCGGCTGGCTGTTGTCGCCGTTGATCGCTGCACTCGCGATGAGCCTGAGTTCGGCATCGGTCATCGGCAATGCTCTGCGGCTGCGGGTGGCGAAATAGGAGGCGACGGTGAACAACGCCGGGTTCAAGACCGATATGGGAGAGGTACAGGTCGATTTCCTCGGCGCGGCCGGGACGGTCACGGGTTCGAAGACCCTGCTCAACCACGCCGATGGGCAGCTACTGGTGGACTGTGGCTTGTTCCAGGGCTTCAAGAACCTGCGCCTGTTGAATTGGGAACCTTCGCCATTCGATGTGCGCAAACTCCGTTCCATCGTGCTGACGCATGCGCACCTGGACCACTCCGGTGCGCTGCCTCTCCTGGTAAGGCAGGGCTTCCGCGGCAAGGTGTTTGCCACGCCGGCAACCATCGACGTATGCCGCATCCTGCTGCCGGACAGCGGCCGGCTGCAGGAGGAGGACGCCGAGTACCTGGGCCGGCATCGCAAGTCGCGGCATGCGCGCCCGCAGCCTCTGTACACCGAGCAGGATGCCGAGCGCGCGCTGGAGCTTCTTGAACCCCTGGACCTCGGCAATCAGCTGGAAGTGCCGGGCGGATTCCGACTGCGTCTGCAGCAGGCGGGGCACATTCTGGGTGCGGCTTCGGTCGAGGTGGAGGTGGGGGGTGTCCGGGCGCTGCTCTCGGGAGATCTTGGGAGGCCGGATGATCGCCTCATGCCACCTGCAGCCCCCATCGGCCGTGTCCACCATATCGTGATCGAGTCGACCTACGGGGACAGGCTCCATGGCCCGGAAGACCCGGAGGCGGTGTTGGGTGAGGTCATCCGCCGCACTGTGGCGCGCGAGGGCATCGTCGTGGTGCCAGCGTTTGCGGTCGGTCGAGCCCAGTCATTGCTGCATGCCATCCACCGACTCAGGACGGCGGGGCGTATTCCCGACGTCCCTGTCTACCTCAACAGTCCCATGGCCATCGACATGACGGAGCTGTACCACCGGTATCGCCAGCTGCACCGGCTCTCCGTCGAGGAATGCGAGGGGATGTGTCACGTCGCAAAAATGGTGCGCACGGTAGAGCAATCCAAGGCTTTGAATCTGCAACGTGATCCGGCAATCATCATCGCTGGAAGCGGCATGGCCACCGGCGGCCGCGTACTGCACCATTTGAAAGGGCTGGCGCCAGATTCACGCAACAGCATCGTATTCGCCGGTTTCCAGGCTGGCGGCACACGTGGCGCGCGCATGCTGGCCGGCGAGGCGAGTATTCGCATCCATGGAGAGGATGTGCCGGTACGCGCTGAGGTCGTCTCATTGCCGGGCATGTCGGCGCATGCGGATGCCAACCAGCTGCTCGACTGGCTGCGCACCGCCGAGGTTCCACCGCGTGCCGTGTACCTGAATCATGGCGAGCCCGCTCCGGCCGATGCGTTGCGTCAGCGCATTGAGCGGGGACTTGGGTGGACGGCCATCGTGCCTCGCCTGGGTCAGCGTCTGACTCTCGCAGCATGAGGACCGGCACGCTGAAGCTCCGTCGGCTCGGCATCGACACGCTCCAGGAGCATGTGGTGTACATGCGTCGCGACTGTCACGTGTGTCGCGCCGAGGGTTTCGATTCGCTGGCACGCCTGGAGGTGGAGTGCAACGGGCGCCATCTTATCGCGACGCTGAATGTGGTGGATGGCCCACTGCTTGGACCCGACGAAGCCGGACTGTCGCTGCACGCTGCCCAGGCGTTGGCGGGGAGAGACGGCGATACCCTGATCGTGCGTCATGCGCCGACGCTGGACTCGCTCAGTGCATTGCGCTCGAAGATCTATGGACACCGGCTCGGGCGCGACGATCTGGGTGCCATCATTGGCGATGTGGTCCGGGGGTGCTACGCGGACATCCATATCGCCGCCTTCCTCAGTGCCTGCGCCGGCGGAAGGATGGATTTCCAGGAGACGGTGGACCTGACGCGCGTGATGGTGGACGTTGGCGAGGTTCTCGACTGGGGCCGTACTCCAGTGCTGGACAAGCATTGCGTGGGTGGTTTGCCGGGAAACCGCACCTCGCCGATCGTTGTGGCCATTGTCGCGGCAGCCGGGGAGGTGATTCCGAAGACTTCCTCGCGCGCCATCACCTCGCCGGCGGGGACGGCTGATGTCATGGAAACCATGACGCGCGTGGACCTGGACGTGGCAGCGATGCGCCAGGTGGTCGAAAGGGAAGGGGCCTGCCTGGCCTGGGGCGGAGCTCTGGCGTTGAGCCCGGCCGATGATGCGCTGATTCGCGTGGAGCGACCGCTGGACCTGGACAGTGACGCGCAGCTGGTGGCGTCGGTGCTGTCGAAGAAGATTGCTGCAGGCGCGACCCATGCCTTGATCGATATTCCGGTGGGACCCAGCGCCAAGATCAGGAGCGAGGCCGATGCGCAGAACCTGCAGCAGCTGCTGGAACGTGTAGCCGCGGCCTGCGGTCTCGCTTTGCGGGTGATGCGTACCGACGGTACCCAGCCTGTAGGTCGCGGCATCGGGCCCTCACTGGAGGCGCGCGACGTCCTGGCGGTACTCCGCAACGAGGCGGCCGCGCCGTCGGACCTGAAGGCACGATCCGTGCAGTTGGCCGGAGAGCTTCTGGAGTTCGGAGGTGGCAGGCATCCGGGCGCCGGTCGCGGGCTTGCGCTTCAACTGCTGGAGGACGGAACCGCCTGGCGCAAGTTCCAGGCGATATGCGAGGCCCAGGGCGGGCTTCGCATGCCAGGTATTGCCAGCCTGCGCCGCGACGTGGCCGCAGCACGTTCCGGGTATGTCGCCGCCATCGACAGTCGCCGGTTGGCTCGCACAGCAAAGCTTGCCGGCGCCCCCTCGGCGCCGACCGCCGGCATCGAGTTGCACGTAAGACTGGGCGAGCGTGTTACGCGTGGTCAGGCACTGTTCACGATGTATGCCGAGGCACCCGGCGAGCTCGCCTATGCCCTGCAATACGCCGACACGCATCCGGCGATCTACCTCACCGATGAGATGACTGCATGAAGCCCCTGCTGCTTGCGATGCCAGGCAACGAACGCATGGCAGACGCACTGGCCGCCGCGCTGAAGGCGGACCGCTGTCCGGTCACTATCCGGCACTTTCCGGATGGTGAATCCTACGTACGCATTGCCGGCGACGTTGCCGGACGCGAGACGATCATCGTCTGCACCCTGGACAGGCCCGACGAGAAGCTCGTGGCGCTGTGCCTTCTCGCTGGTGCGGCCAGGGAGAACGGGTCGAGTCGGGTGGGTCTGGTGGCGCCTTATCTCGCCTACATGAGGCAGGACCGGCGTTTCAATGATGGCGAGGCTACGAGTGCCCGGCACGTCGCGAGGTGGCTCGGTGCCCAGTTCGACTGGCTGGTCACCGTGGATCCGCACCTGCATCGGATCAGGACCCTGGCCGAGCTGTACGGCATCCCCAGCCAGGTGGTGCCTGCGGCCGGCGCCATTGCGGAGTGGATATCCAGCAACGTCCGCCAGCCGCTGCTGGTGGGGCCTGACGAGGAAAGCGCGCAATGGGTGGCTGACGTCGCCGGTCGCATCGGCGCGCCCCATGTGGTGTTGACCAAGACGCGCCGCGGAGACCGCGACGTGTCCGTATCGGTGCCGCAGATCGAGCGCTGGAAAGGCCATACGGCGGTGCTGGTGGATGACATCGTTTCCACCGCGCGGACCATGGTCGAGACCGTCCGCGGCGTTCGAGAGTGCGGAATGGCCGGTCCCGTGTGTATAGCCGTGCATGCCATCTTCGCAGCAGGCGCGCTGGGGGAACTGCAGGACGCCGGCGCAGCACAGGTCGTCAGTGCCGATACGGTGGTCCACCCGACCAACGCAATTTCTCTTGCCGCACCGCTTGCGATCGCGATCCGCGAGATGCTCGAAGCAGGTTCCGGCCGGTAAGGAAAGACTGCCGCAAGGAAGTGCTGACGCCCTGAGGCGCCAGCACCCGCGTGGTCAGACTATCGTCACGCCCGCGCCGCTGAACGGAAGCTGCCGGTAGGTCTTGCCGGTCAGCACAGTCAGCGCATTGGCCACCGCAGGCCCGATGGGCGGCGTACCGGGCTCGCCCACCCCGGTGGGCTTGTTGGTCGACGGCAGGATGTGCACCTCGATCTTCGGCACCTGGTTCATGCGCAACACGGTGTAGTCGTGGAAGTTCGACTGCTTGACGCGGCCTTCCTCCAGCGTGATGGCGCCCGTGGCAGCGGCCGACAGGCCGTAGATGATGGAGGACTCCATCTGCATCTCGATGATGTTCGGGTTCACGGCGGTGCCACAGTCGACCACGCAGACCACGCGATCGACATGGAACCCGGCGTCACGCTTCGAAACCTCCACCACCTCGGCCACCACCGTGCCGAAGGACTCATGGATGGCGATACCTCGGGCAGTGCCCGCCGGCAGCGCCGTGCCCCAGCCGGACTTTTCCGCGGCGGCGTTGAGAACGGCGAGATGCCGTGGATGGTTGGCCAGCAGCGAGCGGCGCAGTTCCACCGGGTCCTGCTTCGTGCTGCGTGCGATCTCGTCGAGGAAGCACTCGATGGCGTAAGCCGTGTGCGTCGAGCCCACCGAACGCCACCACTGGATGGGGACCCCGAGCTTGGTGGTGTGCAGTTCCACCTGCAGGTTGGGAATGTCGTAGGGCAGGTTGGCCGCCCCCTCGACGGAGGTGAAGTCCACCGGTGCGCCGTTGTCGAGCGGTGAGCCGGCGAGGATGGACTGACCCACGATGCGCTGCTGCCAGCTGGTGATCTTGCCCGTCTTGTCGAGGCCGGCCTTGAAGTCGTGCAGGTACACGGGACGGTAGAACCCGGCGCGCATGTCATCCTCGCGCGTC
>Ga0315912_10004365_pt1 | contig 13449 bp, 7 predicted proteins | sample VfabasoilMG_FD_204469 | JGI IMG/M metagenome (GOLD analysis project Ga0315912, IMG submission 204469) | Garden soil microbial communities collected in Santa Monica, California, United States - V. faba soil | ecosystem: Environmental > Terrestrial > Soil > Garden | place: USA: California... | reverse complement strand
GCGCTCCGGTCTTGCTCACGGCTTGCAGCACCTCCGGCACATCGAGGAGCGCTCTCTGCAGTCGCGCGTCCATCGCCACGGACTCGCTGAGCGCCACGCCGGGTAAGCGCCGAATTTCCGCGAGAATATCGCCTTCGTCGAGCTGCGGCACGAACTCGGCCCCCACGCGCGTGAACAGCGCGCCGGCGCCGCCGAGCAGCAGGATCCCGCCCGCTACGACGCCAAAGCGATGGCGCATCACGCGATCGAGCAGAGGCCGGTAGGCGCCCGTCACGCGCCGAACGAGCCAAGTTTCGTGCGTAAGCTTCGGCTGAACGAGCAGGCTTGCCAGGACGGGAACGAGCGTCAGCGACAGCAAGAATGCGCCAGCCAAGGCGAGCAACACCGTCGTCGCCATAGGTCGGAACAGCTTGCCCTCGATGCCGGTGAGCGCGAGGATCGGGACGTAAACGATCGCGATGATCGCCACGCCGAAGACGCTCGCCGACAAGACCTCCAGGGTGGCGCTTTCGACGATCTGCCGCCGGCTCTCGGCGTCTAGCTCTCGGCCGAGGCTCGCGCGACGTTCCGACAGCTTGCGGGCGGCATTCTCGACGATGATCACGGCGCCGTCGACGATCAAGCCAAAGTCGATGGCGCCGAGGCTCATCAAGTTTCCCGAGAGGCCGAATGCGTGCATCGCGATCACCGCAAAAAGCAAGGAGAGCGGAATCGTCAGCGCCACCACCAGACCCGCTCGAAGGTTGCCCAGCAACAGCAAAAGCACGGCGATCACGAGCAGCGCACCCTCGAGCAAGTTCGTGGCGACCGTCTGAACCGTGCGCGAGACCAGGACCGAGCGGTCGTAGAACGGTTCGATGCGGGTTCCCGGCGGCAACGACGCCTGGAGCGTCGCCAGCCGCTGTTTCACGGCCAAACTGACGGTGCGTGAGTTCTCGCCGAGCAACATCAGCGCCACGCCGACCACGACCTCGCCCTTGCCGTCCTTGGAAGCGGCGCCTCGCCGAAGCCGCGCGCCGAACTTCACGTCGCCGACGGTCGCCAGCGTGATGGGGACGCCCTCCGCCGTGGCGCCAATCACCGCGCTCCGCAGGTCGTCGAGGCTGCGCACGAGCCCGCTGGTTCCGATCACGAAGTGTTCGCGAGCGTGCTCGATGTAGCCACCTCCGGCGTTCGCGTTCGAGCGCTCGAGCGCTTCGATCACTCGAGCCACCGAGACGCCTGCCGCCTGGAGCCGCTTGGGATCGAGGACCACTTGATATTGCCGGTCTTCGCCGCCGAAGCTGTTGACCTCGACGACCCCTGGAACGCTGCGCAACACGGGCCCTATCTGCCAGTCGAGTAGCTCCTCCAGCTGCATGAGCGTCAGCCGCTCGTTTCGCACCACGAACTGAAAGATCTCTCCGAGCCCGGACGTGATCGGGCCCATCTCGGGCCTGCCGTAGTCAGCGGGCACGGCTTCGCCCGCCTCCGGCATGCGTTCGTTGACGAGCTGGCGGGCAAAGTAGATGTCGGTGCCGTCCTGGAATCCGACCGTCACCACCGAGAGGCCGTATTTGGAGACGGAGCGCACCTCCGTGGTCTTCGGGATCCCCGCCATGGCGCGTTCTACCGGAACGGTCACGTATTGCTCGATCTCGGCCGGGGAGAGCGCGGGCGCAGACGTGATGATTTGAACTTGAGTATTCGTTACGTCGGGCACGGCGTCGACGCGAAGGGCGAGCGCCGAATGCACGCCGAGCAGCGTCAGCAACGCCGAAAGAACGATCACGACCGCTGGGTTTCGTAGCGACCAGGCGACCACTTTGCCGAGCAGAACCACTAGTCTTCCTCCGCAAATGATCCCTTGAGGACCAAGCTCTTCAGCGTGAAGACCCCGTCGGAGACCACGTCCTCGCCCTCACGCAAACCCGCCAGGACCTCCACCTTCCCGAGCGCTTCCCGACCGAGCGTGACTTCGTGCAGCTCGTACTCGCCCTCGCTCTCCCGAACGAAGACCACGTCCTTGCCGCCGACGTCGGTGACGCTCGCGCGATCGACGACCAGCTTTGGCGCGGATTTTTCCGCACCTTCCAGCGCAATTTGGCTGGTTCCGAAGAGCCCGAGGCGCAGCAGCCCATCGCGATTCTGCAGCCGAACGCGTGCCGTGACGGTGCGAGCGACGATATCGATCTGCTGACCGATGTACTCGACCGTCCCCGCAAAGTGCTCGTCCGGATAGGCGTTGAGGTGAACCTCTGCCTTCGCTCCGACCTTCAGCTGCCCCAGATCCTTCTCGAAGACTCGCGCCAGGAACCAGACCTGATCGAGATCTGCGACCGTGCCCAGCACCTGCTCCGCAGACGCGGGTTGCCCCACCACCGCGTCTCTCGCGACCACGCTCCCGCTGATGGGAGATCTCAAGGTGACGGCAAAAGCGCCGGAGCTCGCCGCGCCGAGCGCGCCGAGCTCCGCTGCGCTCGACTGCGCTTCGAGCTCGAGCGCGTCGGCTTCGGCTTCGGCATCCAACACCGCTTGCTCGGCCGCCAGGCGCTCCGCAAGGAGCGAGCGGAGGCGGGTCGCGTTCGCCCGCGCCGCCTTCGCTTTGGCCTGCGTCGACAGGTGCGACGCTCGCACTCGGGCGATCTCGGGCACTCGAATCACCACGAGCGGGTCGCCCTTTTTCACGCTTTGTCCCTCGCGGAATCGCACCGCGTCGATGCGTCCCGCGGCTGGAGACGAAATGCGCGCCACCCGATCTGGATCGGCTGCAATTTCGCCTGGCAGGGTGAGCAACACCGAAAGCGCCGCCTTTTCCACACGAGCCACCGCGATCTTCGCGTTCAGCGCCACCTGCTTCGAGACCCGCACGCGGTGCGGCAAGACCTCGTGCTGCACCTTCTCCTGCTCTTTCGCCGCCTTCACCACGCTCGACGCAGGAGCGCCTTGCGGGGCGCCAGACTCGGCGCGCTGGCATGCAAAGCTCAACGCGCACGCGGCCACGAGCCACCCGGGTTTCATCGTGCACTCCCATCTTCGAGGTGAACTCCCGCCGCCCGCGCCACGTCCGCCGACGCCACACAGAGCAGCCGCTCCGCTTCGACGGCACCCAGCAGCAAGTCGAACAACGGCTCCTGCAAGATGACGGCGTCGCGAGTGCTGATGCGACCCGCAAGGACCTCGTTGGCGAGACTCGCGAGGGTCTTTTCGGAGCGCTGCAAGCGCTCGGTCGTATAAGTCAGCGTGGCTTCGCGAGCCGCGGCGTACTCGGCGAGCGCGCGAGCGAGCTCACCGAGCACCTTGCGTCGCGCGTCGGCCGCGAGCAGTCTCGCGCGCCGGGAAAGCGCCTCGTTTTCGGCGATTTCACCTTTGTGCATGCGACCGAGCGGCTCGGGCAACGGCAGCGGGAAGGCCAGGCCGAGCCCCAGCACGTTTTCGTTGAAGCCATCCCGCTCCGCGAAGACCGACACGGTTGGGCTCGGTATGCGGCTGCGGCGCTGTGCGTCGGCGCGCGCCGAAAACGCTTTGCCCTCCGCCTCCAGCACCGCCGCCTCCAGCGGCTCGGCGAGCTGACTCGTCTTCACCTGCTCCGCCTCGCGCAGCGGCTCGAGTCGCCCGTCCGCCACGACGTCTTCGCTGCGCGAGAGACCCACCAGCAGCGCGAGCTCGCTCAGGGCCGCGCGCTCGTCCCGCTGGGCGTCGATGCGTCGCCGCACGACGCGAACGTACGCGGCCTCGGCCAGATCCGCTTCGACGCCGGGCAACGCGCCGCGCTCCGCTGACGCTCGCGCCACTTCCCAGACTCGTTCCGCTGCCCCTTCCAGACGCTGAACCAGGCCGAGCGCTCGTTTGCGCGCGAGCACCTCGAAGTACACGCGCCAGGCACGCGCGGCCGTCGCTCGATCGATCACCTCGACGCCCCCGGCTTCGGCTTCTCGCTCGGCCAAGGCTGCGGATCGGCGGGCGCCCCGCTGTCCTCCGATCTGCAACTCCAGCCCGATGCCGGCAGACCAGTTGAAAGCCGTCGTGTCGCCGGCACGCCGGTGCGAACCCGTGAGCGCGAGCGTAGGTGACTCTGGAAACCAGGGCTCGGTCGCGACGACTCGCCCCTCACTTGCTTCCACTGCTGCGCGTCCCGCCTTGCGCGCAAGGCTCGCGTCGAGCGCACACGTGACCAGATTCGCACGCGTGATCGAGCTGCAGGCGGAGCGACCTTCCGCCCGCGCCGTTCGAAAACCGAAGATCATTGCCGCTGAGAGGCCAGCGGTCAGCCACCATTGCTGCCACGACATGGCGCACACCTCCGAGACCGCACCGGAGCGCGCGGCCTCAAGCCAGAGAATACCGAGCAGCACCGCGTGGCGGCGTCGGCTCAGCGAACGAACCCGTTGCTAGACGGGATCGCTGGCTCGAGGAGGGCGAAACACAGATGGCAGCTCAGGGCCGAGCAGAACCTGAGCCTCGACGTCGAGCGTAGCAACCGCCGGGCGGGCCTGCGTTTCCACCTGCAGCGAGACCGCCTCCGGAACCACCACGGGAAGGTGGTTCTGGCAGTGGCAACGCGGGCAACCCGGCGGGCAATCGTCGCACGCGCCATCGACGGGGCATTCGTCGTCGTGCTCGACGACGCCCGACTGCACCAGGCTCACCACGTCCGCCGCAATGTGAGCCGCCCCCGACAACTGGACGCCCAGCACCAGGGCAAGCACCCGCGCCAGCACCAGCAAACTCAGCCAGATGCGCGCGAATCGGTGGCGATGGCGATATTCGAGCACGAGCCGCAGCGAGGATAGGCCAAATGCGCGCAGCTCGCAAACGCACGGTCGCTCAGCTCACCTACTCCTTGCGCCTTGCGCCGATTCAAGCGGCAGCCCTGCGACGGCGACGCCAGGCGACCAGACCGACCAGCAAAAGGCCAGCCGCCGATCGCGGCGACGACGAGCGCTGCCCAGGCACGCTGCATCCGCACCCCGCCTGTTCGCTCGCGTCAGTGTTGGCCTGGCCACTGCCGCTAGCCGCGCTCGACCCGCTGGTTCCCGAGCTCACGCCGCCGTGGCCAGCCAGCGAGTTCGAGCCTCCGCTCTTTCCGCCCACGTCGCCGCCCGTGGCTCCGCTCGCGCTCGAGCCGCCGCTGGTCGCGCTGGTTGCGCCCGCGCCCGTTGCACCCGCTGCACCCGCGGCGCCGCCTGCCTCGGAGGCGCCCGTGCCGGCAACGCCGACAGTGCTGCCACCCGCGCCAACGCTCCCCGCTGAGCCCGCACCGCTACCACCGCCGGCCCCGGTTCCTCCGCTGCCCGTGGCATCGAGGCAATCGGTGTCCGCGTCGTCGATGTTGCCGTCGCAGTCGTTGTCGGCGCCGTCGCTGCAGTTCGGAGCACCGATCGGGCCTTCGACGCTCGGAGCGCTCGGAACGCAAGCTTCGCTTGCCGCGTTGCAGACGCTCGCTGCTGCACATGCACCGGCGCCGCAGTGGCTCGGGATGTAGTCCTCGTCTACGCGACCGTCGCAGTCGTCGTCCGCGCCGTTGCACGTCGTTTCGGGCGTGGTCGTCGCGGTGCAAGCAAACTCGCAGCCGTTGGCCGGATCGTGATCGAGATCCACGAAGCCTGCAACGCATGCGCCCATGCTGCAGCTCCCGTTCGCGCACACACCGCTAGCGTTCGGCGCAGAGCACACCGTGCCACAACCGCCGCAATGCTTCGCGTCGCTCGCAAAGCCGGTCTCGGCATACTCGCAGCCGTTGCTAGCAACGCCGTCGCAATCGCTGAAGCCGGGCCTGCAGCCCGAAAGCTGGCACGCGCCAGCGATACACGTGCCGCTGCCGTTCACGAGCTGACAGCTCACGCCGCAAGCTCCGCAGTTATCGGGATCCGCGGCGAAACCTGCGACCGCGTACTCACAACCATCGCCCGCGAGCCCGTTGCAGTCACTGAAGCCCGGGCTGCAGGTCCCTACCGCACACACCCCTGCCGAGCAGACGCCAGCAGCGTGCGGTGGCGCACAGGCGATGCCGCAGCCTCCGCAATTGCCAGCACTGATGAGAATGGAAGTCTCGCAGTCGCCAGAGGGCGCGCTGCAGTCGGCCTTCCCCACGGGGCAGGATGACATCACGCACTTGCCGGCCTGACAGAGCTCGGTCGCGGCGCACTTCACGCCGCAGCCGCCGCAATTGTTGCGATCGGTCGAAAAACCGGCGGTATCGTATTCGCAGCCGTCACCGGCCAAGGTGTTGCAGTCTGCGTGACTAGAGCTGCAGCCGGCGATCGCGCAGGTACCAGAGACGCATGCTGCCGTGCCGTTGAGCACCGTGCAGGCTTGACCGCAGCGGCCGCAATTGGCGACGTCGCTCTGGAACCCGGCGTTCGCGTATTCGCAACCCGTCGCGTAGCTGCGATCGCAGTCGCTGTGCGAGGCGTCGCAATCCGAAACGATGCACGCGCCGTCGCTGCAACGCGGCGTGCCGCCCTGCACGCTGCACAGCGTACCGCAGCTGCCACAACTCTGAACGTCCCAGGAGAAGCTCTGGGCTGGATTGTAGTTACTTGGACAGCTGTCGAGACTATCCACGATGCCGTCGCTGTCACTATCGCCGTCGTAGACGGTCGTCGCGGCGTTCGAGCTGACCGTGTACGAGTTGAGCCCGACCTTGTAGTCGATGAAGGCTTGATTGCCGTAAGTCGCGTGGCTTCCGAAGCGCAGCGTGAGGGTCACCTGACCGAATTCGTCCTTGCCGAGGTTCTTCAGATCCCAGGTCACCTGCCCGTTCGCATACACGCCGCCCGCGCTGGCCGACACGAAGGTTGCCCCAGCCGGAAGGGGGTCGCGCAAGACCGCAGAGAGAGCCGTGGTAGGACTATCGTTCGAATAGTCGAACGTGTAGACGACCTGCGCGTTGGTGGTCGTCGGCGGCGCGTACTGGCCGAGATAGAGCCGAGGCTGCCCGGTTTCGGTGGCGCACGGTGCTTCGAACAACGAGTTGAGAAAGAGGCGGGTGCCCTGGCTCGACGGATTCGTGGAGATCGGCACGCTGGTGCCCCACTCGTGCCCACCCAGGTAGCTGACCTTTCCGATGCCGAGGCAAGCCTGGGAGCTGGTTCCTTCGACGTCGCCCTGCACGCTGCACGCGCCATCGAGATAGCCGGTCATCCACACGTCGCCGACCCCCCGCGGCGTCCCGTGCGCGGTGACCATCACGATGTCCGCGTCCTTGTAGCTGTCACCGCTCGGCAGCGAGTAAGCGGGTTCGCTGCCGCCGGTGGTGGCGAACGGCCCGTCGAGCTGCGCGAACGGATAGTCTGCGTTGTAGAAGTCCACGGTCTTCGGCTGACTCGCGATCGAGAAGCCGTTCGGCGTAAGAAAATGCCCGTACACCGGATCGTTTTCGAATGCGTTCACCGCCTGACACTCGGCGTAGAAGTGGGTCGGGTGTCCGAGGAACGAACGCACCTCGGCGACGACTTCGGGGGTGGCGCGGGCGTCCGACACCGCCCAGTGCATCGACATGAGCTGGCAATAGACGGGCGCGCCTTCTTGATCGAACAACTTACCGTCGGCGTGGTTGGTCTTGCTCGGCCCCGCGATCTCGGCGGGCGTGAGCATGTCCGGGCTCGTGTCCGGCCACGCATAGTCGAGCGTCGAATCAGGGATCCCCGCGGCTTGCATGTACTTGCGCGCGATCTTCTGATTGCCGTCGGCGACCATGGCGATCGTTGGCGCCGTAACCAGATAGCGCGCGATGTCTGCGTCGAAGGCCGCGCTGGCAACGTGCACCGTCGTCGTGTTCTTGGCCTTCCACGCGGTGATGATCGGCTTGGCCGCGCTCGCGTTTTCGGCGCTCACGAGCCAGGGACCGCCGCGGTACCCGTAGCCTACGATGGCGGTGCCCGAGGGATACGGTGTTGCACTCGCAGTGAAGTCGACACCACCATAGTTTTTGCCTCTCCGAATCGCCCATTGGACTGGAATCCCGTTCCGCAGAAGCTCGTACACCAGCCCATAGGCCTTGAACATTCCCGCATCCTGATACGTCGTATCCATGGGAATGATCAGGCTACCCGCTGCGTACGTATCGGCGTGTGCGGCGCTGGGAACGAGTACTGCTAGGCCGAGCGAAGCGAGGGCCAGGTATTTTCTCATCTCAGGATCCGTGAGGCAGTCCAGGCATTCGTCGAAAATGAAGCCATGGACCAAGAACCTGAACGACGAGCTTTAGGCCGAGATTAGCGTGCTCAGCGAAATCTCGAATGTCTCATTCTGAATTGTTACCAGTAACCTTCGAGGTTGACGCGAGCGGCAAGCACTGGAGATAGTCTGCTACTCGGGCGACGCACCTTCAGGGCGCTGGAGCATGCAAAGCTGTCACCCGCTCGAGCGCGCGAAAGCCGATGCCGTTCACGATGCGCGCTGCGAGCAACAGTTGCCTCCCAGTAACACCAACACCGTGGCGCGCGACCCAGCTCGCCTCGAAGGATCTTTGCTGCCACCGGCTCGGCGCCCAGCACCGCGACTGGCTGGCCCAAGTTGGCACAAGGTGAGCAAACTCCAGTCCGAGGAGTTGCCATCAGGGAAACGATTTGGCGACCTCCTTGCTTGGCACGGACCTTGCGACTACTGGAGCGGCGGACGTGTGTATGAAGATCATCGGGGACTCCAGAGATCCCGGGCAAACCCTCATCCCGAAGGACCGTTGGGTGGCCGCCCTCGAATGGCTGCGCACCTTGTATCGTTCGGAAGCCGCGAGCGCGGCCAGCGTGGATTCCGCATCGCTCGCCCGAGCGCTCCGCGCGAGCGAGAGCGCCGACCAGCTCGCGCGGGCACGCGATTACGAGTCCAGCGTGTTGCTGTACGAGCAAGCAACGCAGCAGGTCCTGGACATGGCGGGGCAAGGACACAGCAGCGTCCTCGCGGTGCATGCCGCGCACGCGGACGACAATGAGCCCGGCTCGGAGCTGCCGGCGGCGGTGCGTTTGGCGCGTGCTCGCCTGCGCGCCGTGGTGGCTCACGAATTCGGCGACCTCAACCGGCAAACTTCGCAACGACTTCGGCACCTCGCACAGCGCTCCCTGTTCGTCGTGGGGCTCTGCTTGCTGGTCTCGCTGGCGTCGAGCCTGTGGCGTCAGTGGGGCGAGCGCGATCTGGCGGCGGGCGCCGATTGGACGCTCTCGAGTGCACCTGCGGGTTCGCCGAAGAGCGGCAAGCTGACACCGCTGCGCTGGTTGGGTGATCACCCCAGCCACCTCATACATTCCGATATCACGGAGCCGCCCAATGTGACGGTCGATCTGCGCGGTCCGCATCTCATCACGCGCGTCGCAGTCACCAATCGTCTGGATTGTTGCTACGAGCGAGCAATCGGGCTCGAGCTCTGGACGAGCCTGGATGGCGTCGCATTCTCGCGTGTGCCAAGCGAAGCGCCCGCGCGACCGTTTCGCTTCTTCACCTTCCAATTCCCCGCGCGACGCGCGCGCTTCGTCCGGCTTTCCTTGCCCAAGCCTCAGTATTTGCACCTCGCCGAGCTGAAGGTGTACGGAAAATGACGCTCGTCCTCCCGCTACGCGACGCGGTTCGTTGCTGGCTCTGGCAGCGCCGGCTCGAGCGTCCGCTCGTGCCCTCCGATCCCAACCCCAAGCGCCTGTTCCTGCTCGCGTTCGCCGTGTATTGGGTGATCGGCGAGTGCATCTCGGAGTTTCACGGGCACGCCGAGTTCGATTGGTTCTTCAACTCGGACGTCCCGCGCGTGGTCTCCGACATGATCGAAACTCCCTCGCGCCCCGGCAGCGTCACGGCGGCGGCACATCCGCTGTTCGTCATGATCAGCCTGATCGCGGCGCCACTGGCGCGCTTGTTGGGCCGCTCGGGCCTGCTCGCCGCGCTGGCGCTGTCCCATGCAGCCACCGCGCTCAGCGTGTCGATATTTTACGCCATCCTGCGAAAACTCGCGATAGCACGCTGGTTTGCGTTGGCGGCGGCGCTGGTCTTTCTGCTCTCTACCTCGAACCTGGTGTTCGGCAGTATTCCGGAGACCTTCTCGTTCGTCCCGTGCGTTCTGATGCTTTCGCTGTGGGTGGCGCTCGCGAGCACCTCACCGCTGCCGAACGCAGCCTGCGGGGTATTCTCGTTGGCGTTGAACATCGCCCTGCTACCGCACGCGCTGTTCGCGGCGATCGCGGTCTGGTCGCAGCGCTCCACGTTCGGGCAGTTTCTTCTACGCGCGGCACGCTATTGGGCGTGCTTCTTGGCGCTCGCTGCGGCGGCTTTTTATCTACAGCACCGCGTGTACCCCGAGATGAATCCGCTCGATACGCACATGCGTGCCGGCTACGAATCGTACTCCGAGATCCCGAAGACGGCGCACGCCATCTCGCGACGCGGCAGGCGTTTACTCGCCCACATGGTGGCCTTCGACGTCGTCGCGCCGAAACCGTTCTTGCGCCAGCCGCGCAAGATCACCACCTTCATGTGGGAAGAAAACGAGTCGATGCCGGCGTACTCGCTGCTCGGCAAGGCCGTCATCGCGGCGTGGCTCGTGGCCTTCGCGTTTGCGACCTACTCGAACGTTCGCCGTCTTCTCGACGTGCGGCCCGACGTTCGCGCCACCATCATTCTGTGCGGCGGCTGGTTGTTCGGTGTCAGCTTGTTCTTCTTGTGCTTCGGCGACGACCTGCTGCTCTTTTCCGAGTGCTGGATGGCGCACATGGTGTTGTGGGTAGCCGTAGGTCTCGGCGCCGAGCGCAACTGGAACCCTGCGCGGCGCGTGTGGCCGGTGTTGATATCGCTATTCGTGCTTTCGCTCGCCCTCAACAACGCGGAGTTCGTACGCGCGATGCTGCGACACTATCAAACCAGCGATCTCATCACGCTGTAGAGGGAACAGCAGGGGGCACCGCCGAAAAGGGCGCGAAAACGGGCAGCGAACCCAGCAGGTGCCGCCTTCACGCGACGCGGCCCAACGCAGCCGCGCCCGCCCGGCGGTGGCCCCGGATCTCACGCCCCTGCTTTGCCGCAACGCAAAACGGCGCAGAAATCGCCCAAATTGACGCAGTAGGACAACCTACGGAAAAGTGCGAGCACGACGGAGGGAGCCTGCTACTCTGACTGTTGACCGAGCGCCCGAGTTACACCCTCGAGGTGGGTACGAGCCGAGGGCCCCACCACTCGTCTGCAGATAGTCACACGCGCCCTCATAGCTCGCACGAACCTTGGAGTAGCCATTGAAGTCTCTCAGCCGTCGAACCCTCGTTCATGCCCTCTCCCGCGGCGCCCAACTGACGTTGGCCGCGAGCTTGCTGACCGACTGCGGAAGTACCGAGCGCAAGTTCTCGGACGGTGAAGCGGGCAACGCGAGCGCTCAGGGCGGCTCGCGCGCGGGCGGCGCGGGCGGCGGCGCTTCGACCTCCAAGGGAGGGACTGGCTCCGTTCAAGCCGGCGGCAACTCGTCCAACAAGGGCGGTTCGTCTTCCAGCGACGGCGGCCTGGCGAATGGCGGCACCGGTGACGTTGGGACTGGCGGTGAGGCACCGACGGAATTTGGCGGCGCAGGCGGCACTGGCGGCGGCCTAGCGGGCGGTACGTCGAGCATGGGCGGCGCTTCACAGGGAGGCACTTCCCAGGGAGGTGCTTCACAGGGCGGCACCGCTGGCAAAGGCGGCGCTTCACAAGGCGGCACGGCCGGCAAAGGGGGCGCTTCGCAAGGCGGCGCTTCGCAAGGCGGCGCTTCACAAGGTGGCAGTTCCGCAAAGGGCGGCACCACCGGAGCAGGAGGGACTGCCGGCTGCACCACGCGCTGCAACGAAACCGGCACCGCGTGTACGACCCCGAATCAATGCAAGAGCGGCCTGTGCGTCGACGGCATGTGCTGCGAATCGGCCTGTGACGGCATTTGCGAAGCGTGCAGCGGTGCTTTGACGGGCGCCGCCGACGGCGCTTGCGCTGCGGTCAAGCGCGGCACGGATCCCGGCAACGACTGCGCCGCCACCGACGTCTCGACCTGTGGCCTAACGGGCATGTGCGCCAACCGCGCGTGCGCGCTCTACGACAACACCGCGGTGTGCAAGGCGGCTTCGTGCGCCACGGGAACGGCGAAGAGCGAACAAAAGTGCGACGGCGCGGGCGTCTGCAAGGCAGCCACTTCGACGCCGTGCGCACCATTCGTCTGCGGCACCAACGCCTGTCTCGGCACCTGTGCGAAGAACGCCGACTGTTCGAGCGGCAACGTGTGCGTCGCCACGGCCTGCCAGGCACCGTCGCCGTTGCTCGGTGCGTGCGACGAGGCCGCCGATTGCGCGCGCGGCGACTGCATCAGCCAGAAATGTGGCTTGAGCATCAAGTCGATTCGCGTCACGGGCACCGAGGTGTCCGGCGGCGGCGATCCGCACGCTTCGCTCGACGGCTGGTTCAAGACCGACGCCAACGGACACAACCTGGTGCGCGTGTCGACGATCTCGACCACGATCGGACGACTGTGGGCTTCGATGGACATGGTGTCGACGCTCACCACGCCGCTGCCGCCCAACAACTACCTGGTCTTGACCGACGCAGAGAGCAGCAACATGCTCTCGCGCACGTTCCAGTTCAACCTGTCGGACGGCACGGCCGTGACCAAGACCGTCTCGGCCAGCAGCTCCGACGAGATCGTGCTCTACCCTCCGATCGACGTCGTGCCTACGGGCGACCCTTTCATGCTGTTTCAGTGGACCGGCGCCACCGTGAACGTGCTGTCAAAGACCTACTGAGCCAACCTCAGCGCACGCAGCGGAAGCCCAGATCCCAATCGCGTTGCGCGACGGGGACCGATTGCCGGAACGCCGAGCGCGCCAGCTCGGCTTCATCGTCCTCGTAAGCGAGCGGACCGCCCTTCACGGTCTTGTAGTTGCCGTGACACTCCCCGAGTTCACGGCCACAGTTGTCGCTCTGGGTCCACTCCCACACGTTCCCGGCGAGGTCGAAAACGCCCTCGGCCGTCGCCCCCGCGGGGCGACTCGCCACGCTGCAGGGTTCCGCCTGCCGCGAGCAGACAAGGCTCGGTGTCACGGGCGCATCGCCCCACGGGTAGCGGCGCCCCGCCTCGCCACGCGCAGCGAACTCCCACTCGAGCTCGGTCGGCAATCGCTTGCCCGCCCACTCGCAAAAGCGCGCGGCTTGTTCGAACGCGACGCACGTGACCGGTAACGCAACGCGAGACGAAAGCCGCTCGCCGGACGAGCAGCGAACTCCCGTACCCGCTGCGGTGCACGCAGAAGCTTCGACACAGCGGGCGTAGGCGGCGACGGTCACCTCGGTGCGATCGATAGCGAAGCCGGGCAACGTCACTTCGCGGGGGCGCAGCGCGAACGGTTCGAGCGAAGACGGCTGCAGAGGCGGAGACGCCTCGGGCGCAGCGTGAACGTAGACGGCAAGGTCATCTGCTCCGGCCATGAAGCGACCCGCGGCGATCGAAGCCATGCCGAACGTCACGTACGGATCGGCAACGGG
>Ga0315912_10004364_pt1 | contig 13450 bp, 12 predicted proteins | sample VfabasoilMG_FD_204469 | JGI IMG/M metagenome (GOLD analysis project Ga0315912, IMG submission 204469) | Garden soil microbial communities collected in Santa Monica, California, United States - V. faba soil | ecosystem: Environmental > Terrestrial > Soil > Garden | place: USA: California... | reverse complement strand
GATGTCATGATCAAGTTACTTCCCTGATCTTCAATACCGGACGGTCACCTTTGGTTTGCAGCGGTCGCGAGCAGGTTCGCGATGCCCTCCGTCAGCGACAGTTGACCCGCGGCTGCCCGGGCTTCAGCTGACATCTTCTTCATCGTCTTGCGCAGAATGTCGATCACTTTCTGCTGCTCATGCCGCATGGCAAAGTCTTCCAGGTAAAACTCAATGAACACAAGGCAAACGACGTCTTCGAGCAGCTGCGAATCCTGGTTATGCTGAAGGTCTTTCTTTAGAATAAGGAATTTTACTTTCTCAATAACGTCCTTGCCATAGCCGGACTCCCGCAGGATGCCTTCTGCCAGCGTGGCGTGATAGTCCTTGAGCTTGTTTCTCCATTGCAGATAACCTTTTCTGTCGGCCGCGAAGGTGGTCCTGGGTATCTGCCAGCGGCCGATGTGCTGGCAACGAGCCGCCAGACGTACTTCCTCTGATGCGTTCGGCGCGAACTTCGCAAGCCGATCACTCATCCGCTTCGCATAAACGAGCTCCCGCGCAACGGCTGCGCCGTCGATTGTTTCCGTGTTTGGGTCGCCGGAGTTGTATTCGTCAAATTTCGCAAGAGCACTGCTGAATAGGGAGTTCATTGCTGCATTGAGATCCTGGATTAATCAGGAGATACAGGTACAAGATAGGCGCCCACTCTGAATTTCGGACCGGACGTCAATGAAAAAGCCGTCCCGAATATCAGGACGGCTTCTGCCAATTGGTTGCACAACCGCTAGTCGAGCAATCCCAATGTTTTCATCCTCTTTTCAATTCTTGCGACATTGGCTGGCTGATCGCCGAGGTCGCTGTAAATATTCAAAAGCGTGTCAAGCACCTTCGCGTCGTCCGGGCTCATCTTTTCGAGCTTTTCGAAATATGGCAGGGTGATCTTGAGTTTTTCCACATAGACCTTGTCGAGTGCAAATCTCTTCTTCTGATCTTCCTTGGTGATTCCCAACTGGTTCATCTCATCCTTCACTGCTTTCGCATCGGCGTAAATCAGTTCGGCGTATGCAAGTTGCGGGTCGAAGTATTTGGGATCAAGGGCGGTGGCTTCGTTGTACCACTTCTTGGCTGCCTCAATGTCGTGTAATTCGTAGTTGATCACGCCAAGGTAGTACCGTGATTCCTTGTCTGTCGGATCCAGCGCTACCTGCTTCTCCATGGCAATTTTCGCTTCAGGGAGCTTGCCCTGTTTGATGTAGATGTCAAGCTCGTACCGGGGGAAGTCTGGGTTGTTGGGAAACTTCGCCACGGCTTCCTTTGCAACCACCAATGCGTTGTCATAGTCCTTCATCTTGTCGCGATACGTCCCAAACATCATGATGTAAGGGTCCGCTGACTTGCCGCCGGCGGCGATGTATTTTCTGCAATACAGGATCGTCTTCTCATTATCGTCAGCTGCCGGTGCGAAGAATACGCCGGCATTCATCAGCACCGAAGTGTCGGAGGGTATGAAGAACATTGTCTCCTCTGTCAGACGCAGCGCCTTCTTGTAGTCCTTTTCTTCCTGGTAGGCTGATACTGCATTGTTAAACCACGTCTGTGCAAATCCTGTTTCCACCTGGGAGTTCGTCAGGGGCAAACCCATCAGGTCAGTCAGAAATGCAGGGGTCTCAGGCTCAATTGTCTTTGCTTTTTCAAACGCCTCTTTAGCGATCGGGAATGGATTGGACTGGAGCGCCTTGAAAGCCGGGTTCTTGCTGGTATCGAGCGCGCAATAGACAACCGCCTTCAGGTACCATGCCTTCGCGGCGTTCTTTGAAGGGTTTCCTTTCTTGTCTACCATGTATTCCTGGCTTGATGTTGTGGCGTCAATAATCTCCTTGGCCACATCGAGCTTGTTTTCCTTGAATGCCTTGTCGGCCTTGGGCAGGCTCGGCTTGATTTCCTTTTGCGCCTGGCTGGTCAACGGAACAGCAATAGCCAGCACGAACAGTAATTTTTTCATGTGAATCAGTATTTTCTTCTTTTAGTTTTTAGGTTTAGCGCCTCAAAAGTAAATTTTTATTCTACAATTCCCCCATCGACTTCTCCCATCTTTTCAATCTTGGCGACTGAGGAAATCGAATCGTCTTCATTCAGTTTAATCAGTCGGACCCCTTGTGTGGCACGTCCCATAACGCGGAGTTCCTGCACTTGTATGCGGATGCTGATTCCCGATTTATTGATGATCATCAGGTCATCCTTGTCCGTGACTTCCTTTATGGCAACAAGCTTGCCAGTTTTTTCCGTCACGTTGATGGTCTTCACGCCTTTTCCGCCGCGGTGCGTAATCCGGTAGTCGCCCATGTCAGAGCGTTTGCCGTATCCCTTTTCCGACACCACAAGAAGGTTTGTATCCTCACCCGTAATGCAGACCATGCCCACAACCTTGTCAAGCTTGGAGTCCAGGGTGACGCCCCGCACGCCGGCAGCAGTGCGACCCATCGGCCGAACGTCCTCTTCGTTGAAGTGCACTGCCTTGCCCTCGCTCTTGGCAATCACGATGTGGTTCTTGCCGTTTGTGAGCGCAACTTCAAGCAGGCGGTCGCCCTCATGCACAGTTATCGCAGTAATACCATTGGCCCTTGGTCGTGAGTACGCCTCCAGGGAAGTTTTCTTTATGGTTCCCCTTTCGGTGCAAAGGATGACGAAATTATTGTTGATATAATCTTCGTCCTCGAGTGTCTTCACGTTCAGCACCGCCCGAACGCCGTCGCCGGGCTGGATGTTAAGCAGGTTCTGAATCGCCCTCCCCTTCGATGTCTTGTTTCCTTCAGGGATTGCGTAAGCTTTGATCCAATAAACCTGTCCCTTCTCTGTAAAAATCAGGAGGTAGTTGTGCGCCTGTGCAATGAACAGATGCCTGGTAAAGTCATCTTCCTTGATGCTCACTCCCTTTGAGCCGATACCACCTCTCCCCTGTGTCCTGTATTCCGACAAGGAAGTTCTCTTTACGTATCCCTGGTTGGAAATGGTAATCACCATTTCTTCATTCGGGATCATGTCCTCAACAGTGATGTCGTCGTCGCTGTGAATGATCTGCGTGCGTCTTTCATCACCGTACCGATCCTTCATTTCACGCAATTCATCCTTGATGATGCTCATTCGCTTGTCCTCGCTGCCAAGAATCTCATTAAGCCTGGAGATGAGTTCCTTTACTTCCTTGTACTCGTTCAGGATCTTGTCACGCTCCAGACCAGTCAATCGCTGCAAGCGCATTTCAAGAATGGCTTTCGCCTGTATCTCGGAAAGGCCAAACTTTTGCATCAGACCGGTCTTTGCCACATCTGGATCGACTGAATTGCGTATCAATTTTATCACTTCGTCCAGGTGATCGAGGGCGATGATATATCCCTCAAGAATATGGGCTCTTCGTTCCGCTTCGGCCAGGTCGAATTTGGTCCGGCGTACCACCACCTCATGACGGTGATCGACGAAATGGACAATCTGGTCCTTGAGATTGAGCGTCTGGGGCCGCCCTTTCACAAGGGCGACGTTATTCACGCCAAAAGAGGACTGTAACTGCGTGTACTTAAAGAGATTGTTGAGGACGATATTGGGGATCGCATCCCGCTTCAAATCATAAACCACCCGATAGCCTTCCCTGTCAGATTCATCCCGGATGTCGGAGATGCCCTCGATTTTCTTCTCATTGATCAGGGCGGCGGTCTTTTCAATCATCAGGGCCTTGTTTACCATATATGGTATCTCGGTCACGATAATTTGGTCTTTGCCCCCGGCCGTGGTAACGATCTCTGTTTTTGATCGCACCAGTACCCGTCCCCTTCCGGTGAGGAATGCCTGCTGAACTCCCTGATAGCCGTAGATAAGGCCCCCTGTGGGGAAGTCCGGAGCGAGGATATACTTCATGAGCTCCGGGATGGTGATCGCCTTGTTGTCGATGTATGCTATGATGCCGTCTACTACTTCTCCCAGGTTATGGGGCGCCATGTTAGTAGCCATACCGACAGCGATTCCGGAAGATCCGTTGATGAGCAGGTTCGGTACCTTGGCGGGCAGTACGGTTGGTTCGGTGAGTGAATCGTCAAAGTTGGGTTGGAAGTCAACGGTTTCCTTGTTGATGTCGGCCAGGAGCTCGTCTGCAATCCGGCGCAGCCTGGCTTCCGTATATCGCATCGCCGCAGGAAAATCGCCGTCAACAGATCCGAAGTTGCCCTGCCCGTCGACCAGCGTATACCTCAGTGACCAATCCTGCGCCATGCGCACGAGCGTATCGTACACGGAAGCGTCGCCATGAGGATGGTATTTACCTAGCACGTCGCCGACAATGCGGGCTGATTTTCTGTAGGGCTTGTTGTAATTGACGCCCATTTCGTGCATTCCGTAGAGGACCCGGCGATGCACTGGCTTAAGGCCATCTCTTACGTCCGGAAGTGCGCGTGAAATGATGACTGACATCGAATAGTCGATGTAGGCGCCACGCATTTCATCCTCAATGTTGATAGTAATTACGCTCTGCCGTTCGGGGGGTGAGCCTGTTTCTTCTGCCACAGTGGTTGGGTGAGATTTTGAGGGTTAAAAAGTGTCCCTGATTTGGTGCGCCAAGGTAACTAAAAAGCTCCGAAATGAGGTACCGCTTGCACCATAAAAAGGCCTTTTTTTGTAAGAAAAATGAAGATTTTCGCGGGTGAGCGGGGGGTACTCAATAAGGGTTCAGCTTCCTCTTGTTTTGACCCTTATACTTGAAAAGTTTAGGGTAGTTTTCACCGTACATGGGATTCTGTTTTTTGTAGAATTTGTGCATCCGGCTGCGGTACTCGCGGTTGCCGTGAGCGTGGTTCAGCTGAGCATTGCAATCCTTGTGGTAGCATTTCGGAAGTGCCGGCAAACTGTAGGTCACACCTACATTCGTATAGAATGCATTGATGTTGTGAACGATGCTGCCGCCGTTGCTGCCTGGAATCGATATCGTGTAGTTCTTTAGTTCGAAAGACGGCCGGACAAACACCTGGAAGTTCTCAGCAAATTCCTTTTCAACAGTAACGCCAAGGTTCACAAACACTCCCTTCTTGATGAGCCCTGTTGTAAAGTTATTCCCGGGGTTAAATCCGCCCACGTTGACATCTCCGGTAAACAGAAATGTTCCAAGTCTGTAGAAGGAAAAGCCCAGCATCCCAAAGTACTTGCGCATGAAGCCCGCGTTTTGTGAAGGCTGAAATCCTGTGATCTGATCCTGGTGAGTGATGGGACGCATCCGCTTGATCACCATTATGTCGTACGAGTAGCCGCCTCCAATACGATATTTCCCCTGGAACTCATAGTGGATAGTGCCCTTGAGCGGGACATTGAAACCGCCTCCCTTGAAGCCAAGCTTTTCCGTATCCGGAAACGTAAACGTATCGGTTCCCGTGGGAAGAGCAGGCTCGGACGAAATTGTATTGACCCAATTGGTGTACTGCGAGGCCGGAATAGCCATTGAGTATATCCGGCTGTCGAAACCCTCCGGCTGCAGGATTCCAAAGCCGCTCAGTTCATGACGGAAGAATGTGTGTCCAAGACCCGTGCTAAGACTGAAATGAAAATGCCTGAGAAATGAACGGGCCCACGGCTTGCGTTCAGCATATATGTTGTCCAGCGGAAACATGGGCTTCTCCTCCTCCTGTTGTGGTTGATCCTGTACGGGTGGTTGCTCCCTGGGCTGTTCCTGTTTAGGCTGCTCCTGCTGCTGGCCGTGTGCCTGAAGAACAAGGGTTAGGGCCGTCAATATGGTGAAAAGGCGTTTCAGGGGATGCCAAATTCCCAAATTTAGCAAATAGACTCAGTAGTACCCGTATGTGGGGTGCTTGCTCTCAAGGGAGGTGAAGGTGTGAAACAGCACCTGGCCCTTCTTTGCATCATATTCGAAGTTATATGTGGCGTCCGGCCGCCCCGGAGTCGCCAGGTTCAGGTTCATAGTGTTGCGACCAATTCGGAGCGGAACGCGTGCATAGTAGACTTCGTATGGCAACGTCTGCCAATTACGGGTGTCAGCGCGTTCCGTCAATGCGTTGATAACGCCGACCACTGCTCCGAGCGTCTTGTCCTGCTTGCGCAACTCTTGTTCGGTCACTTTTTTCAGCGCAACACGAAGCAAGGCTTTGGCAAATTCCTCATTCATTCGTTCATCAAGACACTTGAACGCGATGCGGTTGATATCCTCAATCTTTTGCAGGCCTACCTCTTTGTCATTTATCAAGACAGCGGCGTTCTGGAAATAGACTGGCCGCTCAACATACCTTGGAAAAGCAACGCGAAATACCTGGAGGTTCGCCAGATCGCGCCTGTCTTTCTCGTCGTACCCTTCCATGTTGAAGGGAAAACTGAGTCCCAGGTCATGGTTCTTGAAGTACACCCAGTTACCCGATTTGTTTATCACAAAATTGACCCCCCACTCCACCTTCACAGGCGAGAGTCCATTGTGCCAGAAGAAGATCAACTCGGCTTCCTCGTTATGAGCTGGCTCTGTTTCAATGCCGAAGGTCTGTTTCCAAAGGTCATACTCCTCGGTTAGCCCGCTGAGTCGCGCAGTGCGAAGCATATCGAGCTTGAGTTGCTCTGGCGGGTGAAGTCCGAAAAGATTGTTGAAAGATCCTTCGTAGATGTTGTATGCATTCCTGTAAGCTATGAATGCGTTGTTGTAGTCCCGGTCGACGTCGTAGATGATCCCCATCAGCAAGTGAATGAAAGCGTCTTCGCGGTATTTTTTGTCGCTGTCATAACGATCGCTCAGTTGCTGCAATCTGATGTTGAGGCGCCTGCATTCGACCAGCGCATCCTCCCGCTGGTCCAGCTTCATGTAGTTCAGCGCCTTGTAGTACAGCAGCATAAGGTGCTCATGATCCTCTCCCTTGTATGTGGTGAATGTAGGATTTGTCAGATAGGAACTGGCCTCGAGCAGCATGTTCTTACGGTAGTCCTCACCGTAGAGATATGCCTGCTCCAGGTACTCATTGCTTTCCTGGTAACGGCCCAGCATTGACAGAACGAGCCCATTATTGACCTGGTAAAGGAACTCCCGGCTCGGCCGGTTTTCACCGCGCTCGCTCCTGAGACTGTTCAATGCGCCTTCAAGGTCGCCCGTCTCAAACTCCTGGTTAAAGCTGGCAGAGGCTTGCTGGTAAGAAGCGCACGAATCCGCCAGGAAGATGATCAGGAAGACCAGGCTCGCCTTCAGGATGCAGGAAGTTGACAATATGCGCCGCGGCATATACGGGGATCAGTTCCTGATGTACTTTTTTATTTCCTGCTGGCCGTACCAGACTCGCTGGTTGGATTCCATATCCGTAAGGAATAGAGTGGTGATGTAGTTGACGACGCGCTGATTGTGGTACACATCTGTTTCCGAACTCATTTCGCCGAACAACATTAGATCGGCCCCCGTTTCCTTTCCCCATTCCGCGACGGTGGCAGGATTGGCAAAGTCTTGCTGCTGCGCGCGCTCCACCCTCAGCTTGTCGCGGAACTCGTCTGACTCCACGATGTTGGCGAGTCCTGAGTTAAATATCGCCGCTTCGAGTTTCTTGATGTAGGTGTTCGCATCGATGTGCTCGCTGGTCTTGTTTCGCACCAGCCCCACAATGATCGTTGGCCTGGCGCCCTTTTCGGCGACGTAGTCTTTGTATCGCTGACTCAAGGTCAACTGCGAAATCATCTGATCAGCTACCGACCGCGAATCCGAGTCGTTCCACCTTCCGCTCAGGTCCACGGACGATGACGGGTCGATCCGGGAGACTTGCGGCGCGCACGCCATAAGGAGGGTAAACAGAGGGAAAAAGAAGGTTTTCCTTGACATAGACGCGGACGACATTGTATATCAAACGAACTCAGAGACTCCGGGTTCACCACATCGCAAAATGCACACCGGTCAACCCGTTACGATCACTCTGGCACAACTGCCATTAAGCTGCACCCGTCTTTTCAGAGGACTTCCTGAGCCGCTCTATTGTGGCTTCCGGGTCGGGCGAAGCGAACACGAAGTTGCCTGCCACCAGCACGTCGGCACCAGCCTGGACAAGTCGGGCGGCGTTGGTTTCATTCACTCCACCGTCGATCTCTATGCGTGCTGACGATCTGGTCTCAGAAATCATAACTGCCAGCTCGCGGATCTTGTCATAGGTGCGCTCGATGAACTTCTGTCCGCCGAAGCCAGGGTTGACCGACATCAGGCAGACCAGGTCAATGTCTGCGATCACCTCCCTCAATGCGCTGACCGGTGTGTGTGGATTGATGGCCACGCCGGCCATCGCGCCAAGCGTGCGCACAAATTGAACGGTCCGGTGCAGATGAGGTGATGCTTCCAGGTGAACTGAAATCACATCTGCGCCGGCCTTGCGGAACGCTTCCACGTAGCGATCTGGTTCCACGATCATCAGGTGAACGTCCAGGGGCTTCCTTGCATGGCGTTTAATCGACTCCAGCACGGGCAAGCCCATTGAAATGTTGGGAACAAAAACGCCGTCCATCACGTCGACATGTATCCAATCGGCTTTGCTGGTATTCAGCATTGTGATCTCCTTTTGCAGATTGGAAAAGTCTGCGGCGAGAACGGAGGGAGCGATGAGAGTATGCTTCAAGGGAGTTTGTGTTACGGCCTGATCAGGGTGGTCGTCTTAAAATTATCTTTTGTCTTTACTCGAATCAAGTAGCTGCCGGCCGCGAGGTCTGAAATATCGAACTCAAACGGATTGTTAGCCCATGTGACACTTACGATGTGGATCCCGAGCCTTGTTCCCCTAAGGTCGAATATCTCAACCTGCACATCCTGGTTCACCTCATTGACAAGCACGCGAAATCTTCCGTCGACTGCGGGGTTTGGGAACACAGATATTGGCTCACTCGGCAAGTATGGCGATAAGCTTCTAACGATTCGCATGTAGTCCGGTATACCGTAGCCGAGCTGGTTGGTCGGACTGGTTGCAAGCGATCCACTTGCCTTGATTGCCTCGACGATTTCGCTCGCGGACAGGAAAGGAAAACGCTGCAGGACCCCGGCGGCAAGGCTCGTGATGATTGGAGCAGCCATGGAGGTTCCGCTCACGCTGCCAATTGTTCCGTTGGGTTTGACAACTGACGTTCCGGTCCCCATCGCAACCACATCCGGTTTGAAACGACCGTCGGACGTGGGGCCGACCGAGCTGAAACTACTTCTGTTTCCGGAGGAAGTAACCGACCCTACGGCGAGAATGCCGTCGACGTCTGCCGGCGGAGTCACCAGTCCCCAGGAATTGCTTCCCTCATTACCTGCACTGCAGATCACGACAATACCGCGTTCAATGGCTGCCACAGCTGCGCGCGAGATCAGGGCCGTGAGGCCATCGAGATCCGACTTTTGGTAGTCCATCGCCGGATCGTCGAACGTATTGTATCCGAGCGAGGCATTGATGATGTCGACGCCGGAACTATCGGCGCGCTCCGCGGCAAACAGCCAGTTGTACTCCTCAACCCGGTATTCGTTGGATTCGTCTTCAGTCACGTACAACTGAAAGGTCGCGTCGTAAGCGCCCCCGGTATATGCATCGGAATGCGCAGCAATAATGGAAAGGACTTCTGTTCCGTGCTCGTCGTAAGTGAACACACCATTTCCGTCACCAACAAAGTCGTAGGTGTATTGAATGCGGTTTTCCTGAAACAAATGCTGGAATGGGCCGGCGGTGTTCACTCCGGGGAAGCCCGCATCCATCACAGCAACAAGCACTCCTTCTCCCCGCACATCCTCCATATGCATTGAGTCGATTCCGACCATGCTGAGCTGCTGCATTGTGGGAGCCGCAATACCGGACCCTTTCCTGTTCTTGAATGCCCTGATTCGTCCTGCTCCTGCATGCGCCCCGGGGGCAACGAACTCGACACTACCCACAAAGGCAAGCGCCTTGATGGCGGCTTCCTGTGCAGGTGTAGCCTGTACGAGCGCACAATTGAACCACCTGCTTGTAAAGAACGGCCGGGCGCCGGTGGCACTCAGCTGTTGTACATATGTCGCATTGACTGGAAAGTCTGCGCTTGTGATGCTGATGCCCTGTCGTGACCGGCGATCGATCGCCCTTTGCGACAGAAATTGTCCGGGGGCATTGACAGAATAAGGTGTCCCGTTCTTGTCCTTGAAGTGAACAACATACTGACTCTGGGCTCGTGAAGCCGCTGAGATGAACAGGGATGCCGCCAGCAGAACGAGCCTAGAGCTGCCCATGATCAATTAATGTTTGGCTGTATTTCACCCCTTCATTCACAAACTGTTTACCGAAGCAATTCTGTGCCGTACAGTATTCCAGCACGGTCATTTCCTTGCGAGTAAGCCCCACATCCTTCGTGTAGCGTTCAGTTCTAAGGTCATATTTGACAAGCTGGTCGGGCTCGTTGCTTTGAGTGACGACTATTTCCGGGTCGACAGAGGTAACTAAATAGGCATCGCAGTTCTTCTCGTCGCAAAAATCATCGCCGCCCATATTATTCAACGCGTTGCCGTTCCATTGTATTCCAAGGTCAATGGGGAATTGCAGCTTGATGAATTTGTTGTTGCCCTCTGCAAGAACTGCATTTCGCGCATCTACCCATGCCGACCACGTGCCGGCGGCTGTCCAGGTCGATGCCCCGTGTGATCGCTTTTCTCTTCTCATGACATAGGTGAGGTTGCCGCTCCCGTTGGTAAACGAATTGATCACAGATATTTTCAGTTCAAAGCTGAAACTTGTTTCGGTGTTCAGATAGACATGGGTTGAATCGACATCATATACCCAAAAAGATCCTGCCTGGAGGGGAAAGTACTCGGCGCCGCGCAAGGTGCTGACGGCTTCCGGGTTAGGGTCACATGAAACCACCGCAGCGCAAAGGGCGAATACAAATATCCACGTCCGTTTCACGACCTGCATCAAACGGCAAAGTTATCTTATTTCTTTTTGATATTTGGCGGATGTCTCTCAAAGCGAAGGTCAAAGTCGGCAACATCGACAACTTAAGTTCGGCACGATATTGCGCCGGCATGGGCGTTGATTACCTGGGGTTCAGGATCGGCAATGCAGGCCTCACCCCTGCTGCCCTTAAGGAAATAGTTGAATGGGTTTCCGGCCCGCGGGTGATCCTGGAAGCTCATCGTGATGCGTCCCTCAAACTGGAGGATATAACTGTCAATTATCCTGGTCATTATATCGAGATCAATTCGCGACAGCTTCAGTGGCTTGAAAGCAGCGATTGTGAATTTGTTCTGTTTGTAACACAGGCCGAGTGGCCGGAAGTATCAGGTAAGATCGGGAAGACATCCAATCTGAAATACATAGAATTAGCCGCAGACTCCATCAATGACCTGATCTTGCCATCGCAGGCTCCGGTGATCTTGCACCTCGGAAAGGCCGCATGGCTGGATCGCGCCATGCAGTTGCCTGTTTATGCCCTTTCCCTGACGAGTGGAGACGAGGAACGGCCGGGGCTGATGGACTATTCGGCGGTGGCTGATGTCCTGGAGGCTCTTGAAGAGTAACACATCAACGCGGGCATTAACAAATCGACCGGCTCACAGTCCTGACTTTTTCATCAACCTTTCCACTGCCTTGCCGGCAATATCGGGGAAGTGAGTGTCGAGGGATTGATCGCCATCAAGCCAGTCTTCCACCTTCCTGAGTGTTTTCTTCCTGAGTTTTCGTAACACGGGAACGCCGAGCTTCTTCAACGCTGCCGCATTGCATTGCTGTTCGTACTGGCTTTTCATGGGAACAACCAGCAATTTCTTACCGATATGAAGAACCTCTGCGGGCGTTTCGAACCCGGCGCCGCACAACACGCCAGTGGAGGTCAGAATACTTTCTGAAAACTCTGCACCGCTGACCGGGTAGACGGAAATCCTGCCCACGTGATACGACGACTTTGTGTGCTTGGAAAATATGTGCCACCGTATTTTCGGAAACTTCAAAAGGAGTTTCACAAGCTTCTTGTCGTCGTACGCCGGAAGATACACCGTGTAGTGCCCGTTGTCCCGGGTCTTTGCCTCGCTGATCGCCTTTCGGATCACGGGCGTGTAGATATTCTTGTCGTATTCTTCGAAATGAAAGCCCACGTACGCCGACACGGGCGCGTAGTTGCGTATGATCCACTCGCCGAAAGGATCGATCCACTTCGGGCGCGGACTCTTCTTCGACAACAGTGCCGACTGGTGGCTCAACGCAATACATGGCACTTCCTTCTTCCTGCACGCCCATGCGCTGATTGGTTCAAAGTCGTTAACTACAAGGTCGTACCGTTGAACCGGGAAATCATTGATTTCTTTGATCACTTCCTTGGAGCTGTTCTTCTGAAAAGTCTTATAGAAGTTTATGCCGCCGCTCTTGCCAAAATAGAAACTCAGGCCCTTCGACTTGTACTTGACAGGGTAAGGGAGCTTCACCTCCGCCTGTGCGCCGCTGACGAAGAGGTCAACGTTGCCGAACTTCTTCAACTCGGGGATAATGTCGACCGCCCGGCTCAGGTGACCATTACCGGTTCCCTGAATGGCGTAGAGGATTTTCATTTCTTGACGGTCATGAACTGATTGACAAGATCCCGAAATATCTCCTGATTGTCCATACCGTTGCTGAATCGTTTGGAGATTTTCACTGCCTGCGCAACGGGATCATCCAGGTACCTGTAAATCCGCCAGGTTCCGTCGTGGAATTCCAGGCCCGTGAGGTTCTCCACCCAATCTCCGGAGTTCAGGTATACAACCTGACCCTGTTCGGTTGAGATCGTCTTCATTTCGGGCTGGTGAATGTGACCGCAAACCACGTAGTCGTACCCATTTGAGATGGCTATGCCCGCAGCAGTCTCTTCGAAGTTATTGATAAACTTGACGGCCTGCTTCACGCTGTCCTTCACCCGCTTTGACAAGGAGATCTTTCCCCGACCCACAGAAGTGAGCAGGAAATTCACGAAGGTGTTGATTATGATGAGCGTGTCATACCCGACGGCTCCGAGTTTAGCGAGCCACTTCGAGTACTTCATCGTGACGTCGAACACGTCGCCATGAAAAACCCACGCTGACTTTCCCCCGGTCTGGATCACTTTCTTGTTGGCAATCTGGAAATTCCCAAGCCTCAGTCCGGCAAACTTCCTCAGCATTTCGTCGTGATTCCCGGTGAGGTAAACGATCTTGGTGCCCTTCGCCAATAAGCCCGTGATGTGTTTGATCACTGCCATGTGTGATGCAGGCCAATAGCGTTTGGAGAATTGCCACATGTCTATGATGTCGCCATTCAGGATCAGTTTTTTTGGCTTGATGGACTTGAGATACCGAAGAAGCTCCTCGGCATGACAACCATAGGTTCCGAGGTGTATATCAGAAAGGATGACGAGTTCTACTTCTCTTTTCCTGCGCTTACCCATGCAATTGCGGCAAAGTTATACATAACCTGTTATGACAACGTGTGATGGATATTATCACAATGTTACGGCCTCATTTTTTGAACCGGAA
>Ga0315912_10004363_pt1 | contig 13453 bp, 14 predicted proteins | sample VfabasoilMG_FD_204469 | JGI IMG/M metagenome (GOLD analysis project Ga0315912, IMG submission 204469) | Garden soil microbial communities collected in Santa Monica, California, United States - V. faba soil | ecosystem: Environmental > Terrestrial > Soil > Garden | place: USA: California... | reverse complement strand
GAGGCGCGAGGCCGAAGCTGTATCGGGCATACTGCGAGCGCCGAGTAACAACGCCATCGGGCTGCAGAACCGTGCATGGCACGGAACGAACTTCCGACTTGAGGCACTAGAGTCGCGTTGCCGTGCCGGGAGGCGCCGGCCCATTTCGGGCGCACAAGTCTCACGGGTCCGGAACTCGCACGCCTCGCGGGGTGCATTCGCCTCGACCATCATCTCGTCTCGAGCACATTCGCCTCGACCAGCATCACCTCGGCCAACATCACCTCGGGCGGCTCTCACCTCGACCAGCATCTCGTCTCAGTCGCTTGGGGAGGCTTGTGCCCAGGGGCGGAATCGAACCACCGACACGCGGATTTTCAGTCCGCTGCTCTACCAACTGAGCTACCTGGGCGCGAGGGATCCAGCCCAAACCTGGGCCTTGTTTTGCGGGACGCTGTAGGTACGCGATCCCACGTACCTCGTCAACCCCCGAAACGTCTCGAGGTCACCCACGAGTCGAGACACTCGCCTGGACGACCTCCAAGAACGCAGCGCGCTCGATCGGCGAATCGTTGAGAAATTGGCCCAAGCCATCGATCAGGAGGGGCAGCGTGTACGGCGAGGGGTTGCAGCAGAGCAACCATTCCCGGAGCTGCTCACGCATGAGCTCATCGGCTTCTGCGCTGCCACGCCCGGTTCGAGCCACATGGTTGGCAAACTGGCCGCGGATCCTCCGCAGCACGGGCGCCAAGTCACCGGTCATGATGCCGGCGAGTTCAGTATCCCCTTGGGTGAACGCGTCGTCTTCGCGCTCCTGCCCTTGCGCCTCGACCAGGCTCCGCAGGTCGTCGAGTTGCACGGTCAGCAAGCTGCGAACCGGGCTCACGGCTTGATCGCGCTCGAGCAGCACGACGATCGTCGCGTCGTCGGTCAAGGGAGCGACCATCATGCGGGACGCACCAAAGTTGATGAGTAGCTCCTGGAGCGGGACACCGACGGTCGAGGAGGCAACCGTCATTCGTCGAACCGTCTTGGCCACGTCATTGGCGGTCGCCGACGACAATCCGCTGCGTTCCCCCGATGCGAGGGCCCCCTCGGACGTCGCGATCAGAGCCCCCTTGACGCCCTGGATCGACCCGAGTTCTTCCAACAGATCGAGGAGTTCAGATCGTGGAGTCATGGTTTAGTCCACTCCCATCACGGCATCGCGAACCGCTTCGGGATCCGCTTCCGAAGCGACCGACAGCACGGCTGAAGCAGCGCCCATGCTGATCATGACCATTTGCTGACCGTTGATCGATCGTGCGACGACGCCGTCGAACACGTTGTGGCCGAGCGACCGCGCGATCCTTGCGGCCCCTCGCATGTAGAATCCGGCCAACGTCACGAGCGAACTGTTGTTCCGCATGTCCTCGGCGAGAACTTTGCCGGTGCTGGAAATGATCGCCACACCGTTGATCCCCTCGAACTGCCAGAACTGCTCGAGCATGACTTGGCGCATGTCGGGGTCGTCGAAGATCGTGTGACCGGCGAGCGTATTGACGGCGCCTTGAGGTGGCGGTCGACGCGAAGGCCCGATCTCTGACGCCTCTGGGCGACTCTCCTTGAGCGAGTCGGCTACGAGCCCAGCAAAATCTTCATCCTCGTTGTCGCTGGCCGATGGCCGAAGTGGGGGGCGACGTCGAGCGGCTCGCAACGCTGGGTTGCGTCGCGCCTGGGCCTCCGATCGCTGGAACCGAAGTTCATTGAGTTCCGCGAACGAGACTTCCTCGTCCTCGGTGAGATCGGGCAAGTACGCACCCTCGAGCCCAAGGATGCCCTCGTCTGCCTGACGGGCAGCTTCCATGAGTAGATGCGTGCTCGAGCGAGTCACCGTTCGTGCCGGCGGCGGACGACCGAAATCTTCGGAAAACTCCCCCTTCCCCACCGAGAGCAATTTGTAGAAGGCGCCTTCGCCCTGCTGGTTCTGATACTGGACGTGCACGATGTCGCCGTGCTCGAACCAGATGAGGCCAACCCCAAGCGGCGTACGGACTTCGATCAACTTGTCGCCCCCCGTGAGCGCGATCATTTGCACGTAGTCGAAGAGCTCGATCTCGATCGAGTTGCCGTGGAACCCACGACGAGGTCCGAGCTCGGTCAAGATCCCGGGGAGCAAGGAGGGATCGAGCTCGTCGACCAGTCGAACATTCGGTGCCGCGCCTACCGTACGTATGAATTCGCTGCGATGCGGCGATGCGACGAGAACCATGCGAGTCGACGGTACGTTGCCGCCGACCCAACGGACGAACTCTAGGCTCTCCGTGGCCCCGCGGAGATCGCATATGACTGCATCGAACGGCTGCTGACGCATTCGCTCGATCGCGAGGCGTAGCCCTTCGACCGTCACGACCTCCATGCCAGCTTGGCCAAGGGTCCGTTCGATCGTTGCTCTGAGTCCGAGGGCGAGGTCGACCAGCAGGACCCGAAGGACGTCGGGCGCGTGACTATTCTGTGAACCGAGCACGTTGTGGGCCCGATGGTACGCAACGGATCGACGATCTCCGAAGGGGCAAGGGGCGGCTCGGCCCCACCTGGGCGTTGCGGAACAAATTTTCAGGTTAGTAATGGTAGTCTATATAACTCTCATGGAACCGTGTTAATCGACTGATCCACCATGCATCCGAGAACGCGCATCGGGCCCCGATGTTTTCGCTCAGGACACTGTTCCATCCAGCTCGAAGAACCCTCATCTCGGGAGAATCGTTGGCGGATCCGCGCTCTCACTACCCCATGAACACCAATCAGCATCCGAAGATCTAGAAGCCGACATTTCTAAGTATGCTCGCTTGTGTTCATATGAAGCATGGTAGAGCAGTGTTCTGCATTACTTGTTGTTGCTTCCCCACCAGTTCGATTTCACTTATTCTGCCGCGCATGCCGATCCAGCTGGAAGACCTCAATCTGCGAACCGCTGAACGAACTCTGTGCGAAACGGCCCTGCAGAAGGCCGGAAGCATCATCGAGGCAGCGCAGTTGCTCGGAATCACCCGGCACGCACTCAAGCGACGCATGGTCAAACACCACATTGAGTGGCCGACCGTGCTCGTCCCCTCGAGCGTCGTCACCCCTTCCGTCATCGTCCCCTCGCTCAGCGGAGATCCGCTCGGAGCCTTCAGCAGCATGAGAGCCGACGGCTAAACCGGTGGTTTCCTGACTAGGAACCGGTGGGAACGGTGGTAGGTCCCTCGGTACGAGCCTCAGCTCTCTCGGGACGCAACCCCATTCAGCCTTTCGGGCGTAGAACCCAGTCAGCCCTCCGGGGCGCAAGACCCCCTCAGTCCCTTCAGGACTTCAACTAGGGGTCTGCGAGGACGACCTCTTGAGCGAGCTCGAGTTCGTCGAGCAGTCGCTTCAGTGTCGAACAAAACTCGGGTGTAACGGCGGGAAGCAGCAGGTCCGCTCGACGGACGAGCTCGAGCGCACTCGACCAGCCCGAGACGAAAGCCGCGACCTGAGGGGCCGCGAGTCCTTCGGTTCGACCCAGAAGAAACTGTTGAATGAGGCTCTGCAGCGGTACGCTGGGCTCGGGCACGCGCCTAGTCTACCGGCCTCCTCGAAGAGCACAAAAACTGGTCGTCACGCTTGGGGATCCGACAATGCGACGCCGTCGAGCTCGCTTCGCCGGACCCTACGGCGGATTTTTCCGTGCAATGCGTCCCGCACGATGAGCTTGGCGTCGTCTTCGAACGTGCCATCCAAAAACCACCGCAGGTATTTGCGTTCGGTCGGATCTCCGGCTACCCAGCGCAGGCTCTTGCCGCGAAGCCGACCGAAGTTGAAGGTCGGTTCGTTGTCTCGCCACGCGAACCTCCGCGAAGTATCGCAGTAGGCATCGTTCTGCGAGGCCGAGACCTCGTGCAACGCAGCGATGTCGAGCGCGAGATCGGCGTAGCGGTCGAGTTGGCCGGCAAAGACTTCGAGTGAAGCGACGGCATCGGCCTCGGCTCCGTGAGCATCGTGCAGCTCTCGGCCTCGATAAAAGAGCAGTGCCGCCGCCAGATGACGCGGCTCCCGACGATGAAAGATGACCTGTGTATCGATCACCCTCGTCTGCGTGAAGTCGACGGACTGGCCCGCGCGCACGAGCTCGGCGTGGAGGATTCGTACATCGAACCGACCAATGCTGAAGCCCGCGAGGTCGGAGCCTTGCACCGCCTCGGCGATCTCGGCCGCGACATCCTCGAATGCGGGCTGCCCCGCCAACGCCTCGTTCGTGATCCCGTGCACCTCCGTCGCCTCCGCGGGGATCCGAACTTTGGGATCGATCCGCCAAGTTCGAGGCACTTCGATCCCGAGTCTGGGCACCACGCGTACGATCGAGATTTCGATGATCCGATCCGAAAGTGGATCGGTACCGGTCGCTTCGATGTCGAAGAATACGACCGGCCGCGTCAAAGCAGCAGCGAACGCCTCGAAGCGAGGACCGAGATCCGAAGCGGTGGGCAGACAACTCATGGCGCCCCGATTACACCGGATGGGCTCGCGCAAGCCAGGGTTCCATGCATTTTTCGGGAGCTCGAAGGCGCCACGACCGCTCGATGCCGCGCTCAGCATCACCCGAGGCGTCGGTGGCTTGTCAGTCGTCGCAGTCCACGCTAAGCGACCTACGCTCGTATGAATCGCGCCATGCTTCACGGAAGTGCAGAGACGCCTCGGTGCATCCCCTGGATTCTGACGACGCTCCTGCTCGCGTGTTCGCAGGAGCCTGCCGAAGCACCTGCGAAGCCCGTACCCGTGGTTCCCCCGATCAGCCGAGCTACGACGACGCCAAAAATTTCGGCCGCAGCCGTGCGCGACCGAACGCGTCCGTTCCTGTCGCCGATTCCAGCGACGGTGTCGAGCCCGGACAATCCAGGAACCGAGACCCCTTCGACCACCGAGTCGCTCAGCGCTCGGATCGAGCTCGGCAAGTCGCTGTTCAGCGACACACGCCTGTCGAAGGACGGCACAGTCGCATGCAATACCTGTCACGACCTCGCGCGCTATGGGATCGATGTTCGCGAATCCAACGGGAAACGCCTCGCCACATCGCCAGGTCCGAGCGGACAACCGGGGCGTCGCAATAGCCCGTCGGTCTACAACGCGGCTTTGCACGCCTCTCTATTTTGGGATGGGCGGGTAAGTACGCTCGAGGAGCAAGCGGAGAGCCATATCCTCGATCCTGCCGTGATGGGCAAACCCGAGGCGAGCGAGGTGGCTTCGATGCTCAGGTCCGTTCCGGACGACGTCGTTCGCTTCCAAGCCGCCTTTCCGGGCGAGAAGGAAGCCGCCACGCTCGCCAACGCCGTCAAAGCCATCGCTGCATTCGAACGGCAGCTCTTGACGCCCGCACGACTCGACGAATTCATCCGCGGCAAGATGACCGCACTCAGCGACCAGGAGCTCAAGGGTCTCGAGCTGTTCCTCGACGTCGGTTGCTTGACTTGCCACACCGGACCCGCCTTGGGCGGCGTCCAGTTTCAAAAGCTGGGCACGGTCAAACCTTGGCCGGGTCTAGAGGATGAGGGCCGCTCGCTCGTCACCCACGTAGAAGACGACAAGTTCGTGTTCAAAGTGGCTGCGTTACGCAACGTTGCGCAAACAGCGCCATATCTTCACAACGGCTCGATCGACTCGCTCGAAACGGTGGTGCGAAAAATGATCGAATACCAAGCGGCACGCGGTCACGCGACCGATGAGGAGGTTGCTGCGCTCGTCGCTTTCCTGACGGCCCTAACTGGCACAACGCCTTCCTGATCCTTTCTTCAGGCTCCCCCGGATGGGAAGAGCGTATCCCGGTACACCCATGATACGTTTCCCACCGTCATGCGTGGGACGTTATCGCTCGTTGCATTGTTGTTGCTGAGTGTGGCCTGTTCGGATGGGAACGGGCTCGTGGAAAGCGGGCCGGACGTTCGCACCGCTCGGATAGGGCCAGAAGGCGGGAGGATCATCTCCGCAGACAACGTGCTCCACGTGGTCATTCCGCCAGGTGCGCTTTCGGGGACTCGGGAGATCCGAGTCTACGCCGACGACGACGCGCCCGAAGGAACCTTGGGCGTTGCGTATCGGATCGAACCCAATCAAGGGCTCGATGCGAACGCCACCTATCTCTACGATTTTTCGGCGATGGGCCTCATCGACCGGGAGGCGAGTCAGGTCACGATCGCCTCACACCTCGGTGCCGACTGGATCGCGTTGCCGCGGTTGCGATTCGACGCGAGCCCTCGAAGAGTCACGGCGGAGGACCCCAACCTCGCGATTCACTACGGGCTCATCGACCTTCCAGAGTCCGCAAGTGGCAGTGAATCCGCGACCGACACGGGCGACACCGCGGGTGAGGCTGATACCTCGACCACAGAGCCGAATTCGTCGGACACCGACACCAACATGGACACGGACACGTCCGGGAACCCTGACGGTTCGGACTCCGATACGGGGCGGCCCGGTGGATCCGAAGGCTCGGGCGATGCGGTGTGCAGCGATGGCCGTGCCGATCGTGGAGAACTGTGTCTCATCGAAGGCTTGTCCGTATCCACGACCGGGTTGCCGAGTGCGCTGCTCGTCGTCGATGCCGATGGGGATGGGGACAACGATGCGATCGCCGTCGGCGGTACGGACGATGAACTCCAGATCCATTTCAACAATGGCTCGGGGGTGCCGACCCAGAGCGAGGTCTATCCGATCGGCTCGGGGCCAAGCGACCTTGCCTGGGGCGATCTCGATGGCGACGGACTCGGTGATCTCGTCGTGACCGACGCGGAGGACTCCGAGGTGGGCGTCCTGCTCAACGAGGGCAACGGGCAGTTTTCCGACTACGCGGGCATCGGCGCGGGTGGGCAAGGCTCGATCGCGATCACGCTCGCTGACTTCGATCCGTCTTCGACCAACCTCGACGTCGCGATCGCCAATTCGACGACACCGAATCTCAGCGTCCTCTTCGGCGATGGAACGGGCGCGTTCGCTGCAGAAACCGCCGAGATCCCACTCGATGCAGCACCCGTCGCGATCGATCACGGGGACTTCGACGGCAATGGAACCGAGGACCTCGTAGCCGTCGGTGGAAATAACTTACTGCTTTCTGCGGGGAACGGAACGGGCTCCTTTGGAGAGGCGTCCCCAACCGAGTTGCCCACGGACGCGACCGCTCTCGCGGTCGCCGACTTCAACGAGGACAGCAACGTCGACGTGTTCGTAGCAACGAGCGACGGCGTTCTCCAAGTGTTCTTGGGTAACGGAATAGGTGGCTTCGGAGCCGCGATTCCCTTCACGGTTGGGGCGAACCCTGTCCGCTTGACGACGGGGGACGTCGACGGAGACGGGAACGTCGATGTCGTTTCCGTCGATCAGGACGATGACACCATCACGCTCCTGCGAGGCACAGGAACGGGTGGTGTTGCGGCGACCAACCAATTCGAGGTCGGCGATCAACCGAGCGACGTCGCGATCGGCGACTTCAACGGGGATGACGTCCCGGACATCCTCGTCACCAACCTGGGGGATGACGGCATCAGCCTGCTGTTGTCCGATCCGTGAGACCACCCAGAAGCACCGACATCCGTCGCATCGAGAGCGGCATCACGGCCCCACTCGATGACGCCAAACTGCAAGCCAACGCCGTAGCCGAACAGCTCGCCGCGGCCACCAAACTTCGCAAGGTTTGGAACGACGGGTCGACGATGCTTCGACCGATCTACAACGGCAACGAGCCACTGCAGCTCGGCCTCGCAACCCGGACCGGCGGAAGTAGCGGCGGGTTGGATGATGAAGAGGACCCCGAAAACGGAGGTTCTGGCAATCCGAGCAGTAGCTAAGCGCGCCTGATACCGCGGACGCAGCCCGAGGACGTGGAGCAAATCCTCGAAATTCAATCGAATCCCGAGTGGATTCGTGTCAGTGCAGGGTTTTGAAAGGTCGTTGTCGGGTCTGGGACCTTTTTCAGCAGGTCTGGGACCCTGTTCGACAACTCTCGAACCTTTGAAATCAAGTCTCCCCGCCCCGTGGGCAGCTCTGGCCGCCACATGGGCGGCTCGTTCGGGGCGAAATTCGAGTCTCGGACCCCGTTCGCGCGAAAAAATGGGGTCCGAGACCGTTCGAGCGGGGTACGGGACGGTTCGAGCGGGGTGTGAGACCGCGCGAGGCGGCGCAGGGGACCGCTCACGCGAAGTGCGAGACCGCTCAGGGCGGCGGTCGGAGCTGCACGGTTCGCTGCGAGAGCGGCTTCGTGACCTCGTCGGCGCTCCGAGGAACGCCCTGCGAGCTCACGTCTCTTCGAAGACCGCTTCGAGTCGTTCGGCGGTCAGGATCCGCTCCGCCCAGCGCTCGAGTTTCTCGAGGCCTGCGGTCGTAACACGAGCCTGAACGGACGGGTCCAATGTGCCGAACTTCAGTGCGAGCAGTTTGAGCAAGCAAGATGGTGCGCTGGCCTTCGGCTTGCCCCTCACGTCGACCTTCACGATGTCCCTCGCGTCGACCTTCGTCCCTGAGTTGCTCTGCAATGGTCATGATGACGACCTCGGTGCTGGGAGCGAGCTCGAGGAGCTTCGCATAGAAGTTCTCGTGCTGCAGCTTGGGGACCACGAGCGCCACATACCGTAGCAATTTGGCAACGGCTCGAATCCGTTGGGGGCGCGCCGGGCAACCTCGAATGCTTCTGCCCATTGCGTCAAGTTGGCCATAAGAGCTTCCGCCGTGCGGCTGCCCCGGAGCAGCCACAACGTCAGCATCGGAAACGCGCCCAAAGTACGTGCCCGCAAGTCCTCATTCGAAACTCCGTTGAGATCGTCGACGATGATCCGAAAATCGGGGACGAGTTCGGCGAGCCCCGGTCGCTGTAACCCAGCAACGATGGCCTCGGATGCCGTCGCGATCCCTCGAATGCTCCCAGCCACAAGGGGGGCGTGTGCGCGCAGTTTGGACAGGTCGTGACGTCTAGTAAAAAACACTCGGGCGAGCCATGACGACCAGGGCAGTCGTCGTCGCGGTGTCTTCTTCGGTGACGCATTACCCTTTGAGGTCCCGCTTCGATGATCGGGTGGCAAAGGCTCCGTTCTTCACAAGATAGTCGTAGATTCCGAACTCAAATGCCCGCTCGATGGCATCCGATGTGGCATAGGCCGTAACAATGATCATCTTGGCAAAAGGGGCAAGGCTCTGCGCTTGCGAGATGAGATCGAGGCCGGATTCTTCGATGTCGCCACGCCCTCGGAGACGTTGGTCGAGCAACACCACGTCGATCGCGACGTGGGGATGATGATCGAAAAACGAGCGCCACCCAGGTCCGACGCTTCGCACTCCACCTTACCGCGAAGTTCGCGCTCGACGACCTGGCGGAGGAAGGTGAGACCGAGACCGCTGCCGCCTGCTCGCGTGGTGAATCCGTCATCGAACACGCGCGCGCGAAGTTCCAGAGGAACTCCGGGGCCACCATCGTCAACCACGATACGCACTGCGCGATCAAGATACGGGCGGAGACGCGGACGGGAGGTGACGGCTCGGTCGATTGGAGTGCGTTGCGGACAACGTCCAGGAGTGCCCGAAGCAAGCGCGCTCGTGGCCCACCACCCCTCGCTTAGCCGCCTCGACATGTTCCCGATGGGGATCCGCGAGTTCCTCGGACAGTAGTTCGTCTACGTTGTAGCGGACCGGCCCAAGCGCATTGCGTACTTCGTGTGCGATCATGCGGGTCTGATCAATCGTGATCTCGGTCGCGCTGGGTCCCGGAGATGAAACGATCACGGCCCGTTCGTCTTCAAGCAACGCATTCACTGCAACGTGCCACGTTCCCGTATCGAGCGCAGCACGAACCACATCACGCATCGGCTCAGGGACGTAATAAGACAGCACTTCGTCGTCATCGGCCGGACCCGTACAATACGCCGACCCGCGTCTAACTCGGTCGAGATGCGCGCGAAGCGAATCGTCGAAGCTCGATCCCATTATCCATATGATAGTGCGTGCCTACGCCTGGAGGCGAGGACGAGAGACAAACGGCCGTCGTGCTCGTTTGTCTCTGTCCGTGGGCTGGATGGGATCGACAACGTGGGCTGGACTCGATCGAACAGGCGCATGCGCGGTCGCCAGTCGCGCAAACGCGGCCGGTATCGCAAAACCATGGGGGGGTTTGCCCCATGGGGAAGGCAGGGTCGAGGCATCCAATCCATGCTCGTGTGCGTATCATGATGGCTGTGGACGGTCGTCGGTTCGTCTGGTTGTGGTTTGGGGTCGGTCTCCTCGCTTGCCAAAGCCATGATGACCCGAGTTTTCCCTCGTCGGACCGATTGCCACCAACCCTCCCCCCTGGAGGTGATGCCGGATTTGCTCCCTACGACGCCCGTTGTGGCGACGGATATGTCGATCCAGGTGAGGAATGCGATCCCATGGGGACCCTCGTCACGTGTGGCGAAGATTGCCGAATCCCCTGCGGATTGGACGGTTCCGTAATCCTCGTACCGAACACCATCTCCTATGGTTTTGAGAGTGTCGGTGCCGAGTTTTTCGGTGATGGGACCGCCGTTGTCGTCGCTCACGAAACCGTGCTCAACCGACCGAACGACGACGCGTCCGGCCCTCACGCGACGATCGTGCGTGCCTATGATCGGCAGGGGATTCAGTCCTACGCGTTCGAGCTCGATCTCGGGGAAGACGTTCCTTTCGATCTGGCACTCGGTGCCGAAGGAGACATCCATCTCGGAGTGGTCGGTTTGCGGGAGGACCTGCGATCGTACACCCTGCGTGTGGATTCGTCGGGCACCCTCCTCGAGACTCGAGACTGGATGCCCGAGTTCCAGATATTTTTCATCGATCGAACGTTCGACGATCTGCTGATCAGTACTGGAATGGTCGAAAGGGAAGACGAGCCCGATGACGAAACTGAAGTATTCGTCGAAGCGTTCGACCTCGAGACCGGATCGTCACGATGGACGAAACGTTGGGGAACGGCGGGACGAGGCTCGTTCCCGGAGAAAATGGTCGCAGGTCCGGACGCCATTTATGTGTTGGCCCGCGAATACGATCTCATGACGAACTCGAGTCGTACCGTGATCCTCGAGTTCGCGATCGAGGAACGAGCCGAACCCGCTACGGTGATTTTCGAGTTGGACGCACGCGAGGGATTCGTCGTCGACTTTTCCGTGGATGTCGAAGGTCGACCCATTCTGATCGTCAATCGCTCCGACTCGGGCATGCCCGTGGCGATCGAGCAACGAACTCCGGAAGGCGAGGAGCTCTGGCGCCGTCGCGCGGACGAGCTCCTCGCCGAGCTCACCCCACAACAACGAGAGAGCTTGGCCTACGCGGCTCCGACCCATGTTCGTGCCACCCCGCAGGGGATCGTCGTTGCGGGCGGGATCGCATTTGGTGCGGAACAAGCAGGCCTCTGGTTCGCTCACCTCGATCCTGCCGGAAACCCGGTATGCAAAAACATTCATTTCCTTCCGTCGGACGAGAGTCTTCGCGGCATCCAACTGGATGATTTGACAACCGGACCCGATGGACGCTCTCTCTTCCTCGGGGCGCTCCCGACCGAGATATTCATGTCTTCGCTTTGGCTGGGCTGGTTGCGAGCCCCATAATCGCCGATTCGTTGTAGAAGCTCCGATAACACCGAAAGGCGCAGCAAATGGAGCAGAGGGAAGCTAATTCGCGTGGCGATGGGAAGGGGCGGGCATCGGCCGACCGAGACCGGAAAAAATCACGGATGGACGCACGGAAGAGCGTGGACCGCGACAGGGCGGCGGCTCCGCTCAACCCCACCCGCTACGACATGCGTGTTCGCTTGACTGCCCAGATAGGTCGACGGATCGAGTGTTGGCATCGTTACGTCCTCCGCGAGGGCGCATGGAAGCGCCGTCGGGAGTCGTTCGCAAGGTTCGGCTCGTTCGAGCGTAGGCAAGCATCCGCCCACGGATTCATAGAATGGGCAGAGAAACCAGTGAGCCTCGACGTCCTCGGTCGTGAGAAGACCTCCGGCATCTGCCGCGAGCCATCGCAGATGAACGCGACTGCCGGGTAGAGGCTGTTGCCGAACCTCCGGCGTCGAAGCGGCCCATCGCTCCCGTAGCACAGCATCGCGGACCTCGACACGCAGACCGAGGATTTCGGGGTCGTCGCTCAGAACCCCGGGAGACGGTGGACCTGCACCACAAGCGAGACCTAGCGGGATTCCCAACCACATCGACGATAGCCACATTCGAGCCCCAACGAAGGTCACGAACGTAACCCCATCGTGGTGCTGGCTTGCCCCAGGTCCATAGAATGGCGCGAACCGTGAATGGATGGGCAACCTCTTAGCACGGCACGTTGGCCACGCCATCGGTCAACTGACGTAGCCCCGAGGCCTCAACTGGAGTCAAGCGTTCGAGCTCGAGCTGCACGCGCCTCCGCATTCACGTCCGGCGACGTGCACACGGCCAAGGATTTGGGGATTCGGGATCGTTAGATCCCGTCCGGAAACCAGTAGAGCTCCGTCGAGGAGGCCGAAAGGCATGAGGTTTCGGCGGACTCAGACGAGGCTGCTGGGGCGTAGAAGACGAGCTCGAACTGTCCGTCGCGAGCGACACATCGGCCGGGAACGCGGTCGATATCGCCGCATGAATCGGCCTGCACGCCCGCTGGATCGTCACATGTGAGCGAATCGCAGGCCGTCCCATAGGCTTGGGCACACAACGAGGGACTGCGTTGGCACGAGCACCCGGAACCTTCCCCCGTCGGTATCGCGGCGACGGAGAATGTGCTGCCTGGGCTCGTGCATGCCGCTTCCGCGGTTTCCAACCAGTCGTCGATCCGTTGCCATGCGTAGTAGAGGATGGATTCACCAAAATCGCATGATGCCACGGCATCAGTCGTGCAGGTTTCGACCAACAAGCGGCCCGTGCAGGTCGGGCGGAGCCGGGCGCAAGCACTGGCATTCGTTCCCTCGATGCAGCTCCCACCTCCATCACAGCCGCAAAGTTCGGCACCGCCGTTCGACGCACCGTCGTCGGGATCACCGCTCCCGGATGGGCTGTCGTTCGACGTATCGTCGTTTCCGCCATCCCCATCGTCATTGGGATTGGGATTGGGGTCGTTGGAGTTGTTGCCGTCGGGAGTGTCATCGCCTCCAAGTGAACTGCCGTTTGCAGTGGAATCGTCGCCGGCCGGCCGCGTCTCCGGCCCATCTTTGCATCCGGTTGAGGTCACGGAAAACGCCACGAGCAAGTAGAGTCCCAATGCGTTACGGTGAAAAAACCAGGTTGTGCGATTCGACATTATTCGTACGGATGCTGGCGGCAGCTCCTTCGAGGGATAGAGTACAGGATGATGGCTCTGTCCGATCTCCGTTTGCGAACGCGCGGTCTCGCGTTGGTCGTCGTCGGCTAGTACTCGGTGCCGGAAGTTCGTGGCCGGTTAGGCGCGGAGCTGCGCCGCGAGGGCAAGGCGCGAGACCGAGTCGTATCGGGAATACGGTGAGCGT